>ORJL011602978.1_pt1 | contig 12679 bp, 13 predicted proteins | sample 1779941 | NCBI WGS metagenome assembly ORJL01 (sample SAMEA104232317, study PRJEB22302) | groundwater metagenome | biome: forest; feature: aquifer; material: groundwater | place: USA | collected 2011-08-07 | depth 5.8 m
CCCCGCCCCCCGCCGCGGCGGGTGCCGGTGCGAGTGCCACGGCGAGCAGCGATGCAGGCGGCCACGATCCCGTCTGGATCGAGTCGCCCGAATGCACGGCTTGCGATGAGTGCACCACGCTGGCGCCAAAGACCTTTGCCTACAACGACCAGAAGCTGGCGATCGTCATCAATCCGAAAGGTGGAAAGTTCGCCGACATCGTCAAGGCCGCCGAGAAGTGCACGGCCGGCTGCATCCATCCCGGTACGCCCTGGAACATGAGCGAGCCGGGCGTCGAAAAACTGATGGCAAGGGCCGCCAAGTTCAACTGAAAAGAGGCTGACCACGTGTCCAATCGTCATTCCGGCGAACGCCGGAATCCAGAACAGTGCAGGCGCTGGACACCGGCGTTCGCCGGTGTGACGGCTCTTTCGGCATTTCTCCGTACCTGATGAAACTCGTCTCCTACTTCCGTGGCGAAGCCTTCCAGCGCGGCGTGCATCCGCCATCGTGCAAGCTGACGGCGGAGCGCAGGATCCGGCGCCTGCCCTTCCCCGACCGGGTGACGGTGCCGCTGTCGCAGCATATCGGCAAGACGCCGCGGCCCATCGTCCGCGTCGGCCAGGAAGTGGTGCGCGGCCAACCGATCGCGCGCAGCGACGAGTGGCTGTCCGTGCCGCACCATGCACCGCTGTCGGGCGTAGTCGAGTTCATTGGCCTGCGCCCGGGCATGCGCGGCACCTGGGTCGAATCCATCGTGATCCGCGCCCATCCCGGCGCGACCCAGGAAGACCTCTGGGGTCAGCCACGCGACCTCAGCCAGGCTACAGGCCAGGACATCCTGCAGGCGATCTGGGACAGCGGAATGGTCGGCCTGGGCGGTGCGGCCTTCCCGACCCATGCCAAGCTTTCGGTGCCGAAGCAGGCCAGGGTGCATACCCTGGTGGTGAATGGCTGCGAGTGCGAGCCCTACCTGACCTGCGACCATCGAGTCATGGTCGAGCATGCCGCCGACCTGATTGCCGGCATCCGCTATGCCATGCGCGCGACGGGGGCCGTGCGCACCATCATCGGTGTCGAAGACAACAAGCCGGACGCGGTGCTGGTGCTGCGCCAGGCGATTGCCGAGGCGCAGGCCGCCGGCGTGGCCGAAGAGATCCACGTCGAGGCGGTGCCGACCAAGTATCCGCAGGGCGCGGAGAAGATGCTGATCACGGCGCTGTTCGGTGCCGAGATGCCGGCCGGCGGCCTGCCGATCGCGCTGGGCATGGTGGTCAGCAATGTCGGCACGCTGGCCGCGCTGGGCAGGCTGCTGCCGGCCGGGCAGGGCCTCACCGAACGCGTGGTGACCGTCACCGGTTCCGGCGTGGCGCGGCCCGGCGACTACCGCGTGATCCTCGGCACGCCGCTCAAGTTCGTGCTCGACTACGCCGGCGTGCCGGCGGTCGATGCGCTCGACGCACGCCAGGTGATCCTCGGCGGGCCGATGATGGGCCAGGCCATAGCCTCGCTCGACGTGCCGATCACCAAGGGCGTCTCCGGCGTGCTGGTGTTCCGCCGCGAAGACATGCAGGAACGCGAGGCGCGCCAGACCTATCCCTGCATCAAATGCGGCGAATGCGTCGAGTCCTGCCCGATGGGCCTCAATCCCTCGACCCTGGGCATGCTTGCCGCCAAACGAGAATACGAGCTGATGGGCGAGCAGTATTACCTCGGCGACTGCTTCGAGTGCGGCTGCTGCACCTATGTCTGTCCGTCCAACATTCCGCTGGTGCAGCAGTTTCGCGTCGCCAAGCAAATCCTGCGCGAGAAGGCGGCATGACCCAGCCATTGATCGAAATCCGCTCGGCGCCGCATGTGCAGGGGGCGAAGACCGTCGAGACCATCATGCGGCACGTGGTGTACTCGCTGCTGCCGATCTGCGCGTTCTACGTCTTCCAGTACGGCATCTCGGCGCTGGCGTCGATCGCCGTGGTCACTGCGGCCTGCCTGCTGACCGAGCGCTTCTTCGTCGGTACCGGGACGCAGGCCGGACGCCTGTCGGACTATTCGGCGGTGATCACCGGCCTGCTGCTGGCACTGACACTGCCGCCGGGCTTCCCGCTGTGGATGGGAGCGGTGGCCGGCATCGTCGCCATCGCCCTGGGCAAGGCGCTGTTCGGCGGCATCGGCTTCAACGTCTTCAACCCGGCGCTGGTCGGGCGCGCCTTCGTCCAGGCGGCATTTCCGACCGCCATCGCCACCTATACGCCATCCTTCCTGCCCGGCCGCTTCATCGAGTTCATTCCGTCCACGCTGGCCTGGCCATTGATGATCCCGCCGGATCCCGCGGCCTGGCTCAAGGCGAAGAACCTCGACGCGCTGGCCGGCGCGACGCCGCTGGCGAAATGGAAGTTCGACGGCGTGATCGCCAATGCCGACGAACTGCTGACATCGCTCTCCGGCCATATGGCGGTAGGGCCGTCGCCGCTGTTGATCCTGGCCTGCGGCCTGTATCTCGCGGCACGCCGCTTCATGGACTGGCGCATTCCGCTGGCCATCCTCGGCAGCGCCGCGCTGACGGCCTGGCTGCTGTTCGCCTTCGATCCGGCGCGCTATCCCAATCCCTTCTTCATGCTGTTCTCCGGCGGCCTGATCCTCGGCGCGGTGTACATGGCCACCGACATGGCGACCTCGCCGGTGACGCCCAAGGGCATGTGGGTCTATGGCGCGCTGATCGGTCTCTTGACCGTGGTGATCCGCTACTACAGCGGCCTGCCGGAAGGCGTGATGTACGCGATCCTGATCGCCAATGCGGCCTCGCCGCTGATCGAGAAAATCACCCAGCCGGTGCCCTTCGGCCGCGGCGTGCTCGATCGCGTAAAGAAGCGCGCCACCTATCCGCTGAACCCCGGTTACATCTCGCGCGAAGAAGCCAGCGCCGTGACGCCGAAGAAGCGCTTCCTGCGCAACAAACCGAAAAAATGAGTGACCAGCCATCCAGTGACAAGAAGGTGATTCCAATAGCGGTTGCCGCGCCGGACGCTGCCGTGCCCGAGTCGCCGACCGGCGCGATGATCCGCACCCTCGGACTCGTGTCGGCGATCTGCGGCCTGATCATCGTCGGCGCCTACCAGGGCACCTACGACGCGGTCGCGGCGAACAAGCGCATCGCCACCGAACGTGCGGTGTTCAAGGTGATTCCTGCGGCGAAGTCGATTGCCGAGTTCGTCGCCCAGCCGGGCGGCGGCATTGCGAAAGTCGGCGCTGGCGACTCGGCAGTTCCGCCCGGCACGGTCAAGTTCTTCGCCGCCTACGACGAGTCCGGCAAGCTCGCCGGTATCGCCGCCGAGGGCGGGGCCAAGGGCTATGCCGATACGGTACGCATCATGTTCGGCTACCAGCCGGATTGCCAGTGCGTGGTCGGCATCGGTGTGGTGTCGATGCGCGAGACGCCGGGCATCGGTGACAAGATCATCACCGACAAGGACTTCCTCGCCAATTTCACCGCGCTCGACCTCAAGCTCAAGGACGACCTGTCGACCCTGGCCCACGAGGTCAAGGCCGTCAAGCACGGCAGCAAGACCAGCGCCTGGCAGGTCGACGCCATCTCCGGCGCCACCATCACCTCGCGGGCGGTGGGCAAGGCCATCAACGATGCGGCGCAGGCGCTGTTGCCGCGCCTGGTCCCGAACCTCGACAAGCTGAAACCATCATGACTATCGCCAACACCCCGCAAACCTGGGACGAGTTCATGGAGGGCGTCTGGAAGCAGAACCCGACCTTCGTCATGATCCTCGGCATGTGCCCGACGCTGGCCGTCACGGTGTCGGCGGTCAATGCGATTTCGATGGGGATATCCACCGCGCTGGTCCTGATCGCTTCCTGCGGGCTGGTATCGATGATGCGCAATGTGACGCCCAAGGAGGTGCGCATCGCGGTGTACATCGTGATCATCGCCACCTTCGTCACTGCCGTCGATTACGCCATCCAGGCCATCAGCCTGGCGCTCTACGACGCCCTGGGGGCCTTCATCCAGTTGATCGTGGTGAACTGCATCATCCTCGGTCGCGCCGAGGCCCATGCGGCGAAGAATCCGCCCATGCCGGCGATGATCAACGCCGCCGGCATGGGCGCCGGCTTCACCATCGGCCTGCTGTCGCTCGGTGTGGTGCGCGAGATCCTCGGCGCCGGCACGCTGTTCGGCATCGGGCTGTTCGGCGCCGGCTTCCAGCCCTGGGTGATCATGGTGCTGCCGCCCGGCGGCTTCTTCGTGCTCGGCGCCTGGCTGCTGTTCTTCGCCTGGCTGGAGCGGCGCAAGCTGCGCAAGGCAATACCACTCGCGGAGGCCGCCCAGCATGTCTGAATCCGCCTTCCAGATCTTCGTCAACGCGCTGCTGGCCAACAACTTCGTGCTGGCGATGTTCCTCGGCCTGTGTCCCTTCCTCGGCGTCTCGGGCAAGCTCGACACGGCCTTTCCGATGGGCGTGGCGACCACTTTCGTGATGCTGGTGGCCTCGCTCTGCGCCTACGGCCTCAACCTGCTGCTGTCGGCCTTCCACCTCGAATTCCTGCGCCTGATCTCCTACATCGTGATCATCGCGTCGTCGGTGCAGTTGGTCGAGATGGTGCTGAAGAAGTACAGCCCGGCGCTGTTCCGCGCGCTCGGCATTTACCTGCCGCTGATCACCACCAACTGCGCGGTGCTCGGCGTCGCGCTGTTCCAGACCGCACGCGAATACGACTTCGTGCAGTCCATGGTGTTCAGCTTCGGCGGCGGCGCAGGCTTCACCCTGGCGCTGGTGCTGATGGCCAGCGTGCGCGAGCGCCTGACGCTGTCCAACGTGCCCGACCTGGCGCAGGGCACCGCCCTGTCGCTGATGCTGGCCGGCATCCTGTCGCTGTCCTTCATGGGCTTTGCCGGGCTGGGCGGCTGATGAACCTCTATCTGACCACGATCGCCATCATTTTCGCCGTCCTCTGCGGCGGGATCCTGGTCGACCGCATCTATCGCCGCTTCGCCGCGCACAATCCGCAGCTCGGACCCTTCCGCGATCCAGGCAAGTGCGGTTGCTGCTCGGCCGGCAGCGGTTGCAGCGATGCTTCCTGCACCACCGGGTCGGCACCCCTTGCCGAGCCGCGCCGCTGACATCATTCCTATCGGAGCCAAGACCATGCCGACATCCAGACCGCCCGCACCGCCTCCCGCCCGCAGCTATTCCGCCGTGCTTGCCGAGTCGCGCCGCATCACGCCGCCCGGTTCGCGCGAGGAAGTTCGCCACCTGGTGTTCCGCACCGGCGACCTGTCCTTCGCTCCGGTGTTGGGCAATCTGATTCGCGTCATGGCGCCGGGACAGTTCGGCAACCGCAGCCACGCTCGCCTGTATTCGCTGATGGATCTGGAGCGGCGCGGCGCGGCGACGGAATTTTCCATCTGCGTGCGGCGCTGCAGTTACATCGACGACTTCAACGGCGAGGAATACAAGGGCGTCGCCTCCAACTACCTGTGCGACTTGCGGCCCGATGCCGTACTGGAGTTCTCCGGCCCGGTCGGCTATCCCTTCGTGATTCCCGAGGACAAGACCGCCGACATCCTGATGCTGGGCATGGGCACAGGCATTGCGCCTTTCCGCACCCTGATCCGGCAGATCTACGAAAAGATCGGCGGCTGGAAGGGCAGGGTGCGGCTGTTCTACGGCGCCAGGAGCCCGCTGGAAATGCTCTACATGAACGAGGAAAACAGCGATCTCGCCAACTATTTCGACCAGCCGACCTTCAAGGCCTTCCAGGCCGTGAGTCCGCGTCCGGCCTTCGACGCGCCGGTGGCGCTGGACCAGGCGCTGGAGCAGAACGCCGCCGAGGTCTGGGAGATGTTGCAGCGGCCGGGGACGCGGGTATTCGTCGCCGGCACCGAAAACCTGCTCAACGTGGTCGAACAGAGCATGATCAGGCTGGCCGGATCGGGACGCAACTGGTTGAGCGTGCAGAGCGCGCTGAAGGCCAGCGGACGCTGGAGCGAAGTGCTTTACTAGCGGCTGAACATCACGTTGCAGGACGCGCCCGTGGGACAGAGGACGGCGCGTACCAACTGCTGAGGGCGGTTCAGTTCCCAGGAAGCGTCATAGGGGTCGGAGTAGATGCGGATGTTCCACACTTCCCCGGACTCGCGGATGCGCTCGATGTTCGCCTTGAACAGTCGCTCCACCGAGGTTCCCGAGCCAAAGTGCAGTTCCCGGTGCAGGACGTCGATGACGTTTTGCGACTGCATGTCCGGCAGCGTTTCGGCGACCAGTTCGCGATCCGCGATGCAGCGTATCTTGCGGTAAAAAAAAGGCGCACCGTCGGCTCCGACCCAGCAGTGCAGACCGATGCCGACGGGCAGTTCCGTCGTGGTCTGGCTCTGGGCCAGGCTCGCCGCGCAAAGAATTCCGCAAAGCAACAGGGAGCGCAAGCAGTCCATGTCGACATCATACTCCGGTTGCGGCCGCGCGGCTCGATCCGTCCGGTGCGAGATATCCCATTCCGGCCTTACGCGGGCGGCTCGCCAGGCTTCAGCCAGGGCACGTAGGCGAGGTCGGTCCCGGCGATGTGATTGACCAGCCAGTCGCGCAGAAACTGCACCGTATCGGAGGATATGTCCTCGCTGATCGACTTGAGGTGCAGTTCTTCGAGCCGCGCGCGAAAAAACGCATGTTCCTGCAGGTGTGCCGCCAGCCCTGGATAGCCGGCCGCCTTCATCAGCGCCTCCTCGGAGGCAAAGTGCGTCCGCATGTAGTTGCGCAGGCGGGAGATGGCATAGACGCCGAACAGCGTCCTCTCCTCGGCGGAGGCGCTTTCGAGTTCCGCCAGCCAGCGGAAGATCGCCTGATGCTGCTCGTCGATTTCCGGCACGCCGGTGGCGAGGGCGGGGGTCCATTCGGTCATGGCGGAATGGTATCAGTTTCAGGCGGGCTCGCTCCGGTCCCGCCCCGGCGACCGGCGCCGGAATTTCGCGCCAGTTGTTTCTTTGTGCCCGGCAGGATAACCTCGTCCTGCCTTTGCCAACCCCGTATCAAGTGACTTCATGAATCCTGTTCGCAGCATCAAGGGACTGCTCCTCGCCGCCGGCGCGGTATTTTCGATCGCCATCTTCGCCACCACCATCGTCGTGGTGTCGGGCATTTACGAGCGTTCCGTGCGTGACGACGCGGTGGAGGACGCCACCGCTTTCGCCGAACTGACCTTCAACGCGATGTTCGAGCTGATGAGCACGGGCTGGAATCGCCAGCAGTTGGAAGGCTATCTCAAGGCCATCCAGAAATCGGTCGACAACACCCAGCGCCAGATCGACATTTATCGCGGTCCCAAGGTCAGCGCGCTATTCGGCGAGATCGTGCAGAAGGCGCCGGATATCGAGATTCACCGCGCGCTTGGCGAAGGCAAACAACTGCGCCTTGAAGCCGGCGACCTGATCCGCGTCGTCTATCCGCTGCGGGCGCAGGAGATCTGCCTCAAGTGCCATGTCAATGCCGCGGTCGGCGACGTTCTCGGCGTGATCGACGTCAAGCAGAACGTCGGCCAGGCGATCGCTTCCCACCAGGCCCGCTTCACCTGGGCCTTCGCCCCGATCGTTCCGGTGATGCTGATCGTGACCCTGCTGATGGTGCTTTACATCCGTCGCCGGCTGGAAGGCCCGATCGACACGCTGGCGAAGGACATCCGCGCGGTGAACCGGATTTCCGACCTGCGCGCGCTGGAAGCCCGCCAGCTCGATCTGGGGTTTTCCGAGTTCAACGCGGTGGCCACCGAAGTCCGCCAGCTTACCGAGCGCATCCGGGCCATCGCCGTCGACAAGGACATGCTCGAATTCGAGATCCGCCTGCTGGAAAAATTCATCCTCACCACCGAAGTGATCAAGGACTGGCGCGCCTACGTCAGCCGCCTGATCCTGGACATCGACAGCGTGGTGCCGGCCTACGTGATGTTCTCGGTGTTCAAGATCAGCGACGAGGCCTACGACCTGGAAATCTTCTGGCGCGCCCGCCCCTCCGATTCGACCAAGCAGGTGTTCGAGGGCTGCCTGCGGCAGATACTCATGCGCGCCGAACATTTCGAGGCCGGCCTGTCGATCCGCATCCGGCACAACATTGCCGACATGGCGGGGACCATCGCCGAACTGCGCGAAGCGGATATCGACGTGCAGATCAAGTCGCTGATGGTCAATGCGCCCAAGATCGGCGGCATCGTCGGCATCGGCATGCAGCCCCAGAACGAGACCGACCCGATGCGGCTGCTGGTGGTGGAAAGCATCCTCACCACGCTGCTCAACGTGGTCGGCTCGGTCAAGGCGATCGACAAATACACCAAGGACCTCGAGTACTACGCGACGCGCGATCCGCTGACCAACCTCTACAACCAGCGCGTGTTCTGGGAACTGATCGAGAACGAGGTGCTGCGCTCCTCGCGCCACGGCAACAAGTTCACCCTGCTGGTGATCGACGCCGACAACTTCAAGTCGATCAACGATACCTACGGCCACGGCATCGGCGATTCGATGCTGCAACTGGTGGTCGCCGGCATCAAGTCGGCGATCCGCGACGACGACCTGTTGTCGCGCTATGGTGGCGACGAGTTCGTCGCGATCCTGCCCGAAACCGATCTGCAGGCGGGCGAGGCGGTGGCGCGGCGCATCCTCGAATCGGTCGGCGCGGTGAGCATGTCCGTGCCGGAGGGCGCGGTGGTGACAGGCTCGGTGTCGATCGGCATGGCCACCTATCCGGACCATGCCCAGGCGATGAAGGACCTCTTCCTGTTTGCGGACAACATGATGTACCGGGCCAAGTCCGAGGGCAAGAACCGCGTCGTTGTGCCTGATGACCAGGACGTGATCGACGTCTTCCGCACCCTGGGCGAGAAGAGCATGCTGATCCTGAACTCGGTCGAGAAGCGCAGCGTGGTGCCCTTCTTCCAGCCCATCATCAACGTCGTCAGCGGTGCCGTTGAGGCGATCGAAGTCCTTTCGCGCATCCGCATGGAGGATGGCAGCCACATCATCGCCGAAGAGTACGTGGCCATCGCCGAGAAGATGGGCGTGATGCACAAGCTGGATTTCATCCAGTTGGAAAAGACCCTGGAGGCGGTGGAAATGACCGGCTACGACGGCCTCCTGTTCATCAACATGTCGCCGCGCGCGCTGGTGCTCAACGACTTCGTGCAGCAGACCCGGCGCATCGCCAGCCGCTTCACGATCGATCCGACCCGCCTGGTGTTCGAGATCACGGAGCGCGAGACGATCAAGAACATGGTCCTGCTGGAACGCTTCATCGGCACCTTGCGCAACGAAGGTTTCAAGCTGGCAATCGACGACTTCGGCTCGGGTTTTTCGTCCTTCCATTACGTCAAGCGCTTTCCCATCGACTTCCTCAAGATCGAGGGCGATTTCATCCTCGGCATGAGGAACAGCGAGAAGGATCGGGCGCTGGTGCGCAGCATCGTCACCTTGAGCAAGGACCTCGGCATCCGCACCGTGGCCGAGTATGTCGAGGACGAGGCGGTGCTGGAACAGGTGGTCTTGCAGGGGATCGACCTGGCGCAGGGCTTCCACATCCATCGACCGAATATTTCCATGGCCGAGGCGATGAAGGGCCGTGTAGTCTAGTTCACACCGTATCGCCATCCGCAGCAGCGAACAAATCAGTTTGCGATGCCAACGGCTGGGAAAGGGGGGGCGCATGAGGCCGATCCAGTCATTGCAGGAAGGGAGCCCGGTACGCTCCCCTGTTTCATCCGCGCTGGTCGTGAAGTGCGCCTTCACGGACATTCTGCTGCAGCGGTTGGCGGTCCCCGTGGCTTTCTTTTACCCGGGCCCGCTCGATGAGCAGGCACTGCGAGCGGGACTGGAGATGGCGCTGGAGCGCATTCCGCTGTTTGCCGGCCGCCTGCATGACACCGGCGACGGGCTGGTTCTGGGATGCGACAACTCCGGCGTGTCGTGGTCGACCGCCGTGGCCGACCTGAGCCTGGATGAGGCCATCGCGGCGATAGGGGCCGAACAGGCTCCGTGGTTGCTCCAGGAAGTGAATCCCTGGCGAGCGCGGACAGGACGCGGCCCGATATTTACGGTGCGCCTGACGCGGCTCAGGGATGGCGGCTCGGTGCTTGGCCTGTGCTGGCATCACTCGATAGGCGACATGCACAGCTTCATGCTGCTGATGCGCGCCTGGTCGGCGGCGGTGGAAGGCCGCCCGCTGCCTGAGGTGCTGCTGGTCGAGGACCGCGAAGCATATCTCGTCCGGCACGTCGCGCCGCGAGGGACGGCGCGATCCGCCCTGCGGCGCGTCGGCGCGGGAGAAATGCTGCGCCTCGTTCCCTACATGGCCTGGGAGGCCCGGCGCAAGACAAGGGTCGAGGTGCAATTCACCGACCAGGAGATCGATGCGATGCGGGAGCAGCTTTCCGCAGCAGCGGGGCAGCGCTTGACGGCCAACGATGTCGTGTGCGGACACATCATGGAACTGATAAGCAGCCTGGATGATTCGCAGCGCTCACGAGTTCTCGACATCGCCGTCAACTACCGCAGCCGCGTCGGCCTCGATCCCCGGTTGCTGGGCAATCTGGTCGCGCCGATGGAAATCGCCTGCGACCCGGGCGACGATGCGGTGCGGATAGCTGCGCGCATCCGCCATGGAGTCGACAACTACCTCGACAAGCACCTGAGCGTCCATGCGTCGCTGAAGTACATTGCGGAGCACGGCGGAGCAAGGCAACTCGGACGCTGCCTGCCCAACGCCTTCGACCCCCTGAACCGCACGCTGTTGGTCACCAACTGGAGTCGCTTCGGCGTGTACGACGTCAGCTTCGGCGGCCAGACGCCGGCATATTTCACGCCGGCGGGCGGCTCACCCGCGCCGTGGGCGGCCTGGCTCGTCGAGGGCCGTGGCAATCAGGGGCTGTTCCTGAGCATCTATCTTCCCCGCGGGCTGGCTGCGCGTCTGAACTCTTCCGGGGGCAAGGCGCGCCTGCAACGATTCCGCCCGAGCTGACGAGGGCGGGCGTTGCCTTGCCTGCCTGGTGCCTCAGTCGCCTGATTCGGCAAACCAGCGCAGCTTGTCGCGCAGCGTCACCACTTCGCCGACGATGATCAGCGTCGGCGCGCGCAGGTTGGCGGCCTTGGCCAGGTCGGGCAGGGTTGTCAGGGTGCCGGTGACGGTGCGCTGGCTGGGCTGGGTGCCGTGCTGCACGATGGCCGCCGGCCAGTCGTCGGGCAAGCCGTGCTCGATGAGCTTGTCGCAGAGATGGGACAGTCCGGACAGGCCCATGTAGATCACCACGGTCTGGCGCCGGCGGGCAAGACCGGGCCAGTCCAGGTTCATGCTGCCGTCCTTGAGGTGGCCGGTGACGAAGACGCAGGCCTGGGCGTGGTTGCGGTGGGTCAGCGGAATGCCGGCGTAGGAACCGACGCCGGCCGCCGCGGTGATGCCGGGCACCACCTCGAAATTGACGCCGTCGGCGTGCAGGGTTTCGACTTCCTCGCCGCCGCGGCCGAAAATGTAGGGGTCGCCGCCCTTGAGCCGCACCACGCGCTTGCCGGTTTTGGCCAGGCGCACCAGCAACTGGTTGATCTGCTCCTGGGGAATGGCGTGGTTGCCGCGTTCCTTGCCGGCATAGATGCGTTCCGCGTCGGGCCGTGCCAGCGCCAGCACGGCCTTGGAAACGAGGTTGTCATAGACCAGGACGTCGGCTTCGCCGATCAGGCGCGCGGCCTTCAGCGTCAGCAATTCGGGGTCGCCGGGACCGGCGCCCACCAGGTAGACCCAACCGGGTTGTGCGGGTATTGGTTTCATGGAATCGGATGCTAGCCGAGCTTCATGGCCCGTCACTTGATCAGGAACAACCGCCGCCGCAACTTCCACAGCCCTTTTTCGGCTCCGGACTGGTGCAGCCGCCGCGGAAGATGAACTGGAATTCGCCGGGCTGAACCTCGGCGAAGTCGAGCGTGGTGTTCTCCAGCAGGGGCTGGCTGCGCGGCGAAATCAGCACCGCGATGCCGCCGCCGTCGATGACCAGGTCGTCTTCGCGTTCGTCGTCGAAGCCCATGCCGTAGACCAGTTCACCGTCATTTTCGTCGAGCTTGGCGGCCACCCGCAACATGGGCAGCACGGGCTGGGTTCCGGTTTGTTCGGCGGCGGCGCGCACGATCTGTTCGGTGGCGGTGGGGGTCAGTGTGAACATGGGGGGGCTTCCTTGGAGTCGATGTTCTGGCAACTGCGCACATAGTGCACGAACTTCGCCGGCCAGTCGCAGCCGGCGGTGGCGCGCAGGTGGGTATAGGAGGCGAGCATCCGGTGCAGGAGGATGCCGTCGTGCCGGCCGTCGATGCCGTGGCCACGGCGCACGGCATAGGCGTAAGCGGTGTCGGCGGGCAGGCCGGCAAGGCTGGAGTAGTGGAACTCGTGGGCGTGCAGGGCGGCGCCTTCGAGGGTCTTGTCGGTGGCGCGCCAGGGATGGGCGGCGCCGGCTTCGAGGATTACGTAGCCGCGGCCGACCGGCTTGGCGTGCATGGTGATGTCGCCGGGTATCGCGCCGACCATGGCGGCGGTACGGCCCTTCCATTCGATGCCGCGCGCGAGGTACATCAGGCCGCCGCATTCGGCATAGGTCGGCAGGCCGCCTTCGATGGCCTGGCGGATGTCGGCGCGCAAAGCGGCATTGGCCTCCAGGCCGTCGATGAAGCATTCGGGGA
>ORJL010939445.1_pt1 | contig 12675 bp, 11 predicted proteins | sample 1779941 | NCBI WGS metagenome assembly ORJL01 (sample SAMEA104232317, study PRJEB22302) | groundwater metagenome | biome: forest; feature: aquifer; material: groundwater | place: USA | collected 2011-08-07 | depth 5.8 m
CGCCTTCTTCTGGATGGATGACTTTCGCCCCATCCACACAGCGGTTGCAAGCACCACAGCGCCCAGCCCACTCGCTGCTCCGGCTGCCATGAAGGTGACGGGGAAGTTGCTGAGATCCAATATGAGGCCCACGACGCTGCTGCCGGCCAGGACACCGAAGTCGATGCCCAGGTTGTAGGTGGCCATTGCAGTGCCGACGTTCTCGCCCTTAGCCTTGTCCACGGTTAACGTTTGAAGGCCAGGCTGGGCTATGCCATGCCCTGCCCCGACGATTGCCCCCGCTACGAAGATCCACCACTCGAACTGGAAGATAGCCAGGCTGACGGTCCCCAACAGCATCACGCACATGGCAGGAATGATGATGCGATGCCTCGGGAACTTGTCCAGGATGCGCCCTCCCAGGAAGCGGACAGAGACCATGGTAAGCGCGTAAGAGGTGTAGTAGAGACCGATGTTGCCAACGCCCATCCTTTGTCCATAGAGGGGAATGAAGGTGTTCAAACCGATGAAGTTGACGGTAACGAGACCATTGACTGTGGCGGGGAGCGCTGCTCGCTTGTCGAAGGTGTTAGTAATGGTCCGCCAGGTGATAAAGGAAGCGGGCTTCTTCATCGGCTTGAAGACCTGCTTGAGACGCGCTGCAAGAGCAAAGGAAGCGAGGGCCAGTAGGACCGAGACCGCGAAAAGGAGCACGAAATTGTATTGCTGGCTCACATTCTTGCTTGGACCCGGAAGTACCTTTTCGGCAATACCTTCCAGGCCCTTGAGTCCTGTGCTGCTCACTATCATCACTGCGAAGAGGGGACCGAGGGCAAGGCCGAGATTTGTCGCCATGCCGGAGTAGCTCATGGTTTCGCCTCTTCGGGCAGGAGGAGCTATGTCGGCGAAGTAGGTGAGGGTGCTTGTGAAGAAGAACGATATGCCTATTCCTGCGGCGATCCGGGCGAGGAAGAGATAGGGGACGCCAAAAGAGTAGTTGTATAGGAGCGAACTCGCGCCTAGCATCAGAGCGCCAAAGGTCATCGTGAACTTCCGGCCATGAGCCTCGACCAGGTGCCCGACAAGAGGCCTGAAGGCGAGTGAGGCCAGGCTTGTAACTCCCACCAGGAGGCCTATGACACTCGCACCGCCGCCGTAGGCCTCGACGTAGAGGGGCAAAACGGGCACAAAGGCGACGAAGCTCACGAAGCCACAAAAGGAAACGAACCAGGCAGTGACGAAGCTCGCGGTGAATACTTTGTCTCGTTGCATGCGCTTCAGAAGTTGGGGACTAGATCCCTTACGGACTAGACCCCAGTGTTAAGTCCTTCCCTAAACTTCCAAAACCGCCGCTGAATAGCCAGTGCCTCTATGGCCTCTTCAATCCCACCGAAGATAGGGAAGTCTACGTCTTGCATCAGGCGGCCCAAGTCGCCTTGCCTGGCAAAGACAGCAGCGGCCACAGGTTTGCCGCTCTTGACGCAGAGCTCTTTGACACCATAGACGAGTTCCTTCATGTCGGGCCCGCTGAAGCCCATGCTCCCGGAACCTCCGCCCTGCACGGTGACAGCCATAGCGGCGATGTCCGGCAGTTTCAGTACCTCTTCGACCGCACTCAGGGTGACGGCGCGGTCGTAGGTATCGCCAAAGTCCATCGGGTTTGTGAGGTGAATTACATGCGCTCGCTGTCTGGCCTCCATTGCTTTCAGGAGGTCGGGTGGAAGTTTCGGGAGACGGAAACCCTGCCAGGTGCAAACGTCGGCTGAGATCACGGCGAATCCTCCCGACGGGGAGAGGACAACGATGTTGTCGCCCTTGCAGGGAGGGAGCGCAAAGGCCTTCGCGATGCTGGTAAAGCCTTCCAGTTTCTTGACGCGCAGTATGCCCGCTTGATTGAAAGCCGCATCGACCACACGGTCGTCGCCGGCAAGGGCCGTCGTGTGAGACATGGCAATCTCCGCTGTGGCATTCGAGGTGTTGGCCTTCATGACAACGATTGGCTTTGAGCTTCGCCGGGCCACGTCGATGAAGCGGCGGCCTCTTCGGACATCTTCCAGGTACATGAAGATGGCGTGAGTCGAGGGGTCATCGATGAGGAAGTCGAGCAGGTCGCTCTCGTCGGTGTTGAGTTTGTTCCCGACGCTGATGACCTTACTGATACCAACGCCCTCGTCCGAGAAGAGGCTAGCGCATCTGGTGGCCACACCCCCACTCTGCGCGATGACGCTGTTATGCCCCTTGACGAGCATTTTGGGGCTCAATGGGGCGAAGGGGACAACCAGGCCATTATCCAGGTTAGTTATGCCAATGCAGTTGGGGCCCACAAAGCGCATGTTGTAGCGCCGGACGACATCGAGGAGCTGCTGCTCGAGCTCACGGCGGTCGGGGTAGAGCTCAGTGAACCCGCTGCTCGAGACGACGAACCGCCGGACGCCCTTCTGGCCGCACTCGTCGAGTATATTGGGTATCAGATGGGCGGGGATGAGGAAGGAGGCAAATTCGACCTGCGTAGGCAGGTCCAGGACGGACTTGTATATCTTCCTGCCGTCGAGCTCACCTTCGGAGGCTCCCACGGCATAGATGGGGCCCTTGAAACCGAATTTGACAAGGTTCTGGACGATGTTCTTGGCCAGGTTGTCCGGGGCTGAAGAGACCCCGATGACGACAACGCTCTCGGGGTAGAAGAGTCTTTTCAACGGTGAGTCCCTCCACGGTGCGCTGATGCGCAACACGTTGGGCAATGTACTCTAAATGGCGGCGAGATTCAAGAGGGCGGTGCGCGTTCTACGTCAGCATCAGGATGGAGTTGGACTTGATGATGGCGTGCACATCGCGGCCGCTGTGCAGGTCGAGATCGCGAGCAGCTTCGGGCGTAACCTCGACAATGAGACGCTGGCCCACGTCCAGGTACACGAGTACGCGTGGCCCCACAGGATGGAGCCCTTCGATGCGACCTCGAAGCACGTTGCGGGCGCTCAAGCCGGTGGGTGGCTGTGCTGCCAGGATCACGTCGCTGGCGCGGATAGCGATGAGCACGTCCTGCCCAACGGAGCGGTCCACGTAGGGGACGCGCAGCCGCTGCTCGCCCAGTCGCATCTCGGTCAGGCCGCCGTCGCGGTCCTGACTGACAACGCTTACCTCCAGCGAGTTCTCAAGCCCGGTCGGCTCCAGGAGTGGGAAGACGCCAGGCTTGTACAGTACCCGCTGGGGCGCATCGTAGGCGATGGCCCTGCCGCGCTCCAGCACCAGCGCCCGGTCGGCCAGGGCCAGCACCTCTGAGATGGAGTGGGAGACGTAAAGCATGGGAATGCCCAACTCGCGGTGCACCCGCTTCAACTCATGCAGTACCTTGCCACGCAAGGGGAGGTCTAGCGCGTTCAGCGGCTCGTCCAGCAGAAGCAGGTCAGGACAGGTCGCCAGGGCACGGGCGAGGGCGACTCGCTGGCGCTCGCCGCCGGAGAGAGTGACTGGCTTGCGCGACAGCAGCGGCTCCAGGGACAAGAGCCCGATGATGCGGTCGAGGTCTAACTTGCGGTCGCCGGGTGGCTTAAGTTTCCAGCCATACTCGAGGTTGCGGCGCACGTCGAGGTGCGGGAACAGGAGGCTGTCCTGGAAGATGTACCCGAATCCGCGCTTTTCGGGAGGCACGTTGACCCTGGCGCTGGAAGAGAAAAGGACTCGGTCGTCGAACCGGACCTCGCCGCTATCGGGCATAAGGAGACCAGCGATGCAGTTGAGCGTGGTGGTCTTGCCGCTGCCCGACGGGCCGAACAGGGCGACCAGCCCGCCGTCAAGCTGCTGCGAGATCTCGAGATCGAAGTCCGGGTAGCGCTTAGTGATATGGATACTCAGCATTACATTACTGCCCATTATAGGTCCAGGGTAACTACGGGGATATTCCCAGGCCCTTACACAGCGGTTCGCTTGATCAGGCGCCGCTGCAACAACAGGGCGACGAACGCGACGGCAACGGAATATCCAACCAGGCGCCAGGCTGCAGCGTCATCGCCCACCTGGAGCCGTGTGAAGATAGCAAGTGGCACGGTCTGTGTCTTGCCCGGGATATTGCCTGCGAGCACTATGGTCGCGCCAAACTCGCCGAGGCCGCGGGCGAAGGCGAGGAGCACGCCGCCCACAACGCCGCGAATCGAAAGGGGCAGCGTCACGGTAAAGAAGACACGCCACGGACCAGCGCCGAGGGTCCGGGCCGCCCGCTCCAGGCGAGGGTCGACCGCGGACATTGCCACCTCCATTGATTTCACCATGAGGGGGAAAGAGACCACGGCGGCGGCAAGAGAGGCGGCGAACCAGGTGAAAGGGATGTCCCAGCTTAGCCTATCGTGCAGGAAACCCCCGATGGGCCCATTGCGGCCCAGGAGCCACAGAAGTACGTAGCCCGTGGCGACCGGAGGCACCACCAAAGGGAGAGAGAACACGGCATCCAGAAGCGCTTTGCCGCGTATCTCTGTCTTGGCGAGCAACCAGCTCGCCAGCAGGCCGAACGGCAGGATGATGACAGTGGCGACGGTGGTCACTTGCAGCGACAGCATCACGATGGAAAGCTCTGAGGATGCGATGGCGGACCTCCTTTTGCTGGTGTTCGGTCAGTCTTGCACTGGTACGAACCCGTATTTCGCGAAGGTCTGGCGGCCCTGGTCACTACGGAGGAATGCAAGGAAGCTGCGTGCGGCCTCCGGGTCGTGGGACTTCTTCACCACACCCGCCGGATATACGATTGGGCTGTGGCTCGATTCCGGCACGGTCAGCAGAACGCGCACCTTGTAGGTGATGGCGGCATCGGTCTGGTAGACCAGTGCAACGTCGGCGTTGCCGGACTCTACATAAGCGAGGGCGGCCCTTACGTCCACGCCCAGCACCAGTTTGCCTGACAGCCGTTCCCACAGGCCCAGGTTCGTGAATGCCTCCCGTGCATATGCTCCCGCGGGGGCCAGGGCCGGGTCGGCGATGGCGATGCGACCAATGGCAGGGCTAGTCAGATCGCCAAGGGAGCCGACTTTCAGGTCCTTTCCCTTCCGCGCCACAACCACCAGTTCGTTCCTGAGGAGAGATGTCTCTGTCTTTTGCTCGAGTGCGCCTGCTTTTCTGAGCGCGTCTACGGGCTGCTGCCCAGCGGAAATAAAAACGTCTGCCGGGGCACCGCGCAATATCTGCTGCGCCAGGCCCGTGGACGGCCCGAGGTTCAAGGAAATTTTGGTGTTTTCCGCTCGTTGATAGAGATCCGCTTGCTCTTGCAATACATCGGTCAGGCTGGCGGCGGCGAAAACCAGCACTTCTTTCTGATGGTGTGCCCCGCATGAGGACAGAGCTAACAGAAGCGGGGCAAATACCGCCAACATAAATAGCGCAAGTAGTTTCACCGCTTTAGTCGATATTCCAGAACACTCATATCACTGCGATACCAGGAATTAGGTATTGCCGAGGCTGCGGATGCTCTCCCCCCACTTCAGACGGTGGGCTCGCTTGAGACCTTCGAACCTGGCCTGATACTCCGGCGACGACAGGTGGTCAGTGGTCATGATAATCGCGTCTTCACCGTTGTCCGAGTAATAGCCTTTGCGGAGGCCAACTCTTTTGAAGCCATATTTCTCGTAAAGGGTATGAGCGACAAGATTTGAAGCCCTGACCTCCAGGGTCACGACATTCGAACCGTGGGCCCTGGCCAGTTCAACGGTCGCGATCAAGAGCAACTCGCCGACGCCCTTGCCACGGAGGCTGTTCCGAGAGCCGATGGCGGTTATGTGGGCTTCGTCAGCGATTAGCCATATGCCAACATATCCTGCGATGGACTGGGTGCTGTCCTGTGGTGGGAGCTTACCGCCGGTGAACAACCCTTTTACTCCAGACAGGAACCGTCCTATTGCGGAAGGCTCAGGCTGGGTTGTTATGGGCGTGGGAGGGAGAACTTCCTCCGGGGTGGGCCGGCCTGGGCGCCGGACCTCGCAAGCGACGAGATAGCGAGCAATCCTGTTCTGGAGCTCTTTCAGAAACGGGGTGGGTGGCCAAGTGGTAGGAAAACACTCGCGCTCAAGTTCCTCAACCTGGGCTATGTTGTCCGCTCTCATGGGCCTAACGAAGAAGCCCATGAACCTATCTTGTTGGGCGTCTCGATCTAGAGTCTTCACATTACACCTATTCTAGCGGAATATTCTAGCACGCTGGAACGTGTTCCCACTATCTTTAGTCGCAGTGTTTCGTTAATATCTATGATGAGGGCAATAAGTATACCGTTGAGGAAGAGTTTGACAGACCCTGGCCACGTGGCGGTCCGGCAGGAGGGCTTTTTGGACCATGGCGAAGAGGCCCTTGTCGCCGAGGCGCAGAAGGGCAACCTGACCGCTTTCGCGAACATATACGAGCAGTATTACGAGAAAATTTACCGCTACATCGTTGTGAGAATAGGCAACCCTGCTGATGCGGAGGACCTCGCGGGAGATGTTTTTCTCAAGGCGCTGGAGGCCATCGGCTCGTTTCGGTCGCGCGGAGTCCCATTTTCCGCTTGGCTTTTCCGGATTGCCCACAATGTTGCAGTAGACCATCTCAGGAAGCGCAAGCGGCATGAGACGAACGAGTTGGACCAAGCCCTGGCGGTACCTGGACCAGGTTTTGAGGAAACGGTCGAAGTGAAGCTCGCCATGGAGGGGGTTGCGAGCGTTATGTCTGATTTGACAGAACTCCAAAGACAAGTCATCGCTCTGCGGTTCGCTGCTGAACTGTCCGTCGCCGAGACCGGGCATGTCCTCCAAAGGAAAGAAGGGGCAGTCAAAGCACTCCAGCACAGCGCCATTCAAGCTCTCCGAAGGGCAATTTCGAGAGAGTCGGAGGCTCGCAGCCGCCGGAGCGGCAAGGGAAAAGGTAACACCGCCGATGGTTAAGGAACCGCGACAACAGCTGGCTGACGCACTTGAAGATTGCATGAACAGGCTCGACAGGGGGCAAAGCCTCGAGAGTTGCCTGGCTTTGTACCCTGAGTTGTCCGGCGAACTGCGGCCGCTGCTTGTCGCAGTTGCAGCAGCCAAATCAATGGTATCGTTTACTCCCAGCGTGGAGGCCAAGGCGCGAAATCGCGTACGCTTGATGACAGCACTGAGCAACCAGGCGGGTCGGAGCCGTCGTGTAGCGCTAGGCTCGTTGAGAGCCTGGGCAATAGGGAGCGCTGCTGCGATGGCCATAGTGGTTGGGAGTGTCGCGACGGTAGGCGCCTCTTCCAGCAGCGTGCCCGGAGAGGCCCTCTACCCGGTGAAACGGACAGTCGAGAAAGTGCAACTGATGTTGCCGGGGTCAGAGGCATCCAAAGGGAGGGTGCAGCTTGCCATGGCCAGGCGGCGGGTCGCGGAGATGGCCACCCTTGCACAGAAAGGCAAAGAGGAGCAATTCCTCACCCTCTCGGACCAACTCGACTACAATCTGGTACAGGCAACCGACCTAGCCACCGCTCCTGTAGAACTGCCAAAGGACCAGACCATCCAAAAGACCCCGCAAGAAAAAGGACTAAGCCCGGTACCGGCTGCCTTGCTTGCAAGGCAACGCCGAATTACTCAGATGCGTGCTTTGCTTGAGCGCGACTATCGAGCTGAGGTAGTGGAACTGGACGCCATCCTCTCCCAGGCCCCTCCAGAGTCAAGGCAGGCCCTTCAAAAGGTGGTGGAGAAGATAAGGGCCAGGTATCGAGCAGCAATCGAGTCTTTGTTAAAAGAAGAGGGACGGCCTCTTCCGCAACACAGCTCGAACGGAGCGCCGAAGTCGAACCAGAGCTCCGGGAGTACAAGCAAACGCTATCAACAGGGGACTGTCTCAACGAGTGGCGGTTGGGTCGGGAACGAGCGTAGCCAACGGGGTGCCGTCAAATAGGTTGACAATCGTCAGACCGTTGTGCTAGACTTCACTCCTGTTGCCAAGGCTTGTTATGGGGCAAAAGGTGACAGGAGAATCGGCGAACCCAGTCCGTCAAGGAGTCTAGTATTCATAGACCCGTAAGGGTCTTTTTTTATGCTCTTTAGATTGCCTCGGCTTCCTCTAGGAACTCGATTTTTACAGGGGGCGGTGAATGTCCAACGAAATCATAATCCGGCTTGCCGGAGAGGGTGGGGAAGGTGTCATCTCGACAGGTGACATTTTCACCCAGGGGTCTGCGCGAACTGGTTACCACGTGTTCACCTTCCGGACCTACCCAGCTGAGATCAAGGGCGGCCATGCCTGGTACCAGGTAAGGGTAGGCAGCAAGCCAGTCAGGTCCATGGGCGACGGCATTGACGTCCTGGTGGCATTCAATGCTGAGGGGTACAACAAACACATCGAGCTGCTCAACAAGGGCGGCGTCCTGGTCTATGACCCCGATACGGTGACCCCCGAGAGCAATGGGATGACTTCCTACGCTATACCTTTCAACAAGATCGCCAGGCAAGACCTCGACTTTGTTCGGGGCAAGAACGTGGTCGTGACCGGTTTTCTCGCGGGTCTTTTCGGACTTGACCCTGCCTCTCTCGAAGGGATTATCAATGACAGGTTCAAGCGCCGCCCGGAACTTCTCAGCCAGAACCTTAAGGCCTTGCAAGTCGGCCATGAGTATGCGGCGAAGAAAATCCAGAAGAATGACCCATTCTTCCTGACGCCCATCGAGAAGGTGGGCCGGTTGGTGATGAGCGGTAACGACGCCATTACGGCTGGGGCCCTTTTGGGCGGATGCCGCTTCTTCGCAGGGTATCCAATAACTCCTGCGTCGGAGATACTCGAAGGCATGGCCAAGGAGTTGCCCAAGCTCGGCGGAGTCAGCATGCAGGCAGAGGACGAGATCTGCGCGATCGGGGCCTGCATAGGTGCATCGTACTCTGGTCTCAAGGCAGTTACGGCAACCTCTGGCCCGGGCCTCTCGCTCATGACAGAGTTCATAGGATATGCGAGTATGTCGGAGACCCCCGTGGTCATTATTGATTCGCAGAGGGCCGGCCCGAGCACCGGCATGGCAACCAAGCTCGAGCAGGGCGATCTAGCCCACGCCGTATTCGGCGGGCACGGCGACTTCCCAAGGATCGTTGTGGCGGCCGGGTCAGTCGAGGACTGCCTCTACCAGATGGTCAACGCCTTCAACCTGGCCGAGCAGTACCAGGTGCCAGTCATCTTTCTCTCCGACCAGTCCCTTTCTCACAGGACGGAGACTCTTCTACGGCCCGACCCATCCAAGATCGCGGTTGCCGATAGGTTGACTCCAACGGCAGAGCAGTTGAAAGACTACAAGAGGTACGAGGTGACGAAGAGCGGCGTTTCGCCGATGTCCATTCCGGGCATGAAGGGCGGGATGTACGTGGCGCCAGGCCTCGAGCACGATGAGAAGGCCCGTGTGGACAACCCGCTTGGAGCGCACGTTGTGCAGGTACCCAAACGGGCGAGGAAGATGGAGACCGCTCGCAATGCGCAGCCAAAGCTGCAGAGGTACGGCTCCCGCGACGCCACCATCGGGATCATTAGCTGGGGCTCGACCGAGGGTGTGGTGACAGAAGCAGTCGACAAGGCCATCGCCGACGGCTACAAGGTCGCTGTGATGCACCCCAAGGTGCTCTCACCGCTACCAACCAAAGAACTCCAAGATTTCGCGAACTCTGTGGAGCACGTGATAGTGCCGGAGGTGAACTACACCGGCCAGATGGCAAACTACCTCCGTACCGAGATAGACATCAAGCCGATCCGACTGACGAAGTACGATGGGCTACCCTTTACTCCAGGTATCATTTACAGGAAGATAGAGGAGGCAGCAAATGGTCATTGAAGCAGCGGGCCTCACCATGAAGGACTACAAGAGCGAGACCAAGCCCACCTGGTGCCCGGGATGCGGCGATTTCGGAGTTCTCTCGGCCACGTTTAAGGCGCTGACTGAGCTTCAAAAAAGGGTCGAGGAAGTCGTCGTGGTGTCAGGCATCGGGTGTTCAAGCCGGATCCCGTACTTCCTTGCGACGTATGGCCTCCACACCTTGCACGGAAGGTCTATTCCGGTCGCCGAGGGCGTGAAACTGGCCAACCCCAAGCTTACGGTATTCGCCATGGGAGGTGACGGCGACTTGCTGAGTATTGGAGGGGCCCACCTCGCCCCTGCGGCTTCCAGGAACATAGACATTACGGTTGTGTGCATGGACAACCAAATATATGGCCTGACCAAGAACCAGGCTTCTCCAACCACCGAGCTGGGCCACACGACGAAGTCTTCGCCTTACGGCGTGGTCACGCGGCCGGCTAACCCCGTCCTATGGGCCATTGCCTACGGCGCCACCTTTGTGGCCAGGGGGTATTCGGCGAAACCAAAGCTCCTGACGGACTTAATTGTGGCAGGGGTCAAACACCAGGGCTTCTCTTTCATCCATGTGCAGAGCCCCTGCGCTGAGTTCCACAAGACCTTTGACTTCCTCGACACCAAGGTAGCAGAGATGCCGTCCGGGTGGGACACATCGAACCTGGCGGAGGCGATCAAACTGGCAGCAACGGAGGAGCAGGTTCACCTCGGGGTGTTCTACGAGACCCAGCGCCCGACCTTCGAGGTTTTGGCCAGGACTCTCGAGAAGAAGGTCAAGCCTCGCTTCGATGCCGACGAGTACCTGAGCCGATTTGCATAGAGAAGTCTGGCAGACCGCATAGTCGGGTCGGCAATATAGCGCTGACACGCCCTTCCGAAGGTGTAGACCTTCGGAAGGGCGTATTGCTACCTGCGGTTGAGTCATATTCGACTTTCGCACGGTGGCTCTGCACGGCCGCCCCGCCTAAGCTATGTCCATGGCGCTGATCGCAAGCCCGCTGCCCATGGCTGTAGGACCCCGAAACCGACAAACGGGCGCAAGAGAGAGGACCTAGCCGTGAGCTTGGCTGCCCTACTCGAATGATGCTACAATACTCAGTAATAGAGATGGTACGTCTCTATCCGCGGCACGGGTGTCAGGCATCAGGGGATGGAGGGGAAGATGGTAGACCTTGAGATGTTGGCCGACAAACACTTGGAGTTGTGCGATTCCACAGGGAGGCACCACAAAGAGCAGCTCATTCTCTGGTATGCCGATCTCGGGGTACTGCTTGGCGACGAAGAAGTGGAGCACTACTGCCCGGAGTGCGGCGAACAGATGTGGACGGACCTAGATGAGTTTGTTCTACATGATAGCAGGGACGCGCTCCAGTGCCTCCACTGCAGGGGCGATGTCGAGGAAAGGGCTGGCGCTCTCGATTAGGACCACGCAACCCTAGGGCCGAAAGTCGAACAGGGGGTATTGTATGTCTGTCAAAGCCTACGTCCTGGTTGTTGCCGACCCGGGAAAAACCGCAAACGTGGTTAGCACCCTACGGCAGGTCCAAGGCGTCAAGGTGGTGAGCGAGGTCACAGGCCCCTACGATATCGTGGTCGAGCTTCAGGTGGCCCAACTGGCAGATTTGACGGAACTCCTCCGCCAGCGCATACGCCCCGTCGATGGCATCAGGAACACAGTGACCTGCGTCGCGATGGGTTGATGCTCCCTAGGCGATAACTTTGGCTTCCGTCAGGGCTTGGAATTCCTCGTCTCTCATGCCCAGGAGTTCCTGCATGGTCCGACGGTTATCCTGGCCGAGCAGCGGCGCCGGCCTGATTGATGGCTCGAACTCGGAGAACCTGGGACTTGGCGTGCTGTAGGTGCGCCGCCCCATCGTGGGGTGTTCTAGGGTCTTTAAGTACCCTCTGTGAGCGAGTTGCGGGTCCTCGTGCAAGTCCTTTCCTGAGGCGACGACCGCCGCTGCAACTCCCATGGACTGAAGCCGCTTCTCGACCTCGACTGCTTCAAAATCAGCAGTCCATTTCCCGAGGAGAGTGTCCATCTCGTCTTCGTGGCGCTTCCGTCCGAGGAATGTCGAGAACTTGTCAGCCGTCGCCCAGGAAGGGTTGCTCATCGCTTTCAGGAGACTTGACCACTGGGCGTCGTTCGAGACCGCGATGGCGCACCACCTGTCGGCTCCCTTGCAGGGATATACGCCGTGTGGGGCCGCGTAGCCCACGCGGTTGCCCGTGCGCTTCTCGACTCTGGAGTTCGCGGCATAGTCCAAGAGAGCAGGCGCCAAGCAGTGGAGGCTTGCTTCGTACTGGGCCACATCGATATACTGCCCTTTTCCGGTCTTCGTGCGATGGTCCAATGCATTGAGGAGCGCGATGACCCCGAACCAGGGCGCAACCAGGTCGGTGTAGGGCTGGTTAGGCCCGGCAGGGGTCTTCTCGGGCCAGCCTGTCAGGTGATCGAAGCCCACGAGGGCCTGGAGGGTGCGCCCGAAGCCTATCTGCGTAGCCCTTGGCCCGGTTTGTCCCTGCATGCTGAGACTTATCATAATCAGGTCAGGCTTGACCTTCTTCAGTTCATTGTAGTCGAGGCCCCAGCGGCCCATGACACCAGCGCTGTACGCCTCAGTTGCGACATCGGATACGGCGACGAGACGCTTGGCCAGTTCTCTGGCCTCTGGCTTACTCAGGTCCAAGGTAACGCTCTGTTTGCTCGGGCTGTAGTTCGCGAAGTAGGCGCTGCGGTTCAGGCCAGGGCGCCCCTCGAGGAATGGGTTGCCGAGCCTTGCCCCGTCAGGCCTTGCCCTGGACTCGATCTTGATGACCTCGGCGCCGAAGATGGCAAGGTGCCGAATCGTCGCCGGGCCCGCGATTGCCCAGGTGAAGTCCGCAACTCGTATGCC
>ORJL010349211.1_pt1 | contig 12670 bp, 7 predicted proteins | sample 1779941 | NCBI WGS metagenome assembly ORJL01 (sample SAMEA104232317, study PRJEB22302) | groundwater metagenome | biome: forest; feature: aquifer; material: groundwater | place: USA | collected 2011-08-07 | depth 5.8 m
GCTGACCGTAGGCGCGAAGCCGGTTAATGAAAAACTTTCCCGCTTCGCCTTCGTCTTCTACATTCTCTTCATCAACTTGGGTTCGATGCATCACTTGTTGGTGGATCCGGGTTTGGCTTCGGTGACGAAGTTTTTCAACACCAGCTATGCGATGTATCTGGCGGTGTTGGGTAGTTTGATCCATGCCTATTCGATCCCTGCCGCTATTGAAACGGCGATGCGCGCCAAAGGTTACAACAAAGGTTTGTTCGGTTGGCTGCTCAATGCGCCGTGGAAAGAACCGGGTTTTGTATCGCTCATCCTCTCGATGGCGATCTTCGGCTTCATCGGTGGACCGACGGGCGTGGTGTTGGGTGCGGGTCAATTGAATCTGTTGGCGCACAACACATGGCGCATCACTGGCCACTTCCATGCCACTGTGGTTGGCGGCACCACCTTAGCCTTTATGGGCTTCACCTACTACGTGATCCCGCTCGTCTTCCGTCGCCCATTGTTTGCTAAGCGGATGGTGATCTGGCAGCCGTGGATCTATGGCATCGGCGTGGCAACGATGAGCATCGCCATGACTCTGGCTGGCACGTTTGGTGCGCCGCGCCGACATTGGGATGTGACCTTCACCAATGCCATCATCCCGGTGCAGCTGCCTTCGTTGATGAACTTGATGTTGACTCTCGCCGGTATTGGCACGTTGTTGGCGGTGACGGGCGGCATCATGTATGTGGTGATCTGCGTTGGGTCGCTCTTCATGCCCAAACGTGAAGCGCGAGCGATCAACCCCTTGGAGGCATGACATGGAAAAAAAGCATAGCGGTTGGGAAGCACCCGGCACGATGGTCTTGGTGTTTCTCCTCTTCATCTGGATCGCCTTTCTGTATTTCGGAAATTGGGTAACGCTCTCGCAAGCGTGGGGGATACGCTAACAGCAGATAGCAAATAGCGAATGGCTTATCGCGTATTCCGTATTGCGTATCACGCAACACGCAATACGGAATACGCAAAATGAGTGTGTGGACTTATGGATACTATTCAGTTCTCTTCACAACAACGTAAACTCCTCTATAGTTGGTTGCTCTTCGCCATCACGGCGGCCGGCATCGCCGGCACGTTGGCATTTCTGGTGGCGATGACTCGCACGCCCGGCGTGCGCTTGCTTCCTTCGGCGCGCTCCTTTCAAGTGATGCTCATCGCGCACGTCACCTTTGCCCTCACCATCTGGCTTCTCACGTTTATCTCAAGCGTCTGGGCTTACGTCGCCGGACAATCGGGCGTGATGATGAATCGTGCGGCAAGTTGGATCGGTTTTGCGGTTTCGATTCTCGGCACGATCATCATCTCGATCCCGCTCTTCACTTTTCAAGGGGATGCCGTCACTACAGATTATGTCCCTCTCCTTGATACACCCCTCTTCTTCGTCGGCTTCGTAACATTTTTACTCGGCATTGGAATCACGGCGGCGACGTATTTAGCTGGCGCGATTCAAAAACGATCACTCACACTCGCCGCATACGGAATGGCCTGCGCCGCATTTGCCACACTTGTCGCCATCGTTGCGTTGGGCGTCGCCGCTCTGCGTTTGGGCATTGGCGCCGATGGGCGCGTCCCCGCTGAATACTATCAAGCAATGTTCTGGGGTATGGGACATTCATTGCAATATGTCAGCGTAGCGACAATGGTCGTTGCTTGGTACGCCGTCATCGAAGTTTTCTTGGGCGAACCGCGTATCAATCAGACGTTTGCAAAATTCTTGTTCACGTTGTTCGCCGTTTTTCCGCTTGTCTCACCGCTCCCATACTTCCTCTACGATCCGATCCTTGTGCCGACTCAAAAAATGTGGGGCATTGCGCTCGACACAGGGTTAAGTTTGCCCGTCATCATTCTCGGGCCGCTTCTTCTCTTGTGGGTTTGGCGCACGCGCGACGGCGCGTTGGGCGCGTGGCTTAAGCGTATGCCGTGGAACGAACCGCGCGTAATATCCTTTGCTTTCTCTGCCGCGTTGTTCGCCTTTGGTCTGTCCATTCATCCTGCCACACGACAAGGCACGCTTCGCACTCCGGCGCATTATCACAGCGTGGTCGTCGGCGGCGTGACATTAGCCTTCATGGGTCTGGCGTATCAGATGATCTCCAAAGTGAATCGCAAGACCGCCTGGCAGAAAGCGATGAAGGTTCAACCGTATCTCTTCGCCTTCGGTTTGATGGGCCTGGTGTTCGGACTCTTGGGCGCGGGCGATCTCGGTGCGCCGCGCAAAACGTATGATGCCTTTGTCACCGGCGTTGCCTGGCTTGCCCCGATGGTCTTGATGGGCGTGGGCGCGTTCATTGCCGCGATTGGCGGCGCAATGTTCGTCGGCATTGTGGCTTGGTCGTTGCTTCGTAAAGATCGCAAACAAGAAACAGTTGCACAAGCATCGTTAACGTTGTCAACAGGCGATTAACTTTTTTTGAAAACCAAACACGAAGACTCAAAGTCACAAAGCCACCAAGTTTTTTCTTTGAGTCTTCGTGCCTTTGTGGCTTGGTGTTACATAAAAAAATTGTAATCGCCGTTTTCTGCCTATTGGCAAAAGATTTTTCACCCCCTTCATCCCCTTCATGTCCACCATTCTCCCCGTTAATCAGCTCGCCTCCACTCCGCAGAGTTGGCAATTCTCCTCCTGCTGCATAGACCTCGATCAAACTGATCTCGACGACGAAGCGTGGAAGATTCTCACCCGACTCGCGTGGGGCATCTTGTTCAGCATGGACACGATGATGATGAGTTTCTTCCTTTATTACGATTGGGCACGGGCGTTGATCTTCGGCGGCGGCAGCACGATCCCCGCCGGCATCGTTCTCCTTTTTAAAATTATGATGCTCTTGGGTTCGACGCTGACGATGTTTGTCCTCGTCCCGCCCATTTTGTTTTCATCGTGGCAAGGTCTGCGCGAGCGCCGCATCAGCACCGATACACTCATCGCCATCGGCAGTCTCTCCGGTTACTTCGCTTCTTTATATAGCTTCGCGCAAGGCGGCGACGTTTATTTTGACACCGCCACTACCATTCTTGTTTTTGTCACCGCCGGTCATTATCTGGAATTGAATGCTCGCGCGCGCGGATCAGAGTCTTTAGAAAGATTATTGACTCGCGCGCCCGATGTCGCTTGTGTCATTCGTGACAGTGAAGAGAAAGAAGTCCCCGCCTCAACGATCCAATTAAATGAGACGGTGATCGTCCGCCCCGGAAGTTCGATCCCGGTGGATGCCGTCGTGACCAGTGGAAGCGGAAGCGTGAATGAAGCTTCCATCACCGGCGAAGCCGATCTTGTTTTCAAAGAGTCGGGCGACACGGTGTATTCGGGAACGGTGAACGTGGACGGACAATTAACGTTGCGCGCCACAGGCGTCGGCGAAGAACGGGTGATGGCGAAGCTGGTGCGCTTACTACGTGAGGCATTATCTCGTCGCGCGCCCGTGCAAAGGTTGGCAGATCAAATTTCATCTATCTTTGTCCCCATCACCGTTCTTTCAGCATTAGGCGCTTTTGTTTTTTGGAGTTTGAACTTTGGATCTTCTCAAGGTTTATTAGTTGCCTTAGCCGTTTTGCTAATCGCTTGTCCATGTGCCTTGGGCGTGGCAACGCCGTTGGCAATTTGGGCTGGCATGGGTCGCGCCGCAGAAGGCGGCGTATTAATTAGAAGTGCTGAGGCATTGGAGAAGTTGGCAAACGTGAAAGCCGTTTTCTTCGACAAGACCGGCACGCTCACTAAAGGAACACTTAAACTAAATGAAATTGTCGCCGCCGACGGCATCACCGAAGAGATGATCGTCTCACTCGCCGCGTCGCTCGAATCCGCCTCCGAACATTCATTAGGTCGCGCTGTGATCGTATACGCACTTAAAAATAAAATCGCCACGCATCCGGTTAAAAATTTTAAAGCACACGCCGGGTTAGGCGTCGAGGGTACTGTAGAGACGTTGCATGCAACGTCTCTACGGGTGATGGCAGGCAGCTCTCGCTTCATGGATCGCCTCAACATCAACAACTCATTGCGCGATCAAAAAGAAAAATTGGAATCGTTAGGTCGCACTGTGGTCTGCGTGACGTGGGAAGGTGACGTGCGCGGGCTGTTAGGCTTTAGCGAGGCGGTGCGCCCTGAGTCGTTGAGCGTGATCCGCGAATTGATCAACGAAGGAATCGTCGTCGAAGCGTTAACCGGCGATGATCGATCTGCGGCGGAGGCGTTGGCGAATCAATTAAACATTCGCGTTCACGCCAATCTGTTGCCGCAAGATAAACAGCGTCTCATTAGCGAAGCGCGATTAAAATATGGAACGGTGGCGATGGTCGGCGACGGGCTCAACGACGCGCCCGCGCTTGCCCGCGCCGATGTCGGCATTGCCCTTGGCTGCGGCGTGGATGTCACGCGCGAAACGGCAGACGTGAGCTTCATCGGTTCTGATCTGCGTCACGTTGCCTGGACGATCCATCTCGCGCGCGAAACATATAAAACGATCCGCGGAAATTTGTGGTGGGCATTTTTTTACAACGTCATTGGAATTGCCCTCGCGCTCGTGGGCGTATTGCATCCCATCGTTTCGGCAATCGCTATGGTCGTCAGCAATTTATTTGTGGTTGGAAATTCTCTGCGCTTGGCGCGCTCTAAGGAAAAAGATGAGACCCTCGTGGAAGAATTTGTTGGGGCAGGTTGACGAAAAAGATTGTGTGCCGCCACCGTTAGAAGACGATGAGCAGGAAGGCGCGGCGGAATGGCAAGCCGTTGCCCAAGGTGTCGCCGTCTCACCCTCGCGCCCGCCGATCACTGGCCGCCCGATCTTGGCGCAGATCGAAAAAGTTTTCTTGGGGTTTGAAAGTTTTATCAACCGCATCATTGGCTTCGATCAACTTAACCCGTTCTATCACACCGGCACTATCTCCGTTTTCTTTTTGTTGCTCGTCGGTTTGACCGGACTCTATCTAACTATTTTTTACGTTGCACCCGGTCTCGGCACGAACGTTGCCTATCGCGCCGTGAACGCTATTGATAATCAATGGCTGTGGATCGGTCTCGTGATGCGCGGTGTGCATCGTTACGCGTCGGGCGCGGCGGTGATCGCCACAATTTTTCATGCCATACGCACCTTGTTCCAAGATCGTTTTCGCGGCGCGCGTTGGTTGGCATGGGTTAGCGGCATGTTGCTGGTTGGCGCGTTGTGGTTCGAAGGACTCACCGGCTATTGGTTGGTGTGGGATGAACGCGCTCAACTCGTCCTCGAAACCGTCATCCGCGCCCTCAACGTTTTTCCCTCTATCGGCGTTCCCTTCTCGCTCAACTTCGTGACAAACGAAGCAACCGATCAAACGTGGGTCTTCTTTTTGATTTTGCTGTTCACTCACATTGCCTTGTTCACGCTGTTAGGGTTGTTCTACTGGTTCCACATCGTGCGCTTAAATCGTTTCAAACTTTTGCCGCCCAAGTTTTACATCGTCGCTTCGAGTCTGCTGTTCATCTTCGCCGCGTTGATCAAACCTGCTACCAGCGCGCTGCCAGCCGACTTAAGTAAACTGCCTTCGCAGATTACCTTTGATCCATTTTTCCTCTTTTATCTGCCCGCCACACTTCGCGTCAACCCAAATTATTTTTGGGGCGCGACGCTGCTGGTCTTTGGATTCATCACCGCCTTCCCCTGGCTGTTCAAAGGTAAAGAGGCCGGCAAAGTTTTAATTGATAAAGATAGTTGCACCGGCTGCACCAAGTGCGCCGAAGATTGTCCTTATAACGCTATCGTCATGCTGCCGCGTACCGACGGCAAGCCGCACAAATTGATCGCCGTCGAGAATCCGAATCTGTGTGTGTCGTGTGGTATCTGTCTTGGTTCGTGCGATGGCATGGCAGTTGATCTGACCGATCTCAAAACGTCGAGCTACTATCGTTCAATACTCTCGCGTATTCGCGCGGCGAAAACAAAATCAGGGGAAGCCGTCTCCGTTGTATTCACTTGTGAGCGACATGCGACTCATGGCGCGAGTGAGAAAGCGGGTTTCTATGAAGTGATCGTCATGCCGTGCGTCGGCGATCTGCATCCCAATGTCGTCGGTCAATCGCTCGATGCCGGCGCGTCGGAAGTTAAGATCATCGGCTGCCCACCCGGCGATTGCGCCCAACGCGAAGGCAACTTGTGGATCGAAGCGCGTTTGAATCGCACGCGCTCGCCGCGCCTTAAACGTGATTACATTGATAAACCGATCACCACCGTGTTCGCCCCGCCGAATGAATTTGCCGCCGCGTTGAAGCAGACTTCCGAAGTTTCGAAAACTTCGGAAGTCTGGAGAACTTCGGAAGTCTCTAAGCCAACAGCATTTAATTTTCTGCGCGGCGGACTCCTTCTCGCCATCGTTCTCGCCGCGCAAGTTTTTTTCACCGACATTCCCTATCAGCCTTACGCCGTAAATGAAAGTTTGCTCGAACTCGGACTTCGCAATAACGGCGAGATGCGGCAGACGAAGAAACAACTGACGGCAATGGAGTTGGCGCAGCTCTCGCACGATGAACAAGTGAACTATCTCAACGAGCAACAAGCCGCCGGGCGTTACCCCACGCGACTGCGATTAGAGATAGATGGCAAGGTGGTGTTAGAAGAGACTTACGCCCCGCTCGGTTTGCGAAGTGAAGGATCGTCGTACGCCTACGGAAAATTTTTGGTTGAGCCCGGTGAACACGCCATCAAATTGAGCCTAGACGATAGCGGCGGCGAATTAAAAACTGTGTTGGATAAAAAAGTTAAATTTGAATCGCGGCAGATTCACGCCATTGTGTTTGATCGTCTGCACGATATTTTTGAGTTGAAATGATCCCCGAACTCCTCCTTATCTTCACCGCCTCCCTCATGGGATCGATCCACTGCGCCGCGATGTGCGGTGGCTTCACCTTGAGTCTGGTTAAAGATCGATCTGACTCAACGTGGATGCGCCTCTCTGCCTATCACGCCGGAAAACTTTTCACCTACATCTTCATCGGCGGTGTCGCCGGAGTCGTCGGCGCGGCGTTGTTAGCCAACCCTGCCATTCGCGCCGCGCAATTTATTTTCTCATCACTCGCCGGAGTGATGATCGTCATCGTTGGTTTGCAAACGTTGGGGTTGTTGCCCGGTCAGAATCTTGTAAATCGAATCGCTTCACGTTTGTGGCTCGGTCCGTTCTTGGGACCGTTCTTTAAAACTTTTCGTGAGCGCGCTTCATTAGATGGCGCGTTCTTCTTGGGATTGTTCAACGGATTTCTGCCGTGCGGCTTGGTCTACACCTTCGCCCTTTCAGCCGCCGCGACAGCATCTCTCACTTCGGCCATCTTCATCATGATCGCCTTTGGTCTCGGCACCGTGCCGATGTTATTGGCGGTAGCCTGGGGCGGGGGGATGATAACGACTCAACAAAGGCTGCGCCCGTTTTTCTCGCGCATCGCCGGAGTGATCGTGATCGTCTTGGGCGCGATCACTGTGTGGCGCGGTCTGCCATTGTTGCCCGCCTTCGCCTCTCAAAACGATTCCCATGCTGGACACACACTTTCAACTGTGCCGCAGATCAGCAGTATTGATCTCGAACCCTCACCCGCGCCGAACTTTACGTTGATCGATCAAGATGGCAAGACGGCGAGCTTGCACGACTTTCATGGCAAAGTGGTCGTCATGGATTTTATCTACACCACTTGCACTTCAACCTGCCCCGTCCTCACCGCCACGTTCCGCGATGTGCAAAACGGTTTAGGTGCAGAGTTAGGGAAGAATGTTGTCTTACTTTCGATCACCATTGATCCCGCCACCGATACACCACCCGTGTTGAGATCATTTGGCGAAAAATGGAGCGCGAACTTTAACGGCTGGAAATTCCTCTCTGGTAGCGAAGAACAGATTCGATCTGTAGCAAACGATTACGCTGTGTATGTGGACAAGAACACCAACGGCTTGCAGCACACCGAAACGATCATCGTGATAGATCGTAATATGCAATTGCGTTCCGTCTTCGCCCTGCAAACCGATCCGCAGACGGTGATCAAAAGAGCCGCCCAACTCTCCCGCGAATAAACGTAGAGACGACCCGATAGGTCGTCTCTTGAGGGGTGAATGAAAAACGACTCTGCGAGGGCAGAGTCGTTTTGTGTTTGAGGGTCAATGATCGCGTTCAGCGGTTAATTGCGTATGGACTGGTCTCGCTTTCAACATTCTTTTCTGGAAGAATGTTCCTCCCACGATTTTAATAGATCAGCCATTTCTAGATGTTTTAACTTTAGCCTTCCATCTATACCTGCTAAAAAATCTCTTGCATTTTCAGCGTATTCCATAAGATAGACACCTCGTTTATAACCATGTGAGAGATGTTTTTCTGCCTGCAAACCAACGGATTCAATTGCAGTTCGCATCAAGCGCAGTTTCCAATTAGGGCCAGAGTTCAAACGGTCGGGTACATCAGTATCGTTACGTGCAAGCAACTCTTTGGCTAATCCAACTGTTTTAAGCGAGAAGTGCATCGTCCCCAAACCACGAGTGTAGCCCACATTATTCCAGAGTTTGGTGTCGGCATGTTTGAGGCGATTCAATACGGCGCTATGTCCAAAGAGTGTGGTGGTTACAATCGCCGCGGGCGAAATCCCATATTCGTTTCGCCAAATTTCACGAATCTCATCGGAAGCAGTGAGATACGCCAATAGTTTTGAACCTCGATATTCGCCGTTGTATGGTGGAATCGCTCCTAATACATACGCGTCAACCACATAGTTTATACGCTCAGTCTTTTGAGTGACATCCCAACCAATCCATTGATCGCGCGCAGTAAGTCCCCAGATACAGGATGCCAGTCCTATCAAGCCAACTAAATAATCTCCATCAAATACAAGTATGCGCTTGCGGCGACCAACATATTCATTGGGTGGCATTGACCAGTGGGTGAGTTTGACGATGCGCCAGAGATCATGCTGCCATTGCTCATGACAAAGCACAAATTTCAATGATGAAGGGATATAGTTCTTTGGCAAATCGGTTCGGCAATAGTCGCCCAGCAAGCAACGGTGATTGTCAACCCATACTTGTTGTGTTTTTACAATCTCGGATTTTCGCTTTAGGAGTAGCGCGCGTTGTTTTTCCTTATCTCCGCTAGCGCGCTTCGCGGCACGGAGATCGCTCTCCACATTTTTTTTGAGGAGCAGTTTCAGATTTGCAAGGGAAGCCATTTATCCTACCAATCGTTTGTGCTTGTAGCCCGTAAGGCTCATTTGTAGAGTTTGCCTTTTACCATTTGCTCAAACTCAATGACCCGTACAGGAATGACGAAGGATTGACCTGATGTAACGTAGTAAAGATTTCCCGGAATAGTTTCGCGTTGAAGAAATGCAGAAATGACACCATCATATTGTATGTTTGATTTAACTAATGCTTTGATATCGTCACTATTGCCCATGTGAAAAGCAAAGAAGTTTTCTGCTTGTGTTCGTATCTCGTCTGAGATGGCAGATGGGCGTTGAGTGATAGCAACGACCCCAAGACCAAACTTTCTGCCTTCTTTAGCGACACGCACAAATGGATTGGCGTTTGAGCGCACGAACTCTTCGGACAAAACATTTTGCGCTTCTTCGACGAAAATGACGGCGGGAATTACTTCCTTAGTTTTATTGCCTGTATAGTTTTGTTTGTTGCGTTCAAATAATTCGCGGACAATGATTGTAGAAATAATACTGGCATCCGTGTTGTCTTTGAGAGACAGATCGATCACTACAGTCTTGCCAGCCTTGAGAGCCATTAAAGTGTTTTCAAGCATGACGGAGCCAGATTTGTGAATGCTACCGTCATCAATGAAATGGCGAATGCGTTTACGAATGCCAAGTATAGTTATGCGAGCACTTACTTCCTCTTTTTTCTTATCTCCAAAGAAATCCGAAAAATCAACATGAAGTCGCGATGGATTTGCTACGTAGTCATCAATGTTACTGATGAATCCTGTGACTGCATTTTCATCAAGGTAGAGTAGGAACGATTTCATTACTTCGGAGAAGCCAGCACCAAACGCAAGGATGTCGCCAACAGTCAGATGTTTGTGCGTATCAAGTTGGACGGGTCCACCATATTCAAAGCGTCCAGAGTAATTTTTCTTGATATCTGAACGATCTGTGTAAACCACCAGATTATTTCGAACGGCTGCCTCGTCAATGTCTCCTAATCCGATTGTCTCTGATACACTTTTGGCAAAGTATTCTCCGTTCAAGTCAAAGATCAACTTGCCGCAGGAGTTGTCACTTAGAGATTGATACACCAAGACTTTGACCAGATTAGTTTTACCAAAACCTGATTGTGCAAAAACCATTGTGCGCCTTGATTGCAAGCGTTTTAAATCGAAAAGAATCTGCGCCTTGTCTGGATGAAGTTCTTCCCCAATGCAGAGCGTGCCAATCGAAACTCCGCCAGTATTGACATAGTTCAAAATCGAATCGACCTCATTCTTTGACAAATAACGAGCATGATAAGAAACTACGGGCAGTTTGCGAACTGCGGTTGTGAAAGAGATCGAGGTCCCTTTATCCTCAAAAGTGCCGAGCAACTTCACGCGATAAGTGTAGCTAAACATCTTCTGCTTATCACGTTCAGATAAATCTCGTTCGGCTATGCGAGCATAGTGAACAGCTACCAAAGTCTTGTCTTGGTTGCGGAACATTGGGTCTTCGTCATAAATCTCTGCTTCGACTCTTGCCAGAAATTTCCGTCCTCCTTCATCTTTCGGCGTAAGGACGATGAAATCACCAATCTTAGGACTGGCTTTTGAATCTTCGTATGAAGAGTAAATCAACAGAGTGTCTTCGGAAGCCGTAGTTTTCTGCCCATAGAGAACGCCGAAATCGGTGCGAGTAGTCATAGAAGATTTCCTTTAGAGTGATTGATAATCAAAAACGGTTGTGAGTATCTAAGAAGAGATTTTCAATCTCGGTATGATCCATTCTGCGGGTCTCATACAGAGAGTGTTTAACTCGCGCAATGACTTCTTCTTGAAACTCTGCGCGAATCGAAACAAGATTGTGCGCTTCCACTAGCGGGTAAGGATAACCCAAGATCGAATGCTCCTGTGCAAGTGAAGTTAGCAGATATATGATTTCTCGGATTGTATCTGAATCTCTGACAAGAGATCCGTTTTCGATTTGCGGAATGCAATCGAATATATTCAGATCAGCAATGACCCAATCATAATTTTGCAATTTTTCAACGTAATCAAGACGCGCGGCAAAGAACAATCCAACGCCTCTACCTCCTTTAATATCCTTCTTGCCAAACATCCCGCTACCTCGATCTCCTCCGTAAACACTTCTTAGGACAACCTCTGGTATTTCAAAAAAGCAACACAATCGCTGGCGATGGTGTTCTTTCTCGTCAAATAAATACTTATATCGCAGGTCGTTTTGTAAATAGTTGTCAATTTGTGTGAACGTGTATGAGAGTTCAATCTTGGTTGGACTTTGCTTTGTGATAGCCACACAGTGCAGCTGCTTGTCGTGCAGGTGTCTACCAAGTTTGACTAAAAACTTTTGTTTGATGTTAAGACTTCTCAACGCACCATCACGCAAAATAAAATCACCCGCCATTGTTTCATTGCGTTCTGCAACTTCAAGTAATAATGCCCACTCCATGATCTCCTGACAGAACCTTAGCAAATTTGAGGGACTAGAACAAATCACATCTTTTGAATAGGGGAATACATCTTGAGCTGGCGCTCCGAAAAATTCAAGCAGTCTTTTTAAAGGAGATTGATCCAAACATTCATCATAAATGGCTTCTAAATCAAGTTCACTTGTCATTAGCACTTGCGTGGGCGTGTAAGTTTTACCAAGTATTACGGGATCGGTTGAGGAATTCATACGAACTGGTTTGCCATTTTTAAAACAGATATATCCCGCTCGGTAGATGCCTACCGCGAGTCCATTATAAAAATTGTAAGCGTTATAAGAACCATCAATAGCATAGAAACGGGGCTCGACTGAATCTATTTGAGTGAACGGCATTATTTCAAATACTTGTGGGGTTTCAAGGTTATCAGGCGATCCCACAATGGGTATCGAATAATTCGTTGTGCTACGAGTATGAAGATACTTCGCGACTAAATCAATTGCAGACTCTGGAATAGATTCCTCGTTCATATCTACCTCTGTGAATGGATGTAGGGCTAACGAATTAAGGATTGATGCGGCGGAATAAGAGAAAAAAATCACGTTTCTCTACTGGCGGATATTATACGGGAAGTAGGTGAGGGGGCAAATGAGGAATGCAACTTACCTCGTCAAAATATAAACGCGCCGCTACATCAGGCACACGCGGAGCGGAACGTGATCTACTTCACCGACTCAAAATAGGCAAAAACGCCTTCCACGGACCAACAGCTTCCGAATAGCGTTTGGACATCGCCTCTACAACTTGACCGATGTGATTGAGATCATGCACGACCCACGTCGCCAGCAGTTGTCGCAAGGTCACTGCTCCCAATTCCGGGTGCGTTCCGCGCAACTCCAACTGCGCCGAAGTGAGATCCATCGCTTTTAGCTTTGCGATGTTCTGTTGGCGTAATAGCGCGAACGTGTCCAACAGTTGCTCTAACGTTTGGTTTTTAGATCGTTCAAACATTGCGAAGCGATCAAAGGGTTCGAAAGACCTCGACTCGCCATCTCGCA
>ORJL010859654.1_pt1 | contig 12670 bp, 13 predicted proteins | sample 1779941 | NCBI WGS metagenome assembly ORJL01 (sample SAMEA104232317, study PRJEB22302) | groundwater metagenome | biome: forest; feature: aquifer; material: groundwater | place: USA | collected 2011-08-07 | depth 5.8 m
AGCGTTGGAAGCGCTTGCCCGCGAGTTCGGTGCGGATGTACAGTTTCTGGGAGGGCTTACCCAAACGCAGCTGCGCGAAGAGTACCGCCGCGCCGCGCTTTTTATTCATACGAGCGAAACGGGGAGCCTGGACAAGGTGGTGCTCGAAGCGCTCTCCTGCGGCTGCCCGGTACGTACCAACGACTCGGCGCTCAAATCGATCGAGCGCGAAGGCCCTGCGTATGTGCGCGAGCGCCACTCGCTGAAGAGCCTTATTCCTGCAATACTCAAGGAACTCACATGGAACCACAGGTAGATAAGTCCCATTACGACTTCAGCCGGTACGCGTTTGAAGGCCGTTTCGTTAGCTACTATTGGCAGCTCAAAGAAGCGCTGTCCCTCAGTCCGGGCTCGGTGGTGGAAGTGGGGGTGGGCGACCGCGTGTTCGGGGATTTTCTTAAGAATAATACCGACATTTCGTACCGCTCCGTTGATGTCGCCGAAGATTTGAAGCCCGATGTCGTCGGCAGCATTACCGCGCTTCCGCTTCCCGACAAGTCGGCGGATGTGGCGTGCGCATTCGAAGTGCTTGAGCATCTTCCCTTTGAGGATTTTGACACAGCGCTCGGTGAGCTCGCGCGGGTGTCGAAACGCAATGTGCTCATCTCGCTTCCGCATTTCGGCCCGGCGGTGAAGTTTCTGCTGAAAGTGCCGCTCCTGCCGGAACTGCAAATCGCCTTCAAATTGCCGTTTCCGAAGAAGCACGTTTTTAACGGTCAGCATTATTGGGAGATAGGGAAGCGCGGCTACCCGCTCTCGCGCATCCGCGCCGCACTCCGGAAGCATTTCGTCGTACGGAAAGAGTTCCTGCCGTTCGAGAGCCAGTACCACCATTTCTTTGTCCTCGAGAAAAAATAGAAATGCTACGCATGTATATAGTCGTCGCTCGCTTGACGATAAAAACTGTTGCATGAATACCTTTCCCCAACTTCGCTAAGCCATTTTTATTGAGACTGATTCTAAAAAAATGAGCACCAAAATATACTACGTCGCCAACGCGCGCATGCCGACCGAAAAGGCGCACGGCATCCAGATAGCGAAGATGTGCGAGGCTTTTATCGAGGCGAGCGCGGACCTCACGCTCGTGGTACCGGACCGCGCCACCGACCCGCGCTCGCTCAAAGAGTTCTATGGCCTTCGGCTTGACGTGCCCATCGTGCGCCTCCCTGCGCTCAATTGGTACAACGGCGGACGCATCGGCTACCGCCTCGCCTCGTGGTCCTTTATGCGCTCCTCGCTCGCATTCTTGCGGGAGCGGTTGCGCGCGGGAGAGCGCTTCGTCCTCTACACGGTGGATCTCGACGATTTCTCTTCCTCGCACCTCGTGCGCATCTCCATGCCGCTTTTCTCGGAGATGCACGGCGGCAAGCGCCCCATCCGGCCTATGCGCCGGCTCTTCTCCCGCGCGCGGGGCATTATTACCATCAACGGCCTCATTCGCGACGAATTACGAAATACATTTCCACATTCGCGCGCGGAGTATCTGGTGGAACCGAATGGCGTGGATGCTGCGGCCTTCTCACCAATGGAGAAAAGCGAGGCGCGCCGCATGCTCGGCATTCCTGCCGAGGAGCGCCTCGCGCTCTACACCGGACGCTTCTTCGACTGGAAGGGGCTCGAGATTATCAGTGCGGCGGCGGGCGAAGCGCCGGAGGTCTCTTGGCGGCTGGTTGGCGGCACCACAGAGGAGTACAAAGCATTGGTGCCCGGTGAGGTGCCGCAGAACATCCGATTTGAAGGAGAGCGTCCGCACCAGGAGATACGCGCGTGGCTCTCGGCCGCCGATGTGCTCGTGGTTTTGGGAACCAAGCGCGATAAGCAGTCTTATTACTACACCTCGCCCATGAAGCTCTTCGAATACCTCTGCGTGGGGCGCCCCATCGTGGCCTCCTCGACCCCCGCCATGAAGCAGATAGTGAACGAGCGGGAAGTATTCTTTTATGAACCTGACGATGCTCGCGACCTTGCCGAGAAAGTGCGCTATACTCTCACGCATCAAAGCGAGCGTGCGAACGCCGCCCGGGCGCTCGCAAAGCGCCATTCGTGGAAGGAACGCGCGCGGCGCATACTTTCTTTTATAGAGACGACCATATGAAAACAAGTGACTCACTACTGTCCTACGGCCGCGACGTCACCTCCGAGCACGGAGAGGATGGCGTCATTGAACGGATTTTCAGCGTCATCGGCGATGGTTCACGTTGGTGCGTGGAGCTTGGCGCCTTAAATGGCGTGCACGGCAGCAACGTCTGGCATCTCATAAAAGAGAGGGGGTGGTCCGGCGTGCTCATCGAGGCGGACCGGACGTATTTTGAAAAGTTGGAGCGCGAGTACGTCGGAAGCAAAGGCGTGCACGCGCTGAACGCGTTCGTGTCATTCGAGGGAGAACTGTCGCTGGACCGTCTACTCGCCCAAACACCGATGCCGCAAAACTTTGACCTTTTTTCGCTTGACGTCGATGGTGCGGAATATCACCTGTGGGACTCCATGAGCGTCTACCGTCCGCGTCTGATGGTAGTCGAGTTCAATCCGTCCATTCCGAACGATATCGCGTTCGTCCAGCCGCGCGACATGAGCGTTTTTCAGGGTTCGTCGCTCCGGTCGCTGATGGAGCTGGGGAAACGCAAGGGCTATGAGCTCGTAGCGGCAAACGAGACGAACGCGTTTTTCGTGCAGAAAGAGCTGTACCCCCAGTTCGGCATCGCGGATAATTCCATTGAAGCGCTCCATACCGACGCCCGTTTTGAGACCAAGCTTTTCCAGCTCTACGATGGAACGCTGAAAATCGCCGGACAAAAAGAGCTCATCTGGCATAAGCTGCCCATTGACGAGGAGAAGCTCCAAGTCCTCCCCGCGCATCGGCGCTGCTATCCGGCGCGCATCAGCCCGAACGCCGCCATGCGCTCGCTCAAATACCTCGCGCGCAGACTTCCGTTCTATGCATGGGCCCAGAAGGTTCGGAAGTCCCTGAATCTTCGGAATCTTTAGAGTTTTTAGTTTTTGCCTTAGGTATCACGGTCGTGTATACTAAGGCAAATGCCTCACACGCTTGAAACCCGCACGCGTCAACGCGCCCGGCGCGAGAAGATACAGGAGAATATTCTGCTCATTCTTGCCCGCCTCACCACCCAGTCGAGCCGCCTTGCGTTCGCGCCGGAAGCTGTGCTGAGGAAGCGTCTCGGTTTACGCGCCGCCCGCGTAGCTGACGCCTCGTATCGCATCCGCCAGGCGGCGCGCCGCCTGGAAGAAAAGGGGCTCGTTTCTTTTGAGCAAGGAGAGCGTGGCTGGTCTATCCGGTTGAGTTCGGCGGGGGTGAGGTTCGGACAGCGGTTGGCTAATGCTGAAAAGATACAGATCAAACGTCCGGCGCGTTGGGATGGGCGGTGGCGAATCGTCATTTTTGACATTTGGGAGAGAAGGAGAAGGGTGCGCGACAGGTTGCGTAAACTACTGCGCAAAGCCGGGTTTTACAAGATTCAGGACAGCGTGTGGGTGCATCCCTATGATTGCGCAGAGTTGGTGGCGTTCCTGCGGGCCGAGATGCGGCTGGGACAGGGAATCGTCTATATTATCGCCGAAGGAATAGAAAACGATACGTACATCCGGAAACATTTCAGTTTGCCTTAGGTATCACGACCGTGATACCTAAGGCAAATTAAGGAAGACGAGACGTTGAGGCAGACATTAGGACGTTGGTAACCTGCGGTAGGCGGCTTTTGTTCTATTGCCTAGCGAAGCGAGCGAAATGAAAGCGTCTTCGCTTTCATTTCCGAGCGAGCGCGACCAATTTTACTTACGCGGTAATCAGCTTAGTAAAATGGAAGTACTCCTGTGGTGACGACAACAAAGGGTATTACCCCGCGGCAAACCGCGGGGGAGGGTGAGCGAAGCGAGCCCGTCGAGCCCGGGGCTCCGCTTCGGGGCGAATACCCTTTATACTTAGTCCTCATGATACGAAAAGCAATTACATTCCGGGCATCTTCGATAGGAGACTGCCTCATGGCGCTGTATCTTCTTTCGAACATCCGCGCGCAGTACCCGGAGGCCAAGCTCGGCATCATGGTCGCAAGCCGCGGCGGCATGCTACGCGACCTCCTTGCCGCCTATCCGTGGATAGAGGTCGTTGAAGCGAACCGCCGCAATCCCGCGAGCTTGCTCCGGCTCTGGCGGGAGTGGCGCGGCAGTGACCTTGTGGTGACACAGTATGGCGGCAAGCACGGCGGGTCGTTTTCTCTGCCGAGCAAACTTGTGGCGCGCATACTCGCGAAGCGAGGAGGACTCGTCGGATTCACGGACACCGCGGCGCGGCTCAACGCGCGCGTATACGACCACCTACTTCCCGTACGTCCGGACAAGGCAGTCGCCGAGCATGAGCGGGAGGCGCTCCGCGCCGCAGGTCTTTCCGTGCCGCTGCCGTATCCGGAGTTTGCGCCGGTTCGTAAAAATGGCGTCCCCGAGCACTACGGCATCCGCGCTCCGTATGCAATACTCCATGTCTTTGCGGGGAATCGAGGACGAAGCCTGAGCCCTGCGCGATCGCGGGAGTTGCTTACCGAGCTCCGAAAAGCCGCACCGGATGTCTCCTATGTTGTAAGCGCGGGACCGGCCGATGGGGAAGACGCGAGGAAAATAGCGGACGGACTCGGGACGGTCGTTCAAGCGCCCCTTCAAGACATAGCCAACCTCATCGCGGAGAGCCGCTTCGTCGTGAGCGTCGACACGGGCGTGGCGCATATCTCGGCCCAGATGGGCAAGCCCCTAATCGTGCTCGCAACCTGTCTCGGACCCAATTGGTGGTTTCCGGAGCAGTACGGCCCGCGTTCCGCCAAAGCGTTCGTCAACAATCCGAAGGCCTGCGAAAGCGGCCATATCTACGTCGACTATCCGCCGTGCATCAATGACTTCAACGCGCGCGCTGTGGCGCAGGCAGCGACCTCCATCACGGTTGCGCGAACATCTTGACAATTTTATGTATTAGTGTATACTTTTTACGGCTGCTTGCAGTGTAAACAACAGGGGAGATTCCGGTGTTCAACGCCGCTACGCTTGAAAAGTTATTTCATGCGGTTATCGCGGCGGGGAGAAATCCTCCGCTCGATGCCGACATGACCTACCTTGTCGGTCAGACGAGCGACAACGAATCGTCGGTCCTGGATGCCGCACGGAAGTTCCGAGGCCCGATCGGATTCATCGGATATGACGATGTGCGGCAGGTGTGCGGCTTCCCCGGCTTCAGTGCATGGAAGGACGCACTTGCGAACCGCAGCATCGGCGCCAATCGCGTCGTCGGTATTCTGGGTTCGTTCGTTGAGGTCGCCGGTCGCCGGACCATCCACACGCTGAGCGAGCTTGAAGCCGTGGCGCGGTACGCGGGCCACAAGGGGCTACGCCGCGTCGTAATCGTGGCACCGCACTGGCATCTGCTGCGGTCGTTCATGTCCGTGGTCCTTCCCGCCCGACGCTACTGTCCGGATGCGCATTTCTATCCGGCCCTCGGCGCTCCGCTGCCGTGGGGCGAAGAAGTGGCTCATTCGCAAGGGCGGGTGCGGGGAACGCGCGCCGACTTCATGTTCACTGAGACCGTGCGTATCTTCACTTACCAAGAGCAGGGCAATCTGCCGTCGGCGGAAGAAGCGCTCGCATATCTTGAATGCCGCAACACATGACCCGCGCCGCCTCTTGAAGAAGAGGCGGCGCTTTCTTTTCACGCTTGCATGCCGTAACCACCGGTATACAGTGATGTCGTGACCATCCACTTCTTCACCTTCAGCGGTCCGAAAGGCGGCTCGTCGCGTCAGCGCGCATTCCGCGTCGCAGAAGGGCTACAAAAGCGCGGCTTCACCGCGGTCGTTCATACGCCGCCCGTGCTCGATATGTCGCTTACCCGCTGGCCGAAAAAAGGCCTGCTCATACTCCGGACCATCCGCTCGCTTTTCTCCATCCGGAAGGGGGATATCGTGTACCTCCAGCGCGCCATCGCGAATAAGTATTTCTTCGCCATCATGGTTTGTTACCTCGCGATCTTCCGCCGCACGATGATATTCGACTTCGACGACCCGATCTACATGCACAGCTATTTCAAAACGAAGGTGTTCGCGACTATGGCCGACGCGGTCATCGTCTGCACGCACGGGCAGGCCGAGTGGGCGCGGCAGTTCAATAACAACGTGCATATCGTCCACATCGCCCTCGACCTCACCGTGTACGAGAAGTTCACGAAGGACTATTCGAAGGGCGCTCCTCCGTGCGTCATCGGATGGGTCGGAACAGGCCCTGAACATATCCATAACCTGAAACTGCTCGTTCCGGTGTTCACAGAACTTCTTGCAAAAAAAGATATTTCGTTCACCTTCAGGCTCATCGGCGCTCTGCGCAACGAGAAGGTGTACGCCTTGTTCCGGGGCATTCCCGGCCTGCAGGTGGAATTCATAGACGAACTCGTCTGGACCGACCACGAGGCCGTGCCGCGCGAAATTCAAAAATTCGACATCGGCGTCTTGCCGCACAAAAGCGACGGCGAGTGGAACAAATCGAAGTCGTCGCTCAAGATACTCGAGTACATGGCCTGCGGCGTTGCGTCCGTGGCGAGCGCGTTCGGGGAAATGCCGTACGTTATCAAAGACGGACATGATGGGTTCCTTGCCGCCTCACCGGAAGAATGGGCGGAGAAAATCGGAAGGCTCATCGCCGACCGCGCCCTGCGCAAGCGTCTCGGACGCGCAGGGCAGGAGTGCGTGCGCGAATGTTTCTCGTTTGATGCCGTTATTCCACTCATTGAGGAGGCTCTCTTGTCAGTATCGAACAGCAGGAGTTAGCTTGATGATATTCCGGTAGTGAGTTTTTCGATACTCATGCCAAGTGCACTGGCGAGTTTTTCTATGTTGGTGAGCGTGATGTTCTTCTCCGCCCGTTCGATCATTCCGATGTAGGTTCGGTGCATATGGGCGATCTCTCCGAGCCGCTCCTGCGATAAGCCGCGGCTGAGGCGCTCTTTCCGCACGCGTGCCCCGAACTTGAGCAAGATGTTTCGCTTATGAGCCACGCTTTAAGTGTAGACATTGCTATCTACAGCTCTACATACTATAGTTAGCGCATACTATAGTATGCGTTTTTATGGGACACCTCGCGCGAAAAACCAGCGATAGCCGCGTTCGCAACGTGTTGCGGAGAGTCAGGACGTTCAAGAATTGGTACAAAATAGTCCTGCCGTTCAACAGATTTTTCACAGGCGTGCAACATCTCCGGTTGAGAAACGGCTCATCCGCATATGTCCGGGATGTGCGCTCGATAGACGTCAATATTTTGGCGGATGTTTTGGGAAACCGGGAATATCCACTTGAGAGAATGCATCTTCCTGAGGACGCCGTTGTTTTCGATTTGGGCGGGAATATTGGGACATTCGCGCTGGAAGTGCGGCGCGTGTGCCCCAAGGCCCGCATTACGGCGTATGAGCCGCATCCCGGCAATTGCGCCATGTACGCCTTGAATGCGCCATTCGCGAAATTGGTTCCTCGTGCCGCCGCGGGCCGCACAGGCTGGGCGTTCATCGAAGACGGAAGGAATTTCGTAGGACTTCGTTTAGTGCCGGACGGCGGGTTGCCCGTAAAGGCGGAATCTCTCGATGACATATTGAAAGGCGCTCATCGCGTTGATTTGCTGAAAATAGACATAGAAGGTTCCGAGTATGAATTAATGGAAAACGTTTCCGCGGCGAGCTTGCGGAAAGTGCGGAGAATCATAATGGAGATGCATGATGTGCCGGGGTTCGACGATTTGTCGTGGGCTGGGGATATGCTACACAAGCATGAATTTAAAACGAACTGGATAGATCCGCTCGGCGTCATCTACGGAGAAAGAGAGTGATTTTCTCGGTTGACGGGGCGGTTTGGAGCGTGTAGCACTGGTGACCTTTCGGGTATTCCGCGCGTTGTAGAGAGGGAGCTTTCCTGCTATTCTCGACACGATATGGCAATGCCGCGGAAAAGAACTACAAAAACCACGCTCAACGGCACGACAGTGCTCGTATGCGGTGGTGCGGGCTTCATCGGCTCCAACTTTATCCGCCTGGTGCTCAAGCGCTACCCGCGCGTGCGGGTCGTTAATCTGGATAAAATCACGTACTCGGGAAATCTGGACAACTTGCGCGACGTTGAGAAGGATAAACGCTACACGTTCGTCCGCGGGGACATCGCGAGCAAAAAAAAGATGCTGGACTGGTTCAGGAAATACAAGCCGGATTATGTCATCAACTTTGCCGCTGAAACGCATGTGGACCGCAGTATCCATGTCGGGGCCCTCGAGTTCATCCATACCAACATCGTCGGCGTGTTCAATCTGCTCGAAGCAGTGCGTCAGTCGGGGAAGGTGAAGAAATACGTGCAGGTATCGACCGACGAAGTGTACGGCTCGCTGCCGCTCAAATCAAAGGACAAGTTCAAAGAGGCCACCGCGTTCATGCCCAATGCGCCGTATGCGGCGACCAAGGCGGGCGGCGACCTCCTGTGTCGCTCCTATGTCTCCACATGGAACGTGCCGGTCGTCGTAACGCATTGTTCGAACAACTTCGGCCCGTACCAATATCCGGAAAAGCTTATTCCCTTTTTTGTATTTCGCATTCTCGAGGGCAAGAAGCTGCCGCTCTACGGCGATGGAAAGAATGTACGCGAGTGGATTTACGTGGAAGACCATTGTCTGGCGCTCGAGCAGTGCCTGTTGCGCGGCCGTCCCGGCGAGGTGTACAACATCGGCGCAAACAACGAGCGGGACAACCTCACCATTGCCCGCTACATCCTCAAGAAGTTCGACAAGGACGATTCGTGGCTTGAGTTCGTGGATGATCGCCCGGGCCACGACCGCCGCTACGCCATCGACTTCTCCAAGATTCGCAAAGAGTTGGGGTGGAAACCGCGCTACTCGTTTAAGAAGGCATTCGATGCGACCATTAAATGGTATCTTGATAATAAGGAATGGGCAGACCATGTCCGCCGAAAGACCGGGGTGTTCAATCCTCACATAGACCTATGGAGCGCGCACGGCGTACACAAGCGATGAAGGGAGTCATTTTAGCCGGAGGCATGGGCACGCGCCTGCGGCCGCTCACGCTCGTGACCAACAAGCATTTGCTTCCGGTATACAACAAGCCGATGGTGCTGTATCCGCTCGAGACGCTGAAGCGTTCGGGCATCACCGATATTATGCTCGTCTCCGGCCGCGAACACGCGGGAGATTTCATGAACTTTCTCGGTTCGGGGGCGCAATACGGCGTGAAGCTTTCCTACGCCATCCAGGAGACCAACAACGGCGGCATTGCCGACGCGTTGCGCTGTGCAGAGGATTTTGCGGAAGGAGGGCCGGTTGCGGTCGTCCTCGGCGATAACATCTTCATCGAGGATTTCTCAAAGGCGGTGAAAGCATTCACTGATGGCGCCTGCATATTCCTCAAAGAGGTGAAGGATCCGCAACGTTACGGCGTCCCGGTGTTCGACAAAAAGGGACGCATCGTCCGCGTAGAAGAGAAGCCCACAAAGCCGAAGTCCTCCTTCGCACAGGTCGGGTTCTATCTGGTGGATGCAGACATATTCAAGCGTGTCCGTACGCTCAAACCCTCGCGGCGCGGCGAGCTGGAAATGACTGATGCTATAAACACCTACGTGTCGGAGAAGAACATATCGCACTATCTGCTCAAAAAAGCCTGGTACGATGCGGGCACGCTCGACTCTCTTATAGATGCGGCCTGTCATATCCGCAAACACTGCGCATGAGCAACGCGTACTGTTATCGGGACAACTGCCGCGTCTGCGGCTCGCGCGACCTTGTCCTCGTGCTCGACCTCGGAGAGATGCCGCTGGCGAACGCATTTCTTACGGCGGAGGAGCTTGAGGCTCCGGAACCGTCATACCCGCTACGGCTGTATTTCTGCCGCTCCTGTACGCTCCTGCAATTGCTCGATGTTGTGTCTCCGGACGTGCTCTTCAAGGATTATGACTACGTAACCTCCGCGAGCGCGCCGCTTGCGGCGCACCTGAAGGCATTTGGCCGCGGGCTCGTGCGGCAGTTCGTTCATTCTTCGGAAGAATTGTTCGTCGAAATCGGAGGCAACGACGGCACGCTCCTCAGCGCTGTGGCCGATTCAGCTCGTACCCTCAATATCGACCCGGCGGAAAACGTATCGGCGCTTGCGCGGGGGCTCGGCATAGAAACACTGTCCAAGTTCTTCTCCGACGACGTTGCGCGCGAAGTGCTCGTCTCGCACGGAGAGGCGCGAGTGGTTGCCGCGACCAATGTTCTGGCACATATCGACGACATCGTCGGCGTGTTCAAGGGCATCGCGCGGCTCATCGGAGAGCGCGGCGTTGCCGCCTTCGAGGTTCATTGGGTCGGCAATCTTGTCGACGGCGGCGGTTTCGATCAGATATACCACGAGCACCTCTGCTATTACTCGATGCACGCGCTCTCCCGGCTGCTTGCGGAAACGGGACTGACGGCGTTCGACGTATCGCTGGTGCCGATGCATGGGGAGTCTCTGCGCGTCTTTGCTTCCCGAAGCCGCGAACCTCTTCCGTCAGTGGCGGCTCTTATGGAGCGGGAGCGGAAGCTCGGTCTTGATACGGAAACGCGCTACGTACAATTTGCCAGCGCGGTAGCCGGAAATAGGGAATCTATCATAAAGACTTTGCGCGAGCTTAAGGCTGCAGGGAAGCGCATCATCGGCTATGGCGCTCCGGCCAAGGGCAATACGCTTCTGAATTACTGCCGTATCGGACCGGATACGCTGGAGTATCTTACCGACACTACGCCGCAGAAGCAGGGACGCTTCACGCCGGGCATGCACATTCCCGTGGTCGCACCCGAACGCATGCATGCCCGTCCTCCGGAATACGCCATACTGTTGGCGTGGAATTATAAGGACGCTATCCTCAAAAAGGAGCGGGCGTTGAGGGAGCAGGGAATGAAATTTATCATTCCCGTGCCGGACGTTGAGATTGTATAGTAAAGATACTCATGAACGCTTTCATCACAGGCATAACCGGGTTCGTCGGCGCGGGTCTTGCGCGCGGGCTGTTGCAGGACGGCGCGCAGGTGCATGGACTGGTGCGGCCTTCCTCGAATCGCTGGCGTCTCGCGAATATTGAAGAGCAGCTCACGCTTCATGAGGGTGATTTGCTCGATAAGGAGTCGATGCGCTCAGCGCTTCGCGCGGCGCACCCCGACGTCATTTTTCACCTTGGCGTCTACGGCGCGTATCCGCATCAGGCGGACCGCGAAACTATTATGAAATCATCGCTGTTATCTACGGTGGTGCTGCTCGGTCTCGCAAAAGAGTCCGGGATTGGCATGGTAGTCAACACCGGTAGCTCCTCAGAATATGGCGCCAAGAACCACCCCATGCGCGAAGACGACTTCCTTGCGCCGGATACCTGTTATGCGGTCGCTAAAGCGGCTCAAACTCTTTATTGTCAGCAGTTCTCCAGGGAAGAGAAGTTGCCCGTTATTACCCTGCGGTTATTCTCCGTCTACGGACCCTTCGAGGAGCCGACGCGTTTTATGCCTACCCTAATCAGGAATGTGCTTGCGAACCGTGATATGCCGCTTGCCGATCCCCGAACGGCGCGCGATTTTATATATCTTGACGATGTCGTCGCCGCGTACCGAGCCGCGGCGGCGAAACCGGAGCTCGGAGGCGAAATTTTCAACGTCGGTACCGGCGTTCAGCACACGCTCAGGGAAGCTTTCGATATGGCGGTTTCGCTGGCAGGGAGCTCTTCAAAACCGCTCATCGGGGAGTATGAGAATCGCCGTTTCGACCGACCGCATTGGGTTGCTGACATAGACCGGATGCGTTCGCGGCTTGGCGTGTCGCCCCGCTACACGCTCTCGGACGGGCTTTCCGCAATGATAGAGTGGGTGAAAACGAATGATACGTATGAACAATAACCCTGCGGCCATAGGAAAGGAGATTCGGCGGCTGGTCGTCGAGATGTCGCATCGGAGCCGCTCGGGGGAGACCGGTTCGTCGCTCTCCTTGAGCGACCTGCTCGCGGTCCTGTATTTCAAAATACTGCGCATCGACCCAAAGAATCCGGAGTGGCCGGAGCGCGACCGGTTCGTCTTGAGCAAGGGACACGGGGCGGCGGCGCTCTACGCCGCGCTCGCGCTTCGCGGATTTTTTCCCGAGGAGAAATTGCTCGGCCACCGGGTCAACGATGGCGTGTTCCATGGCCATCCGTCGCGCGGCGCGGCGCCCGGCATCGAGGTCTCCACCGGCTCGCTCGGGCACGGCCTCTCCATCGGAGTCGGTATGGCGCATGTGCTGCGCGGGACTTCCTCAAGAGTGTATGTGCTCATCGGAGACGGCGAATGCAACGAGGGGTCAATCTGGGAAGCGGCGCTCGGGGCCGCGGCGCTCGGCCTGCGGAACATCGTGGCAATAGTTGATGACAACAAATTCCAGGGGTTCGGCGCGACGAAGGACACGAATCCGTTCGATCTAGCGCGCCAATGGGAGGCGTTCGGGTGGCGGGTGCTGCGGGTCGACGGCCATGACGTTGTGGCGACGGAAGCCGCTCTGCGACAGGCTGCCGATGCGCGTGAGCCCGTCGTCGTCATCGCCGACACCGTGGCCGGCAAGGGCGTG
>ORJL010519626.1_pt1 | contig 12667 bp, 15 predicted proteins | sample 1779941 | NCBI WGS metagenome assembly ORJL01 (sample SAMEA104232317, study PRJEB22302) | groundwater metagenome | biome: forest; feature: aquifer; material: groundwater | place: USA | collected 2011-08-07 | depth 5.8 m
AATGGAATAGGTCCGGGTTTCCGTGGAGGTATTCTTCGCCGTCACCGTGATCTTGACCTGCCCGTTCGCAACTTCGTGCGGCTCCACAACGAGGTCCGAGAGCGTGAGGCCCGGCTGGGCGGTTGCGGTGGGCATGGCGGGCACGGTCCCCTGGCCGAGCGCGGTGGCCCAGAAGGCCAGAAGCCCAGTGAAGGCAAGCATAGCAGCCCCCAGGACCCGTAGCCCACACTTGATGTGCGGTGTCGTATTGCCCCCCTCCTGCGCGGCGCCGGCGTCTTGAAATGTCCGCGCCCAGGAGGACAGGGTAGCATAGTCGGGGCGGGGAGGCGGGCTAGATGGAGGAGGCTAGGGCGGTGATGCGCTCCACCGCCTGATCCAGCGCCCGGATGAGCGCCGGGTCGGTCATGGACTCCCGGAGACGCATGAGGCGTGTGATGGACCGGCGACATGTCATGGTCCACGCCTCCCAGTAGCGACGCCACAGGTCTTCCATGGACAGTTCCGTGAAATGCGCCTGCTCCGCCGGAGACAGGACAGCGCTGGGCTTCATCTTCTCCAGGGCGCGGACGAGGGAGTCAAAGTCCTCCGGTGTGGTGTACATGGGCCTCCCTATTCTCCCTTTCCCAGCGCCCCAGTCTCCTTTAGCCGCGCTGTCTCCGCCCCACTCAGGCCGAGCATATCGTTAAGGAGCCAGCCGTTGTGCTGGCCAAGGTCGGGGCTGGCGCCACGGGCGTAGCCGGGGGTGCGGGACATCTTAATGGGGGAGTTGACCACGGTGACGGTCTTTCCGCCGTGGCGCTCAACGTCCACGAGCATGTTGCGATGTTTCACCTGAGGGTCGTGGACGACTTTGTCGATGGTGTTGACCGGGCCGCAGGGGATGCCGAGATCCTCCAGCTCCGCGAGCCACTGGGCGACGGTCTTCTTCCGAAAGGCCTCCTCCAGCATGGGGTTCAGCTCGTCGTAGTGCAGGGTGCGGCTGTGGCCGTCCACGAAGCGGGGGTCGTCTATGAGGTCCACGCGGTCGATGGCGGCGCAGAGGCGGGGCCACATGTCGTTGAGACCGCCGACTATCGCCACCACGAACCAGCCGTCCTGGGCCAGATAGGCCTGGAAGGGGGTGAAGCTCGGGTGGCGGGTTCCGAGGGGCTTGGGCACTTCGCCCGAGAGGATGTACCGGCCCACGGCGTTCTCCAGGATGGCCACCTGGCAGTCCATCATGCCGATGTCTACGAACTGCCCTGCCCCGCTGCGGTGTCGCTCCTCCAGCGCGGCGAGGATACCGACGGCGGCAAAGAGCCCGGCGGTGATGTCGCCCATGGAGGAGCCGACGCGGACGGGACCGCCGCCCGCTTCGCCGGGGATGCTCATGATGCCGCCCATTGCCTGGACGATGACATCCAGGGATGGCCTGTGGGCGTACGGGCCGTCTTGCCCGAAACCGGCGATGGCGGCGTAGACGATGCGGGGGTTGATCTGATTCAGTACGGTGTAGTCCAAGCCAAGGCGCTGCATGACCCCGGGGCGGAAGTTCTCCACCACGACATCCGCCCTGGCGACCATGCGCTTGAACAGGTCCTTGGCGTCCGAGTTGGAGAGGTCAAGGGTAACGCTCTTCTTCCCCCGGTTGACGCTGAGGAAGTAGTAGCTCTCGTCCTCCACGAAGGGAGCGGTGCCGCGAGCGAGGTCGCCACCCTCCGGGTGCTCCACCTTGACGACCTCCGCGCCGAGGTCGCGGAGAAGCATGGTGCAGAAGGGCCCTGCCAGCACTCGAGTCAGGTCCAGGACAACGAGTCCTTCCAACGCTCCGGCCATGGGGCCTCCTTGAGATGGTCGATGGGTCTGACCTATTGTAGCGGGCCTCTCCATCATTCGCAGAATTGCGAGGCCTGGGTGCCCGTCGGCCCCACCTAGTATTCGCACATTGCCAATGGCATGTGAGTGGAGAACGGTTGCGCCCACCCTCACTTGCCCTGAGAATAGGTGGTATGGATACGATCTCCCTTGAGGGCATGGTCTTTTACGGGTACCACGGGGCGCAGGAGGAGGAGCGCCGGCTGGGGCAGCGCTTTGTGGTGGACGTGGAGTTGGTGACGGACACGCGGAAGGCGGGGAAGAGCGACAGGCTGGAGGACACGCTGGACTATGGGGAGGCGTTCAAGGCAGTGAGGTCCGTGATGGAGGGGCCGGGCAAGCGGCTCATCGAGGCGCTTGCGGAGTCGGTGGCGGAGGCGCTGTTCGCAGCGCTGCCGGTGAAGGCGGTGCGGGTGCGGGTGGAGAAGCCGGGGGTGCCGATACGGGGGAGCATCCTGGCGCAGACGGCGGTGGAGATATTTAGGAAGAGAGACGGGGGATGGGCAATTCGTGAATTGCCCCTACTATGACGGGGCGTGGGCGGCAAGAACGTTCTCGGTTAGAGGTGCTGCGTCAGGGACTTCCCTTCGACCCTCATCCCCTGCCTCTTCGACGGGCTCAGGACATGCTACTCCCGCAGCGGGAGAAGGGGCCTGCAGCCCCCATCCTCACCTTCTTCCGTCGGACAAGGGAAGGGACCGAGAGGGACTGCCCCGCCCCACCAGATTGCCGCACTCGCAGGGCCTCGCTCGCAACGACGAGCGGGAACACGGATTCGCTCAGGGTGACAAACAGATGTCCCACACACCGTATCGAGTGGAGAATGGTGGGTGAGGATCGTGAGACTGATCGAAGGTTGAGAGGGAATTGAAGGAAAAGGTCTTACAGACGCTGGAGTTCACAAAGGTGCGGGAGCGGATGGCCCGGTACGCCGCTACGGAGATGGGCCACGCTATTGCGGAGAAGCTGCGGCCGCTGGCGGACCCGGAGGAGATCGCGGCGTTGCAGCAGGAGACGCGGGAGGCGGCGGTCCTTATCTCGGAGGGCGCGCCGGTGTCCATGGACGGTGTATCCGATATCCGACCGTTGGTGCAGCGGGCAACGAAGGGCGGCATGCTGGAACCGCGCGAGTTCCTGGCCATCACCTTGACCACGGCGGCGGCGCGGCGGCTGCGACAGAACATCCTGGGCCGCAAGCAGCGCGCTCCTGCCCTGGCGCAGATAGCGGAGGAGATGCAGGACACGCGGAAGCTGGAAGAGGAGATCGGCAAGACGATCGGGGTGGACGTGCGGGTGCGGGATGATGCGAGCATCGTTCTGAAAGTGCAGCGGGACAGCCTGCGCGCGGTGCACGAGGACATCGTGAGCGCGCTGAACGGTATCCTTGCCGCGCCCAACAGTCAGGAGGCGCTGCAGGAGCCGGTCATCACCCAGCGTGGCGGGCGGTTCGTGCTACCGGTGCGGTCAGACCGGCGGACTGCGGTCCAGGGCATCGTGCACGACGTTTCGGCGTCCGGGGCGACGCTGTTCGTGGAGCCGATGCAGGTGGTGGACCTAGGCAACGAGCAGCGGGAGCTCCAGGCGCAGGAGCGGCGGGAGATCGAGCGTATCTTGACCAAGCTGTCCCGCGAGGTGGCGCTGAACGCGCGGGCGCTGAACACCATGGTACGGGTGCTTGCGCGCCTGGACGTGGCCTTCGCCAAGGGGCAGTACGCGCGGGCCACCCACGCAGTGGAGCCGCACATGAACCCTGCGGGCGAGGCGCCGTCCATCCGTCTTGTGGATGCGCGACACCCGCTGCTGGGGGACGACGCGGTGCCGATGTCGCTGGAGATCGGCGGGCAGCACAACGTGATGGTCATCACCGGCCCCAACACGGGCGGCAAGACCGTGGCGCTGAAGACGGTGGGACTGCTCATCCTGATGCACCAAGCGGGCCTGCACATCCCCGCCGGACACGGGAGCCACCTGTCCGTGTTCCGGCACGTGTTCGCGGACATCGGTGACGAGCAGAGCATCGAGCAGTCACTGTCTACTTTCAGCTCGCACATGACTGTCATCGTGGAGACGCTGCGGGAGGCCAACAAAGAGTCGCTAGTGCTGCTGGACGAACTGGGGGCCGGCACGGACCCCGATGAGGGGGCAGCGCTGGCGGAGGCCATCCTGTCCTATCTTCTCAAGCGGGGCATCCTCACCATCGCCAACAGCCACCACGGGTCGCTCAAGGCGTTCGCCCACTCCACACCGGGGGTACGGAACGCCAGCGTCGAGTTCGACCCGGAGTCGCTGGAACCGACATACCGTCTCCTGATGGACATCCCCGGCCAGAGCAACGCGCTGGTCATCGCCAAGCGGCTAGGGCTCAAGGACGAGGTGCTGCATGAGGCGCGGGGGCACCTTGGGGAATCGCGCGTGAAGCTGGACCAACTCCTGCTCCAGGTACAGGCGGACAGGCAGGCGTCACGGGCTGACCGGGAGGCGGCGGGGATGGCGCTGGCCGAGGCGGACCGGCTGCGGGCGGAGATGGAGCTGCGGCTGGCGGAGGCCACCGAGGAGAAGGCGCGGGCGAAGTCGGCGGCGCAGCACGAGCTGTATCAGGAGAGCAAGGCGCTCCAGAACCGGCTGCGCCGCATCCGCGCCAGCCTGGACAACCGGCTGGTACAACCGGAGCGCGCCCCGGACATACAGAAGGAGCTGCAGGACACGTTGCGGGAGCTCAAGCAACTGCAGACTCCTCCGCCGGCTCCGGCGCCGGAGCCCGTCGCACCGGAGAGCGCCGGGGTCCGCCGCATTCCCCGTCCTGGGGAGCCGGTGCACCTGGAGGACTTTGGCGTGAGCGGGACGCTCATCAGCGGACCGGACAAAGACGGCTACGTGGAGATCCAGGCGGGGGACGTGCGCATGAAGGTGCCCTGGCACCGGGTGGAACGCAAAGAGGCGAAGCCCTCTGCCGACAAGCGGGCAGCGCGGGACACGGCGGGGCTCAACATCGATACGCCATACGTGCCGATGGAGGTGTCCCTTCGGGGCATGTACGCAGCGGACGCGGAGGCCCTGCTGGACCAGACGCTGCACGACGCTTTCATTGCCAACAGGGACATGCTGCGCATTGTCCATGGGAAAGGTGCAGGCATCCTCCGCACCATGGTGCACGACCTGCTGCGTCGGCACCCACTTGTGGAGTCATTCCAGGTGGCGGAGCAGGCTGAAGGCGGCGACGGGGTGACGGTTGCCCGCCTCGCACGTCGTTATGGCTAAAGCAGAGCGGAAAAAAGGCCGCATCCCCGTCTGCACTCTCGCCTAAGACAGTACTATAGTTCTGCTCCTTTAACCGAATTTACACCGTTTTGTCCCTTGTGTATCTCAGAATCCGTGTTAAACCTATGTATCGAACGCATGTAATCGCGTATCTATTGGAGACGGGGAAAAGCGGCTATCGTGCGCCTATCACAGGAAGTTCATCTTTGATTGGACGGGACAGGAGGTGACCAGATGTATTGGAAAAAGGGATGCCCTCGCTGTCACGGAGACATGTTCCTGGACCGCGACTCGTACGGTTACTATAGGCATTGCGTGCAGTGCGGTAACCTCGTGGACGTCAGCACAGCCGAGGCCCGCATGCTGTTGACGGGAGAGACTGAACCCGAGGCGGAGCGGGAGCCCGCTATCCAACGAGTAGCGTAAAGCGCTGAACGGTCATCGAAGGCCTGCCCCAACCAGGAATGGGGGCAGGCCTTTTTGTTTTTGTCGAGGAGGGATGGCCGCATCCCACCCCGGTCCCTTTTCCCTGGAAGGCGGAGGAAGGAGGACGGTTCATGAGGCTATCTAAAGAGGCAGTTCAAGGGAGGCGCGCTTCCCCCTTGCTCAGGGGCATCCAGCCGAGTGCCTCCGCGCAGGCGGTGTTGGCTACGCCAACAGGGCGCGGACGCCCAGGGCGACGAGGGCCAGGAGGAAGGCGCAGGCATAGACGATGACCACGAAACCGATCGGCCCGATGGTCTCTACAAAGGCGTCGAGCGGGTTGTAGTCCGGGTCGAACATGGCGGCCTTTCCTGGTGCGGGGGCGGGATGGGCGGGGCCTTATGCAGGCGTAGCCTACTGCTCCGCGCTCATGACCTCAATGGCGACGAAAGGCTCGTTGCCTTCCACTTGGCGATAGCCGCCTGATACACAGTGTAGTCAGGGGATTGCAGACCCACAACCCTCTTGAGACCGCCTACCACAGGTCGGGATCGAGACCCTCCGAGGCGATCAAGGGCGAAAAGGGGGGCCGTACCGCTCTTCTTTCCACGGGTCTGCGTTGGAGTGATAGCCCAGGTTCTCCCAAAAGCCGGGCTGGTCTCCGACAAGGAGGTCCAGGGCGCGCAGCCACTTGGCGCTCTTGTAACCGTAGCGGCTGGGGACGACCAGGCGTACGGGACCGCCATGTTCCGGCTCCAGATCTTTGCCATCGTGCCGGAAGGCGAGGAGGACGTCCTCTTCCAAGACGGTGTCCAGGGCAAGGTTGGTGGTGTAGTTCCCGTAGCAGACGGCCATGACGTGGGTGGCTTCCGGCCTGGGCGCGGCGAGCGCCAGGACGTCCCGGACCTTGACCCCTTCCCAGGCGATGTCCAGCCGGCTCCAGCCGGTGACGCAGTGGAAGTCCCGGGTGACGTAGGTGCGGGGCAGCTTGAGGAGACCGGCGTGGTCCAGGCGGACCTCCCGCTCCACCGCCCCACCGACGGCGAACGTCCACTCTTCCTTCTTGATATACGGGGTCTCGCCGTAGGAGAGGACGGGAAACTTCTCGGTGAGGTACTGGCCGGGCGGGACGCGCTTGGCCGCGCGGCGGCGCACCTCGTCCGGTGCAGGTGGGACACCGAAGAGTGGTTCCATTCAGTCCTCCGTTGACGGGCACTCGCCGGACAGCCCTTGTCGTTGGCCTCAGGTTGGACCGGGGAGTCTGGGTAAGATGTGTCTTGGTGCTAGTGTACCAGCGTTGGTGCTCGGCTGGAGTCATGCGCCGGTGGAGCCGTGACCTCCCTGGCCACGAGAGGTTGAGGAGAGGTCTTGGACTTCCAGGAGCGCTATGTCCGCAAGCTGGGCGACGACGATCTGGGCTATGCGGTCGCCGGGGTGGATGGTGTAGCTGCCTACGGAAGGGATGACGTACATGGTGACGAAGACCTCGCCACGGTAGTCGGCATCAATGGTGCCGAGGGGGACGACGACGCCTTTGCGTGAAAGCCCGGAGCGGGCACGGACCTGGACATCGAGGCCGAAGGGGAACTCCAGGGCAAGGCCGGTAGGGACAAGGACCGGCGTCTGGTCCAGGACGAGGTCGGCGTCAAGGCAGGCATGGAGGTCCAGGCCGCTGGCATGGGGGGTGGCGCGGGCCGGGAGCACGGCGTGTGGGCGGAGGCGCTTGAAGCGGAGGGTGTGGGCTGTCATGGGGCCATGATAGCGTATGAGGCGGGAGAAAGAGGACCTGCCTTGGGGAGGCGACAAGGGCGGGTGCGTACTTGTTTTGCGGGGGGTGGTCTGTGTACTCTATACTGGTTGCAATGCCGAGGTGGTGGAACCGGTAGACACACTGTCTTGAGGGGGCAGCGGGCGAAAGCTCATAGGAGTTCAAATCTCCTCCTCGGCACCAGAAGGCGACGTAGCCAAGCGGTTAAGGCGGAGGTCTGCAAAACCTCTACGCGTGGGTTCGAGTCCCACCGTCGCCTCCAAACTTTTCTTTGACGGCCTGAACACCTCACTATCCCTGAGCCGGGGTGGCGGAACGGCAGACGCGGCGGACTTAAAATCCGCTGCCCTGACGGGCGTGCGGGTTCAAATCCCGCCCTCGGCACCACGGCTTTCTCATGCCAGAGGGCTGTGTCCCTCACTTATGCGTCCACGGCCTTGGCCGTGCCGTTCTCATGTCATCGCTTCTCATATGTTCCGGCACGCTCTTCGCCATTTCTCGGCAGTTCAGCAGGCCTTCTATCGATGGCGATTAATCAATTCGTAATGGAGTAGTTACGAAGCGCTTAAGCTAAGCTGGCTGGCGCCGAGTACGGTGGTGTCAGGCGTCCCCGCGCAGCGGCTTTATGCGTGATCGGTGGTACGAGGCGCCGGCTTCGGGCTGAACACAATCTATAAGAAGGCGCGCCGTGGTGTCCTGTGCGTGCGACCTCGGCAGTGCATGACACGCGGCTGCGAGAGCTATCCCAGCACTATGCCCTTACGGTCGTTGACACGCCAACAGGTCCTTGAAGAAATCAGCGGGCTGTCCGAAAAGACCAGAGCGCTTCCCCCTGAGGAAGCCGCCCTACACCTGTCTTTCCTGGAGTTCGCCAGGAGCGCCTTCCAGGAGAACGCCGTAGGCATCCGCCTGCGCAAGTTCCAGCCCGACGGCACGGTCGGCATCGTGGCCATCTTTCAGGACGGCGGGGCGCACTACAGCGGCGGGGCGTTCCGGGCGCAGCCGGACCAGGCGCGCTGGCTGATACGGCGGGTGGCGATGACTCACCAGATCTTCTTAGCCGTGACGACGGAGCGTCGGAAGGCGCAGGACGTTGTGGACGGAGCGGGCGTGGCGCAGCGCGTGCGTCCCCTGGAAGCCCGCGAGATGGAGCGCATGCTGAGCAGGGCGGGAGGGTCTTGACCCCTGCTGCTTTGGCTGCGTCCCGGACTGGCCTAACGGAGGTACCGGGTAGTCAATCACCAGCCACCTCTCGCTCGCAATGCCTGTGGTCTCTGGCCTCTTTCCCGATGCATCGGGACGGGCAAAGAGGGATTCCCTCTCCGGCCTCTCCCAGAGATTCGTAGAGCTCAGGCGTCCAGTGATGGGACCAGTGGAAACACCCGGCTTCCGACCCTCTCCAGCGCTGGTTTCACCTAGGACCTCTTTCCGAGTACAGGGAGAGCGCCCTCCGCATACCGGGTGCGCGTGCGGCCTCTGCCGACATCAGGCGGTGCGGAAGGAATGAGCGCTGCGTGCATCGCATGGTCAATAAGAAGTGGCGGGCGGCAAGCCCGCGGGGAAGGGCAGAGGGGACCTGCCCCCTCCCACCTCCTTCGACGGGCTTCCTTCGTCCTCTGGGGACAGTGTCCGTTAGGCGAGAGTGCCCATCATGTCCTGGGCCGCTTTCAAGTGCATGTGCGTCTGGCGGCCGCGGTCTGTTAGGTAGAACGCCTTTGTCGTGTCCTGTACTACGAGGCCGCAGTCTTGGAGCCATTCCAGATATCGGCCCGTATGGACGGGGCTTTCCTCACAACACTCTGCAATCTGATACAGGCCAGCCGGGCCGCTCTGGATACAGGAGAGAATATGCAGGATGGTCTCAAGCTTTCCGAGTCGACGTAGAGGCATATACGTGATCACTAGGGCCTCCCTACTTAGCCTGCACTCAGTGTGGCAGGGAGCCACTCTCCATGATAGGGGAGGCGACATGTATGCCAACTACATACCCAACGCATACCGAGAACCGGAGCCAGACGGTCCGATGAGGGTAAATAACAAGAAAAGTTTAGGAACTGTTACGGGATTCTTAGCCCAGCGGACGGCGTTGCCATTAGCTTGGGGAGAGCACCCCGTACGCCTACTGTTCACACTGCAGCCTTCTCTGTGACACGTCGGCCCAGGACTTTCAAGACGGTGTTCTTGTTGCCGCCTCCGCACTTGCCGACACAGGGACTAGGCCGGAATGCGCGACCATAGGACAGATGTGTAACACCTTCATTGCATTTGCATAAGAAAGCGTTTAGCTCATCTCCGTAGCACATTCGGAAACTAAACTGATTAAGTAGGCGCACGTTTTTGCTAGTACAGCATGGGCGCAGGGCCGTCTTCTCGGCACGGCTCCATGCATTGCGGGAAACTTCGAGAACTGGGAGGCTACGCTATGCAAGAGTCCCTGCTGGTGATCACGGATGCTGGGTCCCTATTCCAAGAAGTGCTGGCGAACCCTGGCCGCAGCCGCACGGTGGTCATAGTGCTCCAGCCGGGGGAGAACACCGGGGCTGAGGTGCATTCTCAGTTTGATGAATACGCACGGGTGGACCGGGGGATTGGGAAGGTGGTGGTCGACGGGGAAGCGGCGGACATCCGGGAAGGCCAGGTGGTGGTGATTTCGTCGGGTAGCCGCCACTCCATTCGGAACACTGCCTCAAGCGGCGGGCTGCGCCTTTCCGTGGTCTATCTGCGCCACCCGGAGCTGGCGCCGCGCAGAATGAGCACCGGGCAAATGGCGTCCTCCGCCCAGGTTGCGTAAGGAAGAGGGCTTGAGGCGGACGTAGACCTTTACTTTAGGAGTCGATGAAGGGGGCCAGACCTTGAACGGTCTGGCCCCCTCTTTTGGGGCCAACGTACAACCTCGGGGTCCTCGCTTTGCTGCGACGTCCCGATGCGAGGACTCATGCGGGGCCTCCGACACCACGAACGGATTGTTCCCACTCTACGTGCCCCACCCCACGAAGACGCCGCGCTTTCTGACACGTCGGGACAGCAGGGCGCCCCCACACTTGATGCGAATGACTGCGATGGGGAAAGGGACGGGGAGGAGGCGTGTTCGTCGTGACTGGCGGTGCGGGGAAGGGGCGGCCTTTCTGGTACAATGCCGCGTATCCTAACGGTGCAACGGCCTTACCCTGCCCTGCTTTCGGCCAAACCGGTTGGGGGCGTTGTATCGTGAGAGCCTTGGGAACGGCGGCACCGAATGACCCGGGACGAGCAGATCACCCGTATCCTCTTCAGTCTGGGCGAGGTGCAGGTGTGCCATGTGTGCGGCGTGCGCCTGCGCTTTGGGGACATGGAATGCCCCCGTTGCGGCGCGGACATCGAGGACCTGCTGCGCCAGTGGGCGGGACAGCTACTTGACGCCCTTGCCGGAGACCCGCGCTCCGTCCCTCTTCAGACCCTTCCTCCCCACCAGGGCCAGTCCCATAAGGACACCTAGCAGGAAGACAAAGGCCATGCGCCGGGCGCTCCCCGCGATGGGCTGGTACACCACCGTGTTGCCGCGCTTCACCAGGTAGCCGCGCGGCTCCACCCGGACAAAGGCTCCTCCGCCTCCGCCCTCCCCTATCGCTTGCCCACCATTGGGGCCGGGCTGCTCCCCCTTGCCCCCGCCCGCACCCACCCAGTACTGCGCGGAGGCCACAGGGACGACCGTGACCCCGTCCAACTCCCTCGGCGCGCCGAACACTGTGTCGACATGCGCGGTCGTCCGCAAGCGGTCGCTCAGCTTGTCCAGGATGTTTGCCGCGTCCATTCCCTTACCCTTTCCGTGGGCCACTTATGCTATAGTGGTGCCCAAAAGACGTGAGATACGTATAGCTTGAACCTCAACATCCCGCTCCACCGTCAAAGGGACCGCGTGGCCATCTTTATCGATGGCTCCAACCTCTATCATGCGCTGGAGGAGAACTGCCAGCGCATGGACCTGAACTTCGAAGCTTTCACGCAGAAGCTGGCTCAAGGGCGTCCTCTGTACCGCATCTACTACTACAATATCCGCCAGGATGAGAAGCGACGTCCCCGGGAGCACAAAGAGCAGGAGCGCTTCTTGAACGCACTGTACAAGGTGCCGTACCTGGAGGCGCGGCTGGGCCACACGCGGGAGCACCAGGGCGTCACGGTAGAGAAGGGCGTGGATGTGATGCTGGCCACGGACCTCCTCAATTTGGCCTGGATGGACATGTATGACACCGCCGTCCTGGTCAGCGGAGACGGCGATTTCACGTACGCCGTGCAGATGACCAAGAACCTGGGCAAGTATGTGGAGGTGGCCTGTTTCGCCACCAACCAGTCGCCGGAGCTGGCGCAAGTCGCCGACCAGGTGCATTTCCTGGACAAGGACTATTTCAACGAGCTGTGGACTACGGCGCCGGTCTCTCCAGAGGTAAAGCGCCGCAAGCGCCGTCCCTCGCGCAGACGAAAGAGTGGGGGCGCTGTGGGAGCAGCCGGCGGGGACGCTTCGCCGGTTGCGGAGGACGCGCCCGACAACTACTAGCCAGGCGCGGCAGGGTGCGTTCGTGCTGCGCGTTCCCTTCACCTGCCCATGGGATCTGATTGGCCTAAACCCATTTCGCAATCGAGCGTTAGTCCTATTGGACCTCCACGCGTCCGACTCGGCCGGGAACCCGGCCCGAAAGCACCACACTTTTCGACTACGGCGCGTCGGACGCAGGGTATAGGTCGCCCGACCCTTGCCTCTCGTGGCCGAGGGGAGCGGGACACATGTTCTCATCACAAAAACCAACGCGATGTAGTTGAAAACCGCTGGCATTGATGTATAGTTTTAGACGGCGTTTTGATACGCGTCTGGTTTCCTGGCTGGGGCTTCGCGGCCACCTGGAAAGGGAACTGACAAAGGCACGGGTGCAGAGGGCGAGCCTGGCTGACAAGAAGCCGGCGAGGAGCGTGATGCAGACGGCGCGGGGGACCGGGACGGGAGATGATGGCCTCATCGTGGGTGGGGGAACTCTCGCCCGGCGGCCTGCGTGTCGCATCGCTCCGGATATATCTGGCCTGCCCGCCCCGTATCGGGAAGGACGCGTTCCAACGCTTGAGCGCCACGCCGTTGCGACACCGCTTCAAAGCCAGCGGTCCCACGCAGCGGACGGTGCTGCGCACACCTCCACCTTAGCCTGTGACGAGCGCGACGTGCTCGCCACTGTACCGTACAGAGAACACGCGTCCCAGGATAGTCCATTAGCGGGATGCTCGTGGACCCACCGGATGACAGCATTGGACTAACTCTGAGGAGAGAGAGGATCGTATGAAGTTTTCCGTGATTCGTCTCGTGATGCCTTTCATTGGCCTGGTGGCGCTGACAGCGGCCTG
>ORJL010612060.1_pt1 | contig 12664 bp, 16 predicted proteins | sample 1779941 | NCBI WGS metagenome assembly ORJL01 (sample SAMEA104232317, study PRJEB22302) | groundwater metagenome | biome: forest; feature: aquifer; material: groundwater | place: USA | collected 2011-08-07 | depth 5.8 m
AAAAATGGCTGGACAATTAAGCCCAGCCATTGAAAAAAGTAAAGTACCCTGGCTACTTCTTTATTTTATGAATTTTATTTAAATAACGGTTAACTATATTCGTTATAAGTTGGTTTCCAAACGAACTACCATCCAAGTCTACAAATTGAATTCCCGTAGCAAAAAGATCTGGCTTAGTATCCTGCGGATTAGTTTTCTTGGTCCATACTACCATACCTTTACATTCGATGGGCAGCACTTTTTTGCTTGTTATAAATAATTCTAATTTTAATAACGAACCAACTACTAATTCTTTTTCCAAAATTACCTTTATTCCACCCTCACCGATATCTTCTGTATAGGTATGAAAAATATAATCTTTTGGCCCACCCAAGATAACGGTCCCCTCACAAATTATATTTATTTTATATTTAACGTGTGCTCTTGAGAATTTTCTTCTTTCCTTAAACATTACCGCTCCTTATTGCTATACCTACATCAATGGTACCTTGCACTCTACGTTATTTTACCACAAAATTAAGGATTGCAAGCAATTTAGTAAGCAATTCTTCCCTCCTGCAAACAAAACCTAAGGAGCCATTAATCTAATACAAAAAAAGGGCGCTCTTTTAAGACTAAGAGCGCCCCTGGATTACTTAATCGAAACTACCAAAAAAGCTCTTTCATCTCCCTATCAGCACGATTAAGAGCATATTCAGGTTTCACTATCGGCTTATCGTAAGGCGCCACAAAGAAAGTAAGTGTATCAAAGGCTGCTGAACCGGCGCGTACTACGCTAGCAACCAAACCATGGGCTGTTCCAACCGTAATACCCATAAGAGGGTTCTGTTCACGAGATACCTTGGCAACTTCAGCAGGGATCTCCAGCAAGAATGTTGCGCCATTCACTACCCCCCTATCTAGTTTGTTAATTGCTCTTTTACTATAGGGAATCTTGTCAATATCAACAACCGGTAACCTGGTGATTGCGCCAATCTCAATATATTCGTCTCCTTCATAATCTGCTTGGACATCAGTATCTAAAAACAGCGAGAAAAAAGAAACAAAAACCAAAATAAGTATAATATTTTTCTTCATCTTTATCCTCCCTTTAATTGTGACCCTCAATTCGGCTCGCCTGTTCCCTTAGTTTAAGTTTCAAGGTTTTAGGCGAATCTATATTATCACCCGAAATACCCGCCTCCATGGCAAAATCAATCAATCCGCGGAGTATTTCATTATAAGAAAGCTTGTGCCCGGTTGAAAATAGGGCATCTTTCCCTAATTTATCCAAAAAATCTATCTCTTCACGGCCTAACATAGTAATAACTCTATGTGCCGTAATTTGCCGCTCGACTTTTGCCATATTCTACACCCCCTCTCTAAAAAAGTCAAGGTCTTTATTGATCCTTAAGCTGGCATCTCTAAGTATAACCTTATGGCCTGCAAGAAATTAGGATGTCTTTTATGGACCCTTTTGGTCTTTCTACTTATCCTACGGTTCAACCTTCTCATCTTACCCTCCTTTTTTACAAAAAACCCCGGCATACTAAGAGGCTCAGCCAGGGTTAAGAAGCAAAAAACCCTAAAAGGAATCTTTAGGGTTTCATCCTTTTGGCAACTCCGCTACCCCACACCCAAATTCTGGGTGGGGCCGGAAGTTTTGCGCCCCAGCATTACTGCTAGTTTGCCTTTTCAGTAGGTCAGAGGACCATGGTTTGGCATCAGATTGCCAAAGCCATAGGTCCAAATACCAAATTGTCAAAATGTCAAATTACACTTAAGTATAACATATTTTTTGAGCTTTTGTCAATACAGGCTATTTCGCTAGACAAAAACTCAAAATGCTCAATTTAAGTTTAAAATCTCTTTTTTGACCTCTTCGTAAGCTAAGGGATCAATAATCCCATAAATCTCCTGCGCCCTACGTAAATACTCTTTACTTTTGTTCTTTTTACCGGTTCTTTTATATAAAATACCTAGATTATAAGAAGCAGCAGCTATATCCGGCCGAGATTTAATCTCTTCAGAGATAGTTAACGCCAGATTGAAATTGGACTCAGCCTCAATAATCCTATCCATCTCTAGATAAAGCTCTCCAATCATATTATAATCTGAAGCTAAGTTTCTTTTATTTCCCTGTTCCCGGTCTATTTTTAGGCCAGTAAGATAAGAATTTAATGCTTTCTCATACTGCTTTTCGAAGAAGTAAAGTTCCCCTAAATTAAAATAATAATCACTTAACTCATTCTTGAGGTTAACCTTTTCAAAGAGTTTTCGGCTCCTACGATAAAATTCTTCAGCAGTAATAAAATCATTTTTATTACTAAAAACTAATCCTATATCGAAATAATCGCAGGCGAGATTATAACGATGCATATTGTTATGTTGCCTCTGACGGTTAATCTCGGAGCTCTTAGTAAGCAACTCCAAGGCTAGATCGTAATTATTATTATCGATATTCCAGACTGCCAGCTTCCTAAGCGCCACTGCCTCATTTAACTTATCCTTGAGCTTTCTGCTTAAATTAAGCGCTTTATCATAGAATTCCTTAGCTTTTTTATATTCTCCATCTAAATGATAAAACCAACCAATAGAGATATAAGCGGTTGCCAGATGCTTATTATCATTCATCTTCTGGGCAATAATTACATAATCAAAATAATATTTGACTGCATTTTCCCTATCTCCGATCTTATTATAGGTATCCGCAAGAATAGGATAAATATCTAGGAAATCTTTGTCTTGAGCAATAACCTGCTTGCCTATGGTTATAACTTCTTGATTAGCCCCTTTTGCAAAAAGCGCCTTTGATCTTAAAAATAACATGTAGGCGTTCGGATTAATAGTTGGAAGAAAGAAATATAATGATACAGCTAATGTTATAAATAGTAATAGGACTAAGGAACGTACGAGCAATATCTTAGGTAAAATTAACCTCTTTTTGAGTTTAGCCGGCTTAGGCTTAAATAAGATAAAGCTAGGATCTCCATAAAGCAGGTAATTTGCCCAATGCATTGCAAAAATGCCATAATCTTTAGCCAATTTAAGCCTAGCTAAACGCAGGCTAGCACCCAAAGATTTACCTAGTGTTAAATTATGGTAAAATTCTTTTGCAAAAGCCAAGCTTGCTGCATCTTCAATTTTTCTTATCGATCCAATATAATGACGCACCCCAGAAAATAAGAACGCGCCAGCAAGCGAATAATTTTTCCTCTGGTAATTTGAATCGATCAACCCCTCTTTTGATAAGGGCGCAGAGTGACAGGCGTTAGAAAATACCAATGCCGGAAGAGACGCCCCTGACCCCAGCCTGAGAATATCTTGAATGCTAAAGTTTCCGTCGCTTAGCACCCATCCGCTTTCCTTATTATTATGATAACCATACTCACAGTGGCCAGCAAAATGCACGATATCGTAATCACAGATATTTTTCTTTACATATAGCTTATCAATATCGGTAGATTTAAAATCAATACGAATATTGCGGTGTTTACGATCAAACTGATTCCTGATATTTAATCCTTCGAGGTATGAAGCCTTTAAATCATTGGTAGGATTAGCTAAGATGAGCATTTTAAATACATGACCCAGACTACGGTAATCTAAAGGTGGGGCCTTTGATTGGGTTCTTACTAACCGCCCAAGATTAAAACTAAGAGACAAGAAATTATCCCCGTCGTGGAGAAGTTCCCAAGGGATAAAAATTAATTCCTCATCAATTTCAAGAAGTAAATTATAATTTAAGCTTTGCCGCAGTTTCTCTTTAACCGAACGCGTAAGCAAATGATCCCAGAGCGCATGGGCTGTTTTTTCCAGGCTTCTTAAAAACAGCGGATCATTAAGGTTAGTCTTGTTTAATAATAAAGTAATTTCATGGCAAAGCCTGTCAACCTCCGAAAAATCAACCTTATGTTGGCTATAATGCCTTAAGGTCGCAGAGAGCTCTCTATGCTCGGAGATGCTCATCTTAAGTGTATCGCCTTCGCGAATTATCTCTAAGGTTATTGCGCTCTCTTGCGTCATTTGCTTTTTAAACCCTCACATCTATAAGCACTGAAGCGAGATTGCCTTCTAAATCACCTAGCTCAACCTTATACTTGCCTAAAAGAACATGCTCAAAAATAACCGACCCTGAATCATTTAAATAAGACTCCAATTCAATATCTCCCTTAAATAAAGTAACCCTTAAGTCCTTGATCACTTCTTTACTTTGCTTGCTTTTCGCTTGTATATTAAGGTTAAAATATTTACCAGATTTATTTTCTATTCTTACTTGAATCCTGATATCTTCAAAATCCTTTAATATTACAACCTCGTCCTTGAATTCATTTATATTCCTGCTGCGTAATACTGAAGCAGGAATCATCTCTTGGCCTAAAAGCATCTCCCCAGTAACATTAATAACTTCCAGCGCTTTCTCCTTAAGCCTTAAAACGATCTCTAACGCCGGAGCATCTTTCACTCCAATCTTCTCTCTAGCGAAATTAACCAATCCGACAGGAATCTCATCATCTAAAGTAGCATAGGAAGTCAAATTTAGACCTACTGTTTCAGCACAGTCTTCGCAACGGATTAGATGCGCCTTGAATTCTTCTGCTTCCTCTAAAGTCAATCTACCTTCCAAAAAAGAAACAACTACTTCTTCGTCTGGATGTGCTTCTTCCACTTTTAAATGGCGCTTCTTCCACCCTCTATAAACTAACCTAATTAACCCCTCTAAATCCTTGGGCATCTTATACCTCTCCTAATACAATAGACGTAACTAGATCAAAAATCTAACTCAAAACCTTTACGCTTAAAACAGTCTTTTAGTTTCTTCATCAAACGCATTTTTTGCATATCAACTGCTCCCCGGGTGAGCTTAAGAAAATCTTTCATGATTTCAAGGCTAACCTTTTGATTGAAATTTAACTCCAGAAAATATTTATCATTGCTATCTAGCAAATCAATACAATCGTCTAGGGTCTTAAATTCTTCCTCTTTTGACAAATCCTCAACAACAGAAGAAGAATTATCCACAAGCATATCTTTAAGAGTAAGGCCTTCCTCTGTTTCGGTATCAAGAGAAAAAACAGGTTTAATTTTACGCAGGTAATCTCGGGTGAAATTTATGGTCAGATATCTAATCCAAGTAGCAAGGGTAGCCCCATTTTTAGCCTTAAAAGACCTCAATCTTTTACAGTCTTCATCGATAATAAAGACTATAAAACCTTGGAATATATCATCGGCATAACTGACATGACCCTGTAAACCCTTTGTTCCTAAAACATGTTGGATATAGTTGTATATAAGGCGGGAATAACGTTTAATGAACTGGTCTCTGGCTTGATTCTCCCCTTTGATAAACTGGCGGACAAACTCCAGATCATCCATGGTTCTTATTATACCACAAAAAACAAAAAGGGCATCCCTTTTCCAAAGCTAGGGGGGCCACTTAGAGGATTAGACTAAGGGCACCCTTCGTTAACCAAAGAGTGCCCTTATAATTACTTAAATAACGTATTCTTAATAATAAACGATGCGAAAACAATAGAGACCATGGACATAAGCTTAATCAAAATATTTAGACTTGGCCCAGAGGTATCTTTAAAAGGATCGCCAACAGTATCGCCAACTACTGTAGCTTTATGCGCAGCTGAACCTTTTCCACCATGATGTCCTTCTTCGACAAATTTCTTGGCATTATCCCAAGCACCACCGGAGTTAGCCATCATGACTGCTAGAACAAATCCAGTAACAGTTGCGCCCATAAGTAGCCCGGCAACCGCATCAATACCGATTAACAATCCTACGGCAATAGGAGCAACAATTGCCAAAAGTGACGGGGCAATCATCTCCTTCTGTGCTGCCGCAGTTGCAATGGTTACACAACGCGCATAATCCGGCTTGGCTTTGCCTTCCATAATACCAACTATCTCTTTAAACTGCCTACGAACTTCAACCACGATCTTACCAGCCGCCCTGCCTACCGCACGCATAGTCATAGAGCAGAACAAGAACGGCAACATCCCACCTAAGAATAAACCAACTAAAACAGTAGGATTCATCATACTTGAGTTTATATCTTTACCGAAAAGCATAACCTGATCTTTATACGCAGCGATTAGTGCCAATGCTGTCAGCGCTGCTGAACCGATAGCAAAACCTTTACCAGTTGCCGCGGTAGTATTACCCAAAGAATCCAATGCATCAGTCCTCTTTCTGACTTCTGGAGGCAATTTAGCCATCTCTGCATTTCCTCCGGCATTATCTGCAACCGGACCATAAGCATCAGTAGCTAAAGTTATACCTAAAGTCGAAAGCATCCCTACCGCAGAAATCGCGATACCATAAAGTCCAGAATTAAAATTCGCGGCGCCACCCGATAGATAGAAACTTGCGAGGATGGCAACACAAACAATAATCACCGGAATAGCCGTTGACATCATACCTACGGCAATACCACCAATAATTACAGTCGCTGGACCGGTTAAAGAAGCATCAGCAATTGAACGGGTCGGCTTAAACCCGCTAGAAGTATAATATTCGGTCACTAAACCAATTAACACACCGGCAATTAAACCTGCTAAAACTGACCAATAAACACCCAGATGTTCAACCCCTAAAGAATATCTAACTAAAAAGTATGAAATTACCGCCACGATTAACGAACTAGTAAATACGCCTTTTCTTAAAGCTGCCAACAGTACTTTCTGGCTTGCTTGTTCACCGCTTTTCACAAAGAAAGTACCAATAATGGAAGCGATGACGCCTACTGCTGCCATAACCATAGGTACAGTTACACCAGCCACACCTAAACCAGCGGCAACACCTAAAGCAGAAGTGGCTACAATTGAACCAACATATGATTCGTAAAGATCCGCACCCATGCCTGCGACATCACCTACATTATCACCTACATTATCAGCAATGACAGCCGGGTTACGTGGGTCATCTTCGGGAATACCTGCTTCTACTTTACCTACTAAATCTGCGCCTACATCTGCAGCCTTAGTAAATATGCCACCTCCTACCCTAGCAAATAACGCCATTGAGCTAGCACCCATACCAAAACAAAGCATAGTAGAGGTAATCGCGGCAATCTTATCAGTCCCCAATGGGATAGGATGACAAGAATAGTACCAGTTTAGAAAATAATACCAGATACTTAAATCTAAAAGACCCAACCCTACGACTGTTAAACCCATTACTGCGCCGCTCGAAAAAGCAACACGCAGGCCTGAATTCAAACTCTTAGAAGCAGCTTGAGCTGTTCGATTAGAAGACTGGGTAGCAATATTCATCCCGATAAAACCGGATAAACCCGAGAAGATACCTCCGGTTAAGAAAGCAAACGGCACAAATATAACTAAATAGTGCTTTAAAGCCATAAACAGAAGAATGAAAAATACAACAACAAAAAACAAGGAAACACCAAGATATTGCCTTTTTAAATAAGCCTGAGCACCCACACGCACAGCTTGGGCGATCTCCTTCATTTTATCTGTCCCTTCATCCATTCTTAAGATACTTAAAGCCAGATAAAAAGCAAAACCTAGGGCTAAAATTGAACCTACCGGTGCTAGTAACAACAAATCAAAACCACCCATTTTTAAAACCCTTCCTTTCTATATTTGTTTTTTAGTTACCTAATCTTAAATTTCAAATTGGGAGTATATTAACACTAAGCCTTATTTTGTCAATCTATTTAAGCTTCTTGTTATCCTTAATAACTTCACCCTCTACATCAATAATGTTATCCCTCTTTTTCACGCTATTTATTATCCGCTTACTAAATATATAGGAATTAATCAAGAAGAGGACAACTAATACTCCCCCTACAACTAACCAAACACGGTAACTAAAGAATAACCTGCCAAAAAAAAGATTAAATATTATTAGAAAAGGTAGAAGACAACCACTATTATAAAAAAAAGTCATCTAAAAATTCTCCCAGTGTATTAATTCTTCCAGTGGCCTTTTATCGACGAGCTTAAAACTATTCATATCCTGAGGATAACCTAAAGCAATTAAACTTACAAGTTTATAGCCTAAAGGAACGCCTAATAACTGGGCTATTTCATTACAATAATCCTTTTTATCTCCAGCTACCCAACACGAACCAATTCCTAACGCAGCTGCAGCATTTAAAATATTAACTGTAGCAGCACAGCCATCTTCAAGGTAATATTTTGTATCAGCACAAAAAATAGCAATACAGACCTTAGCTCCAGAAATAAACCTGGTATTCTCTGCCAATTTAGAGATTTTAGTTAAGATATCACTGCTAGTAATAATCACAAATTCCCAAGGCTGCACATTCCTTGCTGTAGGGGCATGCCTAGCTGCATCTATTATAATCTCTAAATCCGTTTTAGCGATCGGCCTATCTTGAAATACTCGCACACTTCTTCTCTTTCTCAAAACATCTATTGCGTCCATATTATTGGGAAAACTTATTGCGGATTTCACTGGGGATTGCTTTAGGCTTCAAATTCTTATCAACGCAAACTAGAATAGTTTTAGCTTTAGTAGTTACCTTTCCGTCTTGATTGCGGATTTCATTCTCAAAGATTATTTTTACCGCAGAGATATCTCCAACAGTTGTAGTAATCTCGAGCTCATCTCCATAGAGAGCAGGAGATTTGTAGTCAACTTCTTGACGAGCGACTACAAACATTGTTCCGCTATCAGCAAGCCCTTTTATCGAAAAGCCCCGCTGGGCAAAGAATTCAGTGCGTGCCTCTTCTAGAAAATTAAGGTAATTAGCATAATAAACCACACCCCCACAATCAGTATGATGATAATAAATTTTTATTTTCACTAATTATACTCCATGTTTATTTTTATTACGGGATTTAAGAATACAGAAATTAAAAACTTACTTACTGGTCTATCCTGATCTCAAATTCTTTAACACCGTCGTTTAAAATCACCCGGTCATTCTTTATACTAACAATTATGTTTCCCTTCACGTAATCCCCTACACCAACTACATCATTATTAATTAGGGCCAATGGTTTATCTTTATCCCAAATTATTCCTGCTAGGTTTAAGGAATAAGGATCTTTGGGATTTTTATTCGCACTCTCATATAGTTTCCCGGAGAATGGATCTCGAACCAAAACAATATCCATATTATTAACTACGGAAAACGGAGGGATAGCAGAGACTGGCTTAATCTCGTTACTTAAATTAAGAACAGTCTTATTATAAGCCAGTTTTTTCTTTATAGTCCTTATGCTATTTACCCAGACAATAATAAACACAGGGACTAAAACAGAAGTTATAATTATCTCTAAGCGCTTCCTGTCCATGATTATCTTTTCTTTATTAAAAATGCCGATAATTGAATGTCGCAATCCAATTGCGTCTTGCCTTCTCCCTTTCCAGAAATATCAATCTCTTTTATACTCAGGAATACAGGAAAATCTCCCAGAATCATATCTAAGAATTCGACAATACCTTTGTATTCTCCGCTAACACTCATACCAAGCGAAAGTTCATCCAGTTCAAATCCAGGTACCTTACTTTTCAAAGACTGCCTTGCTGCAGGAGTCACATTATTAACTTTCAATTTAGCGCTATCCTTGGCAGCATCAGTTAATTTCACTACAATTATATCTTCTCCGCCGGGGAATTTACTGATAACCTTATCACTGCTAATCTTAAGCTCTTTTGCTACATTAGCCAAGTCCCTCCCCTTGGCAACACTCATAATCTGTTCAATCTGCTTCTCTGTATCAGCTATATTTGACTTAATAATAGCCAGCTTTTTACTTTGCGGCACGTAAATAAAAAACCACATTAGAAAAAAGAATGCAAAAACAATCAACGCAATATAGATAATCTTACGTTGTTCTTTAGTTAGATTGCGCGCTAAACTGGGAATATCTTTAAGCTCTAGCTTCATTCTAGTTTTAAATTTATGCTAAAATTAGTAGTAAGGCTATCTTCGCCCTTAGTCACTGAAATCACAGCTGCATCAGCAATATAATCCGATACTTCCAAGGCCTGCACAAATCTTGATAAAATATCCTCTGGATTCTTAGCAGCTGGGCTTATTGAACCATCAATCAATCCTGTTTTTGAGTCGAGCTGTAGAGATAGATTGCTAAGGATTACATCCGGAGAAACTACAGCGCTTAACCTTCTTAAGAAAAAAGGCAAAGCTAAATCACCTTTTCTAGTCTGAATAATAAAGTTGGTTAAATTATCCTGCTGTGCTTTTATCTCTCTTACCTCTGAAAGAATATTCAGCTGTACAGAACCATTACTCAGCCGCTTATGATACAACCCTATTCTAATGCTAGTAAAAATATAGAAAACTATCAACAATAAAAAGGCAATAAATCCAAACCAACGTAGAGATAATTTCTGCAACTTCTCGAACTTTTCAGTTCGAAATTCATGAGGCAAGAGATTAATATTATGTTCGTAGCCTAAGCTCAAGCCTATATTACCAGTATATTCTTCGGGATAATCAATAGGGATCTTCTGAATCTCCAAACTAGATTCTTTAGTCAGAAATTTATCAATATTTGGTATTTTAGCACCGAGCCCAGATATGTATATACCACCCACTTCCTCCCCACTAAGCTGAGAAATATAATAAGCCAGCGATAACTTTATCTCCTGAATAAGTTTTTCAGAAGAAGAACGCAACATTCCTAAAACTTCGCTTACTGCAATTTTGTCTTTATAAAATGGCCTCTCAGAAAAAGATATGCCATATTCAAATAATATACTATCTATATCCTCTTTTGTAAGATTAACCATGCCACGGTTAGTAGCCAAAGTCCCGCTTAACGATTCCCTAAACTTATTTATTGCTACAGGCAATTCTCTGAAGAATTCGAGTTTGCCGTCTTTGAATACACCAATAAAGGATTTTACTTCCCCCAAATGGATAACCGCTACGGGTTTAGTCTTATATTGTTGCAAGAATTTTGTAACTATTTTTCCGTAACCGAATACAGTGGGAATTGCCGCTAGACAATTCAATCCAGCTTGCTTTAACCATAATACTTGCTCCTTGATCTGATCATACTTGGCAGCAACACAAGCAATATCTAAAGCCTTAGCCCCATCAGGCTTAGTAAATTCTTTAATTACCGAGAAATCCAATGTTGCACTTGCATAATTTGCGCCTAAATCATCTTTAAGCTGCCATTTTATTGCATCAGCAAGCTCAACATAGGGCATTGCTGGAAGCTGCAGGCGCTTCATGATCAAAGAATCTAGAGAAGGATTTAAAATTGCATTCTTAGCCTGAATATTCTGTTCTTGGATAAAGGATTTAATAGCATTAATAACTTCTTCACCCCTATTTCCACTTTGGAGGGCAATGGATTTAAAAGAATTAACCCTAATCTCTGGCTTAAAATCAATACTGAGCAATTTCAGCCCAGAGCTAAGATCAACAATCAGGATTGAGTTTTCTTGCTTATGGAAATAGCTGGTAATCTTGCTTAAGTTTAACATTGTTTATATTATATCATATAATTAATTTATTGGAACTTAGAAGTTCTTATTGCTGAACTTACTTCGGACTTACCCTGCCAATCCGAGAAATTGCCTGTACCAGTGCGGGCTATAAAATTAGCCTCTACTCTTCTTACATTGGCCGAAACTGCTGTAATATTACCTGCAGAATCATAATATAGAAAAGTTGCGCCATTCCTCCCCACAAAAAAACCAATATCAGTTGGCGAAGAATAATATAGAAATGTATTATCTGCTACAGCGTTTATCGTACGCGTGAGTTTATTCGTCCCGGTGTTTAACGTTATCACCACAGTTTTTCCATCCTGATCAATAAAGCTAACTGAATTTGCGCCAACAGCTGTAATCTCTTTACTAAAACGTAATCCATGAGCTAAGGTACTGTCTCCTTCGATAATCTTATCCATCGCATCCTGCGCAAGCATATCCATATTCAAGTTTTTAGGCGCATACATTAAATCCTGAACTACAGAGACTATAATTGAAGACCCCACCCCAGCCAGAATCCCAATAATAAGCATAATAATAACCAATTCAATAAGCGTAAAACCTCGATTTTTTTTCATAAGCCGATACTCATACCCCTAGCGATATAGGTCTTTAAGGTTACTAGACTATTAGCACTTCCGCTTAAACGCACTTCAACGATTACCTGCTTTAATCCCTGGGGTGTTAAATCTGTGCCAAAAATATAGGAAACGGTCCTTATAAGATCAAATCCATATGAATCATAATTATTAGTAGTCAGACTCGTAATATTATTGTAGACAGGGATATTGTAAACTGTCTCCATTTCAAGCCTAGCTAGATTAAGTGCAGTTGCGTATTGCTTAGACCAAACAACTGCTTGCATTTGCTGGGTTATAAAAACACCTACAGTTACTGCAATAATTCCCAAGAGCACAATCGCCATAATTGTCTCAATTAACGTGAATGCCCTAATCTTTTTATTCATAATCTAAGGAACTGAGGTTGAAATCTCACTATATGCTGAAATATTGCCAGTTGTAGTAGTATAAGTCGCTTGAACTGTCTTGTATAGAGACGAACCAGTAGTTGTGCCCATAGATGTAATTGTTAGGGTACTGCCACCCGGAGTAACGCAAGTAGATGCTGGCCTAGGAAAGACCGTGCAAAGAGAAGTAGTTGAACCATCAAGCATTACAAATTGTAAAGTAATCGTCCTACCAGCCATACT
>ORJL010780068.1_pt1 | contig 12664 bp, 8 predicted proteins | sample 1779941 | NCBI WGS metagenome assembly ORJL01 (sample SAMEA104232317, study PRJEB22302) | groundwater metagenome | biome: forest; feature: aquifer; material: groundwater | place: USA | collected 2011-08-07 | depth 5.8 m
GAAAAGGTGCAACCCGCTTCCGTACGCTCCTCGCCCCGTTTCCCGTTCCCACTCTCTCTACAGCACGCGGGAAAGGGAAACGGGAAACCCATCGGAATGCGTGAGCGGAAGGCCATCAACAAGCGCGAGCGCGCTCAGACCGCTGCTGCCAGGTCCCCATCACCGCCTCGGCCGCACCATCGCCAGCGCGTTCACGGCGAGAGGGGAGAGGAGCGCGCCGAAGAGGAAGATCATGAACAGGTTGTACCCCAACTGCGACCTCTGCTCGTCCAAGCAGAGCGCGCCGATCCCCGCCGCCGCAATCCCCAGCGTGAGCGCCGTCATGCACGCCCGAGGCCACCCGCGATCGCAGGAGAAGATCCCTCCGACCGGCGGAATCAGCAGCGCGCAGAAGAGCGCGCCGACGATCCCCTCCTCGTGCCCGAATCCCAGCCACGCGACGAGCGACCCGACCACCCCCAGCAGGCACAGCCCCACGCAGTTCGACATCGACACCTGGTCCGGACTCAGGCTCAGCCTCCCAAAGCGACTCAGCCTCAGCAGCAGCGTGTAGATCGGATTCGCGATCCACGTCATGATCGCGAACGCCGTGTACGCCACGCTGATCGGCATCACGAACGGCACCATCCCCGGGTGGTCCTGCGCCATCCCGCGCAGCAACCGCAGCCCGATCGGGAACCCCAGGATGATCATCCACTGCGCGCGGCGGCTCAGCTTCCCCATGAACAGGAAGTACCGCAACATCCAGCGGTAGACGAGGTGCTTCGCCTTCAGCGCCTCCACGATCCCCTGCCGCGCCCACTCGTTCGTCGGCCGCAGCCGCAGCGCCTCGCGGAAGTGGTCGAGCGCCTCCTTCGGCTTCCCCTCGTCGAGCAGCGTCCACCCGCGCGTCGTGTGCGACATCGAGGCCTCGGGCTTCCGCGCGAGCGTCCCGTCCGCCGCCTCCCGCGCCTCGTCCTTCCGCCCGAGCTGCATGAGCGCGATCGACCGCAGGTTCCGACAGTGCGCGTCGTCGGGGTCGAGCGACAGGCCCCTCTCCGCGCTCTCCAGCGCCGAGGGCCACCTCCGCTGGTCCAGCCGCACCTGCGCGAGCAGGCCGTGGTACGAGGCCTCCTCCGGCTCCAGGCGGATCGCCTCCTCCGCGGCCGCCGCCGCCTCGTCGAAGCGATTCCGATCGCGCAGCACCGCGCCGTGGATGTGGTGCGCAAAGGCGAGGTCCGGCGCCGCGGCGATCGCCGCACGCGCCTCCTCCGTCGCCTCGTCGAGCTTCTGCCGTCCCGCGAGGCAGAGCGCGAGGTACGCGTGCGCCTGCGGGCTCGACGGCGACTCCAGCAGCTCCTGGCGGAACTCCGCCTCCGCCAGGTCGGGGCGGGACTGCTCGAGGAGCATCAGACCGTGGAGGAGGTGCGCGCCCATGCCTTACATCTTCAGGAACTTCACGATGTCGTCGTACAACCCCGACTGGTTCGAGTAGAGCGCGTAGTTGCGGGCGGTGGAGAACCAGTCCTTCGTGCTCCCCTTCACGGTCTTCAGCGCGCCCGCGAGGTCCTTCGTCGCGAGCGGCGAGGGGACGCCCTGCGCCATCGCCTCGCGCAGCTTCGACTCGATCGCCACGTCGACGACCGCCTTCAGGTCGGCCCCCGAGAGGCCGTCCGTCCTCGAGGCGAGGTGGTCGCAGTCGACCTCCTGAACCGGCTTCCCCCGGAGGAGGATGCGGAGGATGGCGGCGCGCGCGGCGTGGTCTGGCGGCGGCACGAAGAGGATGCGATCGAAGCGGCCGGGCCGGCGGAAGGCGGGGTCGAGGTGCCACGGCGCGTTCGTCGCGGCGAGGATGAGGACTCCCTCGTTCGAGCCCTTGAGGCCGTCCAGCTCGGAGAGGAACTGGTTGATCACGTGGCGCCCCGCGCCCTGGCGCATGTCGGAGCGGCTGGCGCCGAGGGCGTCGACCTCGTCGAAGAAGAGGACGCAGGGGGTGTGCGCGCGGGCGTTCTCGAAGATATCGCGGAGGTTGCGCTCGCTCTGTCCGATCCACATCTCGAGGACGTCGTGGATGCCGACGGCGATGAAGCCGGCCTTGACCTCGCCTGCGGTCGCGCGCGCGAGGTGCGTCTTTCCGCAGCCGGGCGGGCCGTACATGAGGATGCCTCCGCCGATCGGCTTGCCGTAGGCCTTGTAGATCTCGGGGTGGGAGAGGGGGTGGATGATCTTCATCCGGATCTCTTCCTTGAGCGCCTCCATGCCGCCGACGTCGGCGAAGCCGACCTTGGGGCGCTCGACCTCGGGGCCGGGGCCAGGTGGCTCGACCTCATTGGAGCCGCGCAGGCGCCCGTCGACGACCTCCGAGTGCGTCTCCTCGGCGCCGACGCCCAGGCGTCCTGCGAGCTCGGCGTCTGCGACGGAGGGGTCGGCATCGACGGCCTTCTTGTACTCGCGGACGGCGCGGTCGGGCTCGCCTGCGCGGAGGAGGAGGCGCGCGTGGATGAGGTAGGCGCGCGCGGGGGTCTCGGGCCGGTGGATGAGGTCCTCGATGAGGACGAGGGCAGGGGAGTTCTTTCCCAGGAGGAAGAAGGCGTTGGCGAGGCCGAGCTTGAGGTCGACGTCCTCGGGGGCGTGCTGGAGGGCGGAGCGGAACTCCTTCTCGGCTTCGTCGAGGCGTCCGAAACCGAGGAGGGTCTGGGCGAGGTGCCTTCGCAGCGGGGCGTTGTCTGGGGAGAGCTTGAGGGCCTCTCTCAGGGCGCGGATGGCATCGTCGCCTGTGGGCATGGGGCCTCCTTACGGGGAAGAGGGATCGTAGGGTGAGGCAGTGGGGCTGTCAATGCCGCAAGGAGCGACGCCGCCAGCCGTAGCCGGCCCGGCTTTCACTCGATCCGCTCCCGCCACTTCGCGGGATCCCGCGAGGTGTGGAGCACGGCGTACACCGTGACTTCGCCGCCTGCGTGCTCGTAGTACACGGCGTAGGGGAATCGCCTGAGAAGTGCCCGACGATACGGACCCTGCGCACGACCTCCGCCCAAGTCAGGCAGGAGTCGGGATGCGCTTGGAGATTCGCCTTCCGCCGCGCGAGCTCGCGCTTCTGCCAAGGGTGAACCGGAACCGCCTCGGGCGTCGCGGCGAGGTCGTCCCACAGGTCCTCGACGAGCTGCAGCTTTTCCGCAGAGCTGAGGTCGAAGACGCTCGCTCCCGACGCTGGTGTGTGTTTGCGTGCCATTGTGCGTGCAGCATATCGCCTCGAAGAGGTGCGGGTCAAGGCGGTCCTGTGCCTGCGAAAGAGCGCGGCCCCGTGGCCCGATGGGAGCGGACACTTGAGTGTGTTCTGCCAAAGACATGGGTGGTAGGCTCACGGCAATGGGACGCATCGCCTTCTGCGTCTGCATCGCCGCCTCCGTCGCGTTCGCTGACGTCGACACGCTCGTCCGCCGCGCCCAGGTCCGCCTCGACCACGGCAACACCGACGGGGCGCGCACGCTGCTCGAGCATGCGGTCGCGGAGGACCCCGCGAACGGTCCCGCGCTCGCCATGCTCGCGCACGTCGACCAGGATCACTTCATCGCCTGGCAGCTTAGTTACCTCGAGATCGGGCGACCGCTCGACCCCGCCCGCGTCCACGACGCCCTCGCGATGCTGCGCTACAACCTAACCCGACTCGACCGCGACGAGTGCGCGCGGATGGAGCGCGACGCCCTCGCCTCCGACGACTCGGAGGTCGAGGCATGCGGACCGTGTCTCCGGTGGCGACGCCCCGAGCGCCTCCTCCCGCCCGCTCCCGCCGCCGGGCCCCTCCGGACGGAGGCGTTCGGATCCCCGACGCAGCAGTGGGGCGCCGCACTCCAGCGCATCCGCGCGCGATTCGAGCGGGAGAAGATCGAAGACGCCATCTCCTGGGCGCGGCTCGCCCGCCTCCTCTGGATCGTCGATGACCCCGAGGGCGCGCGGTCGGCCCTGGCCCGGGCAACCCCCTCCTCGTTCGAGGAGCTAGTCGCGTGCGCCTCGGGAGAAATGATCGCCTCCATCCTCGAGGGCCGTGGGCGCCGCGAGGAGGCCCGGGACTTCGCTCGCCGGGCCTTCGCCTCGCCGCGCAGCGACGAGCTGATCGGGGAGCTCGTCTGGTGCTCTTCCGCGTGGGCCGACGACCCCGCGCTGGTCGAGACCTTCCTCGCCCGCCTCCGGGAGTGGCGGCCGCCACGCGAGTGGGGGATCGTCTCGGCGGCCGGACTCGCCGTCGCGCTCGGCCACGCGGACGACGGCATCCGTGCCCTCGATCGCTTCTCGGCCGAGATCGAGGACCCCACATTCGGCGGGCCCGCCGAGGCCTGCATCTGGCTCCCCGAGCGCGAGGCCGCCCTCGCGTGGCTTAGCGCCTTCGCCGCGCAGGCGCGCCTCTCGAACCGCCAGGACGCCGTCCTCCGCGCCTCGCCGCAGCCGCGGGGGCCGGAGACCGCGCCGGAGGACGTCTACGTGCGCGCGCGGTTCACGCTCGAGGCGGACCTTGCGTTCCGCGCCCTCCCAGGCGCGACGTACGTCCTCTCGCTCCTCTACGACCGGCGCCGCGAGTGGGACGTGGTCCACCGCCTGCGGACGGAGGCGTACGCCTCCGGCTACCGATGCCGAGGCCTGCTGATCGACCTCGCGGAGGACGGAGAGGAGGTCCTCGACGAGCTGGCCTCGCTCGACCCCGCGGCCGCAGCGATGGAGCGAGCGCTGCGCGCGGGGGACCGAGACTCCCTCCGCGCGTTTCTGGAGCGGGACGACGCGGGCCCTTGCGAGCGGGCGCTCGCGGTCCAAATCCTTCGTCAGGGCGGGGACGAGGACGAGGAGGCGGTCGGCCCCGCCGAGGAGGCGCGGCGCGTTTGGGAGAGGATGCAGACCTCCCCCATGAAGGTGCTCATCGCGCGCGCGCGTCCGCGCGAGGTCCCTCGCCCCGCCGACCTCGCCGCACTGGTGAAGATGCTCGAGGAGGAGGGGGGCTGGTCGTCCGACCTCCTCGACCTGGCCGTCGCCGCGGTGCGCGAGAAGGGCGCCCCGGCCGCCCGGACCCTGCTGGACTCGAAGGCCGGCTACGCCGTCGCGGACGCGCTCGCGAGAACCGCGGCCGTGCCGATCGAGGCGTTCCTCGACGAGGTGCGGCGCCAGGGCTCGCTGCACCCCCTCGATCTGAGGTGGGCGGAGATCGTGGCCAGCGCGCTGGACCGACGCGACCTGCCGCCCGACCCGACGGTGGAGCAGGCCTACGCCGCCGCGGAGACGCGGTCGCCGCGAGCGGCGCGGCTCGCCATCGGGGCCGCGCAGGACGAGGCGGAGGCTGACGCCGCGATCGCGAAGTGCCTCGCCATCCATGCCGGCCAGCCGCCCGCACTCGTCGTGCCCGCCCTCGGTCCCTCGCTGAAGGAGCCGGAGTTCGTTCCTGCCCGCGTGCTCGCCGCGCTGGTGACCGAGCGCGCGAGCGCGCCCGACCCGCCCATGTGGGCCCTGTGGTTCGTCGCGCACGGGGCCGGCGGCTGGTCTGGGAAGAACGCGACGGCAAGGTCCGCCGCGGTCGCAGCGACCGAGCGGGGCTTCGCAACCTCCTTCTACTGGGGACAGCACCTTGCGCGGCTGGACGCCGAGGGACTGCGCAAGGAGGTCCGGCGCTTCCTCACGGGCACGCGACCCGGGGCATCGACCTACGCGGACTGGTGCGCGCTCGATTGGGCGGTCGGCACGTTGCGTGAGGCGGGCCGGCTCGAGGAAGGCCTCGCGTTCGTCGATGCGTGGGCAGAGCGTTGCGGCTGGCTCAGCCGCGAAGAGCGTCGGGTGAATCCTCCGGTGTCATCGCAGCCCGCGGCCCTGCCCCGGCAGTTCCGCGACGACGAGAACTTCCGGCAGAGCGTCATGCCGCCCGAGGCCGCGGCGGCGCAGAGGCTCTGGAACCTCGGCCTTCTCGACGCCGCGTGGGAGCGCCTGGGTCGCGCCCTCAAGCGCATGCGCTCGCCGCAGGCCCGACGAGACTGCCTCCTGGCGATGTACGCCTTCGCGGACGAGCCGGTGAACAACAAGCCGCGGACCGCAGACGAGGCGGCCCTGCGGTCGGTGAACGCCTGCCGGGCCCTCCTGGCGCTCGTCGAGGGGCCTTGCCCAGCCGACCTGTGCGAATGTGCGCGCGCCCGCCTCGTGGAGCACTACGCCCAGGTTCCCTCCACGCGCGCCGCGTTCGTGGAGGCGTTGCTGCGGGAGAACCCGGGCGAAGCGGCATCCGCAGAGGATGCGCGCCGCTGGCAGGAGCTCCTCTCGAGCGACGACCTCGACGCGCGCGCGCGTGCCGAGGCGGAGCTGCGCGGGATGGGCATGTCCGGGCTGCCGCTGCTGCGCGCCCTGCGCGGGTCCACCGACGCGGAAGTCCACTCGCGCGCTGAGTCGGTCCTCGAGGACCTCGCCGCGCCGTAGGGCCGCCGTTGTGCGCGGACGAGAGCGATGCTATCGTCGGCGTACAGACTGAGGGACATTGCCGTCACGTTAGGCGGGTCGGCTTCTGCGGGGACAGGCCCCGAAGGGGCCGTAAGAATGTAGCCAGGGCCGAAGGCCCTGGAACGGACGGGCAAAGCCCGGAACGGAGCCCTGAAGGGGCGACAGAACGCGCCTTCTGTCGCCCCTTCGGGGCTCCATTTCCTTGCTGGATGCCTTCCCAGGGCCTTCGGCCCTGGCTACATTCTCGTCGCCCCTTCGGGGCTTATCTTGACGGCAATCAGACTGAGGGACACGAATGGACGCGTCGGGCCCCACGCCCCACGAACCTGGACCGCCTGGAAGCTCGGGCCTGCCTACGCAGAGGGCGCCGAGCCGTCGCCGGGGGGCTCGTCTCCACGAGAGAGGCCGTCGAGGCGGTGCGCCAGATCTCCCTCGCCCTCCTCCACGCCCACCAGAAGGGAATCCTCCACCGCGACCTCAAGCCGCAGAACATCTTCCTCCGCCGCCCAGCAAGCTGGCCCTGCCAGGACCCTGCGACTGCGACGCAGGCGAACGCGCCAACCCTCCCGACGGGGACGCCGCAGCCCGCGGAGGTCCACGCGCTGCTCCTCGACTTCGGTCTCGCCAAGCTCGCTGACCGCGATTTCCAGGCGAACGCGGACAGCTCGCAGGGGCGCAGGAGCATGCAGAGCCTTACGCGGAGCGGCGAGATCTTCGGTACGCCCGCGTACATGCCTCCCGAGCAGACGCGCGGCGCGAAGGACGTGGACGCCCGAGCGGACATCTACAGCCTCGGCGCGGCCCTCTACCATGCCCTGGCGGGGGCCCCGCCGTTCGACGCGGCGTCGCTCGCGGAGCTGCTGATCAAGGTCCAGATGGAGGACCCCGCGCCGCCAAGCCAGGGCAATGCGGATGTCGATGCCGACCTCGATACCATGACCCTCAAATGCCTCCAGAAGGATCCGAAGGACCGCTACCAGAACGCGGGGGACCTCGCGGAGGACCTGAAACGCTGGCTCGCGGGCGAGCCCGTCGCTGCGCGGCCCATCGGGCCCGTGGGTCGCCTCTGGCGCCGCGCCCGACGCAACAAGGCGGTCGCGATCCCCGTCGCCCTGCTCGTCCTCGCGGTCGTCGGTGTGGTCCTCTGGATCACCGCGGACGCAGGTTCCCGCGCGTGGCGCTTGGCGCTTCTGGAGTCGGAGTTCCAGGCGGCGATGAAGGACCGCCACTTCGACGACGCGGCCACGGCCGCAGACAAGGCGCGCGACCTCGCGCCCAATGACCTCCGGTGGCGCGAGAAGAAGGACACCGCGCTCTACGAGAAGGCCGCCACGTCCGGGCACGCCGAGCTCGTGCGGTGGCGCGCGCATCGCGACGCCGCCGCCGCTGCGCGCCAGGCGACCGCGCCGGAGGGCCCAGGCGCCATCGGGCAGGAGACCGCCGGGTCCCCCGCGGACCGGGACAAGCGGCGGGAGGAGCGCTGGAAGGCCGAGCGGTCGCTTCGCACCGAGGACGAGCAGCGCGAAGATGCCTGGTCCAGGGCGTCCGTCGCCTTCACCGAGGCCCTCACGCACCGGGTCACCAAGGAGGCGGAAGATGCCCTCACCGAGCTCTACTGGGACCGGTACGTTCGCGCGGAGAAGGAGCGCGACTCCTCCGCGATGAACACCTACGAGTCCTACGTCGTCGAGTTCGGCAAGGAACCGTACGCGCGCGAACTGCGCGGCAGACGAGACGTCCGCGTCCGGTTCTGGCTGCCGACGGCCTGGTCGGGCAAGGAGGTCACCGCCTACTTGAGCGAGTACCGCCCTTGCGCCAATCCCCCGGTCCGCGTGCCTGCGCCCTACGACGTCGCGCACGCTCGTCCCGGCGAGGACGAGGTGGAGCGCCTGACCGCGGACGATGCGAACTGGAAGCCCGGCCCGCTGTCAGCCGCGGCGCTCGGAGGCGCTCCTGCAACCGCGGTCGCGCTCTGCAGAGCAGGAGACCTCTTCGAACCTCGCGTTCAGGAGGCGAGCCGCGTCCCCCTCGTCGCGGCGCGCGAGGGGACCCGCCCATACGTGGAGTTCTCCGCCCAGCTCCTCCGTGGCTCCTACCTCCTCTACGTCCCGCCAGGGCAGGGGCTCCTCGCGACCCGCTACCCGTTCGAGGTCGCCCGCGAGTACGCCTGGAATGAAGCGGCCGAGCTCCCCGCAGAGGAGGACGTCCCGCCCTTGCCTCCTGGGGCGACGGTCGACGCCTCCGACATCCGCCGCCCGTACTGGGTGTACGCCCCGGCAGGGCCGTACACCGCGAGCGGCGACCCCCAGGCGCCGCAGAAACTCTCTCGCGACGCCGCGGTGATCCGCCTCCCAGAGGAGAGGCCTCTCGCGGACCTGGGCGCTTCCAGGTCTCTTCAGGGATACTACGTCGCGCGATTCGAGGTGACCTGCGCGATGTATGGCGCCTACCTCAACGACCGCGCGTGGCACACCTCGACGAAGGCCTACGAGCGCGTCCCGAGGCGGGACCCGATGGCGACCGTCGGCCGCGTGTATCTGAAACCGGACCCGAACGGGCTCCTCTCCATCAACCTGGACGAAGACGTGCCGGTGTTCGCCGTCTCCGCCCTCGATGCCGACGACTACTGCGCGTGGCTTACGAAGCAGGCCGGTGGGGGACGATGGAAGTTCGGCCTGCCCACGGAGGACGAATGGGAGAAGGCGGCGCGAGGTCCAGACGGCCGGTGCTTCCCCTGGGGCGACTCGTTCGACGAGACGCTCTGCGCGATGATCGACTCGCGGACGGGGGAGTCCAAGCTGCGACAGCCGGAACCGTTCGGGCTCTTCCCCGTCGATGAGAGCCCGTACGGCGTGCGGGACATGGCAGGCGACATCTGCGAGTGGACGCGGTCGAAGTCGCGCGGAAGGGGCTGGCGTATCTACAAGGGAGGGGCTTGGGGGACGGGGGCGTCGAACTGTCGAGCGGCGGCCCGCAGCGACGGTTCTCCGGAGGAGCTCAGCGAGCAGATCGGGTTCCGCGTGTTCGCCCACAGGACCCCGTGAGCTCACTCGCTACAGCGCGGCGGCCACCTGCGCGGCGAGGTCCTTCGCCGCCTCCTCGCACGCGCGCTCCCAGCGCTTCTCGCCGAAGTGGCCGCGATACGGCTCCTGCGCGTAGGCGAAGATCACCGAGCGGCTCGCGCTGACGATGGCCCCCTTCATCCCCTCGTGGAAGCAGGCCTTCACGTCCGCCGCCTTCGCCCCCTGCGCGCCGAGGCCGGGCAGGAGCAGGATCGCCTGCGGCATCGCCTCGCGCAGCTTCGTCGCCGCGACCACGTGGGTCGCGCCCACGACGGCGCCCACGAGCGAATACCCCTCGCTCCCCACGTGCGCCCGCCCCCAGGTCACGACCCGCGAGGCGACGTGCATGTACATCGCGCGGCCGTCCACCATGACGTCCTGCAGGTCGCCCGATCCGGCGTTCGAGGTCTTCACGAGCACGAAGACCCCCTTCCCGGCGCGAGATGCCGCGAGCACCAGCGGCTCGACGCTGTCGCCTCCGAGGTACGGGCTCGCCGTGATCGCGTCGGGGCCTCGCCCCTCCGCCCACGGCGTCCCCGCGCCTTCCATCAGCCACGCCCGCGCGTACGCCTCCGCCGTCGTCGAGATGTCGCCCCGCTTCACGTCGGCGATGACGAGCAGGCCCTTCGCGCGCGCGTGCGAGACGACCTCCTCGTACGCGCGCATCCCCTCGTGCCCCAGCGCCTCGAAGAAGGCGACCTGCGGCTTGACGACGGGGACGACGGGCGCGATCGCGTCGATCAGCGCGCAGGACCACGTGGAGTAGGCGCGCGCCTGGTCCGCGAGCGAGGTCCCCTTGCGGAGCGCCTCGGGGAGGGAGTCCCACCTCGGATCGATCCCCACGCAGAGCGGGCTCTTCTTCGCGAGCACCGCCTGCGTCAGGCGATCGGCGAAGTGGGCCGCCTGGGTCATGCCTTCGCGCCGACGGGCTGCTGCGACTGCTGGGCCTGGATCGCCGCGTCGAGCGCCTGCTCCGCGGTGAAGCGGTAGGAGAAGCCCAGCTCGCGCTTCACCTTCGAATTGTCGAGCACCCAGGGGTGCTGGACGAAGGCGAGCACCCCGGGGTCGGCCTCGGTCAGGAAGTTCATGTGGAACCACCATCCGAGCTTCCCGAGCGTCATGAGAATCCACTTCGGGTAGTCGAGGACCTTCCCGTGGACTTTTGCGGCAACCTCGAGCATCGTAAGCGTGCCGTCGGCGGCGACGTTGTAGGCCCCCTTCTTGTGGTTCTTCAGGAGGAGGTAGAAGATCTCGGCGACGTCCTCCTCGTGGACGAACTGCAGGGGCGGGTTGTAACCGCGGATCTTGTAGAAGCTCTTGCGGATGAACGACCGCGAGATGAAGTTGTTCACGCGCGGGCCGAGGACGACCGTCGGCCGGGCGATGCAGTAGTTCACGTCGGGGTGCTTCTTGCCCCAGTCCTGGGCGATCCGCTCCATCTCCCCCTTGTCGGCGACGTAGGAGAAGTCGGTGTTGGCGCGGATGGGGCAGTCCTCGGTGAGAAGTGCGGGGTTGTCGGCGTGCGCGCCGTAGGCCGTGCCGCTCGACACGACGAGGATGTCCTTCACGCCCGCCTTTTCGCAGGACGCGAGGAAGTTGCGGGTGCCGCCCAGGTTCACCGCGCGCATCCGGTTCCGATCGTGGATCGGGTTGAGGATGAAGGCGAGGTGATAGGCGGCGTCGATCGAGAACTCCTGGAAGAGCCCGTCGAAGGGGACGGAGACGTCCTTCTCCATGTAGGAGATCTTCGGCGAGGCGACGCCGGGGCGGCGGACATCGAGGACGATCACGCGCTCGACCTCGGGGTCGCCCACCAGCCGCTCGAGCAGGCGCTGACCCAGGAGACCGGACGCACCAGTGACTGCAACGTTCTTCATGGGCGCGGGAGTATACGGAAATGACGCAGTGCGTCAAGGACTATCTGCGGCGCGCCGGGCGACCCTTCAGGGGCATCATCTTCAGGGCCTTTGGCTCGAGGGTGGTGACGTGCCGCCCCATGTCGATGACGACTTTCCAGAGCTGCATGAATTCGTGCCCGACGATCACGTCCTCTGTGAGCGCTGGCACGACTCGAAACTCCGCCGGGTAGGTCTTCCCTTCGATCACCATGTCGGCGAAGATCCCTTTCCGTGCTGTGAAGGACCCCACGACGGCCTCGTACTTGACGGGCTCTCGGAGGTCCTCCGGCAGCCCGATCCGAGACGCGATCGACTCGTTCATGAGCGAGTGAGTGCAGCCTGTGTCGAACAGAGCTTGCGCGTCGGCCTCGCCCTTGCGTCCGAGGAGTCGAATCGGAATGCGGATGAATCCCATGGTCGGCGCTCGCGGGAAATGGGCGATACAGGACTTGAACCTGTGACCTCCTGCGTGTCGAGCAGGCGCTCTAGCCAACTGAGCTAATCGCCCCGGGCGTGCTACCGGTAGGATAGGGGACCCCGCCCGCCCCTTCAAGCAAAACGTTGGCGAAGCGATCGTCGTCGATAGGACATCAGTCGAGCGGTGCGAACATGATGATCATCGCAGGAACGACGAGCAGAGCCAACCCGAGGATCGAGAGCATGACCAGGACCCTCGCGGAGAACACCACCATGGACCTCGGGGCCGCCGGGCTGGACCAGGGAGCCAGCGGCAGACCGGTCATAGCCGGATGGAACACTCGGCAGGCCTGGGGTCCGAAGAGCGCGTAGCCGCAAAGCAGGGCCTGCAAGGCGATCAGCGGGGCCAGGAGCGCAAGAACCTCGAACCCAGCCCCAACAACCATGGAGGCCATGGCGATGCCCTCCGTACTGGCTCCCCGACGATCATGTCGCGTACTTCCTGCTGGACGTGGTGAGCGAATTGGATCTGAAGGACATCTACGCCTACTACGATTTCGAGGAGTTGAAGGACGAGCAGGGGAAGGTTGTCGGACGCCGGGCGAAGACGAATCGCGGTCGGCCCGCGTACGACCCACGGATGATGACGGCCCTGCTGCTCTACGGGTACGTGACGGGGAGCGTGTCGAGTCGACAGATCGAAAAGAAGTGCCAGGAGGACGTGGCGTTTCGCGTGCTGTCGGCGAACCAGAAGCCGGACCACGACACGATCGCGGAGTTCCGACGCGTACATCTGGAAGCGCTGTCTGGCCTCTTCATCCAGGGCTTGCAGCTTTGCCGTGAGGC
>ORJL011452563.1_pt1 | contig 12664 bp, 12 predicted proteins | sample 1779941 | NCBI WGS metagenome assembly ORJL01 (sample SAMEA104232317, study PRJEB22302) | groundwater metagenome | biome: forest; feature: aquifer; material: groundwater | place: USA | collected 2011-08-07 | depth 5.8 m
CTTTTTAGCTTTCTCTAATACTTTTTCCTGCTTCTCTTTACCCTCTCGGATATGTTCCATATCCTCTTCAAAATCCGCAGTGAGTTTCTCGTCAACTATGGTGGGAGCATGCTTCTCCAGGACTTTAATCGTTTCCATCCCGAATTTACTTACTGTAATCTGTACTCCCTCCACATATCCGCGCTGGAATAATCTATCCAGGATATCTGCCCGGGTAGCTTTAGTTCCTAAATTCCTTTTCTCTAACTCTTTAATGATAGAAGATTGATTAAATCGTTTCGGAGGCTGGGTCTCTTTATCCAGCTTATTGATTTTCTGGATCTGAACTTTCTCTCCCTCTTTCATATTAGGAAGAGTAATCTCTTCTAAATTAACATAAGGATGATAAAATAAATGCCAGTTTGGTGTTACCGTTCGAGTGCCTTTAGCAATAAAAATTTCTTCTTTTACGTCTAATTGAACTTCCATCGTCTCCCTAACCGCAGGCTCTGCAAAAGTGGCCAGAAAACGTTTAACGATTAGATCATAAATTTTATCTTCTCGAGGTTTAAGATTCTTAGGAACCAGGCCGGTAGGATAAACCGCAGGATGGGCAGGATCAGTTTTTTTGCCGTTGTTAGGTTTAAGCGCAGATTTCTTTAACAGCTCTTTACACAACAGTTCATATTCTGGCTGTTGGCTTAAATCATCTAAGATTTTTTTAAAACCTAATTTTGGATCTAATTGCTGGGAACTAGTTCTAGGATAAGAAGTAACCCCGGCAAGATACAAAGATTGGGCCAAGGCTAAAGTTTCTTTAGGAGTGATCTTAAATAAATTATATGATTCAGATTGAAGTGAAGTTAAATCAAAGGGATAAGGGGGAGCCTGATTTTTTTGGTTTCTGCTCACTTGCTTGATTTTAGCCTCTTTCTCTCTTTTAACTTTCTGGTAAATATTTTCAACCTCTTTCTGATCGAAAAACTTATCTTTGATATGCCAAGCTTCCACTTTCTCTTTCTTTTCTGCACTAGCTTTCTCTTTAAGTACATACTCTCCTTCCAACTGCAGCATGGAATAGGGTTCAGGAACAAAAGCTTGGATCTCTCTCTCCCGATCCACTAATAATTTAAGTGCCGGACCCTGAACTCTTCCGATAGACATCACCTTAAACGCACCTGCTGTTTTTAATGAAGAAGTTAAGGCCCGGGAAAGATTAATCCCATAAAACCAATCTAAATAATGGCGAGTCTCCCCGGCATAGGCCTGGCCCCAATCTAGATGAGGGGCTTTATGTTCATAAGCTTCCACTAGATCTGGCTTGGTTAAGGTAGAGAATTTCATCCGGTTGGCATCTTTTTTCTTGCAGGCAAAACGTACTACATTTAAACCAATAACTTCTCCTTCTACATCATAATCGCAGGCAATAGTAAATTCATCTGCTTTTTTCGCTAACATAGAGATAGTATCAATATAATCTTTAACATATTTTAATTCTGTAGAACCTAGATTAGATTGTTCCCATTTGATTTCAAATACAGGATAATCCCAACCTTTCTTTTTCTCTTCCACCAAGCCGTACAGATGGCCCACTGCGGAAGTTACTATGATCGGTTTTTTATTATGGGTTAATTCATAATAGGAACATTGTTTATTCCTTTTCTGATCAAGTTTCCCGTCAGCTAGAGCTTGGGCCACTTTCTGGGCCGAGCTGGGCTTTTCGGTAATAATCAGTTCAGTCATAGTAGTAAAGAATTTTTATCCTCTTTTATAAATGTTTGGTGGCAGGAGAGAGGAGAAAACCTAAATTTATTAAAAGTGAACAATAAGAAAAAAATAAAAAAACCAATTCCTAAAACCTATTCATAATTCTTATTCCCAGCAGAATCTCCGTGAAAGCGCTTTTTCACTTCATTCTTGGCATTATCAAAGGTTTTCCGCAGAGCAGTCTCAATATCCCAATCATCCTCGGAACTGGTCAGGATCTTACCAGGAAATTCTACCCGCAGATGCACAGAATATTTCTGTTTCGCCCCAGCTTTATCATATTCTTTAATATGAACCACTAAATTCATCTTACTGTTAATCTTCCTCTGCAGTTTGAAAGCTTCATTGCCGGCAATTTTCTGAATATTATATTTTTGATAATCCTGCAGTTTGGCCTGGTTCAATCCCACAAACTGGATATTATAATTTTTAGGAATTTTCAGGCTGCCGATCTTGCGCAGCAGACTTTTTAGGGTTAAAACTCCCAAGAAATTTTCTCTTTCCATTACTAGAAGGTCTGAACTTCTATTTTCAGTCATGATCGAAATCGCTGCAGGTAAAGTCATCTCCATAGAAGTTATCAAAAGATTATCATTAGTGCTGAAATTGCTTACTGGCAACATTTCAGTTTTTTGCTGGTCAACCATGGCCGATTTAGTACTGGCCATTTTATTGAACTTAATTGAACCATCCCGTTTGGGAGACCAATTCATGTATTTGCGCAATATATCTCTAAAGCTGAGTATCCCATACATCTTTCCCTGATCAAAGACTGGAAGATGATCAACTTTTTCCGTATACATCATATCAATGGCCGTAACCATGGGATCATCTTTGTTCAGCTTGCTAGGTTTAACTAATTTAATATCTTTAACTTTCGACTTTTTTAACTCTGGCAGTTCTAAAGCCAATCTGATCAGATCTAAAGCATTTAAGATCCCGATAATTTTCTTATTACTTTCTACCGGAACATATTCCAGATTGCTTTGGTACATTAAATAAGCAGTTTCGATCAGATCAGAATTTTCATTGATGATGGGAGATCTCTGGATAAAATTCTTTACTTTACAAGAGCTAGGATCAATTCTGGACTTTAACAACTTATTTTTTTCAATCAATCCCAGAAATTTATCTTTCCTAAAGACTAAAGCGGTACGCTTCTCAAAAGCTTTCAGCTGGCCGATCAATTGCGATAAAGTATCTTCCTCATCCACTACTACATAATCTTCTGAAACTAAAGGTCTAATTTCCATCTTTCAGCCTCCTCCTTTCTTAATCTTTTTTTATTAAAGAATAATCCGGGAGTATTTAAAATCTTCTAATCTCTCAACTAAAGATACTTAAAGAACTCTTCCCGAGTGATTCCCAAGTCTTTCTTGATGATCTTATTAAGAAGTCCAGGACCAAGTTCTTCTCCAGCATGATGGGGAATGGTTGTTCTTTTTCCATCTGGGTGTTTATAGACCATATGACTGCCTGTAGTATGACTGTAAATAAAACCCAACTTTTCTACTACTTTGGCAACTTCTTTACCAGTTAACTTTGGCAGCTTAGCCAAGAATTACACCTCTACGGTTTGAACCCCAACAAATTCCTGCAAGATTTTTGGCTGGTCTACTTCTTCCTCAAGATATGCTTGAATTGCCTCTTTGGTTCTTTTGATCAACTGGTCCATGGTTTTCGCCTGAGTATGGCATCCGGGAAGTTCAATCACTTCTGAGACTAACCAGCCTTCTTCATCTTTCTCAATCAACATAGTATATTTTTGTACCATTATCAATCACAACTGAATAATCACACTGTAATATAAATAACTTTCGGCAGGAATTTGTGAGTTAAATTGAGTTCACTCTCTTAAGACTTAATCAGAAACCCATCTAATGCTTCATGATATGCTTTAAGTTCTCGAGCATAGGCCTCTTGGTCAACAACTCTATTCTGCATAACCTTCTCCCGGTCAAAAAGTACGTCGGTAACTGCTTGAAACCCCATCTTTTCATGGGCAGTATTTAGAGCATTAACATAAGCGATAGCAAATTCTTGCGGAGTAGGATCCCTTGCCCCAATTCTGGTGACTAACAAAAGATAATCTTTTCGGGCAATAACTTCTGCTAATAATTCTGTTAATAAAGCTGCATCTAAATCTTTCGTCAAGTTTTCGCAAGCTCTTCGGTAAAATTCTTCAGCCATCGCCTTGCTGCCCTCGTCGGGAACATATTCGGCAAGTACTTCCTCTAAATTTGTTTTAATCCCCTGAGTGAACATCCCCTTAGGATTAAAAACCATCCCTAAAGGTAGTTTATCTGGGTCATCAAAAATGATTCTTCTCCGGAAATAATTCTGCTTCATATCTGCTTGTAAACCGTCGAGTATATTTTCTGCATCAGTCTGACTTAATCTGCCCCCCAGATATTCCCCCATCAATTTTACTAATGGCCTGGGTACTATAATCGGGTTAGAGTAAAACATCTGTAGAAAATGTTTATCCCTCCCCAGTCTGTCCCTCGCTACTCGAATGATATTCAGTCCCATCGTTGCAGCAACTTTCTTATCAGTAACTATATTTTCCCTAAGCATTAAACTCATCAGTTGGTCGACAATGTCCCTTACATCAGAAGAAGTAAAGTACTGCTGGTGCAAAGCTTGCTGGATCATCAGTAAATCAATTTTAGAACTTATTTTTAAACTTTTCGGCGGTTTTTACGGCAGGGTAGTTACAGAACTGATCAAACATCCTTTCCCATCACCGTCTTTCTATTATTCTCTTTGGCCCTTTTGGCTGCTTCGATGATTAATTGTTTTACTTTCTCGTCCAACCTATCTCCAAAATCCGCAGAGATATTATCTACCCCGATCTCTGAATCTTTAAGGATCTCTTTGATTTGGGTTCTTACCGTTAACATTATCTAAATTTAATCAGTGATTCTATTTAAAGATTACGTTAATAAAACCGCAGATATTACTACAGAAACTTATCTATATTGATTTACTCCAGAAAGATCACTCCAGCAATCTATTCCAACAAAACTAATCCCAGAGTAATCCCAATCCCTAACAATATGGCGAATAATTGCCAGACATTTTCTCTCCAGAAAGCGCTTTTCTTATGCAGTTCTGGAATTAAATCCGAGCCGGCAATATATAAAAATCCCCCTGCTGCAAAAGGGATCAGTATTCCCACGAACTGTTCTGATGCAGAACCAACCAACAAGGCAATAACTGTTCCAGCTAAAGCTAACAGAGCAGAAAAGAAATTATAGAGCAAAGCCCTTGCTTTAGATAAACCAGAATATAATAAGACTCCCCAATCGCTGATCTCCTGAGGGACTTCATGGAAAACAATCGCTATCGTAGCTGCAATCCCTAAGGGGATACTAGCCAGATAACTGCCCCCGATAATTAATCCATCGATAAAGTTATGGATACCATCTCCAACTAAGTTCATTATCGCCAGATGATTTTTATTTTCAGTACTATGTTCAACACAATGCAGGTCATGGCAATGGTGCCAATGCACGAATTTCTCTAAGATAAAAAAAAGCATTATCCCCCCTAATACTGATAAAGAAATAGTAATCGTAAAACCATTTTCTTCCACCGCTTCAGGCAAAAGATGTAGAAAAGCTCCTCCGAACAAAGAGCCTGCAGAAAGGCTGACTAAGAATAAGAGTATTTTATCTAAAGTCTCTTTTTTAAAGAGAAATAAGGTTGCTCCTACTAACGAAACTAAAGAAACTAAGATCACGCTAACCAGCGCATAAATCCATTGATATATCATACTTATAATTAAAGAACGAACAATTTATAAATCTTACTGATTCTCATTATCAATAAGAAATAGAACTATTTAGCGGGGTATTTAAAAGATGAGGATTACAAGACAAAAAAAATGGCTTAAAGATGAGGTAGAAAAATTTACTACTTTCTTTAATGCTGAGGAACTATATCAGAAAGTGTCCAAAAGAGACCAAAGAATAGGAATTGCCACTGTCTACCGTTTTCTGAAAAATTTAGTGGACAATAATAAATTGCATTCATTCTCTTGCGAGGGGAAGACGATTTATTCTTTAGATTTAAATAATCATTGCCACTTTATCTGCCAAAAGTGTGGTAATCTAGAGCACTTGGACCTTAAGAAAGTAGATTTCCTGCCTAAAGGCCGCAAGAATAAAATCTGCCATTTCCAGATAGACCTTACCGGGACTTGTGAAAAATGTTTGAAAAAAGAATAATTAACCAATAATCTTTCTGATCACCATCGTAGCATAACTACCCTTACCTAAAGAAAAACTTAAAGTAAGTTTACACTTTCCCTTATTCAGCTCATCATCTTCCCAGTTGCCAACTTTTAAATCTTTAACTTTGGTAAACGCTTTTCTCAGTTCTCCTTCCTGACTTAACTCTGGAATGGGTTTAATGATAAAATCAGTACAATCAATTTGTTCTGATTGCCTTAACTTAAGAATAATTCTTTTAATTTCTGGATCTTTAACCGTTTCAATAATTTCCTCATTAAAGCCAATCAGAGGAACTTCCAACTTTGGATTCGATTTCTCCGTAAAAATAAACTCACCCAGAGCATAAGAAACTTTCTTAACTATTTTCTCTTTCTTCATCAGATATAATCTTAAGGTTTCGTTCCATAAATAGCTCTGGTAAGCATGGACATAAATTTTTAATAATCGCAAAGGCAATCGCTTTAAAGCACCCACAAAATCAGTTTTATTTTTTAGCAGATGTTCATCGACTCTTTTCTCTTTAATCAATTTTACAGCTTCAGCAAATTCTTTTTTGATCAGATATTTTCCAATTGCCGCATTATTGCTTCCAAATCTTTGTTCATCAAAATAATTTTCTACAAAATTGCTCTTTTTAATCAGATTTAGATCGAAATCTTTTGAACTTAAGTTTCTGATTACAATCTCAAACGAATTTCCCGCCAGATTACCCAAAGTAATCGGCTCTTCGCTAAACCCAACTCTTTCCAAAGAAACATTTTCTAAATTAATTCTAACAATATTTTCTTTTTTAGAGGCAGGAATAGAAATATACTGTTCTGTAACCGCTAATTTATCTTTATTCCCAGCAAAACCAATTTTATTTTCTGGAAGACAAAGTGCTTTAGCAATCTCTTTGATACAGTCTAAAGTAGTTCTATTCTTTTTGCTTAGTTTAAGATAAATAAAATTACCAGAATCTTTTAATTTCAGAGCGCTAATTTCTTTAACTCTAAAATCTTCAGGTATTTGTTTAAGTAAATAGGTCATTCTTAGAATGGTATTGGGATTAAGTTATAAAATTAACCTAGAAAACCATCATTGGGCTAGATTCACAAACTATTTAAAATCATTCTAAATCCAGAAAATTAAGATGATTCTCAACCTTTCCAAGCCCAGAGCAGATTATTTTAATGAACCAACTGTAGCTGAAATTTTACGTGCTTTTATTGATAAAGATGGTCCGATAACTATAAATGATATTAAAACATTAGATCAAGAAGGTAAAGTTGTCTCAGAAATAAAAAAAGAAGAATTAATAGACAAAATAGAACAATTAAAATCAGACCAATTATTAGTTTTACCAGAAACTTACCGCATCCCTGCCGGAGAGAGCAGGCAGCGTTTAGTCTATGATTTAGATACTTTAGTCAGGCTTGATGATGTAGAAGTCAAACGTGCTTTGTTAGGAGAGATTGTCCCAGCAGGAAGGCTTTCTGCACACAGGAAAGAGCATGAAGAATGGTCTCCAGAAAAAGTTCTTCGCGCTGCTTTCGATAATTTGCACCAGCACCGCGATGAACTGACAGAAAAAACTTTCGCGGCCTATTCCTGGTTTGGCAAAGATAATCATAGACGAGTGGTTTCTTTATATCGATCAATCCAGGGAGCGGAATTGAGAGCTTTCCAAAATCTGGCAGCTTATCGTCTAGTCATTCCCACCATGAGAAAAGAATTACGCCTAGGTAAAAGTGCAGAAAGCAGCTACAAAGAGAATTTATCTCCTGAACAAACCGAACGAAGGAAAGACAAAATTAGGAAATATGAAAAACATCTCCAACGGAAAAGAAGAGAAGGCCAGCCCTTAGGACAATACGTCGCTCAGTTAGACGTAAATTTCAGCGATTTGATTGAAACTGTCTCCAGGCCTTTCGCTTATCATGGAGGAAGATTAATGCACGCGCCTTCCCGCTCCCGTCCAGAAATAGCCTATAATGTTAAACTTACCGGCATTCCTTTATTAGAACCTGGCAGTCCCACGGCTTATAGTCAAGTTTGGGAGCTACGTGGAAAATGCGTTTGTGAAGATAAGACTTATCGCAGCGACCGAAGAAGAACCGCCATCAATTCAGGCCAGGATGAAGATTTCTTTTGCGCCCATGAAATTGCTGCACTGCATACCTTAAGAAGCATTTATGAGAGAAACGATAAAGAAACCATTCCCTTCCTGCCTTTCGTCCTGCCCACAGCAGAGATGATGGATTTCGTAGAGAAATTAAGGAATCAAGCCATCTTAATCACTTTAAATAGCCAAACCAGTAGATATTCTAAAAGAGCTTTAAATCATACTGAAATAGAGAATCTGTTATGGAAAAGAGTAATCGCTCGCGGCTATGAAAGATGTTTTACTACAGATGTAAATGTCTTTCGGGCAAGAGGATATGATCCATTAAATGATTTAATTAAATTTAAGAAATAAAATATAACCTCTTTAAAATAGGATTTAAGAGTTAAAACATAAATTCAAAAAGAACTATCTTTGCATTATTCGGATCATCAAAAAAAACAATATTTTTACAATTCCGAAAGAAATCGAATGCAGCCCCCTCATTCTCTTTAAATTTTCGCTGATCAATCTCTTGGGCCTTAAACCCTTTCCCTTTCTGTTCAATTCCCAATACAAAACCTCTACTTCCAAACCAGAGATGGAATTTAAAGGGAGCTTTGAATTCAGCATAGCTTAAAACGTTCGAACCTGCTTCGTTAAGAAAATAAGCCACTTCATCAGCTGTATTTTGGTTGATCCAATTAAACTGGTCAAAAGCAAGGTTATATCGCTGGTTAATCAATTCCACCATCTGATGTTTTGCTTCTCCGTACTTCTCCACAATCTCGCAGGAAGAATAAATATCTCTTTCCATCTCTTTCTCATGCACAATTATCTCTTGATAGCCTTCCGCTTGAATCTTTTGTAAAGCTAAGGTCAATGAATATTCAAAGTTTAAAACCATTATCAACTAAAGAAATAATACCACTATAAAAATCTTTAACCTAGAACTATTAAAATTTAGCTTTACGGCTTATACTTTTTCATCGCTCTTTTATCTTCTCAGTTCCTTTGTTCTTCTGCAGTCTAAGGGTAGCTTTTCATAAATACCATCATGAGAAACTGCTAAATAGAACCGGTCATTTATGCTACAACCAGGTGTTCCATCAAAGTAAACGTGAGCAAAGATTGCTACTGAATCATAATCTGGAAATGGTGCAAGATGTGATTTGATCTGTGATTTTGAAAAAGAATATAATCTTCTATTTGTACCCAACCAGATTTCAGATTTCTCAGGATTAAGATTTACTAAGACCATGGATTCTTTGAGTTCAGGTATATACCTATGTTTAACCACTTCTAACCCATAATTAGGGAATTGAAATGCATTAAGAATTACTCCGTCTTTTTCTCTTTTTATTAAAAGATAAGGTCCATTCCAATCAATCAAGACATCTGTTGGTGGCAAATTTCCAGCAACCATCAAATACTCTTTTTTTCTTTCATTTAATAAATAATATAAGTTTACCCTGCCGTGATTACCTGTATTTGAAACAAATTTACCCTCTAATAAAACTCTTCTTCCTGAGGGTAATAATACTTCTGGTGATTCTTGCCACATTTCAATAAGATAATCTTCAGCAAATCTTCTGTTTCTTTCTTTATCAATATGATGATATGATTCTGCAATAGAGATAATCTTCTGCTTTTTTCTCCTCTTTAACAGATGGCAGCCATCAAGATGCTTCTGTTCTAAAGGGTTGCCATCCTTATCAAAACTAAATATCGAACCTCTATCAAAGAATACTAAAAGATATTTGTTGGCATTCACCAGACCGTAACAGAATCTTTCCCCAGCAAGTCTTAAATCACCATTTTTTAAAGTCTTTTTAACACATACCCCTGAAAATAGATTAAACTTATCAGCAAGTAATTCTTTTGAATCTACAAAACCATCCAATTTTGGTTCATATACATCGTCAATTACACCCTCCAGGCTTCTTTCTATAAGCAATCTTCTTCCGACTTCTACATTAATGGTTGTATGCATCACTGTGTTTGTAATATCAGATACAGGAAATTCTCCTAATGAAAAATGCCTGCCTAAAAAACTGAGATCATATCTGAAACAATCTTTTCCTAACTTATTTCTTCTAGAACAAGGATTAACCTTAAGCTGATAACTGCCTTCAGTAAAAACAATCGGTTTTTCAAGTTCCCCTTTTTCAAGCAGCTGTTCCAACAGAAAAATCATAGCTTCATAAGCCCAAAAAGAGAAACCGCCTGCCTGTTCTCTTACAGATCTATATGCTTTTGTTACAACCTTATCTATTCTCGTATGAGAAGATAATCTTTTAATTATTACTTCTAATGCTTCATCCATAGATTTAAAAAAATAGTCTCTTTAGATAAATTGTCTCTATTTTTTTTCAAAAACTTAGAAATTAACCACCATTTTAAGACGAAAAACTCAAAAAAGTAAAAACACTCACGGCTTATATCTCTCTATCGTCCTGGGAAAGGCAATCGCATCTTTGATCGAATCTAATCCGCAGATCCATCTGATCAATCTTTCTACACCCATGCCGAATCCGCCATGAGGTACGCTACCGTATCTTCGTGTATCCAAATAGAATTCATACTCTTCTGGCTTTTCTCCCTGTTCGATCAGCCGTCTTTTTATTTTTTCAATATCGTGTTCTCTCTGCGATCCGCCAATAATCTCTCCGTGCCCCTCTGGAGCAAGAAAATCACAGCCTTGCACAGTTTTCGGATCTTCAGCATCTTCAATCATATAAAACGCTTTTACTTTCTTAGGATAATTAGTACAGATTATGGGCACGTCATAAAGAGTGCTTAATTTCTCTTCCTCAATCGTGCGCAAATCTTTACCCCATTCTATATTCATATTGAATTTCTCTTTTAAAATTTTCAAAGCTTCAGTATAGGTCATGCGCACAAACGGTTTTTTTAGTACCGGTTCTAATTTCTTAGCATCCCGGCCCATGATTTCTAAATCTGCCCTATGCTGATCTAAAACTTTTTTAACCACATACTTAATCAGTTTCTCTCCATAATCTTGAATATCTTTAAAAGTGCTCCAGGCCATCTCCATTTCCGCATGCCAATATTCGGTAAGATGGCGGGAAGTCTTGCTTTTCTCTGCTCTGAAACTAGGAGCAATAGTATAAATCTTCTCTAGTGCAAAGATGGCTGGCTCAGCATATAATTGCCAACTCTGAGCTAAGAAAACCCCTTTCTGCCCGAAATAATCTACTTTAAATAAATCACTGCCACCTTCACATTGTACTGCCTGGAAGACAGGTGCATGATATTCATAAAAGCCTTCGCCCCGGAAAAATTCATGAATCGCTCCGAAAACCGTGCTTCTAATCTTCAGCATGGCAGTCATCTTCCTGCTTCTCAGCCATAAATGACGGTTATCAGCAAGAAATTCTATCGATTGATCTTTAGCAATCGGAAAATTATCACTTTTTCCCACTAGTTCGTATTCTTCCACCTGCAGCTCATATCCGGTTGGAGCTCTGGGCTCTTTCTTGATCTCTCCGGTTAATTTCAAAGAAGCTTCCATCTGCAGATGATCTATCTCATCCCAGGACTTCTCGAATTTTTCTCGATCAAAGACACACTGGATCAAATTACTAGAATCTCTTAAGACCACAAACTTTAATTTATTTGAACCTCTCTCTCGATGAATCCAGCCGTGGATGGATACTTTACCTTTTCCTTTCTGGATAGCTTCTTGTATTGAGATATAATGAATTACCGGTTGTAATTGATTTACCAGTTTGGATGAATTTACGTTTTTATTCAAAGATTTAACCATAATTTAGTAGAGAGAAGTCAGATTTTATAAAGGTTATTGTAGAAGAAAAGAAAATCGAATAAGAAACAGAAAATACTTCCCTAAAATGAAACTGATCTCTTACCTTTCTCAGCTGCAGACTATTTCTTTTTCCTGAAAATCAAGAATAAATCAACTATAATTGCAATCAAAATTATTATAACTACTCCCATCCAAAACAATCTGCTTTTATTTTCAGTGATAAACTGTCTCCAATTAATTTGAATTCCACTCTCTGCACCTAATTCTTCTCCAGAAGGCGAAAGAGCTTTGGCTAAGGTCTCGCTTTCTCCGCCAAGTTTAGCTCCTGCTACTTTCTGTCCAATAATAAAATAACTAAATCCAGGAGTTTCCGCAGTATAATGGATATAAGTTCCATAGTCATTACCTAAAGTTGTCTTTAATTCTTTCCAAGTATTCTCTGAATAACGATAAAGAGAAACCTCTTCCGCAGTTAATTTCTTTTCATTCAACCAATCTTTTTTAACTTTAAAATTAATCTGGTTTTGGTCAGTTAGTCCTTCAACTAAAGTCGTACTAGTAGTAATCTCCACATACTTGTAAACATCATAAGGGAATGAAAATAATCCCTCTGGCAAACTCTCAACTTTCGCCACCTTGATCCAAACCCCTTTCACCATTTTATCTACAGATAAACTAATTTCTGTTAAACCTAACTCCCCATCAGAGATTGAAATTAAAGCTTTCTCTCCAGCATTGATCGATTCCCAGGATTTCTTAACGAATTGCCCTTCCACACCTGTTTGCACACCAGCATCAGAACCTAAA
>ORJL011392296.1_pt1 | contig 12662 bp, 12 predicted proteins | sample 1779941 | NCBI WGS metagenome assembly ORJL01 (sample SAMEA104232317, study PRJEB22302) | groundwater metagenome | biome: forest; feature: aquifer; material: groundwater | place: USA | collected 2011-08-07 | depth 5.8 m
AGGTACATCCTTTCGATGCGCGTGCGTTCGGGCCCCCCGCCGGCACCGCCGGTGGTCACGATGCGGATGCCGGCGCGCCGGCAATGGGCGATCAGGGCAGCCTTGGCGCGCACATGGTCGATCGCATCGATCACCGCGTCGCAGGCGGGAATCAGCGTCGCCGGGTTGCGCTCGTCGATGAATTCCTCGATCGGGGTCACCACGCAGTCCGGATTGATCGCCAGGATGCGTTCGCGCATCGCCGCCACCTTGGCCGCGCCGAGGCTTGCGTCCAGGGCATGGACCTGGCGGTTGATGTTGGATTCGGCGACATGGTCGAGGTCGATCAGGGTCAGCCGGCCGATGCCCGAACGCGCCAGCGCCTCCGCCGCCCAGGAGCCCACGCCGCCGATGCCCACCACCGTCACGTGGGCCGCCGCCGCGCGTGCCAAGGCGCCGGCGCCGTACAGGCGCTCGATGCCGCCGAAGCGGCGTTCGTGGTTCGGGGTGGAGGTCATGCAGCGTCCAATCGAAGTTGGCAACCGGATCCGCAAACGATTGCGGGGGTTCCGAAGAACCCCCGCAGCTATTCTGGTGGCCAGGGACAGAATCGAACTGTCGACACACGGATTTTCAGTCCGTTGCTCTACCAACTGAGCTACCTGGCCGGAAAGGCTGCGCATTATAGGCGCTGGTTGCGGCTGCGTCAAAAGCCGCGGCCGGGTTTTTGCAGGGGCACCGGCCGTCTGCCCCGCCTGACTGGATGCTTACGGGGTGCGTAAGACCCGCGTAAGAGCCCCCCCTTAATATGTTGCACTGCATAACAAGCAATTGCCATCTAAACAATCCCTTCCACCTCCGGAGGAAACCATGAAAGACGAAGACATCGTCGCGCGGATTGAAAAGAATCCGAAGTTCCTGAAGTTCGTCAATACCCGCAACAACTACTCCATCATCATGACCATCCTGATGATGGCCGTGTATTTCGGCTACATCCTGTTGATCGCCTTCAACAAGCAGTTCCTGGCCACCAAGGTCGCTACCGGCGCCGTGATGTCCGTTGGAATTCCGATGGGCATCGGCGTTCTCGTATTCACCATCGTTCTGACCGCGATCTACGTTCGTCGCGCCAACACCGAGTTCGACGCAATGAAGGACGAAATCGTCAAGGAGGCCTCCAAGTGATCAAGCTCAAGCATATTCTCGGCGGCGCAGCCGCCCTGCTGGCGGCCGGCGCCGTTCTTGCCGCCGGTGCCGACCTCGGCCAGGCGCAGAAGCAGGCCACCAACTGGACCGCCATCGTGATGTTCGGCATTTTCGTCGGCATCACACTGATGATCACCAAGTGGGCGGCCGCCAAGACCAAGACCGCGGCCGACTTCTACACGGCCGGCGGCGGCATCACCGGTTTCCAGAACGGCCTGGCGATCGCCGGCGACTACATGTCGGCGGCGTCCTTCCTGGGTATTTCGGGCCTGGTGTTCGGTTCCGGCTTCGACGGCCTGATCTTCTCGATCGGCTGGCTGGTCGGCTGGCCGGTGATCACCTTCCTGATGGCCGAGCGCCTGCGCAACCTGGGCAAGTTCACCTTCGCCGACGTTGCCGGCTACCGCTTCGACGCGGGTCCGATCCGCACCTTCGCGGCCTGCGGCTCGCTGGTGGTGGTGGCCTTCTACCTGATCGCCCAGATGGTGGGTGCCGGCCAGCTGATCAAGCTGCTGTTCGGCCTCGAGTACATCTACGCGGTCGGCCTGGTCGGCGTGATCATGATGACCTACGTGCTGTTCGGCGGCATGACGGCGACGACCTGGGTGCAGATCATCAAGGCGGTAATGCTGCTGACCGGCGCCACCTTCATGGCCTTCGCCGTGATGCTCCAGTTCGGCTTCAGCCCCGAGGCAATGTTCGTCAAGGCGGTCGAAGTGCACTCGAAGAAGGATGCCATCATGGGTCCGGGCGCGTTGATCAACGACCCGATTTCGGCGATCTCCGTCGGCATGGCGCTGATGTTCGGTACCGCCGGCCTGCCGCACATCCTGATGCGCTTCTTTACCGTGCCCAGTGCCAAGGAAGCCCGCAAGTCGGTGGCCTGGGCCACGACCTGGATCGGATACTTCTACATCCTGACCTTCATCATCGGTTTCGGCGCCATCACCAACCTGATCCCCAATCCGGCGGACTACTTCGTCGGCGGTGAAATCGCCAAGGGCCTCAAGGGCGGCGGCAACATGGCGGCGGTGCATCTGGCCAAGGCGGTGGGCGGCGACCTGTTCATGGGCTTCATCTCCGCCGTGGCCTTCGCCACGATTCTGGCGGTGGTGGCGGGTCTGACCCTGTCCGGCGCATCGGCGGTGTCGCACGACCTGTACGCCTCGGTGTGGCGTCATGGCAACGTGGATTCGGCCACCGAACTGCGCGTGTCGAAGATCACCACGGTCTGCCTCGGCATCTTCGCGGTGCTGCTCGGCATCGTGTTCGAGAAGCAGAACGTCGCCTTCATGGTGATGCTGGCCTTCGCCGTGGCCTGCTCGGCCAACTTCCCGGTGCTGTTCATGTCCGTGCTGTGGAAGGACTGCACCACCAAGGGCGCGGTTGCCGGCGGTACGGTGGGTCTGATCTCCTCCGTGGCGCTGACCATCATGTCCCCGGCGGTGTGGGAAGCTTCGCTGGGCAACCCCAAGGGTTCGGCTCTGTACCCCTACGCTTCGTCGGCGATCTTCTCGATGACCGCGGCGTTTGCGGTGATCTGGATCGTGTCCCTGCTTGACCGCAGCGCCCAGGCGGCCAAGGAACGCGCCCTGTTCCCGGCGCAGCTGATCCGCTCGGAAACCGGCGTCGGCAGCTCCAGCGCCTCCGGCCACTAACGCCCCCGCGCAGCGGAATTGCCTGCCCCCGAAGGGGAGTCCCAGGCAAGCAGACGCGGCGCGCAAAGCGAAGTACGGCAGCAAGCAAAAAGGCCAGCCCTGCGGGGCTGGCCTTTTTGTATTTGGACCCTGCCCAAACAGGCGGCACCGGTCGATCAGGAATTGGGCGCGGTAAAGCGCCGCCCCGGATCGTCTTCGCCGACCCAGTTTTGCTTCCACCAGGCCTCGATTTGGTTGCGCGTCCAGGGCTGGTGTACCAGCACGCCGTCGAGCGCGCTGGCGACTTCGGCAATGCTTTGCGGTCGCGCCGCCGGGTCTTTTTCCAGGCAGCGTCCGATCAGCGCGTCGAGTTCCGCCGGCACGGCGAAGGGCGAGCATGCCGAGGCCAGCCTGGGCAGGACATGCAGCACCTGGTAGGTCAGATCGTGCTCGGTTTCGGTTTCGAACAGGCGCTTGCCGGTGAGCAGGAAAAAGCCGACCGCGCCCAGCGCGTAGATATCGGCGCGGCCGTCGGCGTCGCTCGGGTTGCGGATGCGCTCGGGCGACATGTAGAGCGGCGTGCCGAGGATGCGCATGACGCCGGTGAGGTCCCGCGTCTGGCTGCCGCCCATCTGCTTGACCAGGCCGAAATCCAGCACTTTGACGAAATCGCGTTCGCCGCGCATGTCGCACAGCATGATGTTCTGCGGCTTGATGTCGCGATGCACCAGGCCGCAGGAATGCGCTTCCCACAGCGAAGCGCAGGCCTGGCGCAGGATGTGGGCGGTGCGTGCCGGCGGCACCGGGCCGTAGCGTTCGACCAGGTCGGCCAGCGAGAGGCCCTCCAGGTACTCCATGGCGTACCAGAACTCGCCGCCGGAACCCGTGCCGTAGTCGTAGATGGAAATCGTGTTGGGGTGGTGCAGCATGCTGGAGAGCTGGACCTCGCGCTGGAAGCGGGCGGTCCACTCCTCCTTGGTGCTCTGCGTCTTGAGCACTTTCACCGCCGCCGGGCGCTTCAGCATGCGGTGCTGTGCCAGGTAGACATTGCTGATGGCGCCCTCGCCGATCTGCCGCAGCAGGCGATAGGGGCCCATCTGCCGTGCCCGGCCGTCGCGCCGCAACAGGCCCGCCAGCACGTTCGGCGCAAGAAATCCGGAAAGCCAGACGCCGAAGGCCAGCAGCAGCACGATGGCGAAACCGACCTGCAGGTAGCGCAGCGGGGCGTAGGCTTCATCGGCTTCGATTTCGATCGCCACGCCGATGTCGAGCGCGCCCAGCCAGCGCCAGGCACCGATCACTTCGCGCCCCAGGTAGCCCGGGTAAGCTTGCAGCAGCACGCCGGCGGCGTTCGCGCCGCGTTTGGCCACCGCCTCGGTTGCCAGCCGCGTCAGGGTTTCGGCATCGGCCGCCGGCAAGGCCAGCCGCGGCGACAGGCCGCGCCGGCGCAACTCTTCGCCATGCCGCCCGGGCGATAGCAGCCAGCCCTCGGCGTCGAAGGCCAGGGCTTCCCCGCTGCTGCCAAGTCGCGCCGCGTCAAAAAGTCCGGCGAAACCCTGGTCGACCGGGGACCCCAATGCCAGCACCGCCACTATCTTGCCGTTGGCGGCGCGTATCGGTGCCGCGACCCAGGCGCGGCCTATTTCCCGCACTCCGCTGCCAGCGGCGACGCTGTAGGGACGCAGAAAAGCCGACTGGCCCTTGAGCACGGGGGCGAGGTGGGCGAGGAAGTCGGCCGTCACCTTGCGTCCCATGCGCTGCGCTTCGCTCGCGGCGAGGATCTGCCCGCGCGGGTCGATCACCAGTATCGCGGTGACACCGATCGCGTTGGCCGCGGCGAGGAACTCGCGGGCGATGCGTTCGCCGTCCGCCTGCTTGCTGCCGGCAGGGGGGAGCCGTACCACGGCGCTGCGCAGTTCGGCATCGGCGGCAAGCTGTTCGGCCTCGTGGCGCCGTTCGGCGATCCATTGCTCTAGAGTGCCGACCTGGGTATTGAGCAGGGTTTGCAGGCCGGTGGCGCGAATCTCGCGCAGCGATGCGTCGACCCCGCGATAGGCCCAGAGGCCGACGCTGAGCAGGGCGATCAGCAACAGCAACAGGGCAAGGCGCGACCGATCGAATTGGGTATTCACGATGCGACAGTGTAGATCAGGCGGCTCTCTACCCACGAACTCGTCTCGGCCGCGGCTCATGCAGTGGGCAGTTCACCCAGTGCACTCCCAGTCGGCCCATCGGAAGAGCAAGCGTCCCGTAAGCTTGGGCTGAGAGAATACCGGGTTAATAAAAAAAGCAATTTGTCGAGTAGTTCCAACAAAACATATTCAGGAGACGACCATGAATTGGAATCACGCATCGAAGTGCTTTGCAATGACGATTGCCGTGCTCGTGCTGGCAGCTTGCAACTCGGACTATCCGAGGGGCCAGTTTTCCGGCTACGTAATCGGCAAGACGGAAGACCAGATCATTTCCCAGGTGGGCAAACCACATGAAGTGGACAACTCCAATCCGGCCAGCCCGGTCTGGGTTTACAAGAAAAAGACCTTCAATACCGACGACCTCAACAAGGTCGACGACAAGACGCTGGTGTACATGAAGAAGGGTCCGGACGGCAAGTTGGTAGGCCAGGACACCAGCTTCCTGTAGCCGAGCAAGCTACTCGAACAAAACACCCGCCACGGCGGGTGTTTTGCCTTGTGGGCTCCGACGCGTGGCTTTCAGTACGTTCCCGGGTTAAAAACATTGCAGCATGTTGGTATCGCAATAGAGTCTTTTCAGCCAGGCCAGCGCGATCCAGACCCAGAAAAGCACGGCGAAGGCGATGTAGGGCACATGCTTGTCGATGATCTGCCGCGGCGTGATCCGGCGCATGGTTTTCACCACCGGCCCGGTGATGATCAGGAACAGCTTGTACATGGTGTTGTTCTCACGGCGGCTGCCGGCCAGCAGGGCGAGCAGGCCCTGGCCGAGCAGGAACAACATCGCGACCTCGACCAGCGCGCGCAGCACGCCGAGGATGAGTAGTTCAGGGTGGCTCATGGTATGTTTCGGTCTCCGTTATTTTGCCTGGTCAATTTCATGAATTACGAGCACTGGCGGCATTATGCCCGCGGCTGGCTGTTTCACTTCTTCGGTCGCGAGGATGCCGCTTTCGAGGCCTACCTGACGGCGTTCCGCAACAACCCGCAGGACGTGCAATCGGCGCGCCATCTGGCGGCGATCGCCGCCAAGCGCAAAAACTACGAGGTGGCGATCAAGTGGTTCGAGGCGGCGCTGGCCCTGACGCCGGACGACGGCGCCAACTGGTTCAACCTCGGCTACGTCTGCGAACACGCCGGCAAGCCGAAGGAAGCGATCGCCGCCTTCAGCGAAGCCGTGCGCCTGGTGCCGCTGCAGGACATGGCCTGGTACGGCATGGGCCTGGCCCATGCGCGCCTGGGGCAGCATGCCGAGGCGGTGACGGCATTGGAAAAAGTGGTCGAACTGCAGCCGATGAGCGGCGCCGGCTTCTACCAGTTGGGCATGGCCTACCACCACGCCAACCGTCCCGATGACGTGACGCAGATCGTCAAGCGCTTGGTCGGTTTCGAGCCGAAGCGGGCGAAGAAACTGGTGCAGGACACCGAGCGTGCCGACTTGATGAAACTCATTCCCGACCTTCCTTTCTGATGATGCCCCTGCGGAGTGGCTAAGCCCGCAAACAACGCGGGCAAATCCACTCCGGATGATTCGCCCCCGACCGTAGTAAGGCCGGAAGTCAGTCCTGATACGGGACAAAAAAAACCGGCCCGCGGTTTCCCGCGGGCCGGTTCAATGAGGGTGGGTATGCTCCCTAGCCCTCCTCCTCCTCCATAAGACTTATCAAACGCCCTTGGTGTCGATGTCGCCTTCCAGGTTCGGATAGCGCACATGGTCGACCAGTTCCTGGATTTCCTGGTTCGGTTCAGCCGAAATCAGGCTGCCGATGATGATACCGAGGAAACCGGCCGGAATGCCGAAGGTGCCGGCAGAGATCGGGTTGATGTCCCACCACTTCGGTGCATTGACGCCGAAGAAGGGATAGGTCAGGTACATGTAGTAGGCACACACACCCAGACCCAGGCTCATGCCCAGCACCGCGCCGAGGTAGTTGGCACGCTTCCAGAACACCCCGCAGACCAGCGCCGGGAAGAAGCCCGAGGCCGCCAGCGAGAAGGCCGCGCCGACCAGGAACAGGATGTCGCCCGGCTTCAGGCTGGTGACGTAGGCGGCCATCAGCGCCACCACGAGCAACAGGCCCTTGGACACGGCCAGACGGCGCACCGTCGAGGCGTTCGGGTCGATCATCTTGTAATACAGGTCGTGCGACATGGCGTTGGCGATGGTCAGCAGCAGGCCGTCGGCGGTGGATAGCGCGGCAGCCAGACCGCCCGCCGCGACGAGGCCCGAGATCACGTAGGGCAGACCCGCAATTTCCGGGGTCGCCAGCACGATCAGGTCGCCGCCGATGACGATTTCCGCCAGTTGCACGATGCCGTCCTTGTTGATGTCGGCGATGTTCATCAGCGTCTTGTCCACCGTGGACCAGTTGCTGACCCAGGCCGGCAGTGCCGAGAAGCTTGTCCCCACCAGGTTGCTGTACACCTCGAACTTGGCCAGGATGGCCAAGGCCGGTGCCGTGAAGTAGAGCAGGAAGATGAAGAACAGGCCCCAGAACACCGAGACGCGCGCCTCGTGCACGGAAGGCGTGGTGTACTAACGCGTCAGGATGTGCGGCAGGGCGGCGGTGCCGATCATCAGACACGCAATCAGGGCGAGGAAGTTTTTCTTCGCGATGCTGCGGTTCTTCTCGATCTCCTCCGGCGTCTTGCCACCGACGGCAAAGGCTTCGGCGTGCGCCTTGACTGGTGCGGCACGGGCAGCAGCGCCCTTCTCCGCAGTCCAGGCCTTCTTGGCGGCGGCGGCGTCGGCCGGGAATTCCTTTAAGGACTTCTCCGCGCCTTCGATGGCCTTGGCGTCGGGCGTGGCTTCGGCCTTCAGCGCGGCAACCTTGTCCACCAGCTTCTGCTTCTCGGCGGCGAGGAAAGCCGCTCCGTCCTTCTCCAGACCGGCCAGCTTGGCCACGCCCGCAGCGGAACGCTCGCGGAAAATGGCGCGCACCGACTCTTCCTTGGCGCCCTTGGGCGTGGTCTTGTCGTTGAACTCCTTTTCCAGCGCGGCGATCTTCGGCATCGAGTTGGTGTAGGCCGCGATCTGCGGGATCGGGTTGCCGGTATGCTTCACCGACAGCCAGACCACGGGGATCATGTAGGCCACGATCAGGATGATGTACTGGGCCACCTGGGTCCAGGTCACCGCCTTCATGCCGCCGAGGAAGGAACAGACCAGGATGCCGGCCAGACCGACGAACACGCCGACCTGGAACTCGAGGCCGGTGAAGCGCGAGGTGATGAGGCCGACGCCGTAGATCTGCGCGATCACGTAGGTGAAGGAGCAGACGATGGCCGCGACCACGCCGATGAAGCGTGGCAGATGGCCGCCGAAGCGCGCACCGAGGAAGTCCGGAATCGTGAACTGACCGAACTTGCGCAGGTAGGGCGCCAGCAGGATGGCCACCAGGCAGTAGCCGCCGGTCCAGCCCAGCACGAAGGCGAGGCCGTCATAACCCGACAGGTAGAGGGTGCCGGCCATGCCGATGAAGCTGGCCGCCGACATCCAGTCGGCGCCGGTCGCCATGCCGTTGAACAAGGCGGGCACGCGCCGGCCGGCGACGTAGTACTCGCCGACGTCCGCCGTCTTCGACATGAAGCCGATGCCGGCATACAGCATGATGGTGGCGAACAGGAACAGGTAGCCGAGGATCTTGTTCGGCACACCCATCTGTTCGAGGATGCCGACGAAGATCACGAAGGCGATGAAGCCGCCCGTGTAGAAGGTGTAATACTTCTTCAGGCTCTGGAAAAACTGCGATTGGGTCTGAGCGGCCATTAGTCGAGCTCCCCTTCATGGACACCGTATTCCTTGTCCAGGTTGTTCATATAGTGGGCGTAATACCAGATGATCGCGACGTAAATGATCAGCGAACCCTGTGCCGACATGTAAAAGCCCAAGGGGCCGAGAAAGGTGATTTCATTGAGTTCGCGGGCGAACCAGCCCATGACGAACGTGGACACGAACCAGAGGACAAGCAGTACCGCGCTTATCTTCAGGTTGATGTTCCAGTACTGCTTATGCTTCTCCGTGAGCTGCATTTAGCACTCCTCCTATTTTTTGCCTTTGCGGCGGGCCCGGACAGGCCGCCGTTTCTGGAACGCACTCCGGGATTTCCCTCTTTTGTGCGCCTGCTTTACTCCCGGAGCAGTACTACCAACGGCATATGCCAGCGCCAATTGCCCCAAGATGCCGCCATTGTCTGCCGGCGATGCTGACGCCAAGCTTACAGCCCGATAGGAAAGCCGCTGGCGCTGGGTTTGGTGGGCGGTGCAGCATTTTCTTCGGCCGTGCGGTGGCGCGGGAAGCTGACCCGGAACAGGCTGCCGCGGCCTTCATTGCCGCTCAGCAGATCGATCCTGGCCTGGTGCAGGTCGGCGATCTCGGCGGCGATCGGCAGGCCGAGGCCGCTGCCTTCGGCATCGGTGCCCAGTACCCGGTAGAAGCGCTCGAACACGCTCTCACGTTCCTCCGGCGGGATGCCGATGCCGTCGTCCTCGACCTCGACCACCGCCAGCCGGGCAGCATGGGTGCGCACCGTGACATGGCCGCCGGGCGGGGTGTACTTGATGGCGTTATCCACCAGGTTGGTCAGCAGTTCGCGCAGCAACAGGGGCACGCCGTTGATCATCAGCGGGCAGCCGCATTCCTCGTAGCCGAGGTCGATGTGCTTCGCCAGCGCGCGCATCACCCATTCCTCGGTGACGTTACGCGCCAGCGCGTCGAGGTCCACCGGCACCACCTGGTGCAGTTTCTCGTGGCTGGCCTCGGTGCGCGCCAGGATCAGCAACTGGTTGATCATGTGCGCGGCGCGGTCGGTGCTTTCGGCGATCAGTTGCAGGGCATGGCGCATCTGTGCCGGATCGGTTTCCGACAGCGCGATCTCGGTCTGGGTCTTGAGTCCGGTCAGCGGCGTGCGCATCTGGTGCGCGGCCTGGGCGATGAAGCGCTGCTGCGCCTGCAGGTTCTCTTCCAGCCGCCCCATCATCTGGTTGAAGGCCACCACCAGCGGGCGCACTTCGTCGGGCACGCGCGTGACCGGGATCGGCGACAGGTCGGACGGGCGGCGGCGATGGATGCGCTCCTGCAGCAGGCGCAAGGGGGCAATGCCGCGCGACAAACCCATGTAAACCAGGATCACGGCCAGCGGAATGATGGCGAACTGCGGCAGCAGTACTCCGGAAATGATGCTGGCGGCCAGCGCCTCGCGCTTCTTCAGGGTTTCGGCCACCTGCACCACGGCGGGCGGCTGGCCCGCTCGCATCGGGATGAAGGCATAGGCGATGCGCACGTTCTCGGCGTTGATGCGGTCGTCGCGGAACAGAACCTTGCCCGGCTCGACCTTTGCCGGCAGCGGTGGCCAGGGGATTTCCCGGTCGCCTTGCACCACGCGGGTATTGGGCCCCACGACCTGGTACAGCAGCGAGTCGTTCTCGTCGGTGCGCAGCACGGTGCGCGCCGCGGCCGGCAGGTTGACGGTCACCCGGTCGCCTTCGACCTTGACCAGTTGCACGATGGCGGCCACGTTGTCGGCCAGGTGCAGGTCGTAGGGCTGGTTGGCGATCAGGCTGGCGACGTGGTTGGTGGCGGCGATCGAGATCGGCCACAGCAGCAGCAGCGGTGCCAGCATCCAGTCGAGGATTTCGCCGAACAGCGAATTCGGGTACTCGAAGGTGACGAAGGGATTGGTGGTTCGCCCTCCCGCGGCGGCGGCCGCCTTTTTTTTTCGGCTAAACCTTGACATCAGCGGAATCTGCCGGCTTCTCCAGGCAGTAGCCGAGTCCGCGCACGGTGGTGATGCGCGGGCCGCCGGATTCCAGCTTCTTGCGCAGGCGGTGAATGTAGACCTCGATGGCGTTGTTGCTGACCTCCTCGCCCCAACTGCACAACTGGTCGACCAACTGATCCTTGCCGACCAGCCGGCCGGCGCGCAGCAGCAGGATTTCCAGCAGTGCCAGTTCGCGGGCCGAGAGCTCGACGATTTCGCCGCCGAGCCTGGCGATTCGCTCGGACTGATCGTAGGAGAGGCCGCCGACCTCGATGCGCGTTGGGTTGCCGGTGCCGCGCCGGGTCAAGGCGCGCACCCGGGCGAAGAGTTCCGGCAGCGCGAAGGGCTTGGTCAGGTAGTCGTCGGCGCCGGCATCCAGCCCGCGCACCCGGTCTTCGACGCCGTCGAGCGCGGTCAGCACCAGCACCGGCATCGTCAGCTTGCGTCCGCGCAGGCGCTTGAGCACGTCGATGCCCGACATGCGCGGCAGGCCCAGATCGAGGATCAGCAGATCGTACGGCTGCGAGAGCAGGGCGGTGTCGGCGTCGGCACCATTGTTGACATGGTCGACTGCGTAACCCGACTTGCGCAGGGCGGCGATCAGGCCCTGGGAGATGATTCGATCATCTTCGGCGAGCAGTATTCTCATGCTTGCGATGCTACCGCATACCGCCCGCGATGGCCATTGCCGGCCGCTTTGCGGTTCTCGCTCAGGCCTTGGGCAGGCGCGCGGACGCTCCGGCCCAGAACTCCTCGGATTTTCTCTTGCCTGCCAGAGCCTGGATGACATCGCGGCATTTCTCCAGTGCCGTCGCCAGGTCCCCGGGGGTCTTGGCTTTCTCAATCAAGGCGGTCAGGTCGTCCGCCGACGGCCCCAGGTAGGTGACCAGTGCGCGGCAGGCAAAGCGCGACGCGGAAACCATCGATACCTCGACCGGCGGCGCGGCGGGTGTCGGCGGCGGTGCTTCCGCGACGGGTGCCGCTGCCGTCGGCACGGCGCTCGCCGCCTGGGTGGCGGCATCGATCTCGATATAGCCGTCCGCCAGCAGGCTGTTGAGTATGCCTTCGCTGGTGGGGTGGGCGTTCTTTGCCAACAGGCCGGCGCGGCCGGTCTTGTCATCCACCATGATCAACATGGTGCGCTCGCGCAGGCCAAGCTTGTTGGCGCGCGTTGCGATCTCGGTGCGCCCTTTTTCCGTCTTGCGGTAGATGCTCTCGCCTCCCATGGTGCCCTCCTTGGCCAGCATTTTTTTACATCATAGCTCGCCTGCCGGGAGAATGGTTGGAGTTCCATCCGCGCAAAGTAATAAGCCCGACCTTTAGTCGGGCTTATTACTTTAGTGGCAGCTAGCCAGCAGGAAGGTGGGTAACCGGAGGAAACCTCGGTTTCCTCCGGTTCCTTCCTATTGAAGAAGAATGGACTTTACATGTCCATGCCGCCCATGCCGCCCATGCCACCCATGCCGCCCATGCCCATGCCGCCACCGCCGGCCGGCTTGTCTTCGACCAGCTCGGCCACCATGCAGTCGGTGGTCAGCATCAGGCCGGCCACCGAAGCGGCGTTCTGCAGCGCGAAGCGGGTGACCTTGGTCGGGTCCAGCACGCCCATCGCCACCATGTCGCCGTACTCGCCGGTCGCGGCGTTGTAGCCGAAGTTGCCCTTGCCTTCGAGCCCCTTGTTGACCACCACGCTCGGCTCGTCGCCGGCGTTGTAGACGATCTCGCGCATCGGTTGCTCGAGGGCGCGCAGCACGATCTTGATGCCGGCATCCTGGTCGGGGTTGTCGCCCTTGAGCTTGCTCATGGACTGACGGGCGCGCAGCAGAGCCACGCCGCCGCCGGCGACGATGCCTTCTTCCACCGCAGCACGGGTGGCATGCAGGGCA
>ORJL011824494.1_pt1 | contig 12661 bp, 11 predicted proteins | sample 1779941 | NCBI WGS metagenome assembly ORJL01 (sample SAMEA104232317, study PRJEB22302) | groundwater metagenome | biome: forest; feature: aquifer; material: groundwater | place: USA | collected 2011-08-07 | depth 5.8 m
CGCCGGCTCCTCGATTTCAAGCTCCCGTATGTCTCCTTCACGCAGGTCGAGCTCGACTCCCTCCTCAACTGCTCGCACTCGAGCCTGCGCGAGCATCGCCGGCGAAGAGTCAATCCCTATTACACGCTTGCTCGTTGCCTGAGCAACCGGGATCGCAACGCGCCCGTTGCCAACTGCAAGCTCGACAAGTGGCCCGTCAGCATCACGGGCAAGCCCGACGTAGAACGGGACGTCGGCAGTGACGCTAGTGGACCAGTCCCCGTATCGGTCCGCCCAGGCGTCGTACCAGCTCGACATGGCACCAATCTACGGGCAAACGAGGCGGCGTTCGGCTGAGCCACCGTCCTCTCGCCCGAGCACCGTCGATGAGACGGGCTCGACCGATCGCGCCGCGCCGCGTCTAGCCGGGCTGCGCGGCCGCGAAGCCGGGCCGCACGAGCCGCGCGGGCGCCTTGAGCCCCGCCTCGCGCACAGGTGGGTTGACCGGATCGATGCACGGCGGCGCGCCGAAGCTCGCCGCGCGGCGCTCGGCCGGCGCGTCCCCGTAGAGCGTCGTGCGCTGTCGCGGCCGCCGGCCGTTCGCACGGATGAGCGACTCCATCTCCTCCGGCGTCATCTCCTGCCCGTGCTCGGAGCCCGCTGCGCGCGAGATCGACTCGTTCATCAACGTCCCGCCGAGATCGTTGACGCCGGCGCGCAACGCCGCCGTCACACCGCTCGGCCCGAGCTTCACCCACGAGGCCTGCACGTTCGTGATCCACGGGTGCAGCGCGAGCCGTCCGACGGCGTGCATCAGCAGCGCCTCGCCGAACGTCGGCCCGCGCCTCGCGCGGCCCTGGAGGTACATCGGCGCCTCCATCGGCACGAAGGGCAGCGGGACGAACTCGGTGAAGCCGCCGCTCCGCCGCTGCTGGTCGCGAACGGCGACGAGATGCCGCGCCCAGTTCCGCGGCCCGTCGACATGCCCGTACATGATCGTGTTGTTCGAGCGAAGCCCAACCGCGTGCGCGGCGTCGTGCACCTCGAGCCACTGGGCGGTCGTGATCTTGTCGGGGCAGATCACGGCGCGCCCCTCGTCGTCGAGCACCTCGGCCGCCGTGCCCGGGAGTGACGAGAGGCCGGCGTCGCGCAGGCGCGCGAGGTAGTCGAGCAACGGTGTCCCCAGCGTCGCCGCCCCCTGCCAGATCTCGAGCGCCGAGAACGCGTGCACGTGCATCTCCGGCACCGCCTGCTTGATCGTGCGCACGACCGACTCGTAGTAGTCGCCGTCGAAGGCCGGATGGATCCCGCCCTGGAGGCAGACCTCGGTCGCGCCGCGCTCCCACGCCTCGACGACGCGCCGCGCGATCTCCTCGTGCGGCACGAGAAACGCCGGCCCGCGCAGGTTGGCCGCAAGCTTTCCCTTCGAGAACGCGCAGAAGCCGCAGCGGAAGTAGCAGACGTTCGTGTACTGGATGTTGCGCGTGACGACGTAGCTGACGTCGTCTCCGCAGACCTCGCGCCGCAGCCGGTCGGCCGCCGCGAAGACGCGCTCACGCTCCTCGCCGCGCGCCCGGAAGAGGCGGGCGATCTCCTCTGCTCCGAGCTCGTCGCTCGTGTCGAGCGGCAGCACGTCGCGTGGCACGAACGGCACCTCGACCGGTTCGCCTGGCGCCCACTCGTCCTCGCGCGCGAGCCCGAGCCCGTCGGAAAGACGCAGCGCCCGCGGGAGCACGGCGGGATCGAGCCATTCGCCGCCGAGCCACTCGGGATAGACCGGCAGCCGCGCGGCGAGCTCCAGGCCCCGGCTCCGGGTCGCCTCGCGCAGCAGGTCGAGCGCCGGCCACGGTGCCTCGGGATTCACGTGGTCGATCGTCACCGGAGACACGCCGCCCCAGTCGTCGATCCCGGCGTCGAGCAGGACCGCGAAATCCTCCGTGAGGTTCGGCGGCGCCTGCAGGTGCACGTCGGGTGGAAGCAGGATCCGCGCGGCTGCGATCGTCCAGAGATGATCGTGGACGCTCGGCTCCGCGGCGTCCACCATCCGTGTCCCCGGCTTGGCGCGGAAGTTCTGGACGATCACCTCCTGCACGTGGCCGTGGCGCTCGTGCGACTCGCGGATCGCGAGCAGCGCATCGATCCGCTCCTCGCGGGTCTCGCCGATCCCGATCAGGATCCCGGTCGTGAAGGGGACGCGCTCGGCGCCGGCAGCATCGAGCGTCGCGAGGCGCGCGGCCGGAAGCTTGTCGGGGGAGCCGAAGTGCGGCCCACCGCGCTGTGAGAGCCGGTCGGACGTCGTCTCGAGCATCATTCCCATCGAGGCGGAGCGCGGCCGGAGCGCGCGCAGATCGCCGGCGGTGAGCACGCCGGGGTTGAGGTGCGGCAGCAGGCCGGTGTGCTCGAGCACGGCGTCGGCGGCGCGCGCGAGGTATTCGAGCGTCGTCGTACAGCCGAGCTCGGCAAGCTCGTCGCGTGCCGCGCGGTAGCGCTGCTCCGGCTTGTCGCCGAGCGTGAAGAGCGCCTCGCGGCAGCCCGCGGCCGCGCCCGCGGCCGCGATCTCGACCACCTCGCCGATCGTCAGGTAGGCGCGTTCGCCCCGGCGGGGCGGCGCCGCGAACGTGCAGTAGTGGCACACGTCGCGGCAAAGCTTCGTCAGCGGGATGAAGACCTTCGGCGAGTAGGTGACGAGGCCGCCGGCGCGCTCGTCACGCAGCCTCCGTGCCTCCGCGCACAACTCCTCGAGAGGGGTCGAGAGAAGGTCTGACCTGTCCATCGAGCTGCCAGCCTAGACGTGGAGACAGTGGCTAGGCTCACGCGATGGTGACGAGGCTCGGCCGGATCCCCGGCGTCGTGCTCATCAGTGTCGCCGCGGCGATGTGGGGCACCGACGCGCTCTTCCGCCGGCCGCTCGCGCACTCGATCTCGGCGGCGACGATCGTCTTCGGCGAGCACGTGATCCTCGTGGCGATCACCCTGCCGCTGCTCGCGCCCGCCCTCGTCGCCCTGTGGCGGGCCGGACCGCGCTACGTCCTGGCGGGAGTCGCCGTCGGTGCGGGGGCATCCGCCCTCGCGACGATCCTCTTCACCCAGGCGTTCGCCCACGGCGACCCGATCACGCCGATCGTGCTGCAGAAAGCTCAGCCGCTCGTCGCCGTGGCCGGCGCAGCGCTGCTGCTCGGCGAGCGGCCGCGCCCGCGCTTTGCGTGGTTCCTCGTGCCGGCCCTCCTCGGGATCTGGCTGATCGGCGTCCAGCATCCGCTCGACCCGCACGCCCGTGGGCTCACACCGATCGTCGAGTCGCTTGGCGCCGCCGTGCTCTGGGGGCTCGGCACGGGGCTCGGCCGCTTCCCCTCCCGGAAGCTGACCTTCGAGCAGATCGTGACGGTCCGCTTCGCCTTCGGGCTCGTGGCCAGCGCGATCGCGCTGCCGCTCGTCGGCGCGACGGCGTACGCCGGCGTCCACGACAGCCTCTGGATCCTCTATCTCGCGATCGTCACCGGCCTGCTCGCGCTCGCGCTCTATTACATCGGGTTGAAGCGAACGCCCGCCACGCTGGCCTCGCTCGCGGAGCTCGCCTACCCGGTCACGGCAGGCCTCGTCGGGATCTACGCCTTCAACTCGAATCTCCGCTGGACGCAGTGGGTCGGCGTCGGGATCACGATCGCCGTCGTCGGCCTCCTGCCCGTTCGCCGCCGCCGCGAGGTCGTCACGGTCGCCCCGGCCGACGCACGCCTCGCCTCCGCTCCGGCGTAGCCGGCCGGCGCCCGCACCGGGATTGTCGGATCGGCGCCTGCAGGGATAGGCTCCGCGGTATGAACCTGCGCGATACACCCGAGGAAGCAGCCTTTCGCGCCGAGTTGCGCACGTGGCTGGACGACAACCTGCCGGACGAGCGGCGCGGCTGGCGAGGTGGCGAGCAGCGCTTCGGCGACGAGTTCGGCCGCGAATGGAGCCGCAAGCTCTACGAGGGCGGCTATGCCGGCCTGACGTGGCCGAAGGAATACGGCGGCGCCGGCGCTCCCTACAGCTTCCAAGCGATCTTCTACGAGGAGATGGCGCGCGCCCAGGCGCCGTCGCACGTCGGCGTGATCGGGCTCGGCATGGCCGGGCCGACGATCATGGCGCACGGCACCGAGCAGCAGAAGCAGGACCATCTCTCGAAGATCCTGTCGGCGGAAGAGATCTGGTGCCAGGGCTTCTCCGAGCCGGACGCCGGGTCGGACCTCGCGGCCGCGCGCACGCGCATGGAACGCCGCGGCGACGTGTTCGTCCTCAACGGGCAGAAGGTGTGGTCGTCGTTCGCGCACATCGCCGACTGGTGCATCCTGATCGGCCTCAGCGATCCCGACGCGCCGCGCTACCAGGGCCTCAGCTACATGATGGTCGACATGCACTCGCCCGGCGTCGAGGTGCGCCCGCTGCGCCAGATCACCGGCGAGGCGGAGTTCAACGAGATCTTCTTCACCGACGTCGAGGTGCCCGCCGAGAACCTCCTCGGCGAGGAAGGGCAGGGCTGGCAGGTTGCGATGACGACGCTGCTGCACGAGCGCGGCACGCTCGGCTTCGCACTCACGGCTGCGCTCGAGGTCGGCGTCGACCGGCTGATCGACGTCGCGCGCGAGCGCGTGAACGGCGACCCCGTCGCGCGCGACCGCGTCGCGCAGGAGTGGATCGAGCTCCAGGCGCTGCGCTACACGAACTACCGCTCGCTCGGCACGTATCAGCGCACCGGCATCCCCGGGCCCGAGGGCTCGGCGATCAAGCTGCGCTGGTCGGAGCAGAACCAGCGGATGACGAAGCTCGGCCGCGAGCTGCTCGGCCCGGAGAGCATCCTCGACGACGGCTGGTGGCACTACCAGCAGCTCCGCAGCCGCGGCAACACGATCGAAGCCGGCACGTCGGAGGTTCTCCGCAACATCGTCGCCGAGCGCGTGCTCGGCCTCCCGAAAGGTCGATAACCGTGGATTTCGCTCTTACAACAGAGCAGCAGGAGCTGAAGAGCGCCGCGCGTACGTGGCTCTCCGAGCGCTACCCGCTCGACCGCGACTTCGACGCCCCGCAGGACGACCGCTGGGCCGAGCTCGCCGCGCTCGGCTGGCTCGGCGTGTCGGTGTCCGAGGAGGAGGGCGGTGTCGGCCTCGGCTTCCTCGAGGAGGCGCTGATCCTCGAGGAGATGGGCTATGCGCTCTACCCCGGCCCCTACCTCGCGACGGTCGGCTTCGCGCTCGCGACGCTCGGCCCGGAGGAGCGCACCGAGGTCGCCGCCGGCACGAAGAAATGGTCGGCGGAGATCAACGGGCTCGTGCCGTGGCTCGGTTCGGTCGACCGCGTTGTCGGCATGGACGGCGCCGCGCACGACGGGGGCGGCGAGGAGATCGCCACCGTCGACCCCGACCGCCCGGTCGGACGGCTCGAGCCCGGGGACGGAACGCCGCTCGCAGGGTCGCGAGACATCCCGCGCGCCCGTACGGCGATGGCGGCGGAGGCCGTCGGCATCGCGCAGCGCGTGCTCGAGCTCGCGATCGCGCACGTCTCGACGCGCGAGCAATTCGGCAAGAAGATCGGCGTCTACCAGGCGGTCGCGCACCAGCTCTCCGACACATACGCGGACGTCGAGCTCGCGCGCTCGCTCGCGTACTGGGCGGCATGGTGCGTCGCGGAGGACGACGAGCAGGCGCCCGTCGCCGCAGCGGCAGCGAAGGCCTTCGCTGCCGAGGCCGCGGTCACGGCCTGCGAGCGGTCGATCCAGGTGCACGGCGGAACCGGGTTCACCTGGGAGCATCCGCTGCACCGCTTCTACAGGCGCGCGCTCTGGCTTCAGGGCACCGGCTCCCGCCCCACGGCGCTGCGGGCGGAGATCGCGGACGCAGTGATCGGGGCACCGGTACCGGCCTAGACCGCAGGCATCCGTCAACCGCGACCCCGAGGAGCCTCACGTGGACGGCCTGATGATGGACTTCCAGCTGACGCTGCCGCACCTGCTGCGGCGCGCCGAGACGTACTACGGCAACGGCGAGATCGTCACGCGGCTCCAAGACAAGAGCTTCCACCGCACGACGTACAGAGACACGATGCGGCGCGCGCGGCAGCTCGCGGTCGCGCTGAAAGGCCTCGGCCTCGAGCGCGGCGACCGGGTCGCGACCCTCTGCTGGAACCACTACCAGCACCACGAGGCGTACTTCGGCATCCCCTGCGGCGGCTTCGTCCTGCACACGCTGAACCTGCGCCTCCACCCGAACGACCTCGCGTACATCGCGAACCACGCTGCCGACCGCGCGGTGATCGTCGACCGCAGCCTGCTGCCGCTGCTCGACCAGTTCTCAGACCGCACGCAGATCGAGCACGTGTTCGTCATCGAGGACTCCTACGAAGAGCTGCTCGCCGGCGCCGACCCGGACGCATGGGTCGACCCGGAGCTCGACGAGAAGGAAGCGGCGGCAATGTGTTACACGAGCGGCACGACCGGGCTGCCGAAGGGCGTGACGTACTCGCACCGGTCGACCGTGCTGCACACGCTCGGCGTCGCGGCGAACAACCCGTTGGGCCTCGGCACCTCGGTCGAGGACGCGATCCTCCCCGTCGTCCCGATGTTCCACGCGAACGCGTGGGGCTATCCGTATCTCGCGACGATGCTCGGCGCGAAGCTCGTCTATCCCGGGCCGCACCTCGATCCCGAGAGCCTGCTCGACGACCTCGTGCAGGAGAAGGTCACCTGGGCCGCAGGGGTGCCGACGATCTGGATGGGAATCCTCCAGCTGCTCGACGCGAACCCGGGCCGGTGGGACCTCTCGGCGATCAAGGCGATGCTCGTCGGCGGCTCCGCCGTGCCGCGCGCGATGATCGCCGCGTTCGAGCAGCGGCACGGCATCCCGATCGTGCAGGGCTGGGGCATGACCGAGACGTCGCCCGTCGCGTCGACCGCGTGCCTGCCGCACGACCTCGCGGATCTCGACGACGAGTCGCGCTTCGACCTGATGGCGCTCGCCGGCCTGCCGCTTCCCTTCGTCGAGATCCGCGCACGCGTCGGCGACGAGGAGATCCCCTGGGACGGCGACGCGATGGGCGAGCTCGAGGTGCGCGGGCCCTGGGTGGCGTCGGGGTACTACGACACGCCCGAGCAGGCCGACCGCTGGACGGACGACGGCTGGTTCAGGACGGGCGACATCGTCTCGCTCCTGCCGCGCGGCTTCATCCAGATCAAGGACCGCTCGAAGGACGTGATCAAGTCCGGCGGCGAGTGGATCTCCTCCGTCGAGCTCGAGAACGCCCTCATGGGGCATCCCGCGGTGGCCGAGGCAGCGGTGATCGCGATCCCCGACGACAAGTGGTCGGAGCGCCCGCTCGGCGTCGTCGTCCTCAAGGAGGGCGCGTCGGCGACCGCGGACGATCTGCGCGAGTTCCTCGCGCCGCAGTTCGCGAAATGGTGGCTGCCCGAGCGGTTCGAGTTCGTCGCCGAGATCCCGAAGACGAGCGTCGGCAAGTTCCGGAAGACGGCGCTGCGCGACCAGTTCGCGCAGGAGCCCACACCGGCGCAGCCCGCTTGAGGGCCGCCGTCATCAACGCGGTCGACGGGCCTTTCGAGCTCGTCGACCTTCCCGACCCGGCGGCCGACGACGGGAAGGTGCTCGTGCGCGTGCGGGCGGCGGGGATCAACTTCGCCGACGTGCTGGTGCGGCGCGGCCGCTATCCGCAGATGCCGGAGCTGCCCGCGGTGCTCGGCTCCGAGATCGCAGGCGAGCTCGAGGACGGGACGCGCGTGATGGCGATCACCTCGGGCGCCGGCGGCTACGCGGAGCTCGCGGCGGTCGACCGCGCGCAGGTCGTGCCGCTGCCGGACCATGCGAGCTTCGCGGAAGGCGCGTCGTTCCTGCTCACCTTCCTCACCGCCTACATCCCGCTCACCCGGCAGGTACGACTGCGTGGCGGCTCGACCGTTCTGGTGTACGCAGCCGCGGGCGGTGTGGGCACCGCGACGATCCAGGTCGCGCGCGCGTTGGGGGCGCGGGTAGTCGCGGCCGTCGGCTCGCCGGAGAAGACCGGCGTCTGCCGCGACCTCGGCGCGGACGAGGCGTACGTCTACGACGAGCTACCGGAGGACCTCCGGGTGGACGTGGTGGTCGATCCCGTCGGCGGCGAGCTCTTCGCCGGCTCCTTCGCCCGGCTGAAGCCGCTCGGAGCGGTCGTCGCGATCGGCTCTGCAGCGGGCGCCTGGGGGGAGATCGAGCCGGCGCGGCTCGTCGGGCGCAACGTCGGCCTCCACGGCTTCTATCTCGGCCGCCTGCTGCGGCTCGAGCCCGAGGTCGTCGGCACGGCCGTCGGCGAGCTGCTCGGGCTCTGGCAGACGGGGGCGCTGCGGCCGCTCGTCGGAGCGGAGCTCCCGCTCGACCAGGTCGAGCAGGCGCACGAGCTCGTCGAATCGCGACGCAGCGTCGGAAAGGTGGTGCTGCTGCCGTGAGAGCGCTGGTCACAGGCGGCCGCTCTGGCATCGGCGCCGCAATCGTCAAGGCGCTCGGGCCCGACGCCGAGGTGACGGTGCTCGACCTTGCGGACGGTCACGACGTCGCCGACCCGGCGACCTGGCGCGCCGTCGAGGGCTCGTTCGACGCGGCATTCCTCAACGCCGGCGTCACGACGGGCGAGACCGACATCGCAACGCTCTCGGAGGAGGCCTACCGGCGGATCATGGGCGTCAACGTCGACGGCGTCGTCTACGGCGTACGCGAGCTCGCAGCGCGGCTCATGCCGGACGGTGGTTCGATCGTGGCCACGGCGTCGCTCGCCGGTCTCGTGGCGGCACCGATGGACCCCGTCTACGCGCTCGGCAAGCACGCGGTGGTCGGCTTCGTGCGCAGCGTCGCGCCGCAACTGGCCGAGCGACGGATCAAGATCAACGCTCTCTGCCCCGCGTTCACCGACACGCCGCTCGTCGACGAGATCCGCGAGACGGTGCCGGCGCTGATGGAGCCCTCGTTCGTCGCGGAGGCCGCGCTCCGCGCATTGCACGACGAGGAGACCGGCCGCGCATGGATCGTGCAGCTGAACCGGGCGGAGCCGTACCGCTTCTCCGGCGTACCGGGGCCGCGATGAGGCTGCGCACGGGGTGGGGCGAGAGCCCTCCGCCGGCACCGCACATCTGGCGCACGCTCGGCTACCGCGGCGTCGAGCAGGGCGACGGCCGGTCGGTGATCGAGTGGGACGCGACGCCGGAGTTCTGCTTCCACGCGCCGTCGGGCCCGATCGTGCACGGCGGCATGGTGACGACGCTCCTCGACACGGCGATGGGCGGGGCGTGCTGGACGGTGCTGGAGGAGGGCGAGAGCTTCCTCACCGCCGACCTCCGGGTGGAGTTCATGCGCTCCGCGCGTCCGGGGACCTTGCGCGCCGAAGGCATCGTGATCCAGCGCAACCGGCGCGTGGCCTTCTGCTCGGCGGATCTCTGCGACGCGGAGGGAACGGTGCTCGCCACCTCCCGCTGCACGCAGATCGTGCGCCGCGACCGGTAAAGGGCGCCGAGCCGCCTGCCGATAGCGGCTGTGTGATCAAGCGGCTTCTGCTCTGGGCCGGCCCGGCCGCCGTCGCGGCCGCCGTCGAGCCTCTCGTCCGCGCCGAAGGCGGCGACGCGTGGATGTTCGTCGGTGCCGGCCGGACGCTGCTCTCCGCCGACTGGAGCCGGGCGTTCGCGGACTCCTGGACGCAGGTGGGCCCGCTGCAGCTCGCGCTCTACGGCTCCGTCGGCCGCTCGCCGGGCGCGCTCGCCGCGCTGCTCGGCGCAACGGCGGCGCTGCTCGTCATGGCTGCCGCACGGGCAGCCGGCGTCGAGCGCCCGCGGCTGCTCCTCCTCGCCGGGGCCGCCGCCGTCGCGACGGGCTTCACCACCCACGTGTTCGACGCGGGACATCCCGCGAACGGGCTGCTGCCGCTGCTCTGGATTCTCGCGGCCGCGGAGGCACGCCGCGGCCGGACGCTGCGCGCCGCGCTCCTCGTCGGCCTGACGGCCGGCATCGAGACGTGGGGCATCCTCGGGCTCGCCGTACTGGCGCTCGCGCCGAGCGTCCGCGCCGGGGCGCGGTCGGCGCTGCTCGCGGGCTGCGTCGCCGGCCTGCTGTACCTGCCGTTCGTCGCAGCCGGTCACTTCGCGATGGGCGGCTATCACTGGACGATCGCCTCCGGGTCGCTTCTCGGCCACGTCTTCGCGCCGGGCACCTCGTTCGGCTGGCCGCTCCGGCTCGCGCAAGGCGCCGTCGCGCTCGCGGCCGGCGTGATCGTCGCCCGCGTCGCACGCAGGTCGGCGCATGCGCTCTGGCTCGTGCCGATGTCCGTCGTGCTCGTGCGACTCGCGCTCGACCCGCGCGACCACGGCTACTACTTCGACGGCGTCCAGGCGGTCGCGCTCGTCGCGCTCGCGCTCGTTGCTGCGCGCGGGCTGCGGCTACCGCGTCTCGCGCGCGAGCCGCTCGCGTAGCGCGGCCTTCACGGCCGGCCAGTCGTCGTCGATCACGCTGTACCACGCCGAGTCGCGCCGCTCGCCGCCGCGCACGAGCATGTGCTTGCGGAACACGCCCTCGAGCTCGGCCGGCAACGCTGCGAGCGCCGCGCGCGCACGCTCGTTCTGCGCGTCGGTCTTGAACTCGATGCGGAGGAGACCCTCGTCCTCGAACGCGTGCTGCATCAGCAGCAGCTTCGCCTCCGTGTTCGCCCCTGTCCCCCACGCCTGCGGCGCAAGCCACGTGTTCCCGATCTCGGCGACGCGGTCGGCCTCGCGCACGTTGAGGAAGCTCGTGTGCCCGAGTGCCACACCGTCGACGAGTGTCGCGAACGGAAGCGCCGTCGAGTGCATCGACTCGAACCAGTCGTGGAACGCGTCACGGCTCTCGTCGCCGCGGACGCGCATCCAACGCCAGACGCGCTCGTCCTGCGCCGCGTCCCAGAGCGGTTCCTCGTGCCGGGCTTCGAGCGGCTCGAGCCGCACGCGGTCGCCCTCGAGCGCTACGTGAAGCGCCAGGTTCCCCCGTCCTCGAACGACCGCAGGATGCGACGCGCGACCACCATCTTGTGCACCTCGTCCGCACCGTCGTAGATGCGGGCGCCGCGCGCCATCCGGTACATCACGGCGAGCGGCGTGTCGGCGGTGACGCCGAGCCCGCCGTGCACCTGGATCGCGCGGTCGATCACGTCGTGCAGCACCTTTGCCGCGTAGAACTTGATCAGCGAGATCTCGACGCGGGCCTCGTCGCCCTCGTCGAGCCGGTGCGCGGCCTGCAGCGTCATCAACCGGCACGCCTGGATCTCGGCGGCCGACTCGGCGATCCAGTTCTGGATCGTCTGCTTGCTGGCGAGCGCCTCGCCGCCCACCGTGCGTTCGAGCGAGTACGCGCACATCAGCTCGAATGCGCGCTGCATCTGCCCGAGCCAGCGCATCACGTGGTGGATGCGGCCCGGCCCGAGGCGCTTCTGCGCGAGCTTGAAGCCGTCGCCGGGAGCACCGAGCGTATTCGACACCGGGACGCGCACGTCCGTCCAGCGGGTCTCGCAGTGCGTGCCCCAGCCGCGGCCCTCGTGTCCCATCGTCGACACCTTGCGCACGAGCTCGTAGCCCGGCGCGTCGGTGGGGACGATGATCATGGACGCACGCTTGTGGGGCGCTGCGTCCGGCTCGGTGACCGCCATCAAAACGCCGAAGCCCGCGCCGTCGGCGCCCGAGGAGAACCACTTGTGCGCGTTGATCACCCATTCGTCGCCGTCGCGCACGGCGCGGCTCGAGAGGTTCGTCGGGTCGGAGCCCGCGTTCTCCGGCTCGGTCATCCCGAAGAACGAGCGCGTCTCGCCGGCCACGAGCGGCACGAGGAACCGCTCCTTCTGCTCGGATGTGCCGAAGAGGTGGAGGATCTCGCCGTTGCCGGCATCGGGGGCCTGGCAGCCGAAGATGAGCTGCGCGATGAAGCTTCGGCCGATCTCCTCGTTGAGGTAGGCGTACTCGATGAAGCCGCTGCCGCTGCCGCCGGCTTCCGGCGGGAGGTGCGGCGCCCAGAGGCCTGCGTCCTTCGCTTCCTGCTGCAGCTCCGCGATCAACGCGTCGGCCCGCTCGTCCTCGCCGAACAACGCCTGCTCGTTCGGGTAGACGTGCTGCTCCATGAAGGAGCGAACGTGCTCGCGGCGCTCGGCGACCACGTCCGGGACGACAACGGTCTCCATCTCCAGCAATGATCGCACAGACATGAAGGACGCGTTCCAGGCGGGGCTCTCGGAGCTGCTCGGTCATGAGGTCGAGATCTCGGAGCCGGTGCTGCTCGCCGGTGGCGCCTCAAAAGAGGCCTGGTCGGTCGACGCCGGCCGCGAGCGGCTGCTCGTGCGGCGCGCCGCGGCCACGGTGATGCACCACCACACGCTGACGCTCGCGCAGGAGTACGCCGTGATCGAGGCCGCGTTCGAAGCAGGCGTGAAGGTGCCGAGGCCGTACGGGACGATCGCCGATCTGGCGGGCCGCGAGGCGTTCGCGATGGAGCGCCTCGAGGGCGAGACGATCGGGCGCAGGATCGTGCAGCAGAAGGAGCTCGCGGCGGCGCGCGAGCGTTTGCCGGTGCAGCTCGCCGAGGAGCTCGCGAAGATCCACGCGATTCCGGCCGCGTGGCTGCCGTTCCTGCCCGAGACGCGGCTCGAGCAGCTGGCCGACGAGCTCGACGAG
>ORJL010563971.1_pt1 | contig 12660 bp, 9 predicted proteins | sample 1779941 | NCBI WGS metagenome assembly ORJL01 (sample SAMEA104232317, study PRJEB22302) | groundwater metagenome | biome: forest; feature: aquifer; material: groundwater | place: USA | collected 2011-08-07 | depth 5.8 m
AGGTTGAAAAGGCCGATCCTGTCAAGGGAAGAGAGGATCGATTCCATCTGATTTCTGTTCTTGTCCTTGCAGGTAAAATGGATTATCGGGTCTACGCCCAGGCGGGCGATTTCGGAACCGATCACATCCGGGGAAAGGGCCGGGTGGCCTCCGGGGTTGTCAGTCAGGGAAACGGCATGGACGAGTCCGGACTTGGCGACCTCCCCGGCCATTCTCAGAACGTCATCCTGCGTCTTGCCGCGCGACCCCCGGCCAGGAACCAATTCGAGCGTATAGATAAACTCTTTTTTTCCCTGGATGGCTTCTTTGAATCTGTTTTCCATGGAGTATTGGTTTATTTTCGCAGAGGCTCAAAAATTTTAGCCGAAGTTTTAGTAATCTCGTGGCGCAGCAACATATGTTCCTCGTCGGGAAAAATATCGCCGCTGCGCGGTATGGCATCGGGATCCAGCCCCTTGGTTGGCACGTCCACCCGCACCGCAGGATATTCCAAGGCCTGGGACCAGATCGATGATCCTTCTTTGCTGAGGAGCCAATTGGCATACAGTTTCGTTGCGTTGGGGTGCGGATTCTTACTGAACACCGTCAGGTTTCCCGGTCCGCCGGAAAAATTTCTGGGCTCCTTGAGTTTCAGCCTTGCTATGGGGGCCCCCGCTTTCCGGAAATCACTCAGTCCACCCATGCTGGCGCCGAGGCCGACAGGATATCGCCCCCGTGCCACCCATTCCAGAAGCTGTCGCTGGTCTCTGGTGACCGCCGGTTCCTGGGCGGCCAATTGGCGAAAGATTTCAGCGGCCCTGTCTTTGCCGTAGTATTTTGCCAGGCCGGCCAGGGCATTGGGGCTCGGACCCGAGATGGCGGGATCCGACAGGACTATTTTCCCCTTCCACTGGGGTTTGAGGAGATCCAGATAGGAAGCCAGATCGCTTTCTTTAACTAAATCGGTATTGTAAACTCCATAAGGGGAAGCTGTCGCCATGAACATGAGGATGTGCTTTTGTCTGTCCAGAAAAGGCAGTTCACCCCCCATCCAATTCTTGGGATTTGTGACTTCCGGAAGTATCAGAAGATCCATCAGGGGAACGGTAATGCCTAAAGGTTTGACGTCCTTGAGGCTGGTGGTTTCCCCCAGATGCCCCACATCGGCCAGGAACAAGCCGGCGTTTCTTTCCGCATTGATCTTGGCCAGGACCTCCGGCGGCCTTCCCTGTACGAACTCCAGGTTGATGCCGAATTTATGTTTAAAAGAATCCCGGAGCGGTGCGATTACACCTGCCATTGCCGTTCCATAAATTGTCACCGTCCCTTCCTTCTGGGCGGCCTTTACCAGATCGTCCCATTGTTTCGGCGACTTCATGGATGCAGCCGGCACGGGGGCTTTGAAAACCTCGGCCGACTCAGCCGCCGGTCCCCCAGCCAGTATTAGAAAAGCGATGAGAAATGTGAGCGCTGTAAGTAATGAAATCGGATGGTACTTGCGTCGCATTGCCTGATACCTCCTGTGATTTTTTTCTCTTCGTTCGATAAACGAGACGGTGTGTGTAAAATAATAGGGGAGAGTGACTCGCAGGTCAAGAAAAAAGGGTAAAAAAGGGATAAAAAAGAACAGGGGCAATGAGGGGGGACATGCGCAAATTAATTCTTCATGCTTCACGGAAATATCTGATATAATATTTACCATAATTATTTTTAGGAAGTTCACCTGGCTGGACAGCTTTTATCCCTTTCGCGAGGAGAATTACGGTGGCAGATAATTTGCTTTTTATGAAGAGAGTTGCGCGTCAGTCGTCCCGGGTAAAGAAAAGGTTCCCGTCATCGGACGCCATGGCAGGTGCAATGAAGATAATTATTATGGCAGCGGCTGTATCCTCGGCCCTCTTCCTTATCGGTTCCGGGACTGCAAAGGCTGAAACAGGAGACCAGGCCCGGCTCGGCGCTGTAGAGAACGTCGTTCTGCTGCCCTGGGGCGTCCGATTGCCCGCCCGGATCGATACGGGAGCGTCAACCTCTTCTTTGGATGCCAGGAACATCAGGGTGAAAGGGAAGACCGTGGAGTTTAAACTCGCCGCGGAATACGGAGGTTTGAAAATCCGCTTGCCGTTTGTGAGGTGGGCGACTGTCAGGACAGCGCAAACAGCACAGCAACGACCCGTGGTAATGATCGAATTATGTATTGGCTCAAAGAGGCTCCGGACGGAGGTGAATCTCAATGACCGTTCTGCCGTCGATTATCCCCTCCTTGTCGGGAGAAATACGATCCAGCATAATTTTGTAGTCGACTGCAGTACCGAATACTGCACCCAGCCGTCTTGTCCGGGAGTCCTTGCCCAATGAAGCGCCCGGTGCTCATCCTCACGGGGGCGCTTTTCCTGCTGACATTTATCATCGTACTCTACCGCGTCATTGGGCTTGAATATCCCCTCCTGCCCGCAGCCCCCGGGCAAACCTGGCAACTGTTGATCAATATCAGGATAGTGCCCGGTAGCGAGGAGGGTGTGCTGTCCCTCGGGCTTCCCCTCGAACATACCGGCAAAACGATTATCGAAGAACGTGTGTTTTCCGGCCGTTATTCATTTGCCACCTTGAAGCAGGGTCCGAACAGAATCGGTGTCTGGTCCGGCGAGGGCATAGCTGATCCCCAGGAAATCACCTATGGCGCCACGATTCTCTACGGCCCCTCCCGCAACTCCGTCTCCCGGTCCCCCCTGATAGGCCCTTACCGTTCAACTTTAAACAGGGAAGAACAAAAATTCCTACAAGAATTAGCCTTTACCTGGGGCCGGCTTGAACCGGCGGCCCGGTTAAAGGCAATTGCTGCAGCCTTGAATGGCGATTGGGGGGCTTCACGACCGAAAGATGCGGTTATCCGGCAATGGGGGGAGTTGTCGCAGAAGTACGACCGGGCAGATATTGCCCTAGCCCTCTTAACGGCGGCCCGCCTGCCGGCAAGAGCCACAGAGGGCCTCATATTGACTGAAGGGGTTTATAATTCGCCTAAAAGATGGATCGAAGTTTGGCTCAGCCGGGCCTGGAGCAATCTTGATCCTGAAACAGGAGAAATCAGTGAGGCGGCGGCGGCTCTGCTCCCGTTGGCGGTCGGCGAAATGCCGGCCGCCAGCGTCCGGGGGGCGGAGGTGTCGGATATCCGTTGGATGCTGAGGCGCCAGGTGCTGAGCAATTGGTCGCTTCATTTCCAACGCATCATCCATTCCGACCACCTGCTTGACCGGTGGTCATTATTCCGGTTGCCGCAGGAATTTCAACTTACCTTTCGCATTTTACTGCTCGTCCCCATTGGAGCGCTGATCATCTGCTTTTTGCGCAATGTCATTGGCTTGCCGACCTTCGGCATCTTTATGCCAATGCTCATGGCCCTGGCCGTCCGGAGTACCGGTTTGCTATATGGAACTGTCATCTTTGTGGGCATTATCGGCGTGGGTTTTTTGGTGCGCTCCGTCCTGGATAAATTCCATTTGCTGCTCGTCCCCCGTTTGTCCGTAATCCTGACGTTGGTTATCGCCTGCTTTACCATGCTTGCACTCCTGGGAAACAAGCTCGGGTTGCGGGAATTTATGGCAGTGGGATTAATCCCCTTTGTTATTCTGACCATGACAATCGAGCGCTTCTTCGTTATTGTTGAAGAACTGGGCACCAGGGAGGCGTTGCTTACGACCGCTGGCAGCACTGCGGTTGCGATAATAACTTATGGGATAATTAGATGGGAAACGCTGCAGCTCACTTTTTTTGTCTATCCCGAACTTCTCCTGACAGTGGTGGCCCTCCAGATCATCATTGGTCGGTATACCGGGTATCGGCTCTCCGAGTTTTTCCGCTTTGGAAGCCTTAGGGGATCATCATGATTATTCAGGGTTTTCGCCGGCTCCGGGAGGCCGGCGTGCTCGGCATAAACAGTCGCAATGCCGATTACATAATGCCTCACAATGCGCGATCGGCCCTCCCCTCGGCCGACAATAAGGTACAGACCAAAGAGCTTGCCCGGAAGGCCGGCATCCCGACGCCGGAACTTTTGCACGTCATTGAAAATCATGGCAATATAACCAAGATCCTTGAGGTCCTGAAGAATATTCAGGGGTTTGTTGTCAAGCCGGCCCAGGGTTCGGGCGGTAACGGCATCCTTCTCATCAGCGAGGCGTCGACAGAAGGCTTCATCACTCAAAGTGGTAATGTTCTGTCAAGGGAAGATTTTGCTTACCATATCTCGTCCATCATTTCGGGAATCTATTCTTTGGGAGGCAGGGAAGATACGGCTGTCATCGAGGCGCTGATCCATCCGGATCCGGTCTTCAATAGCATAACTTATCAAGGAGTCCCCGATGTGCGGATTGTAGTATACCGCGGCGTTCCCATCATGGCCATGGTGCGGCTTCCGACAAAAGCCTCGGACGGCAAGGCGAATCTCCACCGCGGGGCTATCGGCGCCGGTATCGATATCGGCAGCGGCATTACCAAGTCGGCCGTTCATAAGTCGCGCGTTGTCGAATTACACCCGGATACGGGGAATTATGTGAAAGGAATGCATATCCCCCATTGGGACAAGATGCTCTTGATGGCCGCGACGGCAATGGAAATGACCGGCCTCGGCTATCTGGGCGCCGATATTGTTTTAGACCGGGACAGAGGCCCTGTTCTTCTTGAGCTGAATGCGCGTCCCGGCCTGGCCATCCAGATAGCAAACCAGAGCGGACTCCGTTCCCGACTCGAGAGAGCCGATGGGGCGCTGGCCGGCACTTCTTTGTCACCGGACGCCCGGGTCGCCTTGGCCAAGGAATTATTTGGGGCCGGGCAACGGTGATCAGTGATTTGTGACTTGTGCTTGTGATCATGAGCGAAGATCACCAACTACTTCTAATCACCAATCGCTAATCACCGTCACCACTGCCGTCCTGCGCTCGCTACGGCCGCTGGGAATCGTCGAAGTTTTTGTCCAGGGCCTTGATGGAATCCATTAAAAGCTGAACGGCATAAGTGGTATTGTGGATTCCCCTGCTTCCGTCTTCCACCACGAACTTGTAATTGTAAAGGACGGCCACAACGGCGAGCGGGTATTTAGTTTTATTGTTAATGAACTTTCCCGCGGCATCGTAAGGCGGATCTTTCATTTTTTGCAGCAGGCCCGTGCCGTTCTTATTAATGATCCGGTCGGCCATTCCCTGGATTTCCGCCTGGATCGTTTCGATTTTCCCGTTCCCATCGTAATCGGCCGGGGCCTTGCGGTCAAAATAGGCCGTGCCTTTGGCCGGCTTCATTTCCGTGTGGCAGCCGGACAGCAGGCAGCCCGCCGCATTTAGTACCTGTGCTTCGTGGACTTCCCCTTCAATACGGAAACTGTGCCCGCCGATGGCGGGTGAGAACGAGTAGCGCCCGGCGGGCAGGGCCATGTGGCAGGCGACGCAATCCGCCTTCGGCAAAGCGGTATGGACCGATGAGGAATAGGTTTTGCCGGGGAACTCATAGGCATTCGTTCCCATCAGCATGTCCGCCTGCAACCCGTGGTGCGCTCCCCAACTGGCGCTCGGGATGTTGCGTTCCTTCACCTCCCCCTTGGCGGTTCGCCTCGCCCGGTGGCAGTTGGCGCAAAGATTGCCCTTTCCCTTGTCAAAAACGGCGCCGTTTTCCAGGGTTACCTTGTCCATCTTGCGGAGGGAGAAGTCACCCGTCTCGTGAGGTGAATGACAGGTGAAACAGCCTACCGCCGAAGGATAAGCGATATGCTTCCTGGTGACCTTGCCTTTCTTAACGCTCTCGATAAAGCCTTCGTTCGTATGACAAGCAGCGCACTCGTCAGAGTTGGCATAGGAAGCATTGCCGAGCATCCGATGCCCGGAGGTCAGGTATTGGATACGGGCCCCCGGGACCGGGTATTTGGGCTCGGAACCATGGCAGGTGGCGCAGTTTTCAGGAAAGTTAAAGGGTTGGGACCAGGAAATTGAAGGGAGTACGACTAAAGTGACCAATAACGCCAGGAGCCAGCAAAGCGATTCGCGAATTTTCATCTTCTTCCTCCTTGGGCCAAAAGATTAATGATCTTATTATATTGTGCGGAAAAATATAAAGGTATGCAAACAATATGTCAAGGCAATATATTTTGGTTAATGGGTTAGTTGATTTATAAGTTTTCTTGTATTAAGAGGTAACTGAGGCGTGGTCAGAGCGGAGAGGAGCAGATAACCATATGCAGACAGGCAGGGCGACCGGGATCAAACTCTTGCTGGCATTGTTGCCGCTGTTCGTTGGCTGCGGCAACCCCTCCCCCGGGACCGATACGCTCACACCTAAGAGAGTAAGGGAACAGGCTGTTACCATCGCCATCCTGCCGGAGCGGAATGTGTTCGAGCAGAAGAAGCGGTACAAGCCCCTGGCGGAATACTTGTCGGAAAAGGTCAACGTGAACGTGAGGATTAAACTGCTCGACAGCTACGGTTCAATTCATCATGAGATTACCAACCAGACCATCGATGGGGCATTTCTGGGCAGCTTCAATTATGTACTAAACCGGACGCGGACCGATCTGGAGGCCGTTGCCCGCCCTGTGGAGAAGGGCGGCAGTTCCGGCTACCGGGGCGTCATCTTTACCAGAAAAGATTCCGGATTAACCAGTGATGTGCAAACCTGGAGAGGCAAGAAGATCGCCCTCGTCCACAAAGTAACAATGGCAGGATATGTGTTTCCGGTATGGCATTTGAACAAGCAGGGCATTCAAGACCTGAATAATTACTTCAGTAAAATAGTATTTTTGGGCAGTCATGACGCGGCGGTATTGGCAGTCTTTAAAGGGCAGGCGGATATGGGCGCCGCGAAGGATATAATCCTTCAGAAAATGCTGGCCGAAAACGCGGCGATGAAGGATGAAATCGTCATCCTTACCAGTTCGGTATCCGTACCTTCCAACACCCTTTGCCTAAGAAGCGGTTTGCAGAACGGGATCAAGGACTCGCTGAAGAAATCCTTGTTGTCTATGCATGATACAGCGGGAGGCAAAGCCGCCCTTCAGGCGTTGAACGCCATAAAATTCATCGAAGCCACGGATTCAGAGTTTGAGGTTCTGAGAAGGATGGCCGATGATATTGACCTGGATATCAGGTCGCCGTTTTGGGACGCGAAATGAGAAAGAAACTGATTATCGGGCTGGGGTTGGTGTTCTTTATTTCTGCCGTCAGCGCGATCGTGGTAATTAAGAATCTGAATAACATGATTGCGAACCAGAAGCTCATTAGCGCGCAGGATGTCATCATCAGCAAATACAATGAAATGCTTTTTCAGATGAAGGGCGCCCAATCCGAACTTTACCGACATCAGGCCGGTTATTCCCGCAATATCGACGACCTCGTTAACTATATAGATGCCTTTGACGATAACATGATGTTTTTATCCCGGAAGTATTCGTCTCATCACCACGACATTCAGTGCATGCAGTGTCACTCTCAAATAGAGGAAAGGCTAACCTCTCTTTCCGAAATATTCTCCGGGATTGAAAGCCATATAAAGCAATACAAACAGAATGTGAGCATCTTCATAACGACGGACGACCAGAGCCAGCTGGGTATCTTGGAAAATGCCGCCACGGAAAGAGGCAATGTCATTATCAGCCTACTGGAAAAGATAAGGCATGCGGCCGACAAAATGAGGAGTGAAATTAGAAATAGAAGAAATTTATTGGTCAATAGGTCCCGGTCCGTGATTACCCTGACCATGGTCTTTGCTTTTGCCTTTTCGATAGCCATCTCCCTGGCGGTCTACAGGGGGATAACCGTTCCCGTTAATTCCCTCATCAAGGGAATTCAGAAGATTGCTTCCGGAGATTTCCAGCAGCGCGTGGCCGTGAGAACGAAGGATGAGATAGGTTTTATGGCGCAGGCGTTCAATGATATGACGGCACAACTTCAGACGATGAACAAGGAAAAAGACGTACTGCTGCAAACCCTTAAGGAATTTAACGAGGACCTGGAGAAAAAGGTTCAAGAGGCTACCGAGGAACTCCGGCTTGCCCAGGAAAATATGGTCAGGACCGAGACGCTGGCCGCCATCGGAACACTGGCGGCCGGTGTCTCTCATGAGTTGAGCACTCCTTTGAATTCCATCCTCGGGTTTGCCCAACTGACGGTCTCGGAAATGGACGACGGCAGTCCGGCCAAGGGCGATCTGCGGCTCATAGAGCAGGAGGCCATGCGCTGTAAGAGAATAGTCCAGGGACTCCTTAACTTTGCCCGGCCGCCTATTTATGAAAAAAAACTTACGGATATCAACAAGATTATTGATGATACCCTTACTCTGGTTGAATATCAGCCGGCAATGAAAAAAATTATCGCCAAGAAGGACCTGGATGGCGCATTGACGCCGATCGAGGCAGACCCCCTGCAGTTGAAGCAGGTTTTTCTCAATCTTATATTAAATGCCATCCAGGCCATGCCCAAGGGCGGTGAACTGCAATTAAAGACCGCAAATACCCCAACCGGGGTAGAAGCGGTAATATCGGATACCGGCGCCGGCATACCCGAGGCAGAGAAGAAAAAGATCTTCCAGCCTTTCTATACGACCAAACCCGACGGCACAGGTCTCGGACTTTCCATATCCTATGGGATAGTGAAAGAGCACGGGGGGGAAATAGACGTGGAAAGTTCACCGGGACAGACGAGATTCAAAATATTGTTGCCCCTGAAAAATCATGAGCGGACAGAAAAGATGTCAACTGCTGTGGCAAGCGGCTGGTTGGTGGAGAGGGAATAGATGGCGCGAATTCTGGTGATTGACGATGATATTGTTACGTGCACCCTTTTCTCCCGGGTGCTGCAAAAGGAAGGCATGGAAGTCGCTACCGAAAATAATCCCCTGGCCGCCCTCGACTATTGCAAAAACAACGACATCGATATCGTGATCACGGATTTCTATATGCCCGAGATGAACGGTCTGGAACTTCTTGCTGAGATAAAGAAGATGCAAAAGGATGTTGACGTGATTGTCATGACCGCTTACGCGACAGTGGATAATGCGGTAGAGGCCATGAAAAAAGGGGCCTATGATTATCTAGTGAAGCCTCTTTCTAATGACGACCTCATCATGTCGATCGGCAGGGTTTTGGAAAAGAGAAGACTGAAGCAGGAAAATGAGTACCTGCGCGCCGAGCTTTCAAAAAAAGACAGTTTCCACAATATCATCGGAAAATCGGCCGCCATGAGAAAGATTTTTGACCTCATAGAAAAAGTTGCCGACAGCACCGCGACGGCCATTCTGCTGGGGGAAAGCGGGACGGGCAAGGATCTTGTCGCCAGGGCGATACATGATGCGGGGAAAAGGAAAAACAAAAACTTTGTGGCGGTGAATTGCAGTGCCCTGCCCGACACGCTCCTGGAAAGCGAGCTCTTTGGACACGTGAGGGGCGCCTTTTCCGGGGCAACGGACAACAAACAGGGGCTTTTGGAATACGCAAACGGGGGGACGCTCTTCCTTGATGAAATTGCCGATACCAGCCCGTCGGTGCAGGCTAAGCTTCTGCGCGTCATTGAAGACAAGAAGATCAGAAGGCTCGGTGAGAATAAGGAAGTGGTCGTTGATGTGCGCATAATTACCGCCACGAGCAAGAATTTGAGAAGGCTGATTGATGAAAATACCTTCAGAGAAGATCTTTTTTACCGGATAAACGTCTTTCCTTTGAATATAGCGCCGCTCCGCGAGCGGCGGGAGGATATCCCGCTCTTGGTGGGCTATTTTCTGAAAGACAGAAAACGCCTCCATCCTTCTGCCTTGGAGAAGCTGATAAATTATGATTGGCCGGGCAATGTCCGAGAACTGGAAAATATGATCGAGAGACTGGTGATTTTTTCGGGAACCGATACGATCATGCCTGAAGATTTGCCTGCCGAACTGAATAACGTTTTCTGCAATAACTTGGCTTCAGACTTGTCTTATCATGAAGCGAAAAAAAGGATGCTCAACGAATTCCATAAAAGTTTCATCAGCAAAAAGCTCATGGAAACCAATGGGAACGTTACCAAGGCCGCTGAACGTATTAAACTGGACAGGGCGAATTTTCAGCGGTTGATGCGAAGATATCTAATTGTCCCGGAAGAATACAAGAAATAGGCAGCGTCAAAACAGCAGCACCGCTTTAATCTTTTAATTCGCGGCACTTAAATCCATCACTCAATCTATTATTTCTTCCGCTGCGTCATTATTTACACAGGCGGCGTAGCCTGATCTGCGATAAATAATTGATATTCCTGATTATTATCATGAATACAAGTTTGGCATGGGATTCGCTAAGCTTCGCTCGCTTAGTTTACTTGCAAATGCATCATACAGATAGTGTCAAGAGTTTCGTGAAAAAGGAGAAAAAAATGAACAAAAAGATTTTAGTACTATTGCTGATTTCTTTTGCACTGGGACTGACAGCCTACGGTACCCGGGCAGAAGGAAAAAAAGCAGTGGACAATACCCTTGAGGGAATTGTCCAGGATGCATCCGGGCAAGCAGTCGAAAAGGCAACGGTTTATCTCATACTTGCGACAGATGTGGAGGCAATGGCCGAGATTCCAATCGAGATTAAAAGGGATTCTAAAAACGACGAGCCGCTCGAAGATAACTTAGCTGCAAACAGAGACAAATACCAAAAAACCACTACGGACAAAAAGGGTGGTTTTAAGATTTCCCGTGTCACTGACGGCAAATACTTTGTATATGTTGAGCCATCCAATAAAGAACATCTGCCGGGTGGCGACAAGGCAAACAAGGCTATTTCAACGGCTGAGTTCAAGAGTAAACCCATAAAAATACTCTTGTCGGGTAATATTCCGGCAGATGCAAGGTACGTGGGAACTTCAAAATGTCTGATGTGCCACAAAGGATATGCAAGCGAGAAGAAAACGTTGCACAAGCTCGGCATCACTGTTGTAGGAAAGCCCGGCAAGCTCCAGGACCATTCCCGTTTTCCGAATTTCAATGCGGGCTTGGACAAACTTATGGCGGGGATGAAGCTTTACTTCTACGGATATGACGGCAAAAGGGGTTTTGACAAGTATATGATCTCAGAAAAGGCGCCCTCCGACCCCACGTCCGTTAGCTTTGTCGCGACGTTCTTAAAAGACAGTGACGGCAAGCTGAAATTTAAAACAGAGAACATGAAAGACGCTTCTGACCCCGCAAGGACCTATACAGTTGAGATGACATACGGCGGCGGCCTTTACAAGCAGAGATACCTTTACAGGGCAGGGAAAAATCTGTTCCCCTTTGTTCAGTATAATACTGCCGGAGACGACGGCAATGGTGACAGGACAAGAAAGTCTTTCCGGGACTATCACGGAGACTGGTTATATAATGAACAGACAAAGAAACTGGCCGATCCTCCGCTGCAAAAATCTTTTGAAAAGGAATGTGCCTCCTGTCACTATACAGGCTACACCCTCAAACACCTTGAGTCTGGTGAGTATATAGCGGGCGCTGTCAATGACCCTAATGGCGAAGCCGATATTGACGGCGACGGCATACCTAATGAGTTAAACATAGGTTGCGAAACATGCCATGGCCCGGGTTCGGCCCATGTGAAAGCACCGAAGGGAAAGAAGGCATCCCTCATCGTTAGCCCCGGCAAGCTCTCGGCCGAGCGCTCCTCTGTAATCTGCGGTCAGTGCCACAGCAGGCCCCAGGGAAATCTCAAAAACGACCAGCCAGTGAACAAGGACAACAAGATGATGATTCCGGGTATAAGCAGAAACGATTATCTTGTGAATTACACAACAAGGGAAGATGCGGCAAAAAATGATTACTGGCCCGACGGGATACATTCCAAGGGACACCACCAGCAGTATACGGACTTTATTAAATCCAAAAAATACAGGAACGGCAGTCAGCTTCAGTCCTGCGGCAGCTGCCACGACCCCCACGGAATGACCAATATCAAACACCAGTTGAGGAGGGCGGCGACAGGGGATGCGAAAAATTCCCTCTGCACAAGCTGCCATAAGGCTAACGCGGACATTAAGAAGCACATGGAGGCAAAGACAGGTGTTGCCGAGATGGGCAAAATCAATTGTGTTGACTGCCACAGCACAAAGACCATGCAGACAGGAGCAGGACCCGGCAAGGGGCTTGTGAGGAAAGACGGCAAGAACTACTGGATGAACGACATTACGTCTCACCTCTTCGATGTCCCGAGAAAGGATAATGTTGGGGTAAAAGGTGTTGATCCCGGCAAGGCAATGCCGATTCCATACACAAATGCCTGCGGCAAGTGTCATGATGTAGATAACCTATAGTCGCGGTGCGTTTTTCGAAGGCGGGGAGGCTCCCCTCCCCGCCTTTCCTTAAGCAAGATGAGCTTAAGACAGCCGACAAAATGTACCAGCTCTTCAAGGATCAGACTGGGCACTCCAAGCCGATGGCCGGCGGAACGCCTCAGTTGTATAAGAAAAAATAGTTTCGTCAGGCGAACGCATGCCGGTAAAAAGCGGAGGTATACCACCGCTTTTTTTATTTGCGCCCGGCTGGTCCGTCGGCAAGAAAATAATTATGTTGTCAACAAATAGAATTGTCCGGTTTTGTAGCAAATGAATTGTCCGCTTTTCAAACTCTGAAGGATAGGGGGGGCTATCCATAGCCATCTCCCTGCAGTCCTGCTTGAGCAGGGCGGGGAGGTGGCTGTGGGTAACC
>ORJL011570387.1_pt1 | contig 12658 bp, 13 predicted proteins | sample 1779941 | NCBI WGS metagenome assembly ORJL01 (sample SAMEA104232317, study PRJEB22302) | groundwater metagenome | biome: forest; feature: aquifer; material: groundwater | place: USA | collected 2011-08-07 | depth 5.8 m
AGAACTTGCAAAAATTGACAAAGCAAAAGACGAATTTTCGGCAATGATTGCTCATGAGCTAAAAAATCCTTTGGTACCAATCTGCTCTTATTCAAAGATGCTTTTGGACGGAAGATTTGGAGAACTAACTAGTATTCAAAAAGAAAAAATGAAGATTGTCATTTCAGGTACAGAATCAATGCTAATCTTAATTCAAGATATGCTTGATATACACAAAGCTGAACTTGGGAGAATTACACTAAACTTTCAATCTGCTTGTCTTAGCGACATAGTTGATACTGCAGTGATAATAACACAACCTCTTGCAGAAAAGCGTGGAGTTGAGATTTGTAACTCTGTTAAAAGAAACATACTTGTCAATGTGGATGTACACAGAGTAGAACAAGTTCTAATTAATCTGATCAAAAATGCAATAGATTTTGTGCCAAAAGAAACCGGAACAATAAAAATCAGTGTTGAATTACAAGATGCGAATGTCATAATATCTGTCAAAGATAATGGATGTGGCATTCCAAAAGAGGAGATTGGAAATCTATTTAAAAAATTCTATCAAATAAACGCATCCAAAAATAGAGAAAGAAACAGCTCAGGTCTCGGTCTTTCCATATGTAGTAGCATAATAGATCTTCATCATGGAAAGATGTGGGCAGAAAGTGATACTGGATGCGGAACTACGATTAAATTCCAGTTACCATTAATTGTTACGAATCAACAAGAAGTAAAAAGTGAAATATTAATTGAGGAAACTATATGATGTCAATTTCACACGCTGAATGCGAACCAACAATTGGAACAGAAAAAAACTATCTTCTTGTAAAATGTGCATTGTGTACAAAAGATATGATGTTAACTGAAGGATCAATCATATTTGGAAGTAAATGGTATCATGAGAATTGTTTTAATTACATCACTAGATCTAACCTAATTTTTACAAAAGTTCCAAAAACACAATCCGACATAGGAAATATCAGGATTGATTAAAATGGCACTTGAACAAAAATATAAAAAAGCATTTCAATCTGAATGTAATGTTCTTTCACAAGCGGTTTTTGGTAGCTTACAAAAATTGGCTACAAATCCTAAAGACCAGCAAGAGTTAACCAAACTAGTTCAAGCAGCAGATACCATAATGGGTGATGCACGTTTTCTTGAAGATAAAGAATTAGAACAAAATGCCACAGACATAGTCAAATCATTTACAGGTATTGACGACGTTCGAAAGAAAATTAATGAATTTGGTATAGCATTTGAACAATTTGGTCTACTAGTTAGTAATAAAGGCGCTTGTCCGAAGGGATACATACTTGTCAATGGAAAATGCATCGTGAATAACAATTCTGAAATCAAATCATAAACTAACACAAATTCTTAGAATAATTGCAATGATATTTTGAAATTACTAAAATTAATACTAGAATAAAACTAAACAAGTTTTCATATCCTCATTTCCAATAACCTCAATGATAATAATCAAAAATATATCAGATAGATTTCTTATACCCCTATTCTTTTTGCACTAGTCCAAGTTGCTTTTTTCTTTCTTAATTGTTCTATGAGTGCTTTTAGTAGCAAATAGTCTACAATCTGTTTATATCCAAAAACCAAAAATCCTGCATGCCATAATAATTTGGGATCTTCATCATCAATTCTAATTGCTAAAGCAGACATAAGATAGTGAACCACAATAAAAATAGCTGAAACTTGTAGAACATACCATCCATCTCCTAAAATTATACCTAAAATTGCATTTGCTGTAGCAGTAAAACCAATTATCGGCGTAATTACCATTCCTAAAAACAAATATGGCAATGACAATTTCTGTAAATATCCAAATCTAGGATTAGTTAAAGCATCTGAATGTCTTTTTAATACCTGAATATTTCCACGATACCATCTCTTTCGTTGGGCAACAAAATCGTGTAATGTGTTTGGTGCCTCAGTGTATGCGGTAGCTTTTGAGCTTCCCTGAGTAATCAATCCTGCTTTTAGTAACTTTATGGTTTGATCAAAATCTTCTACTATGGTTTCTTTACCATATGCACCAGCTTCTGCAAGAAGTGATTTTTTGAAAGCTCCTAACGCTCCTGGAACAATAGTAATTGAGCCAAATACATCAAAAGCACGTCTAACAATTTGAATTCCTGTAATGTATTCTAACGCTTGGCATTTTGTAATCCAATTCACTCTATTTCTTACTTTGATGTTGCCTGCAACTGCTCCCACATGATCATTTATTTCAAATCCTCTTACTATTTCTTTTAATGAATGTCGTCCTATGATGGTGTCTGCATCAACAATTACCACAATTTCACCAGTTGCATAAACAAGACCATAGTTTAGTGCAGATGCCTTTCCACCATTTTCTTTATGTAATACTTTGATTTTGTCTTTGTATTGCATTGCAATGCTTAAGGTTTTATCTGAACTCCCATCATCCACAAAAATGATTTCTTTTTTTGGGTATTTTGTTTCTAGTAATCCTTCTATGGTATGTGCAATTACTTTTTCTTCATTGTATGCAGGAATTATTATAGAAATCGTAGGATATGTCTTAACATCTTGTTGAATGTCTTCTCTATACTTACTTAATACTGCCATTGGAACAAATAACATAGTTGACCAAAATGAAATTGTCATTGCCCAAAGAAGAATTATTCTGATAGGTGATTCTAATAACGTATATCCTTCATACGCAATCATTCCAGCAATAATAAATGGAGAGCCTAACAAAAATAATAAAAATACAGATGGTCCACGTTTACTTGATACGTTTGTTGAAAATAATTTTTTTCTAGCTCCAATTATATGATAAATTGTAATGAATCCTCCTAATCCCATTGCCATCATGCTTATCGGCCCTAAAATGAAATAAACTGCAGCAATTAAAAAAATAAAAATTGCGGCAGTAAGTGCAAATTGAACAGGATCTTTTTTGATTTTTAGTTTTACACTATGTTTCAAATCTTTATTTTCTGATGATTTGATTTCTTGCTTTTCTGAAATGATTTTAAAACAGTTTAGATGATACCATTTGTTTTTATATCTTGTCGATTTTTCATTTAATTGAATATCATTATTACATAATGTACATTTAATTAAATTTGAATTCAAAAAAACAGATTTATCTTTTTTTAGAATATCTGTTGATTTACTCTTTTCAATTTTATAAATCTCATCAATATCTAATTCTAATTTTAAAATTCTTACTAAATATTTCTTGTCTGATTCAAAAATTGGATTGTTTTTGTTAATTTGTTTGAGAAGATATTGGTTTCTCCCCATATCGCCATCATTATTTTCAATAACATCCAATAATCTTGAAATGATGTAATTTTTGTCCAATTTTGTTAATCTCTTTAAACAATTTTTGCTCTTAAATGTAAACTCATTACGTTTCTTCTCTATTCTGTCTATTTTTTTGATTAATTTGTATCTTCTAAACTAATCTAAATAAATGGGAATCTTTTAGAAAAAATATGAAAAAAGTTTTTGTTAATGGGTATGGCTCTATTGGAAGCAGAATCACATCCTTTCTAAAAGATGATCCTGAAATCTCTGTAATTGGTGTGGGAAAATACTCCCCTGATGATAATGTTAATGTGGCAATTTCTAATGGACTAGATGTTTATGTACCTGAACGAAAATTAAATGATTTTAAGAATTATAAAATATCTGGTACAATAGAATCTGCCCTTGATGATTGTGATTTAGTAATTGATGCTGCCCCTGAGGGACACGGATATAAAAACAAGAAGAGTTTCTATGAACCAAAAAATATAATGGCAATCTATCAGGGTGGAGAAACTACAATGGGTGATGAGGCTGTCTCTGATTTATTGTTTAATTCTAGAGCCAACTATGATTTGGCTGTTGGAAAAAAACATGTCATGCAAGGTAGCTGCAATGTTACTGGTATGGGACGTATTTTAGAACCATTAAGGGATAAATTTGCTAAACGATTAATTCGATTTGATGTAACTCTTGTGCGACGATGGGCAGACATTGAACAAACAGAAAAACCAGTATTAGATACTATTGAAATGACTGACGCACCACATCATGGAGATGACGTAAAAACATATTTTGGAAAAGATGCACCTCTTTTTGTTCGTGCAATTAAAGTTCCAACTAGACAAATGCATCTACACATTATGGATATTCGTTTTAATGATAAAGCACCAAAGCCATCAGAAATCCATGATATCTTTACAAATGAATTTGGTGTAGCAACTCTGTGGACTGCTAAAGGAACAAAAGATATCCGAGATTATGCTAAAAACATGGGGTTTAATTTCACAGATACAAACATGATCCACATTCATGCAAACATGACTGTTTCAATTGGAGATACCGTACAAATGATGTATTCTGATGATCAAACTGGGATTGTTATCCCTGAAAATCACCTGTTATTACAGGCAATGTTGTTTGGAAAATCGTTTGGTGATGCATTTTCTCATACAGAATCCATATTTCATATGAAAGAAAAAAAGCAAAAATTGCAAGAACACTTTGCAAGAAAAAACTGATTTTATTTTTTTATACGTTCTATTCTAATTCTTTCAGGTCTGTTTTTTGTTACTTTCTCAACAATGATTCTGATAGTGTCAATTTCAAGTTTATCTCCCTCTCTTGGTATGTCTTGTAATTTTTCATGTAATAGTCCATTGAGTGAAGCATAGTCGTCTCCTTCAGGTAATTCTGACTTGAAAATCTCATTAATGCTTTCAATCTTAATATCGCCATTTGTGATTATTGTATCTTTGTCAACAGATTCAAATTCTTTTGGTGGTGTGTCATCTGTTTCATCTTCAATATCTCCAACTATTTCTTCTATAAGATCTTCTAACGTGACTAATCCTTCTACCCCACCATGTTCATCAATAACAATGGCCATGTGTGTTTTTCTTCCTTTCATTTCTTTGAGTAGTGAGCTTACCATTTTTTCTTGAGATGCAAATACTGGTTTTCTTGAGACTTGTTCTAATGTGATCATTTTGTTGTCCTTTTCTAAATGTGTTAGAATATCACGTACATGAACAAACCCCACAATATCGTCATGTGTTTTTCCAAAAATAGGTATTCTGGAATGCAAATTTTCACTAATTAAAGGCATAGCATCAAAGAGAAGCATTTTTGCAGGTAGTGTGAACATTTTTGTTCGTGGTGTCATTACTGTTCTAATTACAGTATCATCAAATTCTAAAGCACTATGAACTAATTCACTTTCCTCTTTCTCAAGTATGTTATCAGCTAAACCCTGTGCTACTATTCCTTTGATCTCCTCTTCTGTGATCGGTGGTGGATGATAACTACTTCCAGTTAATTTGATTATTGTTTTTGTAATTATTTCAAAAAGTTTTACAACTGGCCATAATGCATAGCTAAAAATCAATAATAACGGTGCACATCTAAGTGCAGTTTTAGTAGAATTGGCATTGGCATATATTTTAGGAGTAATTTCACCAAACACTAAAATCATAAATGTCATAATTCCTACTACAATTCCTAATCCCTCATCTCCTAAAGTTCTGATTGCAATACTTGTTGCAAAAACTGATGCTGCTACATTAGTGAGATTATTCCCTAGATTAACACTTGACATCATCCAACTCGGATTAGATGTAAATTTGTGTAATGCCTTTGCACCTTTTGCTTTTTGTTTTAATAGTTGAGTTACTGTTGATTTTCTAATTCCAACCATTGCAACTTCGACTCCACTAAAAAATGCTGAAAGTCCTATGAGTGCAGCTAATACTAAATATTCAACCCAAATTTCTACCATTTTATCCTCCAAAAAAGCTTGTCAGAACAACAAATGTTCTTCATTTTATTTTTTATGCACCATCTCTTGGTTGGTGATATTTTGTAAAACCTACTTTTAAGGCTTAAGACATGAAAATGACATTTAATAAAATAAAGTGCTTAATTGAGGCTAATTTTTAGGTGGAATTGCAAATTTATTTTTAGGATTATTATGGTACTCTACTGGTAACATTGCATCTTTTTGCCTGCCTGTGAGAATTCCTACAACCACGTCGTCTTTTTTGATTATTTCTTCATTTATCAGTTTTTTAATTCCAACAACTGATGCGCCTGATGCCATCTCACAATCAAATCCATTCAGACCTACAACTGACATGCCATCTAACATCTCTGAATCAGACACTGTAGTTACTACTCCATTAGTAAATTCCAAGGCACGTAGCCCTTTTAGTATATTTGCAGGTCTCCCAATTTGGATTGCCGTAGCTTTTGTTTTTGGTCTAATTCCTTCTTTGTCTAAATGATCATAGTATCTTGTAATTAATTCAGTATTTGCATTGCCTTTATTCCATCGTAATTCTTCTCCTTCAAATTTACCATTATACAAATCAGATAATGTACTTGCACCTTCAGAATTGATTACTGCAATTCGTGGTATTTTTTTTATCCAACCCCATTGGTATAATTCCATTAATGCCTTTCCACAACTCGAGGTATTTCCAAGTGCTCCTCCTGGATATACAATCCAATCAGGAGATTCCCATTTCAAATACTCTAGTGCTCTATATGGAATTGTTTTTTGTCCTTCAATTCTAAATGGATTTACAGAGTTTACTGTATACCCATTGTGATTTTTTGCATCATCAAGCGATTGTTTTAGTGCATCATCGAAATTTCCATCCACTTCAACTATTTGAGCTCCAAATTGATACGCCTGACTTAATTTACCTGGAGCAATTTGGCCTGATGGAATGTATACATCGCAATGTATTCCTTCATTTGCTGCAAACATCCCTGCAGAAGCTGAGGTATTTCCAGTAGATGCACAGACAATTTTTTTTGCACCGACCATTTTGGCGTGTGTTACTGCACTTGCCATCCCATTATCTTTGAATGAACCGCTTGGATTGTATCCTTCTGGTTGTAACCATAACTTATCATTAGAAATTCCTATGAACTCTGCAGCTTTTGACATTTGATATGGTTTTGATTGTCGACCTTCTGCACCATCTAATGAAACTAAATATTTTGAACATTCCTCAATATTTTCTGTATCTATTTGGCAAAAATTCAGTAATTCTCTAAATCTCCAAACCCCACTTTCATTGAAGATGTTTCCTTGAGAATTTCGTCTCTGATAAAATACCTCTTTTAGGCTATCTGAGGGTTTATTTTTGTATTTTACGTCTAATAGATGACCTTTTTCACATTGAACATTAGTACTTTTGATTGGATATTCCAATCCACAATGGGGATCAACACACTTGAGATAAGCGTCATCTTGCATTGTCAGTTAGCGGAAGCAGTGATAATTTAAAGTTAGGAGTAAAATCCCATCAAACTAAGAATTAATTTGTTTTCCTAAACTTTTAGATTAGATTACAACAATCTAAAGTTAATCATGGTGACTCATTATGAATATTTGAAAAGCATCTTAAAAAAGATCATAGTTGCCCATAACACACTTACAAAACTTGAAGATAAACCAGGCGATTTAAAGATCATTAAAAAGGAAATCTTGAAGATCAATGGTTTTTTTCAGGTACTAATTAACAAGATGGATACTGAAAAATTTCACTCAACTGATTTTTCAGATTTAAAATCTAAATTTGAGCATTATTTGGAGAATTATTCTTTTGAAAAAGAGATAGAAACCATGGCTCCATTATACTCTGAAGATTCTAACCGATTAAAAAACATGAGATTGAAAATTCTTGAATCCTTGGCAGATAAGAAATTAATGGATGATATAGAATACCTGGTAGAAAAATTATAGAATTATGAAAAATAAAGAAAAACAATGCATTTTATGCGGTTGTAAAGACCATCGTTTGATTGGTTGCTCTCGTCATATAGCAAAAAAATGCAGTTGTCATAAAGAACATGATTAATTTATAATGAAATTAATGATTTACTTTCTTTTGGAGCCTGATCTTTCATGAAAATTTAAACAACATTTGCATTCTTTTTTAACGCATTCTTCTTCTGTTGGATGATCACATATTCCACACTCACAACCGCTTACCATGTCTTTTGATAGACTATTTACAATATAACTAATACTGCAAATTTTTCTGATTTTCAGGTCAAATGGTTCTATTTTTTTGATTTATGTTTTTTTGCAGTAGGTTTGTCTGGTTTCCCTTCTAATTCCTGTTCCATTTCTGCCGCTTTACTATCTACAACTTTTATTATTTCTTGAATTAATCCATCAAGATCACTATCTGATGCTTCTGGTTCTACTGCAGTTGCAATCTCATTAATAGTACTTGAAATCTCAGCACTTACTTCCTCAAAACTCTCTGGATCTTCATATGCAGCATTATACAGATTTTTAAGATTATTTACATGACTAATTACTTGATCAGTTAATGTGAGTCTAAATTCAGTACCGTTGACTTTTATCATCTTTGAGATCATATTTCAGATTTCAAATTCAGTTCCTTAAAGGTTTTTAGTTGAAATATGTTGATGTTTGATGCATCGATTTTATCAAGTTAGAATACTATGTAATCCAAAGCCGATGCATCACTAATTAGTGTTGTATGTCTTGAACCTACAACGTATCCATTTTTGATATCAGTTGTAGGTATCCATCTGTTTGTTGATGTATAATGTCGTTTTTCCGCCAATTCCCGCTCTATTGCCTCAATGTCAAATTCACCTTCCTCTATTTCTTGTGAGGTTAGGTGTTTTATTGTGACAAGTATTTTGCTTACTTTAACACGATCTCCAAACTTCCATTTTGATGGTGGGTTTTCATCTGAAACTTCTAGAACTTTAATTTTCATTTGTTTATTTCCAAATACGTCATAACTGACCAGTGTTCTCTCATCTGTAAATTCTTCAAAGACTATTCTTGAATTGGTTCCTTTTGATTCAGATGCTGTCTCTAGTAATGACTTTGAATGCATCTCATTGGTTTCTAACTTAGATTCGGCCAAATTATCCTCTTCCATAATATCATTTATCATTAATCATTAAAAAACACTCTGCTGCTATTTTAGATAATTAGGCACTAGACCTATGTTTTGTTTTAAATGGCATTGTATGTTCTTTAAGCTCTAGTTTCTCTCTTTTTCCATCAATTCTTGCAAATACCTCTCCATCATAGGTGCAAACACAATCTGTTATCTCTTTTGACTCATCCCAAATCTTGTAAAATTCTCTCAATTCTCTACTTTCATACTGACCTAACCCTATTCTTTTTTTTGAAAGAAATTTGAATGCAAGTATTACTTTTCTATTATGATAAATATCGAATGTCTTGATCCATTTCTGACATCTCTCAATTTGATCTGCTGGAACAGGAAGAGATGTGCTTGTACCGGATTTTGCCTCTATGGTGAAAATCATGCTATTTTTAGTATTTACTGCTAAAACATCAGGTAATGCTATACTTGGGGAACCTAATCTGAAAGCTTTCCAGTTTTCAGCAGAATTGAATCTTTTTACCAATGTGTCTTCCCAATGATATCCACGCTGTCTACGTGTTCGCGCAATTTTTTTATTATCTTTCTTTGTTGTTTTTTCTATGACTACTTTTGGTTTTGTTAATGAAATTGAAGTCATTTTACTACTCATGTTTCTTTATGTCTAGTTTAGATTTAGTAAGGTAGGTAATTACAGAATAACCTCGCATAAAGAGGTAGTTTTGGCATTGAATGGTATTATAAGTTAAGTTTGGTACATCAAATTCTTCTTGATCTAGAATCATTTTTGTTTAATTTCTTAATCAGGGTATATCAAAACACTACTCAAAATTTTATTGACTAGACATAAAACAAAAAAACGCTATTGTCGGAAATTTTTTCTATCTTATATGTGCCTGACGTTTAAGAAAACAAAAACATTTAGAATTTAATTTATCTTGATAATTCCTTTATTAATTAAAAATTTTATTGCATTTAGCAAATCATCTTCTGAAACTTGATCTTGTCCATACCAAATAAAGATATTTTTCACCCAGTCAGGAATTTTCTTTGAATTCAAATTGCCCATATTCATTGCAATATCTTCTGATGATTGATTCGTTGATGTTGAGTCATTCACAAAGCAAACAGAATTATCGTATCCTGTAATTCGAAATGCCTCTTTTCTGGCGTCAAGTCCCTCTCCTGTATAGACATCAATATGTTTTCCAATGATGGCAGGACCAACATCATTGGAGTCAAAAATAGTCTGATTCTAAGGCTCCAGTAATGTTGGAATTATAATTTTTGTTCCAGGTTTTATGATTTGCGGATCAACTGCTATACTTCCAACCACTAAATTATTTCCGAGTGAATCCAGAGGAGTACTGTTGAAATAAAATTTTCCATCATACGAACCTAAATACTCTCCAGAGATAGTTTTGCCCCATCCTTGAATTTTTACTTCATTTACAAAATCGTTCTTGAAACTATATGCTTTTCCATCAATTAGTATTGGAATCATTTTTGATGAATAATCAATTTCTATTGGGAGAAAATATCCTGTAATATACCACCCATCACCACAATTCTGAGTTATAGATGGAATATCAACATCTGATGTAATTTGAGATTGTGAGAATGCAGGAATTATTGAAATTGTAATCAATATGACAACTAAAACAGTAAAAATGATTTTCATTTTAATTCTAATTTATTGCAACTCCTGGCATAAAATTAACGCAACTATGGCATAAGTTTTTCTCATATTGAATATTTAACTAACTTCATGTTAAACTGACCATAGTAAATTACAATTATGATTCATTAACAAAATATTGGAAAATTGTTCTATTAACCGTTAACTTCTCAGCCTGTGTCTTTGAACAAGTTTTTAAAAATTATACCTTGACATAATGATGATTCAATAATGAGGATTGAAAATAAAATCTGAGATTTAATGCACAAGAATAATCCTGAAAATAATTAAATCAAAAGATAAACTTGTATTTTCATAGGTGTTTTACAATGAGTTTATCAATCCCATTTTCGAGATATTTATGATGCTTGAACAAATCGCCAAAAATCTAGTTATGTTAAAACAAGAGTTTACACAATTGTATCGTGGGCATAGTCATATACAAGAATTCATTCCTATCTCTACCTCAGAATCTTTTCCAATAACTGATGAACATTTAGAATCACTGCATAATTTTGCTATAAAAAACCCAATTTATCATAATTCCTATGAACAAAAAATCGCAGGTATTTTGTGTAAAGTGTATGAAGGAGACATTAACGAATACTGGCTCAATAGTATCAAACATGGCTCTAGCTGCCAGCCATTTTATCCAACTTGGATTCTTTCAGCATATGTCGCAGCATCAATTGCAAAAAGTTTTGATTATAAAGAATTAGTAGACATTGGTTCTGGGGATGGGAGAATTGCATACTGTGCAAAAATTTTAGATTTACAAACAACAAGTATTGAAATTGATGATGTATTGGTGGACCTTCAAAATACTATTTTAACAGCAACAAAAGTTAATTTTAATCCTATTTGTGCGGATGCTATTGAATTTGATTACTCTTTGTTGAATTTAACATGTCCTGTATTTTTTATTGGTGGATTGCCACAAATGGGAGGAGATGTTTTGGCAACAAACATTATAGAAAAAATCTCTAAAACTAGTCTTAAAAAAAATACAGGTATTGTTTTTGCTGGTACTCACTCAAAGAGACAACTTTCAGGTAATCAATCTGAAGGTGGATGGAGTACATTGATTGGCAAATATGGTCTAAAAGTAATAAAAACCGCCTCACTTCCAACTATTTGGACTTTTGATCAACTAGATGATACGCCTTACATATACACTGAATTTACCTGATCATATCAAGGACATTTCAAAGTAATAATTTTCATCTTTTATTCCACACTTTTCTAACTTAACATGTTGGTCAATATTTGGAATTCCGGAGGATATCTTTCCCATTATTTTTATGGTATTTTCAATTTCTACTAAACAAAAATAATCTGTACCTTGTTTTGAAAATTCAATAATCTTACCTTCATGCGAGCCTTTTCTCCAAGAAACTTCTTTAAAACATTGACTGCAAAATTCAGATGACGGCCATACTATTTTTTGACAATGTATACATTCGGCTATGATGAAATTCCCTTTCTTTAATTCAGATTCAAAATTCATCTTACCAAGACCAAAACTGTTGATGATGTAGCTGCTGCAGACATATTATGAACTAATCCTATTTTTGCATTTTCGACTTGTCTTTTGTTTGCACATGATTGTAATTGCTGAGTAATCTCAATAGTTTGTGCTATTCCAGTTGTACCTAGAGGATGTCCTGACCCAATCAATCCACCCCTTGGATTAATTTTTAGATTATTTGTAGTGTGTAAATCTTTTATCATGTCCATTCCTTTTCCTTTATCTGTGAATCCTAATGATTCTAAAGCCATTGGCTCACAGACAGAAAATGCATCATGAACTTCTGCAACATCTATATCTTTTACATTGCATTTGGACATTTTAAATGCAGTTGATGCAGCAATCTGTGTTGATTCCATGGAGCTAAATGCCATGTTTTTTGTAAATCCAGCAGAAGTTGTTTTTTGTCCTATTCCAGTAATCCAAATTGGGACATCAGTGAATTTCTTACATGTATTTTCTGAAGCAAGTAATATTGAGGCTCCACCTGTACATGGTCTTGAGCAATCAAGCAATCTAAGATCATCTGTTAAT
>ORJL011129262.1_pt1 | contig 12654 bp, 17 predicted proteins | sample 1779941 | NCBI WGS metagenome assembly ORJL01 (sample SAMEA104232317, study PRJEB22302) | groundwater metagenome | biome: forest; feature: aquifer; material: groundwater | place: USA | collected 2011-08-07 | depth 5.8 m
AGTGGTAAATCTAAATATGATTACGTTGCAAATAATAAAATTCAAAAAGAAATCGTCGATAAATTGAAGCTTGGAAGATACTTGCCACAATAAGAAATCTTTAGGACTCCGCAATTATGAGTTCAGAAAATCAGGTAGATAGGAAGGTTCGTGACAAGATGGGTTATTCTTCCAGCTCGAGAATCATCTTCCTATTTCTCTCAAAAACTTTATTATCTACTATACCAAAAACTCCCTGTAGTTCGTCTTTAAACTGTTTAGAGTTGATTTTACTTAATGCTTTAGCTAATCTATCTTTCAAATCAAATCTTTCAGAAACTTCTTTCTTTATCCATTTCTTATCTTTTACTGAATTAATTAAGAGGAAGATGTCCCTAATGTCAGTTTGTCTACAACTAATTAACTTCATAGTAAATAAAGCGTCAGTATTAACAATTCTAAGCTTAAGTTGTTCACTTATTGTCTTACCTTGCAGATTCCGTAAAGCAGAATTATCAAAAATCCAATCAGCAGAAAATTTAGCTTTTGTCTGTCTATCAAAAACCTCACTTATTAGAACATCCATACTTACTTTGAGATTAGTTCCTAATTCTTTCTCGTATCTTTCAAAATTACCTTCATAAGAAACTTCATCAGAATAATTCTTTTCTTTATGATAACCCCATTCAAGAAGATCTTTTCCAATTTTTGCTAATTCTTCTCTATCTTTTATGACTATATCGCAATCTACCGAGAATCTAGGTAATGTATAAGCGTTGACTGCATATCCGCCAATGATTACAAAGTTACTTTTCTTCATCTTTTTCAGTGTTTCAAAGATCTCTTTTTCTCTAAGCTGTAATTGTTCCATATTTTTCCATCATATAACTGTAAGGATAGGCATAAAAACTATTCGATTTTGCCATTTTCTCAGTTTCTTGTAAAGTGTCAACGTACATTTCATCTTTCTTTATAGGGTTTAATTTATTAATAGGTATCAAAATAATAAACTCTCCAATGGTTGAACCTACACTAATGTAATTAGGAATTCTATATCTATTAAAGAAAGACTTCCAATATCTCAAATCGTTCTTTAAAACTTTAATGTAATAAGGTGATTTTTCCCTTCCTCTTTGAATATAAGAGTAATCAGACCAGATTTCTATTGCAGATAACCCAGTAAAAGCGTAAGGTTTCTTAGACTCTTTCATTATCTGAGATACTTTAAACTCTAATAATCCTTTTAATATGACTTCAGGGTTCACACATTTGTAAGAATTAGGAGAAACTTTCTTTATCCATCCATTATTTACTAATAAAGAGAAGATTTTCTTCTTCATGCTTTGTCCAACTATCCAATCCAAGTCTGACTGAGTAAATTCTTCCTGTAAGCCATGCTTTGAAAAGAACAAAGCATACGCTCTTAATCCATAGTTGGGTATCTCATTATACATAGTTACCTAATAGGTAACTCTATATTTAAAGGTTTCGATTTCATGATTATCACAAAAAGGTATGACGCCCGGACCAAGTCAAGCTCATAATTGCATAATTGGTGAGACTCAAGGTAGCAGTTTGAGTAGCAGTCGTTTTTTAAAACGGCTTACCTTGAGAAACCATGAAGATCGACCCCTACAACCACAAAGAGAAATATACTGCTTGGAAAGAAAGCGTGAAAAACGGAATTCCGCTTATTACAAAAGAGAATTCTGATTTAATAATGAACTTCCTTCATGATATGGAGATCGGCGCCAATATTGCCACAGAAAGCGTTAAAGGGGCAAGAAGTTACATCCGTCTGAACACTTTAAGAGACAAGCTCTGCTTTTTCGCTAAAAACTTTGATAAAACGTTCAATCTGAGAATTATAACGGATATAAAAGAAGAAAAACTCTTTCAATCAATCGTTCTTTATGAGATGGGGTGGAGTAAGCAACGGATTTACTGATCCTAACTTTGTACACGCATCAGCAGAAGAAAAGAATCAAATTGAGAAATATTTGATGGAACGAAAACCTCTATTGAATAAATAAAGTATTAATTTTTCCCAATCAATCCCTTGATTTCCGTTAAAAATATCTCTGCGTTTTGTATAGATTTTTCAGCAGGAGCTTTGTTTGCCTGAGCAAATGTCTTGTAGGTAAACTTGGTACGATTTTCCTCTTCTTCATCGAAGATTTCGAGCAGTGTTTCTGCTTTGACTTTTACATCTTCATAGAGCGCAAGAAGCTCCTCGGCAAGTTTACCTTGTCGAACAAACTTTCTAAATGCCGAATATACTGCCTGATGTACTCCTTGTTCTGGCAGTTTGATTCCTTTTGAAACCACGTAGGTTCTGGCTGCGTAAAAAATAGTGTAATAAGCATGAGCAATAACTGAGCTGTAGAATGTTTCAGAAGCAGGAACCTTCAAGAGAGTTTTTGCTTCTGCAATGTCACTCAAAATGAAGAGAGCTTTGGCTGCAATTAGCTCGTTCTCTGTGCGTTTTATGGAAAGCTCAACCTCTGAATCCATGTTGTATTGCCTCGTTTAGGATATTAAAATATGTATCGCCCCCGAAAAAAATAAGATTATTTCGAGCAACTTCTTTTCCATAGTTCTGCTCGTCGTTTGTTAGCATCTCGAGAAAGTCCTTCTTCTTGAAAACGAAAAGATGCACTTGGGGAGTGCTTAACCTTGTCTCGAAGTCGATTTCAGCCTCAATTGCTTTTGGGTCAATAGAATCATCACAAATGATTGTTACATCTAAGTCTGATTTTTTAGTCTGTGTCTTCTTTGCATAGCTACCTGTCACAATAAAAATAAAGAAAGGGGTAACTTTCCGAACTTTAGTTGCTAATTTCTCTACAATCTCGTTTGGAACGTGTGTTCCCTGCCATGCCAGATACTCGCTCAAAAATCCCAAATATGCTTGTGTCTGTAATAGATTGAGGCGGAGGCAGTAAAGAAACGACTTGCCGATTACTTCGTTTTCAACAATACCTCCATGCATGAGATTGCTCAAAGCACGATAAATGTAGCTCTTAGACTTCTTGCCTGAAAGCTTACACACGTCCGCGTACGTAAGCTTCTTCCATGGCTTATTTAAGAAAGCCTTACTGATGGTGTATTTTTCATTAAGGATATACATAGTATCTTTCCTATATTTAGGTATATAGGGTACTAAATAAAGAACTATATAAATCTTTCTTTCGTTCTGCCCCATAGGAGTTCAGTCCAAGAAGCCTATCACTTATGCCTAAAGAATATGATGCATTTATCACGTATTTCTACGCGAGCTGCGGGTATGACAAAAAACGTCTTTACAACACTGAAAGGAGGTAGAAATACAATGGAAAACAATAATGAGAATGAAAACGTCAAGAACATACTTGTTCTTGAGCGTGCTCGAGAATCAGAGGATTCTCGACATGCTAAACAACTTGAAGTTGTTGAAGCAGTTCGCACCAAAAATCCTGAGCTTGTCCGCTCCTGCTACGCAGTCGGCGCTTGGGTTTGGGCTGAGTTCCAACAAAAGTTAAGCCAAGAGGAAGTAGACTTCCTCAAACAGCTTGGCTTCCGATGGAATCCAGTTCGCAGAGTGTGGCAAAATGCCTGTGGTGTCAAAAACCAAGTGTTATTGCGACTGGTTTTTGAGCATGCTCAAGAATGCGAACGCAGAGCATTCTTGACATGTCAAAACACGACGCTCGGCAGGAGACCCTCGCCCGAAACGTCAAGGATTTTCAATCCTTGAGCGCACTCAAGAATGCAAAAGCCAGCATTCTTGATGTATGGAGTTATCCGCTTCGGTGAGGATTAAAGAAAAGCCCTCTTCGGAGGGCTTCTTTTTTTATTTTTCTTTTTTCGCTTTCGCTCGAACCGAAAGGATTAAACAATTGGATTTTCTTTGAAATCGATGGTTAAAAAAGATACTCAAAGAAAATCAGATAGGAAAAAGTTGCTTAGGCACGCAAAAGTGATAGAATCTCACTTTAGCTCAAACTTTCAGTCCCTGCTATTTTGCAATCGTTGTCATAAGACCTACTCTTTAAAAGAACTAGAAATAAACCATATTACTTATGATGAATTTTGGCGCTTTGCTGAATTAGTATGCAAATTCTGTCATGAAGCTATCGATACTTTCAAAACTTTACCTAAATTTGAAGAGATAAGAAAGATACCCCCTCAAACTATTCTTGCCTTCCAAAGAGAATTGTCCGGAATTATTATTGCTTCACGCTTTATTGATGGTAAGCTTATCTTAAATTCGCGTGTTAGGATTCCAAAAAATACAACAGTAAATCCTAGATTGCCGATGAGTTTTATTTAGTCTATTAATCTCTCTAAAAAGCAAAACATAAAAAGAGAGGAGGTATTCATCTTTATGGCAAAGCACCATTTTGTTCCAAGATTAATAATAAAGAGATTTGCAGATTCAGATGGAAAGATATTGTTTTACAACAAGAATAAGAACAGTTTCTCAAAACCAATTCCTCACTACGACCAACTTCAAGAAGGGAATTTTTACAGTAAAAAATCACTTTCAGAACTAAAATCTACTTTTAAACATATAACAATTAATCCTTTGTTTAAAGACATAGAAAAGACCTTGGAAGAAAATCTCAGCATTAATGTAGAGTCTCCTATGGGGGCAATCCTAGAGAGAATTATTCAACCATTACTTGAGGGAAAAGATGTGAAGTTATCTTCAGAAAAGTTGAATTTTATAAAAAAATACATAGAGATTCAGCATGTAAGAACTGTCAAATTTAAAGAAATTGGAAAAGAAGTCCATAAGGTAAGTCTGATGTTGCCTTCAAATATAAAAGACACAATAAAAGGTATAGAAAACAATAGGGTGATTAATCCTGTTGAATTGGTTAAAAATAATGCACCCCATTTAAATTCAAAAGCAAGAAGACAGAAAGTTAAACAATTAAAGAAGCTCTTGAAAAATCCAGATTTCCTTAAAGGAATAAGAGAATCCGATAGAAGTAACTCCATGATGGATGAAGAAATTAAAAAAGTTGAAAAACAACTTGAAGACATACGCACCCACCCAGATAAGCACTCTTCAGAAATAATAGATGTTGGTTTAACAGATAGATTTCTCAAGAGCAGAAAGTTAGATAAAAACAATCTGCGATTCGTGATAAATAATACTTCAATACCCTTTGTTCTTACAGATGTAGGTATCGTTATAATGTGTTGGGAATATGAAGATAGACAAGAGTTAAGAGTTTATCTTCCAATTCATCCAAGAATTCTTATTGAGTTAAGTCCAGAGGAAGATATTTTTATAGCAAATGAGAAATATGTTAAAGAATTTAACAAAATTAGTAAAGATGAATCTCTTCTTAAGGTTTATTCAAACTCGGCAGAAGCGTTAGGATTACTAGTTAAATAATTTGGATAAGAGCTTTTATCATTTTAGCTAGTTATTGATTCTTCGGCTTCATATCCTTGAATCCAAAAGTACATATCTAAAATCTTCATCATGGGATACCCTTTGAATTTATTTTTCAATGAATCTATTTCTTCTTTATTTTTAATATAAAAATCTAATAACTCTAAAAAAGATTTACTTGAATTAAACTTCTTTTGTATTACACTATTTTCCAATCCTTTCATAAAAAATCTATCATAAGCAGGAATACAACCTATTGTCCCTAGAATTATCTTAGTTATTAACGTGGGAGATATTTCCTCTATTTCATTAAGATACATTTTTTTCTTATTGAGTTCAGGATGTTTATTTAAGGTCAATCTAATATTCCTTAGTTCCAATTTTATATCTGAATATAGTCTTGAGAATAATTTAGATAACTCTACTTTTTTCTCTAAGTTTTCCTCTAATTCCCATAAAGGAAAATATTGACTAGACAATATAATCTCAACTATTTTTTTAAATATTGTATAATCTTTTTGTAATATAAAGCTAGAACCTCTGTACATTCCCCAACTAGCAAGATAGAATGCTAGATGAAGCTGTGCTAAATCTAGTTCTTCTAATGTTAGTCTCTTATCTTTAACTTTTTTAAAGAAGGCATAACAATGTTCCCACGATTTATATCTATGGTCTGAAATAGAATTTATACTTTTATAAAATTTTTCTACATTCTCAGTTATTTTGCTCATTTTATCAATTCCTCTAACTTTTCCAGTATCCAAACCATCCCTTCAGTATCCTGTCCGCAATATTTAGCTAAATCTGCTCTAACCTTCTGTATCTCTTCTGGTGTTGCCTTCTCTCCTTCATAAGAGCCATGTGTAATGAACAGATACGACAAAGAAGCATCTGAGCCATTGGCTATCTCAAAGTCTTCATATGTTGCGCCCGTTAAAACAGGAAGAACATACTTTAAGGACGCACTTCCCTTCTGTTCTGGGTGATAATAGGCAAAGTTTCTGAAAGGTATTAGTAAATCTTCCATTCGCTCTATTACCGAATCAATCCACTCTTGTTGTAAAGGATATAACTCTCCCAATTTCTTCAATACAGTCTGCTCAAAACTCTGGTTGTACGCTACTATTGTGCCTTTTGCGTCTAGAGCTTCTTTTAATGCCTCTAAAAACGCAGGTCTGGGATCATCTGCTCCTTCCGCAATAAATGAGTGGTGCTCGGGTTTTGCCCCTTTCTCAGCCGCCACATGCACTGAAAACTGAAAGGGTATCTGCTGGTAGGGTTTTAGACCGTTGTAGAGTGGAATTGCCGTGTTGTAGCTCTCAAAATCCATGAAATAGAGGGGATATTTCAGCGTATTAATGAACAATGAGAGTTCTTCGTGATTGACATGGTGATTGCCTGTTGTTACGGTCTTATGCTGTATCTTGTGCTTATCATTCATCTTGAAATGATCAGGAACATCTTTAATTTCCAGTATTCCTGCATTAAACAACTCAATAGCTTTCTTTCCGCCACGATACAGGTCAAGGATATTACATTGAGGGTTTTCTTTCCAAAAAGTATCGTGTACCTTATACTTATCTTCACAATACTCTTCCCCCTTCTTTATATCAGGGCATTCTTTTAATGCGATGATAGCAAATAACCTCTTTACATTTGCTTCAACATTTTTAATTTCCTCATCAACCTCATCATTTACAGGAGCTTGCACAAAGAATTCCTTGGCTTCAATCTCCCCTTGCCTGACGTATTGATTATTGATATGCAGTACAAAGCAATTTCTTATTTTCAACCCAGCAGATTCATAACAATATTTCTGAAAGGAAATATCTTGGAGATACTCTTCTTTAACCTCGGTCGCGCTTTTAACTTCTATAATATCCCATTCATTCTTTTCCACTGGAACTAAAATGTCTGCTCGTGCGTAGCATTTACCATTCTGGTGTATAAATCCAGCTTCAAATAACGGCTTTCTTTTCTTGAGCAGTTCCCGTGACTTTTTATCGTTGTTGATGGGAGTTATTTCTTTTATATCGATTCCATCGAGAAAGAGGCTTTTTGCCAGCTCTCCGACTTTATGCCCTTCGTCGAATCGGTGTTGTGTAGCTTCATCTATCTCGGGGAGTTCTTCGGGGAGATTGAACATGAGCCAGAGGGCTTTTGGGCAGGTTAAGCCGATTACGTAACGGGATTTTGTTAATAATTTTTGCTTCGAAGAATACGCCATCATGATTTATTCAGAAATAGATATTATAAAAATGTTCTTAAAGGTAGTATTACTTAATTCTCAATGAATAGAGCTAAATTAATATCAAATGAGTCTTATTGGGATTTATTTTTAAATAAGCAGTTCACAGAGCAGGAGTATTTTTCATTGGAAGAATTAGGTATGAATAAAAATAATAAAATGAGTATTTCTAAGATAACTCGTCTTTTGGCTCTTACATTAAAGGATAAAGATAAAGATAACTTTGCTAAATATTGTCTTGAAATAAAAACAAATGGTAGTAGCAGATCTGCTAGAATTCCTCTTGTTAGGTTCTCAAATCAGAGCCAATCAATCTGGAAAGTTATTAGGTCGCTTAGGGAAATGGAAAGAGGAATATTAGACTTGCAAGATCTAGAGTATCATCTTAAGCATTCTCTCGGAGAAAGAAAGCTTTCTATGCCAAAGAAGATTTTAATAATCTTGGAGGATAAATCAGAAAAAATGAAGGAAACAGAAATTTTAGAGTATGTAAAAGATAAGTCTTCAGATGCTAATGTCCTTTGTATTTCTTTAGAATTTATCTGTAAATACTTAAATTCAAAAGAAATTGTTGATCTTGACAAAATAATATTAGATAAAAAAACAACTTATCTAAGAAGCTGAATAAAATGAGCGTCATCATAAATAGAACTCCCACTGGAAGATTAATAAGTCTACATTCAGAATTAAGATATCTTTATGCAAGGTTTCGAGATAGAACTTTTGATTTAAATGACATGAAATACGATGAATCTCAAAAATATAATCCTCTAATGTTCTTTCCTTTGATAAAAAAAGATAATTCAATAGGAGTTTATGATCCTTATTTAGACAATCCGTTGAGTCCTGCAAAATTCCATTTAACCCAAAGCATAGATTATGATAAACAGAAAAGCAAATCCGCAAGTGAATGTTTAAACGCTCTTGAGGCGCTGGGTTGGGCGGATAGAATAAATGGAAAAGCCAGAGTATCTCCTAAAGGGATTAAAGTTTCACAAGTTTCTTTCCAAAGTAAGGATTTCTTAGAATATGCAAGAAGTTCAGTCTTAGGATATGGGGTTTTTGTTGGTTTTCTATATAAGTGCCGAGAACATTTAAATATAGAAAAAATAATCAACAAAAGTGATATTCAAGTAGGGTATGTTAATACAAAAGAATCTATATTGGAAAATGGAAAATCTATTCCTCTCTCAACGGGATCTCAAAAAGACACCATCGTTAGGACTAGATCTACACTATTTGCTTGGGCTATTTCTACAGGATTTGCTCTGCCGATTAGTTTAAATGTCCCAGATCAAAAAGATTTAATTTGGCAAAATCATGTTTCGTCAGAAATTAATAATAAACATTGGGGCTGGAGTAAACTAAGAATGTTTATCCCTAAAGCAATATTCGATGGCAGTCATTATGTTGATAGACCGCTTAGTTACAAATGGATGACTAAGAGCACCAAGGCATTAAGAGAAAGAGGTCAGAGAAGTATACGGCATGCATCACTAACTGCGGAAGCAAAAATTAAAAATCGAAGATTTGCTATAGTTTTTTGTTTAGGTTTAGCTTCTAAGTTTAATAAACGACTTAATTTTGAGAAGTTGGTGAGGCTGATGTCAAAAGAGCCAGACTATTTTGTCATTGATTCTAGTAATTTTGAAAAAGTTATGCAGTCAGAAAAAGATATCGCAATAGCATCAGGCATCCCATTCGTGGAGAAAAGCAACATTCTTTGCCCATTGACTAAGATAAATTTAGACTATTTATGCTCTGATGCACCACAAAATTTAGTTTCTCTTCTTTCAGAGATATCTAAAGAGGTTTCAATTTAATGGTTATTAAAAAGAAAGAGGCAATTCTGACTTATCCAGATTATAGAAAATTTATCAAGTTCGTAGAAAATAAATTTGATTTATCCATTTCACATATAGATCCTTTCGATTTCTTTAAATTAGAGTCTAAAATATCAGATATAGATACTTTCTTCAAAGGAAGAGCAGTGAAAATTCCAGAATTTAATTACCTCTCTGAATTTAATAACATTAACCGATTCGAAGATTTCACTTCAAGGAACGAAGTAAAAAATATCTCTTTATGGGCACTTTCTTGTTTAAGAAAGATTAGTCACGGTGCTGATATAAGGCTAGGCAAAGAGTTGGAGATTATTCAGACTAAGAATCCTCGAGATGGAAGATTAGATGTAGTTGTTCTAAATGATTCAAGCATCTTAATTATTGAATCAAAGATAAGTTTAAGCTCATTATTAAGTGAAGGGAGATTTAGATATCAAATTCCTTCCTACGAAAAAGAATGCAATAAGATAGTTAATTCTTATGATCTAAGTCATAAGTCTAACCATAAAATAAGCATTTTTCTTCTAATCGGTGGAGAGGAAACAGATCTTTATCCGCCAATGCATGAAGATTGTACTACGGGTCAAGTCGGAGATATATCTAAGATATTTTATGATAACCTGAGTAAATATAATATAAAATTTATATCTGCCAATGCCTTATGGGCTTTAGCCAATTATTCCATATTAAAAGATAAAAAAATTAATTGGTCAGATTTACTACCGAGTTTTTTTGAAGATAAAAATGTTATTGGGTTATTGTCTGCTGGTAAGGTGATTAAAGATAAGGAGGTTATTTTTATTGAACCATTAAATATCTAATTTGTCTTGTTCAAGTCTTTTCTTTGCCAGTTTGACATATTCTGGATTTATTTCATATCCTAAGCCAATTCTTCCTAATGTTTTAGCCACTTTAATTGTTGTTCCACTTCCTACAAATGGATCTAGGACTTTATCTCCTTTGAAACTATATAGTTTTATTAATCTTCTAGGTAACTCTTCTGGAAATGGGGCTGGATGTCCTATTGATGAGGCTTTTGCAGGAGACATTTCCCAGAATGAATTAATTGCCCAATCAGCCCATTCTTTTTGCGTAATCTTTGATTGTTCTTTGATATCCTTCGAGACTTTATCTTTTCTTTTCCCCTTTTTTGAGAAAACAATTATCCATTCAAAAGGAAATGTGGAAAAAATATTTGGCGGATAGGGATAACTTCCAAATGAACTGAATCTAGAGGATTTCCTTTTATCCCATACGTATAGAGAGTGCAGATAAGCCTTGCCTGTAGAATTCATAAAATTTTCTAAATCATTTATTATAGTTTTGGTTACCCTCCTCTCAAAGTGAGTTTCTTTACCTGAAAGAAAAACAGGCATAATATTAATGCATAGTTTACCATCTGGAACTAGAACTCTGAGGCATTCTTCCCATACTTTATTTAAGTTATTAATATATTCTTCATAACTATTAGGAGAGCCAAGCTGATTGTCTCCTGAGTGATTTTCACTAGAATTGTAATTCTTTAAGTCAAAATAAGGAGGACTTGTAATGATCAGGTGGATGCTTTCATCTCTAATTTCTTTCATCTCTCTACTATCCCCACAATATATTTTGTGATCTTCTACCATGTTTTCTTATCCCAAATTATTATTTGCTCTTTTCTTTTAGTCTTATTTAATTTATCAAATACCTGACTGCTAGAATTTGTATATTCTCTTTCTATTATTTTATTTGGTTTATGCTCAAACATTTCTGAAAATATCTCACTGCCTTTAATAATCTTCTGTCCAATCTTTTTGTCGCCTACAACAAATATAATTATTGCATTGTCTTTTGTTACTCTATCTATCTCATTTAAAACCTTTTTCATATCTTCTTTATAGGTTTTAGTATTTTGAATCAGTTCTTTTTTTATTTTTATTCTATTATAACCTAATATATTCAATACAATCTTCCCATAATATGAGGTATAATCTAAACAATCAAAATAAGGAGGACTTGTAAATACAAAGTCTATGCTTTTCTCAGATATAAACTTTGATATTTCGCGAGAATCTCCGAGTATTACTTTAGATTTTCCATTATTTATTTCTCCATCTGGATGATGTTTGTTTACTTTTTCTAAAAACTTTTCGTAAAAATCTATTTCTCGCTTAGGGTTTATGTCCTTACCTACTGTACTAGAAGTCCATTTATAATGATTACATGCTCTTGCACTTAACGCAATTGCTCCGACAAATGCAACTTTTAAATATTGAGACATTTCTGGGAAATATGGTACTAAGGAAATTATTTCTTGGGCAGTTTTTTTATGAAAGTGCTTTCTTGCTTCATCGCACATTAACTCAGGAATATCTTTTTTTGCTTTGGAAATTATAGTCTCTGTCTCTGCTAAGACTTTTTCTTTGTTGGTCTTCAAAGAGTCCATTTTTCCACTTGCGATAATATATGCCAAAGGATTATTATCTATTCCATATACCTCTAAATTGTTGAGTAACCCTTCGAATAATATTGTTCCCGAACCACAGAAAGGGTCTAAAAGCGATGAACCTTTAGGCAATTGAGATATAATCATAGAAGCTTCGACTGAGGAGATTTTACCTCTATAGGGATAAATACCATGAATAGAAAAAGGTCTATTCACGCTTTTTAAAGTGTTTATTTCTAGCCTCATTTTAATTAAATATTGATTTGCCCGAATTTAAACTCTCGTATAAAGAGGGCTATACATATTTCGACCCCTAAATATATAAACCTTTCGACCCCTAAAGTTTTATATATCTAAAGTGCGATACAGACTTATGAAAATAACAAAAGTTAAATCTAGAGAATATAATGGGAAAGTTTATTTTAGGTATCGAATCAACTTGCCAGAATATAAATTGATTGAAGCTCAATTTAAAGAGGGAGATGACCTAAAACTTGATGCAAAGAAGGGAGAAATCCGCTTAAGAAAAATCTCAGAAAATAAGTAAATTCTTACATTTAAACATATGAGTAAATTGATAAATTTTGATAGAATAATTTCAGTATAAGTTTAATAAAAGTTATAATTGTTTAGCTAAAAACAAAGGTTCTTGATTAACATCTGTTTCAATTCAACCTTCAAATCCAATCCTTTCAATTGCCATGACGCAATCACCGATGCAAGAGTTTGATAACTTTCCTTTCCGGTCTCTGACCGGAAAGCACCG
>ORJL010590839.1_pt1 | contig 12653 bp, 5 predicted proteins | sample 1779941 | NCBI WGS metagenome assembly ORJL01 (sample SAMEA104232317, study PRJEB22302) | groundwater metagenome | biome: forest; feature: aquifer; material: groundwater | place: USA | collected 2011-08-07 | depth 5.8 m
CCCGGCAGTGTGGTCAATATTGGGCGTGGAGCATTTCAGTACTGCTGGCTGACGAATATCACGGTGGATGCGCGTAATCCAAACTACAGCGACCGCGACGGCGTCCTATTTAACAAAGAGCAGAGCACTCTTATGCAGTACCCGGCCGGCAGAGCGGGCAGCTACGAAATCCCCAACAGCGTGACGAACATCGAGTCTGGAGCGTTCTTTCGCTGCCCCGGGTTGACGAGCATCAGAATACCCAATGGCATAATCCACCTTAATCGTTATGAGTTCTTCGGATGCATAGCCCTGACCAGCGTCACCTTGCCCGGCAGCGTGAGCGGCATCGGGGAGGGGGCTTTCCTTGGCTGCACCGGGCTCACCAGTGTCTATTTCTCAGGCAACGCCCCGAGGTTGGGGACGGCTGTGTTTGAAAATGGCAAAAAAGCGATCGTTTATCACCTTGCTGGCGCTACGGGCTGGGGCTCGACTTTCGGCGGACTTCCAACGGCACTCTGGGATCCATCCTATCGCCCTTGGGCGGAGGCTTGTGGGCTTGTGGCAAAGTACCCCAACGCAAGCGGCGAGCAGGACGACCCGGATCAGGACGGGCTCACCAACATCCAGGAAATGGTCGCCGGCACGGATCCCACCCAGCGGACATCCACCCTGGCGTTTGAAGCGCTGGCCAGGCCCGGTGACCTGAGTGATGACGACAAGACGTCCATAGACCCAGGCCAATTTGCCCTCTATTTCCAGTCCATCCCCGGCAAGACCTACGAAGTCCAGAGCGCCGACGCCCTGGGCACTTCCTGGACCACGGCGGTCGCTGCCACCGCCACCACCACGCAAAAGCGCATCCTGCTCAGCAGGCCTGCCGTTCAGCGATTCTATCGAGTGGTGATTCGCTGAAGCACGCCAGTGGGAGCGTGTCAGAAAGGCGATAGAGGCTGCCACAAGCCACCTCCGGCTTTCAACGGGCGTCCGGAGGTCCGCCAGGTTTTGGACTGCGCCAGTCCTCTGGCGCTTTGACTGCGCGCGTGACACGTACAGCCGGCGAAACCTGGCCGTGAGACCCACCACGCCCGAACCAAAAGCGGTCCCGATGCATCGGGACCGCAGTCCAAGACGCTTCGCGCGCAGCAAGGCCGTGGGGAGGGCCGACAGATTGTGGACTGGGCCAGTCCTCTGGTGCCTCAACCCTTGCTCGCCACGTCCGCCCGACTGCGGAATGCGCCCGGCGTGGTCATGCGTCGGCGCAGGAACTGCCGGTTAAAATGCGAGAGATTGTTGAAGCCGGCCAACTCGCTGACCTCGAGGATCGAGTGGGTGGTCCCCGCCAGAAGGGCGCATGCCCGGCTGATGCGCCAGTCGTTGAGATATTCGATGAAACTTGTCCCCGTGGCCCGGCGGAAGAAGCGACAGAACGTCGGCACGCTCATACGAGCGTGCGCGGCCACTTCGGAGAGCCGGATTGTCGATTCGCTGTGGCGATGGATGTACTCAACGATGCCGGACAGCGCGATGTAGTCCCGCTCGATGTCGAACGGGGAGCGAGTGGCCGCCAGGATTGGCCGGGCGCTTTCTTCCGTGGCGAGCTTTTGCAGGATGGCGAGGAAAGCGATCATACGTCGCCCGCCTTTCAGGTCGGCGAGATTCTGCATGAGGGCCTCCGCTTCGTTTGTGGCCAGTCCGGAGAACACCAATCCGTGCGCCGCCCGATCCAGCAGCGCCACGATCTCCTTTAACTCGTTGCGGCTCAGGAAATCGAGACCGATGGATTCGCGCGTGAAGTGGATGATGCAGTTCCGCACGACCCCGCCCTGCCCCTGTTCCTGTTCCGCCGCCCAGGTGTGGGGTAGATTGGGACCCAACAGCACAAGATCTTTCCAGGCGTAGTCCGCCACACTGCCGCCCACCAGCCGCCGTCCGGCGCTCCCAAGGGTCAGCGTCAGTTCGTACTGAGGATGGTAATGGTATAGGAAATCCGGTTCGCCGGTGTAACAGGTCACCAGGAGGGCGTCCCCCTTTCGCTCGGGGAGGGCATAGGGCAGGGGCGTCAGGTGCAGATCCTTCATGAGCGGATAGTATCAGAACATTGAGCTTACCGTCGTGGAAACGTTTTGCATGAGTGCCATGATTGTAGTGAGCACTGATCCATGCAGTCAATGTCCCAGAATTTCATGAACCCTGGAGAGCTTGGGACTGACTCCATCCAATCAACGCCATGACCTCGCGCGAACGTATCAAACGACTCATCGCCCGGCAGCCTATCGACCGCTGCGGCTTCTGGCTGGGCAACCCGCATCCGGACACCTGGCCCATCCTGCACCGGCACTTTGGCACCACGACCGAGGAGGAGCTGCGCCGCAAGCTTGGCGATGACGTTCGCTGGATCTGTCCCCAGTTCTATCCTGATGCTTATCGTGATCCTGAAGGTCGCGGCCTGTTCGATGCCGGCCTGGACCGCGAAAAGTACGGCAGCGTGGGCCCGCTGGCCGGTTGCACTACCATGGCCGAGGTCGAGCGGTTTCCCTGGCCGAATCCGGACTACTTGAATTTCGACTCCTGCCTGCGGGACCTTCGGGCGGCCGGCGAATTTTACCGGTTGAGTGGCTTCTGGGCCTGTTTCTACCACAACGTCGCCGACCTGTTCGGCATGGAACAGTATTTCATGAAGATGCACACGGACCCGACGATCGTGGAGGCGGTCACGGACCGGGTGTGCGAGTTCTATTACGAGGCCAACGAGCGTTTCCTGGCAGCGGCGGGCGACCTGATGGACGGCTATTTCTTCGGCAACGATTTCGGCTGCCAGATAGGATTGGTCTGCAGCCCGCGGGACCTGGACACGTTTGTGTTCCCGTGGTTCCGCCGGTTTGCGGAGCAGGGCCGCCGGCACGGCTATCAGGTGGTGGTGCATTCGTGCGGATCGGTCCACCGGTTGATTCCCCGGATGATCGACGCGGGGGTGCAATGCCTGCATCCGTTGCAGGCACGGGCGCGGGACATGGAAGCCGAGCGATTGGCCAAGGACTTCAAAGGACGCCTGGCTTTCCTAGGCGGCATCGACGCGCAGGAGTTGATGACGAACGGCACGCCGGACCAGATCCGAGCCGACGTGCGCCGGGTCAAGAAGCTGCTCGGGCCGCACCTCATTGTCAGCCCGAGCCACGAGGCCACTCTGCCGAACGTGCCGCCAGAGAATGTGCAGGCGCTGGCGGAGGCTGCATTGGAACCGGCGAGCCCGGCATGATGACCTCCAAACAACGCCTCCGCTGCGCGCTCGAACGGCGTCAGCCGGATCGTCTGCCAGTCACGACGCACCACTTGATGGATTCGTTTCTCCGCCACGCTCTGGGCGGGGCCTCCACTCGAGGAAATCGAACGCTCTTAGCAGAAATAGAAGCTTAACCCATGATCACCTCCCCAAAACAGATTCTAGCGGTTCTTGGCCTCTGGGCAGTCAGCCTGGCCCCGGCACAAGCCGCGGATACGGCCAACGTGCTATGGCAAGTCGGCCGTCCCGATCATAGCTACATGGGGTTTGCCATCGCGGGCAACTACTCCGCATTTGCAGGCAAATTCGACCGCCAACCGCTCGTGTTCGAAATCGGCCGCAGCGATCCTGCTCGTGACTGGCCCTTCATTCAGCCTGGGCCCGCCGATGCCTGGGCGGGCAACCGCGCGCATCCCTTTACCATCCGGTTCGTGCTCTCGTCCGTGCCGCGCGGACTCTTCACGCTACGCGTGGACTTGACCGATGCCCACTCGGGCCTTCCACCCACCCTTCAGATAGCCGCAGGCGGACAAATCGGCCGGTTTCCCCTGCAGCCCGGCGGGGGCGACGCCTCGCTTGGCAACCCCTCCGCGGGCAGACCACAGACTATCGAACTCGGGCTTCCCGCCAGCTTTTTGCGCCAGGGTACCAACGAGATCAGCCTCACCACGGTGGAGGGGTCCTGGCTGCTATACGATGCGGTCGCCCTATTCCAGGATCCGAACGCCGATACCAGCAAGCCGGAGATCCGAAGCCTCACCGTTGAACCAACGCCCCTGTATTTCCGTCGAGAGGGCAAACTCCGGCGGGTGCTGAAGGTCAGGGTAACCACCAGCACGCCGCCGACAGAACTGGTGATTGGCGTCCAATCGGGCGGCGAGAGCATCGTGGTGCCGGTCAAGAGTCTGCTGGGATGGGAAGGATTCAACCAGGAGGTCAACATCCTGGATTCGCCCGGCCCTGTTGAGGCCACGATCACAGCCCGAGCCGGTACCCAGACCAAGCAGAGCGTGGTCACCGTGAATCCCGGGAAGAAATGGAAGATCTTCGTTGGGGCCAGCGCCCATACTGACATCGGCTACACCGACCTCCAACCGAAATGCGCCGAACGCCACAATGAAAACACCGACCGGGCGTTGGCGCTCATGGAAAAATACCCCGACTTCAAGTGGAATCTCGAAGTTGCCTGGCAGGCTGAGAATTACCTGGCGATGCGTCAGGGCGAGCAGCGCGAGCGCTTCCTGCGGTTCGCCAAGGAGGGCAGACTGGGAGTCCAAGCGCTTTACTGCAACCTGCTAACCGGACTCTGCTCCCACGAAGGCGCCTGCCGCATGACTTCGTTCGCTCACAGCCTGCAACGGGACTACGGCATCCCGTACCGAAGCGCTATGATCAGCGACGTACCCACGCAGGAAGCCTCTCTTCCCATGCTGTTGGCGGCCTCCGGGATTCGCTACTTCAGCAGCGGCATCAACAATGATCGTGCCTACTCGTTCGACCAGATGCAGGGGCGGAGTCCCTGTTGGTGGGAAGGTCCTGACGGCAGCCGCGTGCTGATGATGTATGCCCCGCAATACGCCCAAGCGAGCCAATGGGGTCTCGCACGGGACCTCGAGACCGCCCAGTCGTATGTCCCCGGGCTCCTCAAGACGTATGAGGCCCGCGCCAGCTACACAGCGGACGCCGTCTGGCTGCATGGTGCCCTCGGCGATAACGATCTCCTCAATGAGAAGCTCCCTGAAGTCGCCAAGGCGTGGAACGAACGCTTTGAATTCCCGAAAATCATCCTGTCGCACAACGCGGAGTTTTTCGAGTATATCGAGCGCAATTACGGCACAAAACTGCCCGTTGTTCGCGGCAGCGCCGGGACCTACTGGGAAGACGGGGCCGGTTCCTCGGCGGCGGAAACTGCTCTCTCTCGCAAAGCCAAGGAAACTCTCGCCTCGGCTGAACAATACCTGGCCTTCGCTCGCCGCATCCAGCCCCAGACCCCGTATCCGGTTGGCGACCTTTACCGCGCTTGGCGGAACTGCCTCCTGTACGATGAGCACACCTGGGGCGCTTACTGCTCAATCAGTCAGCCCGACAGCGACTTCTCTAAACAACAATGGCAGATCAAGGCGCAGTTCGCCCTGGACGCCACCCAGCAGGCCAGCTCCTTGGTTCAGCAGGGAGCGTCCGCCCTTGCTTCCCTGGTGAAGACCGACGGACGCTCGCTGGTCATCCTCAATTCCGCCAGTTGGCCACGCACGGATGTCACCCGGGTCCAGTTGCCTGAAGGCATCGATGTTGAGGACCCCGAGGCCATCTCGTGCGATACCCCTGAAGGCACGCTTCTGCTGATCAGGAATGTGCCAGCCTGCGGCTACCGCGCGCTCAAGCTCAGATTCGGAGCCGTCCGCTCGAACGCCGAAGCCACCCAAGGCACCACCATCGAAAGCCGCTTTTACAAGGTCACATTCGATCCAGTCAATGGTTCCGTCACCAGCGTCTTTGACAAGCAGCTTGCCCGGGAGCTGGTGGATTCCACGGCACCGTTTCGGCTTAACCAGTATCTCTACGTGGCGGGTGGACTGGGCAGCCGCATCGTGATGAACGAACACGGGCCCGAGCCGAAGCTCACGCTCTCGGTTCCCGAGAAGGCCCAATTGCGCCGCTCCCGTCTCGGCGGGTTAGGTGAACGGATGACGGTTGAAACCGCGGGCACGATGGCCCCGCGAATCGTGACCGACATCACCGTGTGGAACGACCTCCCTCGCGTGGACATCGTCAATCGCCTCGACAAAACCCAGACCTACGACAAGGAGGCCGTCTATTTCACCTTCCCCTTCGCGGCCGAGAAGCCGACCATCCGTTACGAATGCCCCGATGCGATCGTCAACGTCGCCACTGATATGTTGCCTGGGGCCTGCCTGGACTGGTTTTCGGTGCAGCACTTCATCGAAGTGACCGGGCGCGACGTCGCCATCGCCTGGGCCACGCCGGATGCGCCGCTGGTTTGCCTTCAAGACATCAACCGGGGCCAATGGCGGCGGGAGAATCTCCCCATCAAGAACGGTCATCTCTATGCGTATGCCATGAACAACTATTGGCACACGAACTACAAACCAGGCCAGGGCGGCCCTCACGTCTTCCGCTTCTCCATCTCCAGCCGCGCCAGCGCGGATAACACCGCCTCCGCCAGGTTTGGATGGAACGTCTCCAATCCATTGCTGGCGGTGCTCGCGGAGAACAACCCTCAAGCTCCCCTGCCAGACGCGTCCGCCAGCCTTGTCGAGATCGCTGAGCCGAACGTTCTGCTGATTGGCGCCAAGCAGGCGGATTCAGGCGATGGTTTGGTTCTGCGCCTTTGGGAGGTCAGCGGGCGGGCTGTTACGGCTCACGTCCGGCTGAAACACCTGCCCGCTCAGAAGGCGACAGCCTGCAATCTCGTCGAAGACCCGCAGGGGAGCCTGGTCGTCACCGACAATGTCGTTCAGGTCCCTGTCCGTGGCTCCGGGCTTGCCACGGTATTAATCGAATGATTCAACGATGTTCGTCCACTATGAAAGCCGAATCTGAAGCAAGGGGCTGTTCGCAAAATCGCCCGATCTGGGGACCGGGCCTGCAGACTGTACGGGTCGCAATCGTCTTCTGTAGGCCGCATGCCTTTATGCGACGCCTTGCCACTCTGTCGGTGGGGCTGCTGCTGTTCGCCTGGTGCGGAAGGGCTGCGACATTGGAGATCGTGCGGGTCGAGCCCACGCCATTGTTCCCTACGCCGGTTCCTGGCCAGCCGTTGACCCAGGTGGCCAGGCTTCACTTGAGCAACACAGGCCAGCCGGTGTCCGGCCGGATCAGTATCAGGGTGGGAGAGACAGCCCCCTACGCCGAGGACCTTGGCAGCATTGGAACCGGGAATTCTACGAATGAGATTCATGTCGTTGATGTCTCGGCGCCAACAAAGGTCACAATCGACATCCTCGACCGGGACTCGGGGCAGTCCCTGGCCAGGCGAGAGCTCGATTGGCAGCCGCAGAAAAAGTGGAGGATTTTTTGTGTCTCCTATTCCCACCACGACCTGGGTTACGGCAATTACCCGCACCGCCTGCGCACCGAGATCCGGCACGCCAACATCGAGCGCCCGCTCAAGTTCTGCACCGAGACCGACGGCTGGGATGATGATGACAAGTTCCGGTTCATGATCGAAACCAGCGAGCCTATCACGAGCTTCCTCGCCAGCCACGGCGAAGCCGATGCCACGGAGCTGGGGCGCCGCATTCGCGAAGGCCGCATCCAGATCGGCGGCGTTCACAATACAGCCAATACGGAGCAGTTGAGCCATGAGTTGATGGCGCGCTTGTTTTACCTGACGGGTCGCCATTCCCGGGATCTGCTGGATGTGCCGGCAAGCCGGACCGCGCAGATTGACGATGTGATCGGTCTGACCTGGCCGCTGGCCACCTTCTGCGCGGCAGCCGATCTCCCGTACTTTTTTCATGGCCACAACGGGTGTAGCAAATCCCTGCTGCCAGCGGCCAATGAGCCGGTCTTCTATTGGCAGGGGCCGGATGCCGCAAGCAAGGTCCTGGTGCGGTCTGTGGACTACGGCGGCTATGCGGGGGACAATATTGGAGACGGCAGCGCCGACCATATCCAGAAATCCGTAGCCAAACTCGGCGCCAACTGGCCCTATGACGCCTTGTTGCTCCAGGAGGGGACCGATTTCCAATTGGTTACTATGGACACGGCGCGGAAGATTCGCGCCTGGAACAGTCATTACCGCTACCCGCACCTGATCTACGCCACGATGGACATGTTCTTTGACGCGATCGCACATCAGATGGATCCGTCGAAGATCAATACCTACGCCAAGGACGGGAACAACCATTGGGCCGATCAGGACTCCAACGATGCGTGGCTGCTGGGGCAAGCTCGTCCACAAGGCGAGGCCATTCCCACCGCCGAGAAGTTCTCCACCATCGCCCAAGCCGTGGTCGGCGGCGGCTATCCCTGGACGGATCTCTATCAGGCCTATCATCGGCTGCTTGCCTACCACGAACATACTGACGCCATCGACGGGATCGGCCCGGACAAGGAGCGTATGCGGCAATACGAGACTGAACTGCAGGAGAATCGGGAGATGGTCATCGAGTCTCGCGAATTCTCGGGGCGGGCCTTGGCAGGGGCGCTGGATCGGTTGTCGGGCGGGATCATCAGGAAGAGCGAGCGGACGATCGTCGTGTTCAATCCCCTGGCAAGGGAGCGGACGGACCTTGTGCGTGTCGCGGACGTGAAGTTGGATCTCGGAGATCAGTTGGTTGACACGGCCACGGGCGAGAAGGCGCAGTGGCAGAAGATGCCGGACGGCGCTTCGGTTTTCGTGGCGTCGTCGGTGCCGTCCCTCGGCTATCGAACCTTTGCCGTCGCGCCGGGAGGCTCTCCGAAGGCTGAGCCGCAGACGGGCGCCACCAGGACGGTACTGGAGAATCGCTACTACCGCGTCGCATTCGATCCCGCTACCGGAGGCATCACGAGCATTCGCGACAAGGAGTTGAACGAAGAATTAGTGGACCAGGCGGCCCCGCATCGTTTCAACGAGTATCTCTACGAACGTTTTGAGACCAAGGATTGGAACACTCCGACGAAATGGCATCGCGTGAGATCAGCCCAGTTGAAGGCGTCCGCCGGTCCGGTGGCGGAGGCGATGGAAATTACGGCTCAGCCCACGGGTGTCGGAAGCCTGAAACAGACGGTCGTTCTCTATCGCGACCTTAAACGCATCGAGTTCGTCCTCGATCTGGTCAAGTCGCCTTCGGGGCGAACGGAGCGGATGAGCAGGGACAATCCAAAATACAAGGAGTCGGTATTTGTGGCCATGCCCTTTGCGGTTCGGGACTTCAGCTTTCATCATGAACTGCCTGGCGGTGTGGCCGAGCCGGTCAAGGATCTCTTCGACGGCGCATGCACGGCATTTTACGCGGTACGGCATTTCAGTGATGTGTCCAATCCCCGCGCCGGCGTGACGGTGTCGGCGCCCGAAAGCGGATTGGTTGAGTATGGTTATCCACGGTCGTGTCCCATGGGCGGCCCGCACGGCGAACATGATTTTGAAAAGACCAAGGCGCCCATCCTTAACAGCAGGATGTATCTCTATCTCATGAATAACATGTTCGACACCAATGTCCGCTGGGACCAGCCCGGTCCGGTGCGGTTCACGTATTCGATCCGCAGCCATGCCGGAGACTGGAAGGTCGGACGCGCGGACGAGTTTGGCTGGGATGTTCAGAATCCACTCATTGCCAAAGAGGTCAGCGGCACGCAAACGGCCGGTCTTCCGGCAGGCGGGCACAGCTTCATGAGCATCGACAAACCCAACGTGGCATGCACCACGCTCAAACCAGCGGAAGCCAACGGCGCCGGGTTCATGGTGCGTTTTGTCGAGACTCAAGGGCGTGAAACCGCCGCCACCGTTGCGTTGCCCTGCCTGGGCCGAATCACCTCAGCGAACGAGACCAGCCTGGTGGAAGAAGATCGGACGGAGAAGTTGCCGGTTACCGACGGCACGAGAATCGCCTTCACCATCCGACCCTTCGGAGTCAAGACCATCCGCGTCCTGAACCGGCCAACAGACGGGGTTCCGGGCGTAGCGGGCGTTGAGGCGCAGGCGGAGTCGGACATGGAGGTGGGATTGCGCTGGCGCACCGACGGGGCTCAGGCTGGCGTGATCAGCCAATATAACGTGTACCGCGGAACGAAGCCGGACTTCAAGCCGGGGTTGCTGAACCTGGTGCGGCGCCCGTCCGGATCATCCTGCGTGGACCGGCCGCAGTTACACTACGGCGGCTGGATCAACAACCGCCTGGAACCGGCCACCACGTATTACTACCGGATCTCCGCAGTGGATCGCTGGAATAACGAGGGACCGCTCTCGACGGTGGTATCGGTTACCACCATGAAATCGAGCGCGAAGGACATGGCGCCGCTGCGTGTCGAATGCCTGCGCTCTGTTCTGGTCAGTTCCTTGTCCAAATTCAACTTTGTCAACCTGCTGTTTCGGACCGCATGCGAGCACGATGTGACCCATTACGAGATCCACCGCGCCACAACGCCCGGCTTTGCCGCCGACGACCACACGCTCGTGGGCAAGGTCAGCAGCCAGGACGTGCCGCCGCGAAGTGGCGGTTACGGCGAAACTCAGATCCGCTACATGAATTCCGATTACGATCACCTCATGTTCCCAGACGACACTGTCCAACCGGCAACAACCTACTTCTACAAAGTCCGCGCTGTGGATGCCGCTGGCCAGAAAGGGCCATTTTCGCTGAAAACCTCCGTCCGCACCAAAGACCCGGCGACCGCCGTGCCGTCTGAGGTGAAAGCCAGCGCATCTTCCGTCTATGCCTCCCAGTATGCGCCGGAGAATGCCATCGACGGCGAACCCGACCCTTACGCCGCCTGGATCTCCGCGTCATGGGGCGGCGGTTCCCGCGAACAGCCAGGCGATACCTGGCTGGTGATCCAACTGCCCAGAAAGCTCAAACTCAAAGGGACGGTTTATTACGGAGACCAACGCGGCGAAATCCCAATCCTGCCTCGCTTCCAGATTCAAGTCCGCCGAGACCAGCAATGGGCCACGGCGGCCAACGTCACCGCCGCAACCACCAAGGTCGTGACCAATACCTGGCCCCAGGTCATCGAAACAGATGCCCTGCGATTCTTCGTGGCCGGCAAAGACCTGCCCACCAACGATCCTGCTGGCGGTGTTGTCCGCGTGTGTGAACTAAGTGTGCTGCTTCCCGATGGAACGGAGGCAAGCCTGGCCGATCTAAAGTGAGCCCCGTTGACAATTTCAAAGATCCTGACCCATCGCCTTGCCGCGGGGGCAGGAATTGGTCTGAGTCCGCACTGCCAAGACCGGGAGCGCCGGCATCTTGCCGGCGAGACCCCGCCGGCAAGATGCGGGCGCTCCCATTACCACCCCGTTTCCTCGCCTCAGGATCCTGAACTTAGAATGACATCTCACTGCTTTAACCAGCTTGTTTTGAATTCAGCCTGCCAGGTGGCAATGCCCATCTCGACTTACCCGGGCCTGGCCCTGACGGGCGCCCGTGTCTCTGATCTGGTGACTAACCCCGCAGCCCAGTTTGAGGCACAAGTCGCCTTGCACGAACGCTATCATACGCCCGTCGTCCTTTCGGCCATGGACCTCAGCGCCGAGGCCGAGGCATTTGGGTGCACGCTCCATCTCGCGGACAACGAAGTGCCGTCGGTAACGGGCCGGTTGGTCGAGAATATGAAGCAAGCGCAGGACCTCGCCATACCCCAGCCCGGCGACAGGCGCACCGGGGTCTATCTGGAGACCGTACGCCGCTTGCGCCAGATTCGCGGGCCGTTGGTGCTTGGGGGGTGCATTGGGCCCTTCTCTCTGGCCGCCCGTCTGGCCGGTGTGAGTGAAGCCCTGGAGTTGACAATGACCGAGCCGGACTTGATGAGCACCCTGATCGAGAAGAGCGCCGCTTTTCTGACCAGCTACGCCCTCGCATTCAGAGAGGCGGGCGCCGACGGACTCATCATGGCCGAGCCGGCGGCGGGCTTACTGTCTCCCCGTGCCATGTCGGCATTTTCCTCGGCGTATGTCAGGCAGATTGGAGAGGCTGTGTCGGACGGCCGCTTCGCGCTGATTCTGCACAATTGCGGCGCCAAACTGCTGCATCTGCCGACGATCCTGGAGACCGGACTCAGCACGTTCCATTTCGGCGCGCCGATGGACATAGTCTCGGCGCTGAATCAGGTGTCCCCGGAGGTGGTGCTCTGTGGCAACTTGGATCCAACCGCTGTCTTCGTCCAAATGCCACCTGCGGAAGTCGAGGCGCGCGTGACCGGTCTGCTCGCCGCGACCGCTCGGAAGAATTTCGTTCTGTCGTCGGGTTGTGATCTGCCGCCAGGTGCCTCGCTAACCAATCTGGACGCGTTTTACAGAGCCTTCCACCGGACCTGCCCTGACCCTGCCGGAGGGTGATCCACGCGCCGGAGGGGTTTAAGACGAGCAGTGGACTACGGCGTCTGCAAGCCCGGGAATGAAGCCCGGGAATGAAGTTGCACATTTTCCGCGACAAAGGCATCATCAGGACGACTCGAACGCTGTGGATCTTGCTTTCCTGGCGGTGCCGTGGGCGGGTAGGCAGAGATTTCCGGTCCGTTCGCAATTCCATCGGGATGGCTGTGACATCGATACCGACCTTTCGCGTCTTCATATCCTGCGTGAGCAGCGAGTTCAGAGGCTACCGCGAGCAACTGCGGAGCTGCCTGACAGCGCGAGGACGCGAGATCAAGGTGCAGGAGGACTTCACCGATGGCGGGGCAACCCTGCTCGAGAAACTCGACGACTACATTATGGCCTGCCAGGCGG
>ORJL010846859.1_pt1 | contig 12653 bp, 9 predicted proteins | sample 1779941 | NCBI WGS metagenome assembly ORJL01 (sample SAMEA104232317, study PRJEB22302) | groundwater metagenome | biome: forest; feature: aquifer; material: groundwater | place: USA | collected 2011-08-07 | depth 5.8 m
CATTGCGTTCGCTTCCATTGCACCTCGCGTCGAACATGTCCGCCTTTAGGGCGGACATGCCACCCGAAAGGGGGGCATCCCGCTTGATCGCTATGTCGTTGAACCCCGCCGCCCATGACGGGCGACGCTACGCCGCTACGAGGCCCACGCGACTCGCAATTCGTCACCCGCAATTCGTAACTCGTAACTCGCCATCCGTCATCCGTCCGACGACCCGCCCATCGGTCCGCCAGCCTGAGGGGAGCGGATGACGTATTCATCCGTCAGACGTTCGCCGAGCGGGGAATCGTACGTCACCACCAAGACGTAGCGGTCGGCGGGACGCACCGTGGCCGGATCCACGCCCACGCGAAACTCGTACATCTGGGTGAGTTGGTTCCAGTACGTTCGCTGATGCTGCTCGTCGGTGAGGTCCACGTTCCACGATTCCAGTCGCCGACCTTTTTGGTCTCCGCTCGCCTTCACGTATTCGTACAGCTCGATCCGCACGTGCCCGGCGATCATCAGTCCGGGGTTGTCCAGCGAGTTGACGGCCTGGAGGAGAAGCTCGATCCCGTCGGGCGTTGCGTCGGCGTCGAAACTCTTGATCCGCGTGAACGGCTGAACGATCTTGATCCGGCTGGGCATCAGGAGCGTGAGCATCTGCCGCCGCGCGGCGTCGTCGACAACCGGGTGCGACGACGCGCAGCCGAGCATGGCCGAGGCGAACAAGGAAGTGAAACCGATCGAGGTTCGTACCATCAAACGCGATCCCGAAAACCCGTTGCCCAGCGCGCGAGTCGCGCTCCGCCGAATTCGGAGACGATTCGCCCCCACCCTCGCAGGAGCGGGGGTCGGGCAGCCACACCGATGCCGCACCCAAGCGATTCGCACGCCGCATAGCATACCGCCGGCTGGCGACCTGCTCAACGACGTGCCTCCCGATTCGCTTCGCCGGGCCAGCGGGTTCTCTCGCAGGGTCTTTCGATTCTCGAACTCCGTCGCCGCTGGGTGCCACTGGCGGCTTGCCCACCAGCGGTTTCTCGCCGTCGCCGACGAGAACTGAAATGCCCTGGGTTTTCTCGCATCGCGGTTGCCGCGAATGCCCATCCTTTGTTAAAATACACCAACCCGCGCGACGAAACTGGTGCCGGGTGCCCCATCCTCGCTACTGCGAGGGTGGGGGACAGATGGCTCGCGTATGCCCATCCAGATTGGCGTTGCCGTGGCGATCTGGATTCATTCTTGCGATGATGTGATGGGATCGATCCATGACACACAAAGCGACATGCCGGTGTCTCATGCTCGCGGCACCGCTGTTCGTTGCCGCGGTAGCCGAGGGCAAATTCGCCCCGCTGAGCCTGTCGAACCTGTGTGGTAGTGCCGATCTCATCGTCATCGGCACCATCAACGATGTCCGCGTCGAGACCTTCGTCGTCGACGTTGAGCAGACGGTAGCGGGGTCGTCCGGATCCGTGCCTCTGGAAGTACGCAAGTTCGCCAACTGGACCTGCGCTCGGCGCTGGGCTTCGTACGAAGTTGGGCAGCGTGTACTTCTCTTCTTAACACGCGGGGCACCCGGCAATCCGCACGCTTGGCGCATCATGGGGGCGGGCGGCGAAGGCGAGATGCTAGTCGAAGCCGACATCGTTCATCCCCGTGTTCGAGCCAGTGGTGCTCTGGTCGGAGAGCTCAGCGATGTCTACTACTCCGACAAACCCCAACGGGTGCCGTTGGACCCGCTCCTGGCTGCCATTCGCGACCACCGCCGATGTTTTGCGTTTCTCACCCACCCGGAGTTGGGCGGTGCGTGCGGCGTTGGCTCAACTTGTTCGATCGAAGTCGTCGACGAACTACGGCGTTGTTCGGACCTGCATGGGTTTCTGTTTGACCAGGCGACGACGCTGGCCGGGACGTTGGTCGCACGGGGGGAGTCCGGTCTCCGCGAGGCTCGGGCTGCCATGGAACGCGGTGAGCTTGTGGAGGCGGCGAGCCAGGTGAAATGGGCTGCCCTGTCCACCGAATGCATTGGCAAGAGCGACGTTCGCTACTTGGAGACGTTGCGGGAATGCGCGGAGTTGATGAGACGCCTAGGAAATCACGCCGAAGCGCAAGCGCTTGAAGATCGAATCAGGACGCCGGCCGATCCGACGGCCCGCGATGCAAAACCGTAACCGTGTACGGAACCGCCCGGCGCGCGATTGCACGGGCCAGTCCGTGCGATGCTTGCTCACTTTCCCCGCAGCGGAAACCGCTCTGGATGCTCGATGATCTCGGTGGTCAGGTCGATATCCAATGCGGGCCAGTAGAAGTGTCCTGTGGACGGCTCCTCGACGTTCAGGATTTTCCCGACGGGGGCGTCCTTGAACCACGGGAAGTGTTCGTACGCAAGGAACATCTCCTTGTCGGCCGCCAAGAGCCAGATTCCATGGCGCGAAATGTTCGTCACTTCAACTGCCGAAGTGTGTGTTCCAGGCGAGGGTGAGTTCATCGTAATGTTCCTCGATGATCCGCTCGACCTCCTTCAACTGTTGCCGTGACAGACCGTGGTGCTTCGCGATTTCGATATCCGGCTTCAACCAGCATTTCGCCTCCCCGTCGCCGCAGATTGCGTGAACGTGCATTCGCGGCTCCTCGCGCGAGAAGAAGAAAAACCGATATTCCCGTTCGCGAAAAACCGTCGGGCTCATGCACGCCTTCGCTCCTGTGGTCCCGTCCAAAGCAATACAAACGTTCATCGTACCGGAAGTGGAGTCGCGCCGTCAAGGATGAGTGCGTGGAACGCTCGCACCGGCAAATGCCGGTGCCACACGTCACGGAGTTTCCATGGCGTTCTGGTAGGCGGCGAAGTCTGTGAGGTCGACATCACCGTCTGTGTCTGCGTCCATGGCTTCGCAGCCGAGGTGTAGGCGGTTGTTCGCGCCGGAGAGGCAGTAGCCGGGGGCTTGGCTGTAGTCTTCGGTGGAGATGACTCCGTCGCAGTCTGTGTCCGCGAAAGCGCCGGGCGAGAGGTCTGTTACGATCCGTTCGAGCATGAGAACGGGCGGGGACATGCCGGTGGATTGCCAGAGATCGTAGAGCACGTCGCCGGCGTCGTTGGTTTTGTTTTCGTCGCGCAGGAAGCGAATGTATTCCCGACTTGATGTTTGGTAGTACAAGCGAACCTCGGCTGAGATCGCGCCGGGTGGGATGTGAAAGCTCGTGTCATCCCAGTATTGCCCATCCACATACGTCGCCGCGACCGGGGCGGCTTGAACGTCCTCAAACGCGGCGTTGGTGAATCCGCGCGGTGGGATGCGGTTGTCCTTGAAGATCTTGTTCGTGACCGCGAAATGGAAGGACGGCCCCGCGGACAACCCGGTGAGCATCGCGGCCATCGGATCAAGACCGAGCTTGATTTCGTAGACTTTGGTGTCTGCGTTCGACAACGCTCCCGTGATTTCGTCGTAGGCTCCGCGCTCGACGACTCGGTTCAACTGTTCGTCATAGAACTCCACCGATAACCACATCCGCCGTCCCTCCGGGTATCCGGTGGGAAGTTTGTGCCCGGTCTCATTGGTGATTCGCACGCGAAGTCGGCAGTCGCGTTCGAGCACCTCCATCGTCGCCGCCCGCGCCAGCATGGACCGCGCTCGATCCTTCCCGGCATCGAGATACGCCCCGCGCCGGTCGGGATAGAGTTCGCCGACGAGATCCTGCATCCACGCATTGCCGCCGGTGAAGTCGTGGGCGCGAACGTCGGATCGGCGAAAGAAAGGCTCCTCCGAGAACACGCTCAGCCACGCGCCCGTGTGCGGCATGTGGCAATCTTGGCACGTCACCATCACGCCGGTCGGGTGTTCGCCGCCGAACACGCCGTTGGCGTCGACGCCGCCGTTGGCGTAGCTGCTGTTTAACCATTCGCTGTACGTCCGCTCCAGCGGAAACATGTCGTACTTGTCGAGCGTGGGATGCGGTTCGCCGAGCGTGTTCAAGGAATAGGTATCGTCGTCGTTTCGCGTCACGGCGGGATTGCTCACGTCGTGACACGTTGCACACACCTCGCTCGTCCGATGAAACGGCGACACGATGATCGGCACACCGTGATAATTCTCCGGCACGTCCGAAAGCGGTCCGCGTCGAACATCCCGCGGGGACACGACGTAGTTCGCTCCACCCGCCTGCAACGGCAAGACGCCCGCCTTGGCGAGCGCCGTGAGGATAGGAAGGTCTTCAATCGGGCTTACGCCCGGCGCAAACACCGGATCGACCGAGCGATGACAGAAGTTGCAGTTGACGCCGTCGAGATCCTGCTCGATCAATGCGGATCCATCGGTGGGGACGCTCCGCCCGCCGAGCCATCCGCCAGGCGTATGACACCGAAGACAAAGGTCGCCCGCGAACGCCGCGTCCTGGTTCGCGATCGCCAGCGCCGCATGAAACACCGGATCACGAGCGGCCTGTCCCATCGGACTTCCGACCCATCGGGTGTAGATCGGGACCTCTTCGGGGTCGAAGACGTCGTGACAGTTGCGACAATTGTCCGAATGCTTGATCGGTGCGAACGCGACGCCTCCGCTTCGGTCGGGCTGCGTACCGGGGAGGAAAAAATCAACGAGCGAGGTGGGCACCTGCGCGAAGGAGTACTGTGCGAGACAATACGTGGCCGCGAGCGCGCAGCATATCACGCTCAGTCGTCCCCACGCGCGCACACTCCGCCCCGCGCCAAATCGCAAGTCCGCTTCCCCCCTTCCTGTTTCCAGGCATGAACCATGGAATTGTAGCTCCGTTCGAGGGCAACGTCACCGTCCGCGATCGGGGTTTCAGGGTCTTCCGATTCTAGGATCTCGTTGTTATCGGCGGGTGCTCCATCCTCGTCCCAGCGAGCGTGGGGAACGGATGGCTCACGCTGGCCCGCTGTGTGGGTGCCGCATCCTCGCTCCAGCGAGGGTGGGGGACGGATCGCTCACCCTGATCTGCCGCCGGCGGCGTTAGCGTCCGCGAACGACAGGTGCGTCACCACGAGTCGAATCGGATCGTACGGCACCTTCTCTTCGAGCTTCTCGAAGATCGGTCGCAGTCGCTCGATTCCGACTTCGCGAGCGGCGGCGGCGACCGCGTCGTACGTGGCGATGTCGACCCACGTGTCGATCCGTTCCGGCCGTTCGATCTCGATAAACTCGGCGAGATACTTCGTCGCCGTCCCGCGAGAGCGTTCGATCGCCGTGGCGACCTCATCAATCCCGCAACCGCGACCGTACATCGCACGGGCGATCTGCGCCGCGGCGCTCGCGGTTCGATGAGGTCGGTCGCTGGGAGCGGGGTTCGCCATTCTCCGAGGTGCGCCGCCGTGCGCGGCGATCGCGCCGAGGAACCGCTCGCCAAGGTCGTCGACTTTCTTCTGGCCGAAGCCGTAGACGTTTCTGAGTTCCGTCAAGGTCGTCGGGCGAACGCGGGCCAGCTCACGGAGCGTGGCGTCACTGAGGATGAGGAACGGAGCGACGTTCCGCTCGGATGCGAGCTCGCGTCGCAGCGCACGCAGCGCATCGAACAGCCCCTGATCGACGCCGTCCCAGGATTGTGCTTCCGCCTTCGAACTCCGCGTTCGCGTTTTCGTCGCGGCCGCTTGACGTAGACGCACGCGTTCCTGTCCGCGAAGCACCTTCCACGAGCGATCATTGAGCTGAAGGATGGGGCGATCCCCGGGCGTTCGCACGAGGAGTTCCTGATCCACCAACTGGTGGACCCAATCGATGACGTGCTTCCGCGGCGCTCCGGTCATCAATCCGTGGGTGCTGAGCGTATGGTGATTGAAGCGCTCGATCGTCTCGGTCTTCTCACCCAGGAGCACGTCGACGACGTGCTGCACGCCGAATCGCTCCTGCACGCGGGCCACGCAGGAGAGGATTTTCTGGGCGATGATGGTCCCGTCCATCGATTCGCCGGCCTCGCCCAGACAATTGTCGCAGGCGCCGCAAGGCCTGTTTTCATACGTCTGCCCGAAGTGCTCCACCAAGAAGCGGTGTCGACAGCGCGTGCTTCGCGCGAACCGGCCCATCTGCTGAATCAACCGCAACGTCGCTTCCAGCACCTCCGGCGGTGCGTTGCCCTCCTCCGCGCTGCGGGTGACGAGAGATTCCCAACGTCGAGGGTCACCGTCGCCGAAGAGGAGCGTGCATTCCGCTTCCAATCCGTCGCGCCCCGCGCGACCGGTTTCCTGTTGATACGCCTCGATCGATTTGGGCATGGCCGCGTGGATGACGCAGCGCACGTTGCTGCGGTCAATCCCCATTCCGAACGCCACCGTGGCCACGACTACGTCCAGGTTCTCACGCGAGAAGGCGTCCTGAATGCGGCGACGCACGTCCGGCGTCAGTCCGGCGTGGTACGCGGCGGCGCGCACGTCCGACGATTTCAGGAAACCGGCGAGCGCCTCCGTGTCTTTTCGGCTGATGCAATAGACGATCACCGCTTCACGCGGATGGCGGTGGATCACCTCCAGAACTTGTTCATACTCGCTCTCGCGCGGAACCACGCGGTACACCAGGTTCGGACGATCGAACGAGCCGACCAGAAGCGCCGGATTCGCAAGGCGGAGTTGCGCAACGATGTCGTCTCGAACGCGGGGCGTTGCGGTGGCCGTGTACGCATGGACGCTGGCGCCGGGGAATCGATCCTTCAGCGTCGCCAACTGTCGGTATTCCGGGCGGAAGTCGTGTCCCCAGTGACTGATGCAATGGGCCTCGTCCACCGCGAACGATCGCACGCCCATCTGCGAGACCGTTCGTGCGAACCCGTCGGTGGCGACCCGCTCCGGAGATAGGAACAGCAGCGAGAACTTGTTCTCACCGAGACCGCGTTCGACCTCGTACCGCTCATCGGACGAAATCCCCGAGTGCAGCGCCGCCGCGGGATATCCGCACGCGCGAAGCCCATCGACTTGATCCTTCATCAGGGAGATGAGCGGCGAAATGACGATGGTCGGCGCGCCGGTGAGAAGGGGCGGCACTTGGTAACAGAGCGACTTTCCGCCGCCGGTGGGCAGAACCACCAGCGAGTCACGACTCTCGCAGCCCGCGCGGATCGCCTCCTCTTGCAGCGGGCGAAGGCGATCGAACCCCCAGTACTGTTTCAGTACGCGAGCGAGACCCTCGGAATATCCGTTTGCTTCTATCGCCGCCTGTGCCACACCCTCAGATTAGGGAAATGGTCGCCGACTTCAAGTCCTCGCGTTGCGAAACGCGCCGCGACCCAAGAACAGAGCCGCGACTGTAAGGGAGCGGTTCTTCTCCGCCGAACCTCGCCGTCGCCATCCGCGTTCGTCGGATGGGGGCCGGGAGTTACCCTCCGGGCAGCTCGAGGCCCAGTCCGCGAAGCTCGATGGAGCATTGCCGCGCCCATCCGCGATTCGCCTTCGGACTCGCCGGACTGGGGTGCAGAATCCGTCCGATGCAAACGCTGCTGCCGTGGAGAGCGACCGTAGCGCGGCGCTCCGCGAACGCGCCGACGCCGATGACGAACTCTGGGCGGAAGTGTTCGACCATGCGACGAAGGGCTTCGTCGCATGCGGCGAAAAGCCCTACCTGGTCCGCAGCAGTGAGCTTGTCCGGCGTACGATTTCGCCCCGTCGATTCGAGAAACGCGAGCGGGCAGTAGTTGGCGACGAAGAACCGCTTAAAGAACCTTCGCGGCGTACCGAACGTATCCCGCGCCCAGCCCCACAACCTCGCGCCGCCCGCCTCGCTCCGTCGACAGGCGAATCCCTCGACGGGCCGTTTCGGATGCTCACGGGGAGGTCTCCCGATCGTCGTTTCGATCCTCAGCCAGTCGCGGACCAAACCCACTTCGCCGAAGGGAACCCCCGTCTGCATCATCCCAAACGGTCCCGGGTTCATGCCCAGCAGAATGACCTCGCGCCGACCGGTGCCATAGCGCGTCACATATTCCTCGTAGCCCGTGCGTGCATATTCCAGAGGGTTGTAGACGTACGCCACCGGCGGCGAGAACTTCATTCGCCGAAGCGCATCCGAGAGTTGATCCGCGATCGCCAGCGGGCCGATTGCGGTAGGGGGGGGCCGGCGGATCACTTGGATTTCGAGACCGCCCTGGCGAGTTTTCTGAAATCCGCCCGCAACGGCTTCACCAGCCGCCCGGCAAACGTCGGCGAGAGCTTCCGACAGCGGATGAGCCCCACTACGTCGGCCAGGTCGATCGCCCGGAGAATGTTCTTGAGACCGGAAGCAAGCTTCATGTCGATGAGCGCCGACAGGGCGACCGTCCGAATCCCTTCGACGACCTCGAACTCTCGCGGAACGACGGAGACATCTTCCGGAGGAACGATGTGTACCGGGATTCCATCTCGAACGAACTCGCGCCGCCCGCGGCGGAATTGGAAACCGGCCTCCGCCAGTGCGTCCTTCAAACCGAGGTCCAGGTGACTCACGTAAACGTCCACGTCCGCCGTGGTTCGGACGTACCCGTGCAACACCACCGCGACGCCGCCGATCACGGCCCCGTCGATGTCGTTCCGCAGCAGCGCATTGCTGACATCGCGCGCCGCCTCCAGAATGGCTCCGCCGCCGTTCAACAATCGCAGCGCCTCATCTCGAAGAGCACGGATCATCTTTGTCCTCAACCGCCACGGCGGAAACGCTACTCAACCCGCTCGACGTAGACAAATCCGCGCTCACGGCGTGCGAATCACCATCAGTCGGATCTCACTCATCTCTTCCATCGCGAAACGAACGCCCTCGCGACCCAGGCCGCTCTGTTTCACCCCGCCGTAAGGCATGTGATCCATCCGCCACGACGGAACGTCGCCGATCACCACGCCGCCCACTTCCAGCTTGTCCCACGCCCGCTGCGCCAGGTACAGGTCGCGGGTGAAGACGCCCGCTTGCAGACCGAACTCGCTGTCGTTCACCTCATCGAGCGCCGCGTCGAAATCGCGGAACTTTGACAGCACCGCCACGGGACCGAACGCCTCTTTCGCGCACACTTCGGCGTTCCTCGGTACGTTTTCCAATAGCGTCGCCTCGAGCATCGCGCCCCGGCGACCGCCGCCGCAGAGCCGCGTCCCTCCGCTCGCGACCGCCCGCGCAATCCACGCTTCCAGACGCTCCGCTTCCGCCTCCGAAATCATCGGTCCGATGAACGTGTCCTCTTCGCGGGGATCGCCCATTTTGAGTTTCCTCGTCGCCGCGACCAGCTTCTCCCGCAAGCTGTCGTAGATCGACTCATGCACCAGGATCCGCTGCACGCTGATGCAGCTTTGTCCCGACTGGTAGAACGCACCGGTGACAACGCGTGACACCGCGTCGTCCACGTCCCAATCTTCGTCGACGACGCAAGCGGCGTTCCCGCCCAATTCCAGGACGATCTTCTTCCGCCCGGCCTTCGCCTTGAGCGCCCAGCCGACCTCGGGCGAGCCCGTGAAGCTGAGCAACTTCAGCCGCTCGTCCGTGGTGAAGAGGTCCGCATCCTCGCGACGACACGGCAGAATCGAGTACGCGCCTTTCGGCAAGTCCGTTTCCGCGAGGATTTCGCCGAGGATAAGCGCCCCGATCGGCGTGAGGCTCGCCGGTTTGAGCACGAACGGGCAACCGACGGCGATCGCCGGAGCGATCTTGTGGGCCGCAAGATTCAGCGGGAAGTTGAACGGCGAGATGAACGAGCAGGGTCCGATCGGCACGCGCTTCCACATTCCCGCGTAGCCCGCTCCCCGCGGCGTTCGATCCATCGGCAAGACTTCGCCCACGATGCGCACCGACTCTTCGGCCGCGATGCGGAACGTGTCGATCAGCCGTGCAACCTCACCGCGACCATCCCGGATCGGTTTCCCCGCCTCGATACAGAGCACCTCGGCGAGCTCCTCGGCCCGCTTCTCGAACCGCCGAGCGCAATGCGTGAGCACCGCTTGTCGCCGATAGCACGGAAGCTCTCGCATCGGCCCCGCCGCGCCAACCGCAGCCGCGATTGCGGAGTCGATTGCGGAGACATCCGCGAGCGCCACTTTGGCCGCGAGTTTGCCGGAATACTTCTCGAAAACAGGCAGATCCGCGTTCGGCCGAAGCGGCACGCCGGCGAGGTAGTAGGGGTATTCCGCTTGCAACATTTCTGCGTTCGCACCCAAGGGAGATCAGTCCGCGCGTCCCTCGATTCAGATTGTCCTTGAGTCGTCGCGGTCTGCCAAGGGTCCTCCGCTGCGTGAAACTATGAAGCTGGGTGCCCCATCCTCGCTACTGCGAGGGTGGGGGACGGATGCTTTGCCGATAGGCATCCGTGCGGCAAAGCGTGAAAAAAAGCCCCGTCGCCGGCGGGTTGCCGACGACGGGGCATGAAACACACACTACATCGACGGGCACTCTTGCGTGCGCGCCGATGAACTCACTCATCCCGCGCGATCACGGAGGCGTCGGGCACAACGCGCAGTTCGGCTTCGCCGTGTTGTTGTTGCCCGGGTCCGGAAGCGAACCGGCCCCGATGAGGATGTTCACCAGATCGATGATGTCCGGCGCCGCCGTGGCTCCGCTGTGATCAATGTCGGAGCTGAGCAGCCCCCACGGTGCGTTGATCACCGACACACCGCCGGCGTTCAACGTGTCGATCAGCCGCTGAATGTCGTCCGTCGACGCCGTACCGTCTCCGTTCACGTTGCCCGGATGCGACGTAAACTTACCCTGAGGTCTCGCTCCGTCGCCGGACAGGAAGGTGATCGTCGTACACGCGTTCGGCGTGATGGCCCGGTCCAAGGAGATCACATAGTCCCCGCCGACGCCGAAGACGAACATGCCGTTGGGCGATCCGTCGGTGGCGGTCTCGCAAAGATTCCAGCACTGCGGACCCGCGCCCGCCGGCGCCGTCACATGAATCTCCGTGATTCCGTTCGCGGGATCCCTGGCGTCGACCACGCCGCCCGGCGGCACATCGAAGATCACCGGACCACTCGGACAGCAGCCGGTCGACTCCTCGCACTCATCCGGAATGCCGTTGTGGTTGCAGTCGACGTGCGTACCGCAACCGGGGACGGCCGCGCAACTGACGGCCGCACAGCTCAGGTCGCACGTGTCCGCGAAACCGTTGTTGTTGCAGTCCGTCGGTATGGTGGTGATGGTCAGGTTGCCGGTGTGAAGGTTTCCGTTCTCCTCGGTCCCGCCGCGGTTCCCCAGACGGTCGCCGAGGCGAACGAGGTAGCATTGCCCCGCCGTTGCGTCGAAAGTCAGGAGCGAGCCGTCTCGACAGGTGCCGTTCGCGAAGCTGCTGCAATCGAACGGCGTCCGAGGACTGTTCGAAGTGGGGCACGCGCATCCATTGTAGACCGCCAGTTCGGTGTCGGGTGTGGTAACCACCGAGCCGCCGCAGGTCTGGATGGTCGTTCGTCCGCTCAACGTCGGCGTGTACTCCCACCATAGGTCGTTCTGGCTGGCCCCCGCGCAGCTGGGCGTGGGACAATCAAACGTCGCGTTGGTGAAGTTGAACGGCGTCACGCCGTCACCGATCGAGATCGCTCGCGTACATGTGTCGTTCGCCACCGTCGCCCCGCAACTGCCGACCGGCGTCACGTCTACGCGATACGATGTGTTGGTTGCAGGCGTCTTCGACGCGATCTGAACGATGTAGGTCTGGCCGGGGGACAGCTGCGGTAAGCATAGCCTCGAATTGTGTTCTCGATCGATTCTGCATCCGTCCGCCGCGTCATCGTTGCAGCCGAGGAACACCAAGCCCCCGCAGGCTGCCGTCAGGTCAAACACGCAGTCCGACGCCTCCAGCGGGCAATTCTGCGCGGAAAGACTGCAAGCCTGGCTCACCGGTTGACAGATCGCCTCTGCGCCGCAAGGTGAATCGTCCGTGAGCAGACAGGCGGCGCCGTCGTCCGTGCAGCGCCCGAGATTTTCGCAGCGGCCACCGTCCGGGTCGCTGAGCGCGTAGACCTGGATCAAGGAGTCTTTGGCGTTGGGCTCGGCGCTTTGGCAAGTCGTGACCTCCACATTCACCGGAGTGGGACCGGCGGGCAGCGTAAAGCGATACCAAACCGAAACATGTCCTTGTTGACCCGGGGTCGGAACCTGTACCGAGCAGAAACCGGAGATGCATTCCGGCGGCGCGCCCGGTGCACACGCACAGTCGGACTCCTCTGTGCAGTCCGCCCCATCGAACGGGCCGCCGACGCAGTGCGGCGCGAACCCGTTGTGGCAGCAGAATCCGGGTTCGCTCAGATCGCTCGTCCCGTGGACCATGGAGAGTTCGTCCGTTCCGGGGAACGGGATGTCCCGCGCCCCGCCCGCCCCTCGTTCCGTGGTTCCGCAGGTATCGTTGTCCGGCGCGATGTCGCATCGCCCGTCAAGCGGTTGGGTCGTGGCGATCTCCGCACACAATTCGTCCCAGTGGAAGTCGCAACATTCCGTCGTTCCGGTGATGCCAAATTCGTACTCGCAGACGGCCGTGCAGCAGAACGGATTCTCGCAGCCAGGCTCGGTGCCGCAGATTGCCCCTCGGCATTCTCGGGGTTCCGCGCAGGCCGTGCCCGCGTGTGCGCCGCCCACGCAGGCCTTGAGGGAACACGTTCCTCTGGGACATTGGGAGGACGATAGGCATACCTGCCCCTGGTTGTCCCCGCCGACGCAGTACCGGGTTCCTTCCGCGTCGAACGACAGACACTGACCGTCGTCATTGCACGTTGTGAGGCTCTCGCAAAA
>ORJL010142170.1_pt1 | contig 12650 bp, 7 predicted proteins | sample 1779941 | NCBI WGS metagenome assembly ORJL01 (sample SAMEA104232317, study PRJEB22302) | groundwater metagenome | biome: forest; feature: aquifer; material: groundwater | place: USA | collected 2011-08-07 | depth 5.8 m
AGATACAAAACTCAATCTTGGCACTCCGATGCCGTGCGGGCTACGGCCCGCTTCGAGTAGGGGAAGTCCCTTTCATTCATAAGATGCATAGCGCGAAAGTTTCGGCCGGGTTCAAGCACCGGATTGCGGTGCCCCGGCAAGCCGTTCCGACTTCGCGGCCGGATTGATTCACCTATCCCTCTTTGGCGCAGCTTAAACCTCGCAATCTCAGTCGATCGAGTTTCAGGATTCGCTTGAGATGCGCAAATAGTATCGCGACCTTTTTGCGATCCTTGCGTGATTGTTTGTATTCATCAATATTGGCAATGGCACGTGCCACGTCGCGTGCTGGTTCATGTGGACTGCGCTGTATTTGTCGAACCAACATATTTGGGCAGCACTGAGGCTTGAGTGAGCAGCCCTGGCACCGGGACCGTCTGTCCGATCTCGATAGCGGCCCCTTGAGCGCATTTCGCGGCTGCACGGTGCGTTACGTGCATCGCCCCACGATGACCTATGCGCTCATCCTGCGCCGCGCCCTGCACCATCTTAACGACGCGGCGGGGTGGCTCATGCAGTTCGACCGGATGCACCGCTACGATCCGCCCGGCCTGGACGCCGACGCCGGCGGCGCGCCGCGCGCCGCCGCTCGGACTGGCGCGTCGAAGAGCGCAACAGCTATCGGAAGAGGACCTGTGCCGACAGCTCGGGGCAAATCGCCAGGCCCTGGGCGAAGGTGTTCGTGGGCGCTAGTGGGAAAACCTGCTTGGGCGGCAGAGCGCGTGAGCCTTTGCAATGCGGTTGTTGCCTGCCCGGGAAGGTGTAGACTCAAATGAGTTGTTGACGGCAATGCGCTTATGCCCCTAACGGTTCCGGCAGAAAGCGGCAGCACCCGGAATCGGGTCGCAGCAATTTTGAGAAAGGACGTGCCAAGGAGGACGTGCCATGAACGAAGACCAAGGCAAGAAAATGGGCCAGCTCATCGCCAAGTGCTGGTCGGACGAAAGCTTCAAGAAGAAATTATTGGCCGACCCCGCGGGGACGTTGCGAGCGCAGGGCGTGGAGTTTCCCGCTGGGCTGTCGGTCAAGGTGCTGGAGAACACCGACAATCTGTTTCATCTGGTCATTCCCGCCAGGCCGACCGACCTATCAGACGAGGATTTGGACAAGGTGGCCGCGGGGATAAAAATGTATGGTTGTGGGGGCCCGAGGAATCTCTGCATCGACGAGCCCGACTATTAGAAATATGAAAGAACGACACCACAAATCACGACATACTGAAGATAAGAAATATGAACGAGCAACGACACGGGGAGCACAAATCACTGAAGAAAAGTGTGTACCGATGACGCGTTGCCCCCGGCCAAGCCGGCGGAGTGGTGCCCCGGGTACGGTGCCCTGGGGCGATCGGCAGGAGCGCAGGCCCGGCGCCACGACCGGACCGGCCTGAAACGAGTTGTTGACGGCAATGCGCTTATGCCCCTAACGGTTCCGACAGAAAGCGGCAGCACCCGGAACCGGGTCGCAGCAATTTTGAGAAAGGACGTGCCATGAGCGAAGACCAAGGCAAGAAAATGGGCCAGCTCATGTTGAACGCGGCAAACGGCATCACGCCGATGCGCGGCATGAAGAACGAAAGCGCTATCGACACGATGACGACGGCGGCAATGAGCTGCCGGTAGGACCGCGTGTAACGGTCGAACAGCGCGCCCGCGATGCGCTGGGCGAGCCCGGTGCGGTGAACCGCCTCGGCCAGAATCAGCCCGCCGAGCACGAGCCACAGCGTCGCCCAGGTGAATCCCGAAAACACGATCTGTGCGGGCGCCATCGCCAGCAGAAAAGGCAAGATATTGCCATACTGGTAGTCGAACGCGGTAAATTATACGGTGTGTGTATTCTGCGACTCGGGATAGTCGGTCTTTGGGTCGGAATCGAAACCGGCGTGATACGAATCGGCATTATGACGGCGTTTCTGCGTCGACCGGCGGCGAGCTGGTTGCTTGTGTTTGTGCTCGCCCCGGGCGCCGGCGCAGCTGAATTCGACGGCACTCTCCTGGATGCCGTGACGATCACCGTGCAGCAACAATCCTCCGTCGCGATCAGCAAACAGTCGATCGTCGCCGGCGAGGGACAACTGCTGAACGCCCGGAGTACATTCGAGACCAATGTCAACGCGGGAGTTTCCGGCGGGCGGACCTTCACGCCGATTGCCGGCCTGCTGCCCGGCGCGACACCGGCGGTAATCGACAGTCATGTCACCAGCTACCAGACGGGCGTCACGCAAAAAATGCGCTCCGGAATAACCGTCAATGCGGCAATCGCCGTCACGCGAATACGCGACAACTCGACGAATCTCACCGCGCCGAGCTTCGGCAACGTTGCCCTCACTTTCACTTTTCCGCTGCTCAAGGGCAGCGGCACGCGCGTCAATACCGCCTCCGAGGTCGCGGCGCAGGTCGGCATCGATGCCGCCACCGCGGGATTCCGCGACGCGGTTTCCACCGCGATCGTCAGAACCGTTTTTGCCTACTGGGATTACCTGGCGGCGCAACGGCTCCTTGACGTAAGCGTGATAACGGAGGATCGCGCAAAAACACTGCTCGACGAGGCGCGCAAACTGGCCAAAGGCGATGAAATTCCCAAATCGGACATCCTGAAATACGAAGCAAAGCTGGTCCGCGACAGGGCGACGCGCGTGGGGGCTGAACAAGACCTGCGGGAAGCGCGCGCGGTGCTGGTTCTCGCCATGGGTTTGTCCGGCGAATCGACGATGCTCATCCGGTTGCCGCGCGACGATTTTCCGGATATCGCTGATACGGGCCTTGCGCTATTGAACGACCCCGCCACGGTGGAAGCATTGTCCCGGCTCGCGTTGCGCCGGCGTTTTGACTTGCGGGCCGCGGAATATCGGCTCAATGCGGCCGAATCTTTGCTGGGCGCCGCACGCGTGGACGACAAATCGCGGTTGGACCTGACTTCGAGCATTGGCTACAACGGGCTGGTTGAGGGACGCACCGCGGCGGCGGGGTTGAGCGCGTTTCAGTACGTGCCGAAGGGACCCAATGTCTTTATCGGCCTCAACTACGTCCTGCCGGTTTCCAACTACGAGAACAGGGGACTGATTACACAACGCGCGGCGGCGGCTGAACAGGCGCGCCTCGAGCGGGATGCGCTCATCAAAACGATCCGCGCCAATCTTAACGTGCGGTTCAACAGCCTGCGCGCAACGAGCCTGCAGCTGGAACAGGCGCAGGCCGAAGTCGAGATCCAGACCAAGGTGTACGACAATGAAAAGAAAAGATACCGGCTTGGCGTTGCCACCGTCCTCGATCTGCTGACGGCCGAAAGCCAGCTCACCGCCGCGCAGGTGACTGCCGTCAACGCGCAGCGCAATTTTGCGCAGGCGCTGATCGGCTATCGCGCCGAGACCGGCACGCTGCTCGACGGCACGCAGGACCGCCAGTCCATCGACAAGTCGCGCTTGACTACGCTGCCCGGCCGATCCGCCGCCGTGGAAGAACAGTAAGAGACCGCCATGTCGAACCCCTTGTTTCGCGAGTCGGCTCTGCAGAGTCTCACTTCGCCGGAACAACTCGATCAGCTTATGCAGATCACCCGGCCGCGCGCGTGGATCGCGCTGAGCGCGATCAGCGTCATTCTCGCAGTCGCGATTCTGTGGAGCATCTTCGGCTCATTGCCTACGAGCGTCGTCGGACAGGGGCTGGTGATCAAAACCGGGGGCGTTTTCGATGTTGTGTCTTACGGCAACGGGACCATCACCGGCTTCACCGATCGACTGCACTTGGGGGACAAGATACGCAAGGGGCAGATGATCGCGACGATCTCCCAACCGGCGCTGGAAATCCAGGTTATGGCCGCCAAGGCGGATCTGGCGCGCCTCGAAGCGGAGCGCAAAGATATTTTGAGCCAGTTGAACGCCGAAAAGCCGGCGCAACGCAGGGCCTTCACGCTGCAGGAAGACGTGCAGCAGAAAATTATTCTCGCCAAGCAGGATCAGTTGCGCTCGCTGCGCACCGTCGAACAGCAGCAGGCCGAGTTGCTGCGCGACGGTCTCATCACCCGGCAGCGCTACGAGGAAACGCGGCAGGCCATATTCGCCGCGGAAAATGAAATCGGCAACGCGCGGAACATGCTGCAGCGGCTGACTCTCGACCAACTCGCGGTTAGCGGGAAACACGACGAAAGCCAGCGCAATATCGATTCGCGTATCGCGCAGGCCAGCAATCGCCTCAACGACCTCCAGGTGCAGCTTGAGCTTGCCTCGTCGGTCGTCGCCAGAGTGGACGGGATTGTCGTCGAAGTGATGGCGATGCTGGGCGACACCGTAAAAGTCGGCCAGCCGATCATGTCGCTGGAGACCGAGGAGCGCACGCTCTCGGCGGTGATTTACCTGCCACCACTCGGCAACGCCAAGCTCATCAAGACCGGCATGCCGGCCCAGATATCGCCCGTCACCGCGAAGAAGGAACGCTACGGCTACATGCTAGGCAAAGTCACCGGCGTCGCCAAATACCCGGCCACCGAGAACGGCATGATGTCCATATTCAACAACCAAGCGCTGGTGCGCGAGCTGTCCAAGACCGGGCCGCCGATTGCGGTAGAGGTGGAGCTAATTCCTGATCCGGCCACCAAGAGCGGTTACAAATGGTCCTCCAATGCGGGTGCTGTCGTGGAGCTCAACAGCGGCACGTCATGCCTGGCCACCTTCGTCGTCGAAAAGAAACGGCCGATAAGCCTGATCATCCCGCTGCTCAAGGAAACCCTCGGGCTGTGAGTAACGACGGCATGCGGGATTCGCTGCGGGTGCGGCTGCGCAAACGCTTTTTCCCCAAAGTAACCCGGGTCCGTACCCCGACCGTACTGCAGATGGAAGCCGTCGAGTGCGGGGCGGCGGCGCTTGGAATCATCCTTGCTTATTACAAACGCATCGTCCCGCTCGAGGAACTGCGCATCGTCTGCGGCGTCTCGCGCGACGGCAGCAAAGCCAGCAATGTCGTCAAGGCCGCGCGCACCTATGGCCTCGCCGCCAAGGGCATGCGCCTTGATCTGTCCGAACTGCGCAATCAGAAGCTGCCGTTCGTCGTGTTCTGGAATTTCAATCACTTTCTGGTGGTGGAAGGCTTCGGCGAGGATTGCGTGTACCTCAACGACCCGGGCGCGGGTCCGCGTAAAGCCACCTTGCAGGAATTCGACAAGGCTTATACCGGGGTCGCGCTGATCTTCGAGCCGGGACCGGATTTCCAACCGGGGGGCGAGCGACGCAGCCTTTACCAGACGCTGCGGCCGCGGCTCGCCGGAGCTGAAACCGCGCTCGGCTTCCTCGTGCTGGTGAGTCTCGCGCTGGTCATTCCAGGCCTGGTGATACCGGTCTTCACGCAGGTATTCGTGGACAATTACCTGATCGCGCGCATGGACGACTGGGTCAAGCCGCTGCTGCTCGGCATGGCCGTCACCGCGGTGCTGCGCTCGACGTTGACGTGGTTGCAGCAAATGTATCTGCTGCGCATGGAAATGCGGCTCTCGCTCGTGGGCTCGGGAACATTTTTCTGGCACGTGCTGCAGTTGCCGATCGAATTTTTCCATCAGCGCTATGCCGCCGACCTCAGCCAGCGCGTGGCTTCCAACGACACCATCGCGCGCCTGCTGTCGGGCGGGCTTGCGACCAATGCGGTGAACGTCGTCGCGCTGATCTTCTACGTCGCGATCATGATCCAATATGACTGGTCGCTGACGCTCTTCGGAATCGTCATGACGTCCATCAACCTGTTCGCGCTCAGCGCCATTTCGCGGCTGCGCACGGACGGCAATATGAGGATGCTGCAGGACCGCGGCAAACTGATGGCGACCACGATGGGCGGCATCCAGACCATAGAAACCATCAAGGCTACCGGCGCCGAAACGGACTTCTTCATGCGCTGGTCGGGTTTCAAGGCCAAAGTCAGCAACACGGAAGCGCAGTTGAATTACTACACCCGCCTGCTGTCGGCCCTGCCCACGCTGCTCTCCACGCTGACGACCGCGGCGATTCTCGGCCTCGGCGGCTTCCGCGTGATCTCAGGAGAAATGACGGTCGGCATGCTGGTCGCCTTTCAGAGCCTGATGGCGAGCTTCACGCAGCCGATCACCAACCTGATGGGACTGGCGAGTCAGTTCCAGGAGGCGAAAGGCGATCTCGCCCGTCTCGACGACGTGCTCAGGTACCCGGCCGAGGAAGGCCTGGCGAAAGCGCCGCCGGCAAGATCCGGCAGCGCAGCCGGCAAGCTGCAGGGGCACCTGGAGTTGCGCGACGTGAGTTTTGGCTACAGCCGGCTGGATCCGCCGCTGATCGAGAACTTCAACCTGCGCCTCGCCCCCGGCCAGCGCGTCGCGCTCGTGGGCAAGTCAGCCAGCGGCAAATCCACGGTTTCGCGTCTCGTCATGGGGCTCATCAAGCCGTGGACCGGTGAAATCACCTTCGACGGCGTTGCACGCGAACGCTTGCCCAGGGAGGTGCTGAACGCTTCGCTCGGCAGCGTCGATCAGGACGTCTATTTGTTCGAGGGAACGGTTCGCGACAACCTCACGCTCTGGGACGAGACCATTCCCGAATCCGACGTGACCCGCGCCGCGCGGGATGCGTGCATACACGACACGATCGTCAGCCGCCCCGGCGGTTATGGCGGCGATGTCGGTGAAGGCGGCGCCAATTTCAGCGGCGGCCAGAAGCAGCGCCTTGAAATCGCGCGCGCGCTCGCCGCCAACCCGCGCGTGCTGGTGCTCGACGAAGCGACCGCGGCGCTGGACCCGGTCACCGAAAAGGCCATCGACGACAACATCCGGCGGCGCGGATGTACTTGCCTGATCGTCGCGCATCGCCTGTCCGCCATCCGCGATTGCGACGAAATCATCCTGATGGACAACGGCAAGATCGTCGAACGCGGCAGCCACGACCAGTTGCTGGCGCAAAACGGCGCCTATAGCCGATTGATCGGCGCGGAGCAGCCATGACGACCGATCCCAATCCGGACTGGCTTGAGCGGGGCACGCTGGTTCCCGCCGATGGCGCCCATCCGATACTGCTGAACGGCAGCGTCGCGATCTGGCGCATAGAACACGGCGGCGTGGACGTGTTCGCCGTCCCTCTGGAGGCGGGGGTTCCGGCCGGTGCGCGCGAACATGCGTGCCGGTTCGGCCCCGGCCAGGTTCTGTTTGGTCTCGACGTCCCTGTTGCGGAAGCGGCGGTAGGACTGCTGGCGGTGGGTCTGCCGCATACGCAGTTGCGGCGCCTCGACATAATGCGCGAGAGTTTGTTCGGTTATCCGCCACCGGATAGCGCTCCGGCGGACGCGGACACGACGGCGGCGGTGTGGCTCGATGACTGGGTACGCGGGTTGACGCGCATCATCAGCGAGCCGGCGCCGCGCGTATTCAAGCGTCCCGATTTCACTGCGCCCCTGGGCGCAAGAACGGGAGACAACGTCTACACTCAGAGTGATGTCATATGGGTGCAGCCGCCCGCGCGTACCGATGCGCTGGATCGCATGCCGGCAGCACGGCCCTTGCCTGCCGGCACCCCGTTTCCGCTGACGCCAAGCACGTGGCTGCACGTCAAGGCCGACCAGGATATCGTCTGCGCGTCCACGATCGATGTTGTCCGTGCGGGCGCAGCGCTTGAGGCGCTGGACGTTTTCCATGCGGCCTTCCTCGATGACTTGCGGCAGCGCCGGGCACAGCACGACCAGGCGATACAGCGGCAACTGACGCGTCAGCAACAAGCCGACGCGGTCCGCTTCGGCAGCGCGCTCGCGGGTCTTGCAGGCGTCATCAGCGATGACAATGCGGGCCTTACACACGTCATCCGCAGCAACGATCCCACGCTCGACGCCTGCCAGCTCGTACTGTCCGCCACCGGCGTGAACGTGCAACTGCGCGGCGACGCCGCGCAGGCCGCGCAGCCAGGCAGTTACGTCCGTTACCTGGCGCGGCAGGCCAAGGTCGCGCTGCGGCAAGTCGCCCTGACCGGCGAACGGTGGTGGCGCGAGGACGCCGGACCGCTGCTCGCTTTTCGCAAGGCCGATGGCGGCGCGGTCGCGCTGCTTCCGGTGCGCGACGACCACTATCTGATCGTCGATCCGGCGACCGGATCGCGCACCGTGGTGGACCGCGAAAGCGCCGCCGGTTTAGCCGGCACGGCGTTCATGTTCTTCCGCAGTTTTCCCGACCAGGCGATCGGCGTGCTCGATCTGCTGCGCTTCGGGCTCGGCGGCGCCGGTCGCGACGTGGCGCGTCTCTTCGTCTTCGGCGCGTTGGGCGGCCTGCTCGGTTTGTTCACGCCGATCGCGACGGGGCTGCTGATCGACACCGTGATTCCATCCGCGCAGCACGACGAATTGCTGCAGCTCGTCCTGCTGCTCCTTACCGCCGCCTTCGGCATCAGCGCGTTCGAGCTCACCCGCGGCATCGCTCTCTTGCGCATCAAAACTCGCACCGACAATGCGGTGCAGTCCGCCATCATTCACCGGCTGCTGCGCTTGCCGGCGCCGTTTTTCCGCGATTACGCGGCGGGAGACCTTGCGCTGCGCGCTTTTGGCATCGGCGCCATCATCCACCTGCTGATGACCACCACGCAGTCGGCGCTGTTCGCGTGGATTTTCGGCCTGTTCAGCTACGTCTATCTGTTCTTCCTGAACTGGCAACTGGCCCTGCTGGCGACAGTACTGGCGGCAATCTCGCTCGCGCTCACCACCGCGATCAACTTCTGGCGCCTGCGGATGGAACGCCGGATGTTCCAATTGCAGGGCGATATCGCGAGCCGCGTGTTCCAGATTCTCAACGGCATCGCCAAGCTGCGCGCGGGCGGCGCGGAACGGCGCGCTTTCTCGCTGTGGGCGGACCAGTTTTCGCGGCAGAAGACGCTCGACTTCGACGTGCACCGTATCGCCAATTATCTGTCGACGCTCGATGCCGGCTATATCGTGCTGACCTCACTCATGCTGTTCGGTATGGTCGCTTTGTTCAAGACCGACATCAGCACCGGCACTTTTCTCGCGTTCAACGCCGCTTTTTCGCAATTTCTTGCGGCCACCCTTGCCATGAGCGCCGCGCTCACGGGGTCGTTGAACGCAATCCCGCTGTACGAGCGCGCGAAACCCATCATGCATACGTTGCCCGAAGCGAGCGAGGGCAGGCATTCGCCGGGCGAGCTCTCCGGCGACATCGACATCAACCATGTCGGCTTCCGCTATCTTGCCGACGGCCCGCTGATCCTCGACGACATTTCGATTCGCATCGAACCCGGGGAGTTCGTCGCTTTCGTGGGACCTTCCGGCTCTGGAAAATCGACACTGTTCCGGCTGTTGCTCGGGTTCGAGCGTCCGCAGGCGGGCGCCATCTACTATGACGGCCAGGATCTGGCGGGACTTGACATCGGCGCCGTGCGGCGCCAGCTCGGCGTGGTGCTGCAAAACGGCAGGCTGATGCCGGGTGACATTTTCACCAACATCGTCGGCTCGTCCCCCTATACGCTCGATGACGCGTGGGAGGCCGCGCGCATGGCGGGCTTCGAGGACGATATCAAATCGATGCCGATGGGCATGCACACTGTCATCGCCGAAGGCGCGGGCACGCTCTCCGGCGGCCAGAAGCAGCGCCTCATGATCGCGCGCGCCATCGCGCGCCGGCCGCGCATCCTGCTGTTCGACGAGGCCACCAGCGCGCTCGACAACACGACCCAGGCGATCGTCGCGCAAAGCGTGGAGCAATTGAATGCGACGCGCATCGTCATCGCCCATCGCCTGTCCACCATCGTCAGGGCTGACCGGATCGTCGTGATCGACGCTGGGCGCGTGGTAGAAACCGGCAACTACGAGGAACTCATGGCGCGCAATGGGCCCTTTGTCGAACTTGCGAAGCGGCAGATTGCGTAGCGCCCCTTGAGGCGGCCATTGGCCGCATCGTTCAGCGGGAAGAAAGCATGAATTCGCCGACCGAGGTCTCGGCGTAATAGTCGAGTCCCGCCGCCTCGGCGAACATGTCCGAATCGCCGCCGCCCAGACCGCAGGGCGCGAGCTTCATGGCCGTCGCCACGAGGTACATCTGCTGATACAGAGCGCCCGCGTTTTTCAAGGTAACGGCGTAGGCCATGGCCTGGTATTTCCAGGCCATGCGCTGAAACCGCGCGGCAAGCGCGATGAGCGCATCGGGTGGCGCGTCCAGGCCCGCCGCGCCGCTCGCATCGTCGAGCAGCCGTTGCTGCCGCGGGCCGAGGTCGGCCACATGTTCGAGTTCGTGCGCCAGCGGATCGTAGTGATAAAGCCCCGGTTCGATGCCGGCACAGCGCGACAACGTGAGATACAGCTCGAGTTCGTGCATGGCGCCGCCGCCAGCGCAAGGGCGCACGGAAGATTCGTAGCGCGCGCGCGAATCTGGTTGGGCGGGATGTAGCTTTTTGATGCGCGCGGCGCGATACAGGAATTCGCCCAACTGCGCGGCGCTGAGCGGCTGCTCGCCGCGCGTGCGCACAGAGCGGCGCGCTTCGGTGACGCGTGAAAAAGGCACGTCACCCGCATCGAGGGCAAGCAAGTCCGGCTTGCAGAGCGCAATGCGGCGCGCCGACATCGGCTGCTTGACCGCCGGCAGCGGCGGCAGCGCATCGCGAAAGCGGAACGTCCCGCCGTAGGAGGAACGGTCGCGCCGTCCCAAGCGGCTGCGGCTGTGGAACAGGAGATCGTGGAATTCCCACTGGCGCAGAGGCACGCTGTCATCCTCGGCAATGCGGCCGTTGTCAACGCAGGCAGACGCCGCCTTCGCGTTGGCGAGCAAGGCGATGAACGCCGCGATCGTGCTTTCATCGAACTCAGGCAGGGCCGCGGCCAGCTCTGCTGCGCTATGCGGCGCAGCGAGTAGCGCGGGCAGCGCCGCCGCGCGGCCGTCATGCAGGACCACCCGCGCGTGACCGAGCGGACTTTCCACCACCGTCGTGTCATCCACGCGACGCAGGCACGCGAAGCGCGACAACAAGAATCTTCCGTCGGTCGGAATGTCTTCGAAGCGAAACGTCGGCGCCACCGGTTCCAGCGTGGCGAGCGCGTGACCGCGGTGCTGCACCGTGTAGCGGACGAATCCCTTGCGCTCGATTTCGCCGAGCGTGAAGTAAAGACGCGCAAGATCCGCGCCGCCCTCATTGGCAACTGCGGCCATCGCCTCGTCGCACAAGGTGTTGCGGTCCATGCCGCCGCGCGCAAGGAGGTCGAGCAACGTCCGCAATGCGCCGCCGGGGCGCTTCAGCCGCAAGGCGGCGCCGGACGGGCCGGCGAGGACGATGTCCTGCTTGTCCTCGCGCACCTCCATGGCTGGCATCAGCCGAAGGGTGTAGATAGGCAGCACGCCGCCTGCTCTAGAAGAAAATCGGGATCGGATTCAACTCGTTCTCCCGCAGCGGCTTTTCGAGCCAGCCCATCTGCACCGGCACGTCGTAAAGCCGGCCGGGCGCGAAGCGCGCCCAGAAATGGCGCAGCCCCGGCACGATCACCTTGGCCACCGGCATGCCCACGTCGGCGCGCGTCTGGTCGAGCACCAGAATCTCCATCCCGCGTTCCTCGACGATACGACGGCACAGCTCGATGTCCGCGTGCAGTTCGCCACTGTGCTGGATCGCATAGTCGGCGCGTCGTTTCGGCGGCACGCGCTCGTCCGGCGTCATATAGGGCTGGTTAGTGATCGTGGCGGTCCTGAACCAGGCCAGTGTTTCATCGTCCTCGACCGCGAGTTCGCCGTCCTCGCCTTCCGCCAAGCCGAGCATCTGGTTCATTTCCGCGAACGCGCGCTGCAGCGCGATGCGCGCATCCAGGTGGCAACCCAGTCCGAACAGGATGCGTTCTTCCGGCCCGTTGCGCAAACGCGAGACGGCGACGAACGCGGGAATGCCCAGATCGGTGGTGAGATCCAGCGCCCACGCGTCGCGTCCCAGGGTGTCGTAGCAGGCGATGAGATCGAGCAGATAGGGCTCGCCGAAACTCGCCACGTCCACCCCCGGCTTCCGCAGACGGTTGTACCACCACAGTGCCGTCGCATCGCGCTCGACCAGCTCGAAGAATCCCTGCAAAACAGCTTCTTCGAGGTTGTTGCCCGAAGCGTTGCCGTTGGAACACCCGAAGCAGTAGAGCTTGTCGCAATTTTCGCCCGCCCGGGCCCGGTAATACAAAAGTTGCGTCGGCAAGTACTTGTGGCGTTGATGCGTGAGCGACCACACCGGTGTCCAGTCGATGCGCGCGTCCTCATCCAGCGGATCGGTCACCCTGTTGAACTTCGATTTCCTGGCGTTCCACGCCTCGCGCTCTCGGTACTGCGCATCGCTGAAACGCATCACCGCGTTGGGGTGTATCGCCTCGTCCGCCGCGAATTCGTGGTAGCTCGCGGTCTTGCGGTATTCCGCACCGGTGAATTCGCCAGAGTAGCGCTCGATCGCTTCGCACAGCGCGCTCGTTTTCGCCTGAATATCGGAAATACCCTTGCCGCAGCTCGCGTTGCGCAGGCTGCGCTTGAGGAAATCCAGGCGCTCCATTTTGAGCGCGCGGTTATGCCCGGCAATATAGACATGGGCGATGCCGTCCGCGCGGCGCACCGGGACCAGCATCTTCACGACACCCGTGATCGGGCTGACGAGGTGCTGG
>ORJL010145423.1_pt1 | contig 12650 bp, 10 predicted proteins | sample 1779941 | NCBI WGS metagenome assembly ORJL01 (sample SAMEA104232317, study PRJEB22302) | groundwater metagenome | biome: forest; feature: aquifer; material: groundwater | place: USA | collected 2011-08-07 | depth 5.8 m
GCCGGATATCGACTTCCTGCCTACCATTCCAGCGTGGACGCGGAGTCCGCTTCATCGCGGTCCGGGCCTCGAATGCTTTGAATATGCTCCCGCCGAAGATTGCTCACCAGTTGTTGTATCTCCGGGCTGGAGACACCAAACCGGTGGAGGGCATGACGCATCATCTCTAACCCCGCCTCGAACTCAGGCTCAACAATCTCTAGAAAGCCGTGGACCCCCGCCTTGCTCAGCCGGGCGCCTCCCCGAGTCCTGGCGATCACGTCCAATCTGGGGTTGATCTGCAGGGCGTTACTCAAAGCCGTCTCGACCACCATTGGATCCGGAATCGTCACTAGGAGAACGCGAGCCCGGTCCAGGCCGGCCAAGCTCAGCACATAAGGATTGGAGGCATCCCCATAGATGCAGGGAATCCCCTGACGCCGAAGGTCTTCGATAACGTAGGGGTCCAGGTCTATGACCAGACAGGAGAAGTTGCGCTGCCTCAGGACGCTCACCGCATGCCTGCTAACATCACCATACCCGCAGACGACTGCGTGGTTTTTCAAGCTGCCTGTCTTGCCGTAGATAAGGGGACAAAGCCTCACTTCAAGCAGTTGTCTCAGCGGCCTGAAGCGGCTCAGCCAGGAGTAGAGGCCGGGACCAGTCGTCATGAGGAGCGGCGTCAGCAGAATCGTCAAGATGGCGGAGGCAAGAATCAACGTGTAGGTCTGGTCTGAGATGATCCCGCGGTCCAGGCCCAGCCTGGCCAGAAGGAAGCTGAATTCCCCGATCTGGACCAGCCCAAGTCCCACCATAAAAGAGGTCCGTCCGTCGTAGCCGGAGAAGCCAGTAGCCAGGGATGAAAACACCCATTTGGAGACCACGATCACCCCGACCACCAGGGCCACCATGCCCAGGTTCTGCCACACGAAGCCAGGGTCGGTCAACATGCCTATGGAGACGAAGAAGAGCAAGACGAAGATGTCCCGAAGAGGGATAACCTCGGCGAGGGCCTGGGCCCCGAATTTGGACTCGCTTATCACCAGCCCTGCCACAAAGGCTCCCAGGGCCAGGCTCAGGTCAAAAAGGCGAGTGATTAGGGCTGTTCCCAGCACCAAAGCCATTATGGCAAGGAGAAACAGCTCCCGCGATCGGGTATTGACGATTCGCTCGATGACCCAGGGAATCAGGCGCGTTCCCAGGACGAACATTGCCCCCATGAAAGCCGTGGCCCGCAGTACCGCGAAGCCCAGGTCGGCCAGCCCCGAGGATGCGGCGGAGCCTCCGAGAAGCGGAAGCAGCACCATCATGGGGATTACGGCCAGGTCCTGGACGATGAGAATGCCTATCATGATGCGCCCGTGCAGGGTATCCAGCTCTCCGCGATCCGACATGACCTTGATCACTATCGCAGTGCTGCTGACAGCGATTACGCACCCGAAGAAGACAGCTTCCGGAAAGGCCCATCCGAGCAGCGACCCCAGGCCAATGCCCACGAGAATCGTGGCCGCGATCTGGAAGGCGCCCCCGAAAACCGCTACTTTTTGAACAGCGCGCAGCTCCGCCAGGGAGAAATGGACTCCGACCGTGAACATTAGGAGGGCGACCCCGAAGTCAGCCAGTGACTGGACCGTGTTCAGGTCTCGTATCAGACCCAGTCCGAAAGGGCCAATGGCGACGCCGGCCACCAGGTACCCCAGTATGACCGGCTGACGCAGAAACAGAGCAGCCAGTCCCCCGACCAGTGCCGCCCCCAGCACCGCAGCCAGGTCGCCGACGATGCCTAGCTCAGACACAGTTGCCGGACGCTACCCGCAAATCGACACCGTTGCGCGGTTTACAAGCGGGGATGACCCGGTGGTCCTTCCGTCACGGCTCAGCCCGTCCGCGTGTCAGCGCAATCGTCTGAGCGCGTCGGACGCCTCCGGCCGCGTGGGGTCCGTCTCACGCGCCTTCTCATATGTCGCGCGGGCGTCGGCTGCGCGTCCCGCCGACTCCAGTGCCTTTCCGTAGTTCATGCGAGCGGCATATAGCTTGTCAACAACCGGCTTGAGGAACCCGGTGCCTCCCATGTTGGACTGTGCCCCTTCGAGGACTGCCACCGCTTTGGCCCAGGTGTCTACCGTTTTGGCCGAGGTCTCTCCGGATCCCCACAGCACGGCAAGTTGCGCCATGGCCTCGCCATACTGCTGGTTGAGTTGAGCTTCTCGCAGTCTATCTGTGACGGAGGAGTCCCCAGGCTGTGAGATCTGTAGAGATCGGAGGAGGTCCACGGCCTCTTTCCAGGCCCCGATGTCACCTTTTTGTCCACGAGCCCAGAGGTCATCCAAGCGGGTCAAGAGGTCTTTCTGGTTCCCGGACTGTATCGGGGATCCGACCGCTGGCAAGGACACCTGGGGCGGATTTGCGTCTCGGGCAAACGAATCGATGCCGATGGATCCGATGATAACAGCGGCAAAGACGCCCAGGAGCCAGGGCAAGCGCGATCTCGTGCTCTTCCGCCGCGAAACCCCGGCTGACTTGACAGGCAGCGTGGCGGCATCCAGCCCTTTCGTCGCCTGAAAATAGGACTCCGCGAACGATTCCCGCTCAGTCTCCCGGCAAGAGAGGACAAGGACGGCGCCACCGCCAGCGGCTTCTGCCTCGGACGCCAGGAGGTCTGCCATCTCTTGGGCAGAGATCTCAGGCTGAGATGATAGCAGGGACGCGACGTCATCGGCGCCCAGGGACTGGACCAGCGGACCGCAGCAAAGAACCACTCTGTCACCCAGGCCAAGCGATCGCTGCGCCCTTTCGATGACTCCAGGGGACCCCGCACCCATCTTCCTTTGCGGATAGCGAGGAACCAGAATGGGCTGAGGACCGACGCCCTGCCTCTCTACCAGCATGGCGCTGAAATCACCGACACCGATCAGAGCCAGCCTATTCGGGGAACTCGCCACGGCTGCCAGGCAGGACACGCCCTCTTCCCTCTGGGGCAGCAGGGCTGCAGACGCCTCCAGAGAATCCAGAACACCCACCGAAACATCGAGCGGGCCTACCGGGGATGGCTCTCCGAAGTACTGGTCACGCATTCCGCGCAGTAGCCCGGCGCCCTGCGCGCCGTTGGAGAGAAGGTACAGGTTGCCCTTTCGTCGGATGGAAGGAAGGGGATCCACCTCCCCTTCCTCAACCAGGAGATAGCTCACCATGCCGGAGGCTGCCGCCCCCACCTCGAAGCTCAAGGAAGGCTGGGCGTTCCAGGTCTCGGTGGCTATTGGACCTCCTACGAAGTTGCCTCCTAGCAGGACTGATGCTAGACTGATTCTACCACAAGGCAGAAAGGGGCAACAGTGCTCTACGTCTTTTGGGGCCCCAACAGTTTCTCCATGAGGCAAGAGCTGGCCGAAATGCGGGCCCATCAGGGACAGCCTGACCTGGCCGGCCTCAACTGTACCGAGGCCGAGGCTTCGTCGCTTGCGCTAGCGGAACTGGCGTCAATGGTCCAAACCATGCCTTTCCTGGGGGAGAAAAGGCTCGTGATCCTTCACGGGTTGCTGGCTCCTTTCCAGCCAAGACAGAAACCAGGCGATCGCGAGGATGGCAAGGACAATGAGACGAAGGGTTCCACGGGTTCCAAGAAGGATGCATCGTTGGCCCCGATCCTTGAAATAGTCTCAAACCTGCCTCCGACCACCGACCTGGTCTTGACAGAAGAGAAGTTGTCCCCGAAGAACCCGGTATTCTCACGCCTCCCCAAAGACGCAATAATACGCGAATTCCCGCTTCCCGCAGGACCCGACCTTGAGCGTTGGATAGTGCGGACGGCCGGGGAGATGGGAGGGTCCATCAACTCCGCCGCCGCACACCTCTTGGCCGAGAACGTAGGGCCTGACCTCTGGGTTCTCGATTCGGAATTGCGGAAGCTCCTACTCTATGTTGATGGGAAGCCGGTGACCGAGGCGGAAGTGCGTCTCCTGGTTAGCCAGGTCCGAGAAGCCAGCATCTTCGCCCTGGTGGATGCAACTCTGGCCGCTCGATCCGGCCTGGCCCTGGGCCTGGCCCACAAGCTCATGGACGGGGGGACTTCTCCATTCCAAATACTGGGTATGCTGGCCCGCCAGTTGCGGCTCCTCTTGCTTGCCAAGGAACTCTCCAGCCAGAACATGAACCCCCAGAACATGGCGAAGGCCCTTGGCATCGTCTCCCCCTGGGCGGCCAACAAATTGGCCCAGCAGGCCGGGGGGTATTCCGACGGCCGTCTGGGAGCGATGTACCGGAGGCTGGTAGAGGAGGACTTGGCCCTCAAAACGGGGAGGCGCACACCGGAATTGGGCCTCGACTTGCTACTGGTGGAGTTATGCGACCGTTCCGATCCCGAAGGCCGAGGGCCACGACCGCCCTTGCCCCGGGTTAAGGCCTTGGGCTAGAAAGCCGAAGCCGATTGAAGGGGCTGAACGGACAACTGTCCATCTTCAACCTCGGATAGGGCCCGTAGAGACGAGTCGGTGACTCGTCTACCTAACCCCGCCATGATGAGGGATCACGAAGCCGGGCGCATTGTCTGGGACGCCGGACGCCGTTGCCCACGCGCTGCTGCGAGGCAAGTTACGATGACGCCGCAGTAAGAGACGAGTCACCGACTCGTCTCTACCCTTCAACTAATCCCCGTGCTCGATGCGCGATCCCTGGTCCGTATGGTATTCGTAGGTCTGCCCGCCCTGAGACAGGATAATCCGGAAGCCCGGAATCAAGGTCTGAATATACATCATTCCCGGCTTGGGGAAGCCCAGGCTACCGTTTGGCCACGTGACGTCTTCTATCGAGACCAGCTTTACCTGCCCCGTTTCCACGCCAAGGCGCTGGCTCAGGTCCGCCCTCGCCAGATCCACCAGAGGTTGGGCCGGCGGAGGCGCTGCTGGCTCAGGCGCAGCCGGCTCGGGCGTATTCGGCTCATGAGAGGCGGCCGGAGGCGCCTGGCAAGCCAATGCCAGCGTCAGCAGGCCAAAGACCAGCGCCAGGAACACATTACGTTTCAGGAACATCTTACCCCAGCCCCAAGAAATCACTGTATAGCATAGGTCACCTGAACACTGACCATTAACTGCGTCTCCCCTCCGCTGATCGGTGGCACTGGGGCAGAAGCGGCAATACCAGCCCCCAAACGGGAAACCGGCACGGGTCCGCCCGTCGAAGTCTCAACGATGGAGGTGGGCCGGCCCAGCGTGACCCCGGCCAGCCTGGCGAGCTGCTCGGCCTTGGCCCTGGCATCCGCCACGGCGGCGTCCCTCGCCCTAGCCGTAAGGGGTTTCGGGTCCGAAACCGTGAAACTGATGTTCTCGACCCGGTTGGCCCCGGCGCCCACCACGGAATCCAACAAAGACCCGACTTTGTCGACGCCGCTTACCTTGACGCTGACAATATTGTCGACCTCATAACCCGTCAGGATCTGGTTTTGGCCGTATTGGGGCTGGACCGAGTATCGCACGGTCGTAATCTGGTCCTTGGGGATGCCCAGACTCGTCAGCTTTTCCATTATCCGAGACATAGCGGCGCTGGCATCGCTCTGGGCCTGGGCCACGGTCGAGGCCTTGGCTGCGACCCCGAGCATAAGCTGCGCCATGTCCGGTGAAGCGCTTGCGGCGCCTTGTCCCTGGACCGAAATTCCGGCATCCTGTGTGACCACGCCACTGTCTCTAGCCATACTTACTGAAGCAGGCTGACCGCCTGCCGCCGGCGCAACCACGCCGGCCTGGGGAATACAGGCAGAAATCGAGAGGAGCATAACCATAAAGGGAACGAGGAATAGTAGGGTTCTTGACCTGGGGCTTCTCATGTTTGCCTCCTTTGGAGTTCTAGCGCCCCGCCTCCACGTATTATAGCAGACACGAGGCGACGTCTACAGCAATTCCTCCTTATTCTGTATCGCTGGCGGGTTACACCGAACCGGAAACGCTCCTCTCTCTTTCTTGAACCAATCGATGTTGTTCTCCTGAGCAGCATTCAGGCGGGGGACAAGCCCCCGCACCACGCCATGTGTAGGGTACCGGAAGGGCTACCGAGAAACCAGAGAAGAGCCGTGGCCTCAATGTAAGAGACAATGCCTCAGTAGAGCAGACGGGGCCTCAGCCTGTTTCAATAGGCTGAGGCCCCGTTATTGTCGGCGCCGCTGGCTGGGCAGCCCTTACACCGACGACTGACTGCGGACCAGTGTCTCGGAGCCTACGACCGGTGATCTCAACTCCAGCAAGCATTCCGGGAAGTCCCGCCCAAGCGTCGCTTTCCCCAGGCCAGCGTAGCTCGCCACCAGCGCGAGTCCTCCGGTCTCCCAGAGGTAGCGCCGGGCGATGAACATCTTCAGCCAATAGGCCAGTCTTCCACTCATCCGGGCCGGGCCTACCCAGGCGACCCCGTCCGTTGACCCCAACGAGACTGCCTCACCAGACATGTGGGGACGATAGGCCTTGGGCTTCCCGCCCCTGATCGACGCAAGTATGTTCCGAGCGGCAGTCTCCCCCTGGGATACTGCCAGTTGGGCCGACGGCGCCGACGGTCGCAGTGATTTGGGGTCCATCACCAAAGCGTTGTCCCCCACCGCAAATACTTCTTGAAGTCCCTCAACTTGCAGGAAGTCGTTGACCTTGACCCTGCCGGAAACGCCGGTGGGCAGTCCCCAGCGCTCTAGGTACTCCGGCGCCCGGACCCCTCCCGCCCAAATCAAGGTGCGGGCGTCTATTCTCTCTCCCGAGGCCAGGAGTACTCCCCGCGCGTCTGCCGCCTTGGCCGGGGTCCCCGTGATCATCTAGAGCCCCTTCTCTCCCAGCACCCGAGTGGCACGCGCAACCAGGTGTGAATCCAACCCGGCAAGGATTGACTTGCCAGCCTCCACGATAGCTATTCGGGGTTCACCCGGCGAAATACCGTAATGGGGGGCGATGGAGCGTAGCGATTCTGTCAACTCCGCCGCTAGCTCCACGCCGGTGAACCCGCCCCCGCCTACAAGAAAAGTGAGGGCCTCCCGGCGCTCGGCCGGGTCGCCAAGACCGGTCGCAACCGAGAGAGCCCCGTGAATATGGCCCTGAATCAGGCAGGCGTCAGTCAGCGATTTCAGGCTGAACGCGTGCTCTCGCATGCCGGGGATGCCAAAGAAGTTCGTCTCGCTGCCAACAGCTATCACCAGGTAATCGTAGTCCACCTCACCCTGGCCGGTAAAGACCCGGCGTCCACTGGGGTCAAGGCCGGTTACTCTATCGTGAACCAGGTCTATCCGGCGCTTCGCCAGGAGCTGGGCCAGCGGCAGAGCCGTCGAACTGGCAGGAGTACGACCTCCAGCCACTTCATGAAGCTGCGTGACAAGCTGATGGTGCTGGTTCTGATCTATGAGGTTTATGCGATAGTCGGGGAACGGGGCGAGCACCTCCTCCAGCCTCAGGGCTGTTCTTAGTCCTCCATATCCTGCCCCCAGGATCACAATATTCTTCTTCACGCCGTTCATCGTCTTCATCTCTTCGCCTCCTGGGATGGTTTTCAGGATCTCCGGTGAACCCAGGTCTTGAAAGCATGGTAACACAGATCCCCCATATTGTCAAGGTTATTGACATATTAATCATCTTATGCTAGCATAAGATTCGTATTAGAGACAATGCTGGCCGGGCGTGGACCTCGATCAAAGAGACGGACGCCAGGCCAAGGAAGTGGAACTATGCAACTCCTTATCACGTTCAAAGGATTCGATAGGCACCCCAAGAAGCAGGACGGAGCGGCGCTGCAGCACTGCTTTGCGCAACTGCAGCAGAGGGCGCTCACGTCGGCCAACCTCGTCATGACCCAGGCTTTTACAGACTCTCCGGGTGGCTTTCTGATCGTCGAAGTCGACGAGGCCGAGAACCTCGCTCCGTTGCTCAGCCTCGATGAAGCGGATGACTTCTGTATCTCTGTCAATCACGTGAGCGCACCCCGAACGGATCTCTCGGGATACCCCGCAGGCTGGGAAACTTACACGTCTTTGCAATGTCGGTGTTGCTGATTAGCGTTTGATATCAACCTCTCCAATGCTATAGTAATGGAGAGGTATGCCATTTGAACGAGATAGAGAACCATCCCCAGGGTGGCGCGTGCACCCGCCTGGAGCGGGATAGCCTGGGCCAGAGAGCCGTGCCGCTGGACGTCTATTACGGAATCCAAACGCTCCGAGCCTTGGAGAATTTCCCTATCAGCGGGTTGAAGGCGCATTCCGGGTTCATATGGGCTACGGCGGTGGTCAAGCGAGCGGCGGCGGAGGCTAACCTGTCGTCCGGCGCCCTTGACCCTCGAATCGGCAAGGCTATCGTTCAGGCGGCGCAGGAGGTCATCGATGGCCGCTGGCACGATCAGTTCGTAGTAGACGTGTTCCAGGCCGGCGCCGGCACTTCTCACAACATGAATGCCAACGAGGTCCTGGCCAACCGGGCAATCGAGATTCTGGGCGGACACAAAGGGGAGTATTCGCTGGCCCACCCCAACGACCACGTGAACATGTCTCAGTCCACCAACGACGTTTTCCCCACTGCGATGCGCCTGGCCTCTCTATTGTTGCTTGCTCGCCTAGATCACTCCATCCAGGAACTCTGGCAAGCCCTGGAGGCCAAGGGGAGTGAATTCTCCGGTGTAGTGAAATCCGGGCGCACACATCTGCAGGACGCGGTCCCGGTTACTCTGGGCAGGGAGTTCCATGCCTATGCGGGATCGGTACGCAAGGGCGGAGGCCGTATCAAGGAAGCAGCCCAGGGTCTGCTGACCCTCAGCATCGGCGCCACAGCCGCTGGGACCGGTATCAACGCCAACGCCCTCTACCGGACCGGCGTCATAGAGAGATTGAAGGCATTGACCGGCTACGACTTGCGGGGGGCGGACGACCTTATGGAGGCAACTCAGAGCACGAGCGATTTTGCCTTTGTCTCTTCGGCTTTGAAGGCCTTTGCCCTTGACCTGATCCGCATCTCAAATGACCTGCGACTCCTGGGCTCCGGTCCTCGAACCGGCCTGGGAGAGATAAACCTCCCTCCTGTCCAGCCAGGCTCGTCGATCATGCCCGGAAAGGTTAATCCGGTCATTGCCGAGGTGACCGGCATGGTCTGCTTCCAGGTCGCGGGCAACGACCTGACCATCGCGATGGCAGTTCAGGCAGGGCAGCTAGAGCTCAATGTCATGATGCCCGTCATCGCTTTCAACCTGCTGCAATCGATCGAGATGCTGACGAACGTATGCGGGATTCTGGCCGGGAAATGCGTGCGAGGCATAACTGCCAACGTGGAGCGATGCCTGGAACTGGCCGAACGCAGCCTGGGAATGGCAACGATCTTGAATCCTTACATTGGCTACGAAAGAGCTTCGTCCATTGCCAAGGAGGCGCAGTCTACCGGGCGTTCTGTTCGCGACACAGTTATGGAGAAGGGAATCCTCAACCGGGAGGACCTGGAGCGAATCCTGGACCCCGTCCGGATGGCAGGCCCAGGGGAACCCCCGGGGACGGCTGGCGGTGCAGGGACCGGTGGGCAGGCGTAATGCCCGCCCCAACCTTCTCCAACTTGCTTCCGGGACGGGGCGGCGGGCTGCTGGACCATCGGGACGAATGCTTGTCCGTTCGCCCGGCGTCTGAATACGGGTTCCATCGAGCTTAGAGAGGTGATCTATTGAGCAACACGAACCCCGTGGTGCGGGTCGTGGAGACGGTCCGGCCTGCAGTGGTGCAGCTAATGGTGCGCAAGGCCGACTATGACAACTATCTCCGTCCCCTCCCGGGTGGCGTCGGAACCGGGTTGATCTTCGATCCGTCTTGTTGAAGGAACTGCCGTTACGTTAATACTCCCAGGGACCACCGAGGGACCCTGGAAGCTACTGGATACCATTTGGGAGAATGGAGTCAGAGGAGGTATAGCATGGCAAAGTCCCTGGCGGGGTCGAAGACCCTGGAAAACCTGAAGGTCGCCTTTGCGGGCGAGTCGCAAGCCAACCGGCGGTACCTGTTTTTCGCGAAACGCGCCGACGCTGAAGGACGCCCGGAAGTCTCCGGCCTTTTCCGGGATGTGGCCGAGGGTGAGACCGCACACGCCCACGGACATCTGGAATTCATCGGCCAGGTGGGAGATCCCGCCACCGGCTTGCCCATCGGCAGTACGAGCAAGAACCTCAAGGCGGCCATAGCTGGCGAGACCTACGAGTATACCCAGATGTATCCGGGCTTTGCCCGGGCGGCTCGTGATGAGGGGTTCGACGAGGTTGCCGAGTGGCTGGAGGTCCTGTCCAAGGCCGAGAAAGCCCACGCCGGGCGTTTCGAGAAGATGCTCCTGACCCTGGAAGACTAACAAGTATGTTGTCATCACCAATTCTTCCCTTCGGGGAGAATTGGTGATGAGGTCCTGAGGTCTCAGACTGGGTGTGGAATCTGCTCCTCAACCGCCAGCGTCTTGCGGAGCTCCACAATCTCGTCCCGGTAGAGGGCTGCCTTCTCGAACTCCAGGTTGCGAGCAGCCGCTTTCATTTGCGACTCCAGGTCCTTGATCAGGCGGCTTATCTCCGCCCGGGGTAGTCCTTCCCCCACACGGTATTCGGCGCGGCTCTCAGCCACGGCTCGTAGGCGCTCGGTGATGTCCCTGATCGCCTTCTTGATGCCCTGGGGCTCGATGCCATGGACGATGTTGTAGGATTCCTGGATCGCACGTCTTCGGTTGGTCTCGTCCAGGGCGCGGCGCATCGACTGGGTGACGTGATCGGCATACATGATGACGTGTCCGTCTACGTGGCGGGACGCCCGGCCCATGGTCTGGATCAATGATCCATCTGACCTCAGGAAGCCTTCCTTGTCAGCGTCCAGAATCGCCACCAGGCTGACCTCCGGCAGGTCAAGTCCTTCTCGAAGCAGGTTTATCCCTACTACCACGTCGTAGACGCCCAGGCGCAGGTCTCGGAGTATCTCCACCCGTTCGAGGGGGTCGATCTCCGAATGCAGGTAATGGGTCTTGATTCCCATCTCTTTCAGGTAGTCAGCCAACCGTTCCGCCATCTTCTTGGTAAGGGTGGTCACCAGACAGCGCTCTTGCCTCGATACACGGAGATTGATCTCCCCGATCAGATGGTCTATCTGGCCTTCGATCGGCCTAATCTCGACCGTGGGATCCAGGAGGCCGGTGGGACGTATGATCTGCTCCACGGTCTGCTGGCTGTGATCATGCTCATACGGACCGGGAGTAGCGGAGACGAAGATGACCTGGTTGATGTGACGCTCGAACTCGGCAAAGGTCAGGGGCCGGTTGTCCATGGCCGAGGGCAACCGGAAACCGTAGTCCACCAGGACCACCTTCCGTGAGCGATCACCGTGATACATGCCCCGGACCTGGGGCAGGCTGATGTGGGACTCGTCGACGAACATCAGAGAGTCGTCCGGGAAGTAGTCCAGCAGGGTGGACGGCTGGCTGCCGGCTTCCCGTCTCGCCAGGTGACGGGAGTAGTTCTCGACACCGGCGCAGTAGCCCACTTCGCGCAGCATCTCGAGGTCATAGCGGGTGCGGGCTTCCAGGCGGGCTGCCTCCACCAGCTTATTCTGCTCCCTCAGCTCCGCCAGCCTCCCTTCCATCTCACCTTCGATGTCGGCCACGGCCGACACCAGCTTATCGTGGGAGGTAACGAAGTGCCGTGCGGGGTAGACATCGATGGTCTGTCGCTCGCCCAGGATCTCTCCGGTGAGAGGGTCCACCTCCATGATGCGCTCGATCTCATCCCCCCAGAACTCTACGCGGACGGCGATCTCCTCGTAGGCAGGGTAGATTTCCAGAGTGTCTCCGCGGAGGCGGAACTTGCCACGCACGAAGTTGTAGTCGTTGCGCTCGTATTGCATGTCGACGAGCTGCCGGAGCACCTTCTCCAACCTACGACGCTCGCCCCGGCGCAGGCCCAGGACGAAGTTGTAGTATTCGTCAGGCGAGCCCAGACCGTAGATGCAGGAAACGGAGGCGACGATTATAACATCCCGCCGTGACAGGAGGGCACGGGTCGCCGAATGGCGAAGCTTATCGATCTCCTCGTTGATGTCGGCGTCCTTTTCGATAAAGAGGTCGGTCCGAGGAATGTAGGCTTCGGGTTGATAATAGTCGTAATAACTGACGAAATACTCTACGGCGTTATTTGGAAAGAACTCCTTGAACTCGCTGCAGAGCTGCGCGGCCAGTGTCTTGTTGTGGGCCAGTATCAGGGTCGGCCTCTGGATCTGAGCGATGACGTTCGCCATAGTGAAGGTCTTCCCGGAGCCGGTCACTCCCAAGAGGGTTTGCTCCCGGTAACCCTCACGGATTCCCTCGACCAGTTTCTCTATCGCCTGGGGCTGATCGCCGGTGGGGCTGAAGGGGGCGGCTAGTTGAAAGTCAGGCACACCTCAATTATATACGCACGATCCTGCGGCTACAAAAGAAGGCCTCGCTAACCGGCCGGATTGGCCCACCAAGCCGATTATCTCGGCTCCACCAGCCGACCTCGCCGGCTTTGAGGCCCAAGAGAAGTCCATGAACTCGGTTGGGGCGATGGCACTGCCTCGCCTTCAACTGGTGATAGAGACAACCGCGCGCACGTGAATAGACCCCATAGCAAACGCATCCACGCACGCGTGGGCAAAGATCACCTGCGCCGAGCGAAGCGACGGGAGGGCGAGGCGGTGCCATCGC
>ORJL011880430.1_pt1 | contig 12648 bp, 9 predicted proteins | sample 1779941 | NCBI WGS metagenome assembly ORJL01 (sample SAMEA104232317, study PRJEB22302) | groundwater metagenome | biome: forest; feature: aquifer; material: groundwater | place: USA | collected 2011-08-07 | depth 5.8 m
AAGTTCAGATCGTGCTTCAGCCAGTTGTATATTTTCCGGCCGCTCCATTTTTCATGCGCAACTTTTTCAAACATCTGCTTGACGATGTGTGAGCGTGCCGGATCAATTATCACCTGGCACTTTTTATCCATCATTTTCTGGTTGAGATATCCGAGTGGTGCCATGCCGGGCCATAATCCCATTTCAACTCTTGTCCGCAATCCGCGCTTTACATTCACGCCTCTATTGTCATTTTCTAGTTTTGCCTGCGATCCCAAAATCATGAGCAAAAATTTCTCATTTGGGTTATCGGAAAACTTCTGTCCATATGTCCGTATCTCCAATAAAAGTTTCTGATCCATTAAATCGACAATTGCTCCAAGGTCGCCCGCGTTTCTCGCGATGCGATCCGGAGCCCACGTTAGGATCCCATTAAATTTTCCGAGTCGGATGTCATTCACAATTTCGTTGAAGATCGGGCGTTGGCCGGTTGCCTTGGCTGAGTGGCTTTCGCGTCGGATCTCGGCGACCTCCAACCCTTCTTTTTCGGCAAGCTGAAGCATCTCTTTCACCTGACTATCTATCGAAAGCACCTGCCGTTCCTCGCTTTCCGTGCTTTTTCTTGCATATAGCAGATATTTGACCTTTATCGGGATCACCTCTGCGGCTTGGACCCCGGCTCCCTTGGGCCCTATGGTTTGGGTATTCATACTCAAAGGGATGACGCAAACCCCGCGGGGTGTCCAGAGTGCCTAAGTTGGTAACTTAAGCTTCGCAAAGGCCCTTATGTAAGCTAGGGTTTATGGACTAATACTGAGGTCGACGGTATGATGTATTAACAATTGAATAGCCCTTAGGGCAGACCTAAACCGTTTGGATTTTTCCGACGGCATGGTCCTCAAGACCTCAACAGTAGAAAGCTCCTAGTCAGAGCGCTGTTGAGGCTATACGGGGGAACTTGTATAGGTCCCGCAAGGGATCGCTGGCTGGGAGCTTTGTGTTTCCGGCCAGCACCTTCACATAAAACTTCATGCTCAAATTTTTTTTCATTTGGTTAAGTAGCAACAAGAAAAGACTTTACATTTACGTCCCCCTCGCAGTTACTAGTATAATTCTACTTGGACTTTTATGGATACTCATTCCATTCGTACTTTCAGTGATCGCGTCAATCGTGCTGTGGAAAAGTTCATTTCTAGGAAAGGGCTGGAAAACGGCTTTGGCAGCGACGATGATTTTGGTGGGGCTTACGGTATCGGGGGCAATTACCCCGAAAACTACTATCCAGCAATTATCAGAGAGTGGTGCGCCCGCCGCAAACAATCAGAATTTTGCTACTCAAAATTCTTCCGTTGAACAGCCACCACTCTCGCCACAAGAGCAATCCGACACTCGAGTTCTAGATTCCGTCTCCCGACAACACGACGTAACCCTCACCAACATCAAAACAGCACTTGAGTCTTACAAGTTACCAGTCAAATCAGGGCAATGGCAAACATGTGTCATCGAGCGAATCAATGGGTTGAGCAATCTTCAACTTCTTACGTTCTACGATGGATTCAAATCGCTTTCTCCTCATGCGAGCGAGGAAAACGGAATTATTTGGGCAGCTCGCAGGCTTGGCTGTCCAGAACCTTCTTTTAAGACAATTCCCGCAAAAACCGAAACGCTTTATTCCAAAAGCGGAATCGGATCGAAAGAGCTTGGCACGGTGTCCATCAATGATGCAATTGAGAAAAAGGATTGGTTTCTGATTCTTTTGTGGTCAAATAACCCCCTTAATGAAAATTTTGGCGCTGGAACAGGAGCGGATGGTGAAGAAATTGCTTTCCGTCAGGCATCGTGGGATTACGGCATCGTAAATTACAACGAAACTTCATCTATCGTTGGCACACCCTACTTGATCGGTTTTTACTCTCCTTCAGGAAGTAATCAAGAATACGGAGAACAACTTCTCGGCGGAAATATCATTCGTCCGAACCGTTTTGAATATCTCCGAGTAAAAGCGCCAGATCAAGCAAGCTGGGAAGTAAAAATTGAAAGGGTTCTCGAACCAGCAAAAACCGTTATTGAATAAGAGTTAAATTATTTCAGAGTAGTCCAATAACCTCCGGCCACTCCATCCCGTTTGTATTTACCATCCCAAGAATTAAGTAAACGAGAGCGTCGAGGATATCTTCGTGCGATTCCTGCCCAAAGTAAATCAGTTGATGAATTAATTCCTCACATCCTTTTCTGGGAAAAAGCACAGTGCCGTTTTTGATGTACATGGCAGCGATACTGAGTCGCGCCCGCTTGTCCTGCGAGGCGTGCATGGGCTGGACTGGGATTCCTTCGCGCTGGAATGCTTCCACTGCTGCTTGCTGGTATGCCACATTTTCTACAAAGCATTGACTGAATCCACCGCCTGATTTCACCAGTGCTTTTACGCATTCGATCGTCTGATGGAAATCAACCCTGCCTTTGAAAGGATTGGGCTCGATATATATTTTCGGAATTCCGTTTTGGAAAATTGCCTGCCCCGAAACCATAGCGGTATAATCGGCAGAGTCTTTCTGGCTAATCGCGAGGTCTACGCCGATACCTTTCATACCGGACATAACGCTTATGAATTTGCCGTCTATCCAAAATCCAGATTGTGGCTTGGCGTCGTAGTAATGGATGTCCTCCGGACGGATAACTTGATCATCGTCGGGGATATATTTCAGCATAAACTCAAGTTGCCACATCCGTTCGTTTCCAATCTCGCGTCTGTATTTTTCTACCGCCTCGAGTGAGGGGAACTTGCCCGGCCATGTGATGTTGCCATCGTCGTCAATGAGCGGAATTTTCATATACTTCCCATCCATTTCTCCTTCCTGCATCAGTTTCAATATCCGCATGAGGGCAGAATCTTCATGTAGGAAATTTCCTATAAAAATTACTTTAGTATTGATATCTCCTGCCGGGATCAGTTCTCCGGTCAGCCAATCAAATATTTTGTCGCGGCCTTCTTTGGTTTTTGCCGAACTGGAATCTTCAATGTCATCAACGATAATGAGGTCTGGACGGTTGGGCCCTTCGCGGAGTCCCCGGATGCCTTCCTCAACCGATACAAAGGATATTCGAGCATCGTAGCGAGGTATAATCCGAACAGGAACACTCCATCGTCCTTGTTCTTCCTCGAATGGGCCTAAATACTTACGTAGGAGGTTGTTTTGCTCAACCTCGCGGGCAATGTTAGCTGAATGGTCATAAGCGCGTTGTTGTGTGCGACTTGCAATTGCCACATGCTTTTTCTTGAGTTTTCCGGTAATCGCCCAGAGTGCTAGCACGGTGTTATAGATTGTTGATTTCGCAGACCCACGGAAGGCAATGAGAAGTATTCGCTTGATAGATTCATCTTCGGCATAGCGGAACATATCGTGGTGGAATGGAGCAATAGGATACTGAATGTATGGTCCGAAGAAAATATAGAAGAAGTGGAAGAAGCTTCTCCGCACAAGCGCAACCATAACTTCTCGATCAGCGAGGATATGGTTTAAGAGATCAGGAGGGATCTGCTTTGGGAGATTGTTCTGGTTCATGATTTTCGTCGTTTACGCCCGCGAGCTGAAGTGCTTTCGTAATAAGAGCTTCTTGCTCCGACGTAAGCGGCTCGTCTTCAATTGTTAGTCGGCCAGACAGCTCGACCTTTGCGGAATATTTCGGATGATGTTGCCGCAACCAAAGCTGGACTGCTGGAAAATGCTTGTCCCGGATTAGCGAGATGAGCTGGCTCTCGCTCATATCAGTAATGAACGCTTCGCCTTCTGAGATCGCTCCATCCGCTGCTTTGCGGAACGATTCATCTTCTTCGCGCCAGCGGTAGTAACTAGAGCGACCAACCCCGGCGCGCTCACAGGCAATCTGGAGAATCGGCATTTTCCGTAATTGGACAAGAATTGTTTCTCGATCTTTCATTCGCCGAGTATTAATTGTTTGTTTCTTTTTATTATTATTCATGTTAGTTTTTTGGCTTTAAGTCCGGTTAGCTTTTCCCAGCGGCGCCTTATGACTTCCGCATAGGTAGGAACTTTTTCTATGAGATAGCAACGCCGTTTCATTTTTTCAGCGGCTATAAGTGTCGACCCGCTTCCGCCGAAGGGCTCAATTATCAAATCACCGCGTTTCGTCAAAACTTTTAAGTACGGTATAAGAATCTCAATCGGTTTTGTCCCGAATATAATTCCCTGGCCGGAACTTTTCTCATCCGCCGCGACATATTGGATAAAGTCGGTTGGTTGATACTTCTTGCCGCCCTCGTAGCCTTCCCAATGCGGCTTGCCGGATGTGGCAAAGAGTGCGTTTTCATATTCCTGCTGGAATAGTTCTTCTTCTGGTTCAAGGTTTAGCTCAACGTTGCCCCCGGTTCCCACAAGCGCGATATCGTGCTTGTTAAAAAACTTGTATTTTGCGGCGAATCCCTGCACCCGATTCGGTAGTCGCCAGACTATGGTGTTCCGATACTTCCAATGCTTCTCGAGTTCGTTCCAGATTACCCGCAAATTTTTTGGGTTCTCGAACACAATTATTGAGAAATCGGGCTTCTGGATTTCGGCAATATTTGCCATCCACTTTTCTGTGAAGTCCAGTGGCAGTTCATCGGTTTCGAGATATTTCCTGTCACGTTTCAGTCCGAAACCCTCAGTTGCTTTTCCGTGCCGTTTCTTTCCGGTCAGATACGACAAGATATATGGAGGGTCAGTAAAACACATATCGGCCTTCTCCCCGGCCATAAGATCAAGGACATCTTCCTCAAGAGTTGAATCTCCGCATTTCAGTTTGTGCTCACCGAGCTGCCAGACATCACCCTTTTTGATTTCTATCTTTTGGATATCAAGCTTCCGGAGTTCTTTTGCTAAGTCAAATACTTCCGGATTCTCATCAATACCAAATATGTTGTCCAAGTCTTCACTTGAGAAACCGACGCCACTTAGAAACTCCTCATCAAACTTCGCGAGGAGATTCCAATCCCACTCCCCAAGATTTCGATTCAAGCGCAAATTGAGTTCACGCTCCTTCTCGATATCCGGAATGCGGATGTAGACGACCGGAACTTCCTTGATTCCCATCTCTTTGGCAACTTTCCAACGAAAGTGGCCGCCGATAATTATATTTTTTCTATTGGGAGCCGCGTTTACGACAATCGGATCGACCAGTCCGAACCGCCGAACGCTCTCCTTAAGCTGCGCGGTTGCTTCCTCGTTTTGGCGCCTCGGATTGTAAGACGCGGGGTGCAACTCAGATGTTGGCACATAATGAACCGATATATTTTCTTTTAAATTTATTTTTGTCATGTTGGTTATTTAGTTTTATTAACTTCGCGCCCAGCAAGGCGCAGAAACATTTCGACCTCTTTGGCGTTGCCCTTCTCTATGGCTTTTGTGTAGAGCCCGCCTACCACGTCCGGAATACGATCTTTGATCCAGTCAGCCAGGGCTTGTTGTACAAGCGTCCAAAACTGCGGATGCCGTTTCCAATCCGTGAGCGTGTCCTCGCAAACTCCGACCGATTCGGCAAATTCTTTTTGTGTTTGCGGATCACGGAATTGCCGAGGGGTAGCAAACCATGCGGCAAACTGCATAAATTCCGAGAATCGATAGATGCCCGAAACAATAAGCCCGGAATCGGAGTGAATCGGAACAGTTATAACTTTTTTGTCCATGTTGTTATTTGTTCGCTGGTGTATTTTTAGTTAGTTAATAATGTTTCGACCTTTCTATTTAAAAGATACCAATAAGAATAGGCGTCCTTACACGGAGTCCTGCTGGAGTTCAAATACAAAAAGCGGCTTAAAATGCCGCTCTAAATTCAAGTTATTAACTCCAGCTGGGGGCGGGTTATTTTTTAACTGGTTTTATGGTGTAAAGAGTATTAATCCAGTATCCGCTCCGGGGCTTTGACTCGATGAGTTTTTCGTCCAGATGTAGATAAAATTTAGTTTTCTTGTTTATAGCTCGACTCGCTTTTGATAACGCATCTGCGGTTGGCATTCCGGTATGTTCAAGAATATCAGGAGTACTTTTGTGTCTCTCCATCAATGCTTTTATGAATTCCAACCGTTTGCCTTCTTCGCGCATCTTGTAGCAGTATTTTGATTTCGGTTCGCGGTATAGATCGCCAACCCCATTAAGATACAGAGCGAGTTTCTGCTTGCCATATTTCTTTTTACTATTCGTAATAATTTCCTCGCGAATGTTCCCTAGGTCTTTGACTAGCCCAGACCAGCTCTTTTTGTTGTCTTTACGATCAATGAAAACAGCATTGAATTCAAAACCGGAAATACATCGATTCAATATTCTTCCAGTCATCAAGGCATCGCCAGAATCGATGCCATCGTAATTTTTCTTGATTATGTTCATCAGACGAAAATTTGGTCGCTGTCCCTGATCATCGTGTGCTAGCAGATTTAGTTCGAGCTGTTTGATAATGGAGTCAATGACTTTGACAATGGTAAGCTGAGTCTCGTGTGACCGAGAGAAGACCTCCTTTAAATTTTGAGCTTTACTTTTCTGTTTTGGCATTGTAAACTTATGGTAATTCGTATTTTATGAAAAAGCAACCCCAAAAACTTGATAAATTGCCCAACGTGCTTACGCTCCGGCAGGCCTGTGGAGTTTTAAATTGCCACCCCAACACCTTAAGAAATTGGGATAACAAAGGTATCTTGAAGGCAATTCATTTTGGAAGACGTGGTGATAGACGGTATCGCAAAGAAGATATTTTGGCTTTAATAAAGCGACGCTAAAAGTTATGCAGAATAATAAAAAGGATTATTCAAAATTGAATCCCGAAGAACTTCTTAAAGTTATTGAGAAGCTGGAATCTCACAAAAAATACGGGCTGGTTTGGGACGAGGAAAAAACCAAAGAGCAGTTTGAAAAGGAATCGAAAAACGCCTTGCCAGTTTTGAAAGAAGTCAAAGGCAAAGAAATTAAAACCGATCCGGCAAAGCCGACTAACATTTTGATTGAGGGCGACAATTATCACGCCTTATCTGTTTTGAACTACACGCACCAAGGCAAAATTGATGTTATCTATATTGATCCGCCGTACAACACGGGAAATAGGACATGGAAATATAACAACGATTATGTAGAAAGAGAAGACGCATACAAACATAGTAAGTGGTTAACATTCGTAAGTAAGCGTTTGCGGTTAGCGAAAAATTTACTTAAAGATGAGGGAATTATTATTGTTACGATTGATGATTATGAAGTTTTTCAATTGGGAATGTTGATGGACGAAATATTCGGCGAAGAATCGCGCCTTGGTGTCATTACTGTTTTGAACAAGAAATCTGGCAGGACGACAGACAAATTTTTTGCAACTTGCCATGAATATTACTTTGTTTATGCAAGAAATCCTTTGTTAGCTAAAATTAACAATTTTACATTAAATGAAGATCAGATAAGGGAATACAGATATAAAGATGATACATCTCAATACAAGTGGCGGGATTTTTTAAGAACTGGAGGATTTTCAACTCCAAAAGAGAGGCCAAATTCTTTTTATCCAATATATTTTGATGAGGTTACAAATAATATTTCAATAAAACCAACCAAAAATGGTATTAAAATTTTACCAATAGATTCGAAGGGAAATGAAAGAGTATGGCGACAAACAAGACCATCTTTGGAACTTTTAATACAGAGAGGAGATATAAAGATTGAAAAAAACAGATTAGGAAAATATAGCGTTAGGATAAAGGATAGGATCAAGGAGGGAATAAAACCAAAAACTGTTTGGGATAATCCAAGATATGACGCGGCAACTCACGGAACAAAATTGCTAGAAAACATACTTGGAGAAGCCAAGGTGTTCGACTTTCCTAAGTCTCTTTATGCGGTAGTGGACGCATTAAAAATTACTTCGCCAAACAAAAAAGATGCAATTATCGTTGATTTTTTTGCGGGTTCTGGAACAACAGGTCATGCTGTTTTAGAACTAAATAAAGAAGATGGTGGCAATCGTCAATTTATACTTTGCACAAACAATGAACTTAACGGACTTGAAAAAGAATTAAGAGAAAAAGGATTGTCAGAAAAAGAAATCCAAGAACACGGCATTTGCAAAGGGGTTACCTATCCGCGAATTGAAAAAGTAATCAAGGGCTATAAAAATTCTAACGGTTTAAAGATAACTGGTTTAGGTGGAAACCTTAAATACTACAAAACTGCTTTCGTCAAAAATTCTATCAGCAGAGATGATTTAAAAATTAGTATTACCCGCGAATGTACAGAAATGCTTTGTTTGCGGGAAGGAATTTTTGACGAGGTAAAAGCAAAACCTGATTATCATATTTTTGAACAAAATGGCAAAATAATGGCGATATATTATGCGTTAGAGCGGGACGGCCTGGAACAATTGAAAAAAGAAATGGACAAAATGAAAGGCGAAAAGATTTTATACTGCTTCACGCTTGATCCGTTGGGATTAAATAAAAACGATTTCATTGATTGGCAAGGCGTGAGTTTGGAGCCGATACCACAAAAAATATTAGATATTTACGAGCAAATTTATGAATATTAACTTAAAACAATATCAAGAAACAGCAGTCGGCGAACTTATCGCCACTATTAAAACACTTCTCACAAAAGAGGGAGAAAAGAAAGTGTGTGTTTTTCAAGCTCCAACAGGAAGCGGAAAAACTTTGATGACTGCCAAGTTTATAGAAGAAATCATCAAAGAACTGCCGGGAACGGATTTATGTTTTGTGTGGGTAAGTATCGGCAAAGGTGAACTGCATTTGCAAAGTAAACGCAGTTTGGAAAAAGTTTTTGGCGGTGCTCCGAGAGTGTCGCTGGTTGAGGAAGAATTTACTGGCGGGCGCGAGCGGATTGTTCGCAATGAGGTTGTTGTGGTGAACTGGGAAAAATTGCGAAGCAAAGACCGAGCAACTGGCGACTGGAAAAATATTTTAATGAAAGACGGCGAGAAGTTAAATTTTCGCGATGTGCTATCAAAGACACGCGAACAGCGAAAAGTTATCTTGATTATTGACGAAAGCCACATCGGAGCGACTGCCGAGAGAACAAACGAATTACGGGACGAGATAAATGCTGATGTAATTTTGGAAATGAGCGCAACGCCAAAAATAAAGCCCGATCCGCGCGATATAGCGCGCGGAACAGCGGGATATGTTTTTGTTGAGCCGAAAGATGTAATTGATGAGGGCATGATTAAGAAAGAACTAATTATCAACGAAAAAATTGATGAGATAACAGATAACGAAACCGACTCGCAAGAAGTAGTTTTGGAAATTGCGTATAAAAAACGTTTGGAATTGAAAAAACTTTTTGCAGTTGAGAAATCAAACATCAATCCGCTTGTTTTGGTGCAGATACCGACAGCTGAAGCGGGCGAAGATAAAATAAAAGCAGTCAAAAAGTTTTTGGCCGATAAAGGTATAACCGAAAGAAAAGACGGGCATGGTAACGGCAAGCTGGCTATTTGGCTTGCAGAGCAGAAATCTGAAACATTGGACTGGGTGTCAGAGCCGGACAATGAAATTGAATTTTTAATTTTTAAGCAAGCGATTGATACTGGCTGGGATTGTCCGCGCGCTCATATTCTAGTGAAGTTTAGAGAATCACGCAGTGAAACTTTTGAAATCCAAACAGTCGGGCGCATTTTGCGTATGCCCGAACAAAAGCATTATGCCAGCGAAGACTTGAATCGTGGTTATATCTACACGAATGTCCAAAGCATTATCGTCAAAAAAGAAGAATATAATCCGAATATTATCAAGCACCTAAAAGCAACGCGAAAAGATACTTACAAAAATATCGCGATTACTTCCTACTACAAATCGCGCGCCGATTATGGCGATATTACTTCTAGCTTTTCGTCTGTGTTTGAAAAAACTGCTTGTGAGTATTTTGATTTGAAAGGCGACCATACTTTCTTTGCGCAAAATGTGAAGAAACTGGAAGATCAAGGCGTGATTATTGATGTTGCAAAATATCAACAGGAAATTATCGCCAACGCCAAAATTGAAGGCACAACATTTGACGAGATTGAGGGCAAAATTGATTCCGAGGCGCGCGCCCGCCTTACAATCGCCGGTAACGATTTACAGGCATTGTTTGAGCAAATTATAAAAGCTCATCTCGGCTCGTTCAAAAATATCAAAAGATCAGTGCCAGCCGTAAAAACTGCGATCTATTCGTATTTTAGAAAATATCTTGGCTCAAAAGCATGGCCAGAAGAAGCAATCCTCGTGCAAATGGTGTTTGTTCATAACGGCAATAGAAAAAAGTTTGAGGAAATTTTGGCGCAAGCTGTTGAAAAATACAAAGCGGTTAGAGAAAAGGAAATCCAAAAGAGGGTTCAAGAAAGCGAGCAATGGTATGAGTTTGAAATCGCCAAAGAGAGCTTTTTCAACCAGCATACGGACGAGCGGGTGGATTATGAAAAATATGTTTATGAGCCGTGTTATTTGAGCGTGGCGCGTCTTAATCCCGAAAAGAATTTTGAAAAGTTTTTATCCGAAAACAGCGACAAAATAGTTTGGTGGTGGAAGAACGGCGAAAACAAGCAGGACTATTTCGGTATTAAATATGACTATCCCGAAGACGTGATACATACTTTTTACCCTGACTATCTAGTATATTTCAGAGACGGAAGTCTTGGCATTTTTGAGGTCAAGGACGTCGGTGATCGAGACGGCAAAACTTATACCAAAGCCAAGGCTGAAGCTTTACAGAAATATATCGTTGACCAGAAAAACAAGAACCTCTTTAGCGGCATAGTCATCGAGCGCAATAAAGCATGGCAGATTAACAACAAGGACGCCTACGATTGGGAGAAATGCGAGCGTGGTGACTGGAGTCAGTGGAATAAATTGGAGATATAGCACTTCCCAATAAAAATGAGTGACTTTATAGGTAAAAAGATAACCGTAGCAAACTTGATCGCGCTTGTTAAGGCGGTGTTTTTCGGCGTTCTATCTGCCGAATCCTACTATTTCTCAAACGCAGTTTCCTCCAAGTTGAACGACTACATTGCGAACGGGCATTATGAATATGAGGCATTGACGCTTAGTATGGGCGGTCTTGCTCTCGTATTAATATATCTGGCCAATCGAGGACTTTTTAAATTTGTTTTGAGAGTGATCAAAAGTTGGCGTTTCGATATTTTCATCGCATTCTTTTTCGGAATTTTAGTTAGTGTATCCTTTGGTGGAATAGGGTTTACCGCGTATGTGAGTGTTGTTTCTTCACTTACAGTGAAACAGATATTGGTCCTCGTCTCTTTTCTCGCTGTTATCTGGCTTCTGTTTTTGCTTCGAGCGACGCAGATATGGTTTGCGGATCGAAAAAGGAAAGCTAGCCCCTTTTTTATAAGTGACGAAGAACAGAAATCTAAAAAAGACGATCTGTTGAATTTCTCTGAGGGAGCTGAAAGATTTGCCGAAAGAGTTCTTAATAGGGGCTCATTGGACAGTATGGTATTTGGTGTTGACGCCCCGTGGGGTATCGGAAAATCTACATTTGTGAATTTCTGTGAAGAATATTGGAATAATAACTATCGTGAAAAGGTCATATTATACAAGTTTAATCCACTACGATACGAAGGAAGGGCAAATCTTTTAGAGAAGTTTGTGGATGGACTCATCCGCATTATTCAGGAAAATTCTTTCGCCCCGGAAATCAAACCGCTCATTTCTAATTATTCTCGGTTCATTCAAGGAGCAAAAACCACTTTTTCATTCCCATGGTTGAGTTTTGAGGTATTTTGGGGGGCCTACACCATTGATGATGCCTTTAATGATCTTGAAACAACTCTCTCAAACTTCAACAAGAAGTTAATCATCATTGTAGACGATCTCGACAGAATGAATTTCTCTGCAATCAAAGATGTCTTGTTTGTAATAAAGAAAAGCTTCACGCTCCCTAATATTTCATATGTGCTTTGTTACGATACTGAAAATATAAGCGCGCTGGAAGAAAAGAAGCACGACACCGAAAAAATAACCGAGTTTCTCGAGAAATTCGTGAACGTCAAAATCAGCCTTTTTCTCGACGCAGCTACTCTTTCGAAGTACATCTCCGAGAATTTTGCGAAAGTGGTGCAGAATAACCTGCAACTCGACCCGTACACCTTGGATAAGATCAAAGAGACGGTCAGTGGAATTGTTGACATATACAAATCTCCCGACTTTCACAACTATCAACCGTTCCTGGGCGATGTTAGGAAATTGAAGCGCTTGATCAATACGCTCATGCTATTCGAGATCGAAAAAACCGATTTTGAGAACAGCGATTTCAACAAGCAAGATCTGATCCATCTACTCCTCATATACATCAACTATCCCAGCGTCTTTCGCAAAATATACAATACGGAAACTGGCGACAAGCGCGGTTTCTTTTCTCTCGTGATTCCTCATGAGGATGGCTATATAGAAGATGAGAATCGTGCTGGTTCTGGAGGACGCCTGAGCGAGAGCAGCTACAAAAACTCCTGGCACTATAGGGATTATCTTGAGACCTTGTTGTCCAACCAGCAGTTCTTGCTGAACAAGGTATTCTCTGTTTCACGACTCGAGAACCCGCATATAGATAGTGTTCCCGAAGAGGTCAAAAAGTCATACGCCTGCTTCAATGGCGGGCTATGGGGAAGTGGAAAGAACCTGGAAGAATATCTTAA
>ORJL010500879.1_pt1 | contig 12647 bp, 13 predicted proteins | sample 1779941 | NCBI WGS metagenome assembly ORJL01 (sample SAMEA104232317, study PRJEB22302) | groundwater metagenome | biome: forest; feature: aquifer; material: groundwater | place: USA | collected 2011-08-07 | depth 5.8 m
CGAACCCAAGGGCGTGCTCACGTCTTTTCGCGCCGGCATGTCAGAGCTTATCGAAACACTTGGTGTGAAATACCGCGATTCCATTCGCGTGGGGGAAGAGGTTGAATCGCTCAAAAAAGTCAACAGCCGATTTATTCTCCAGACAAAAAACGGCGAATATTCGGCGGAAGAGGTTTTTCTCTCTGCTCCTGCTTACGTGTCGGGGAGCATCATTTTTTACTTTAACAAATTACTTGCTGAGGAACTGCGTAAAATTCCCTACGCGCCGATGGCGGTTGTTGGTTTGGTTTACAAGAAATCTGCTTTTGTTAAAACGCCGGAGGGATTTGGCTATCTCATTCCTTCTCGGGAAAACCGCTCTGTTTTGGGGGCGCTTTTTAGCAGTAATATTTTTGAAGGCCGGGCCAAAGAGGATTATATACTTTTGCAGGTGATGATTGGCGGGGCGCGCCATCCTGAAATCGCTTCAACACCAAAAGATGAACTTCTGAAAATGGCGCGCACGGAGATACAAGACATTCTTCAAGCACGCTCAGCGCCAGAGAAGGAATTTTTTTCCTTTTGGCCCAAGGCGATTCCGCAATACACTCAGGAATATCCGGCGTGTATTGAGAAAATCACCTGTGAGCTTGGCAAAATCCGCGGCCTTTATCTTGCCGCGAATTATGTGGGCGGCGTTTCGGTGAATGACTGCATTGCGAGCGCGCGCCTCGTGGCAGAGAGGAGTAATTTATGAAATTATTAGGCGCCCGCCTGTTATAAATAATATTTGACGTATCTTTGCATTCTTATACAATCTTATATATCTAAAGTATAAGAAAGGAAGTGTGGTCATGAGTGGCCAATTCATTCACCGGCTTGAAAATTTACCTCCTGAAATCTGGTCAAAGATCATCAAAATTGATGAGATCAAGGGGCGTTGGACATCAGGGGCGAAGTTGAATCCGCAGATCTTGGGAAGGCTCAAGAAGTCTGTTCTCGTTACGTCCACCGGAGCGTCTACACGTATTGAAGGCGCGAAGCTTTCCGATGAGGACATTGAGCGCCTTATGCGGGGCATTTCTATTCAGAAGTTTGCTGACCGTGATAAACAGGAAGTCAAAGGATACTATGATCTATTGCAAAATATTTTTGAGGCATGGGAAACCATTCGGTTTTCAGAAAACACTATCAAACATTTTCACAAAGAATTATTAAGGTATGTTGAAAAAGATAAATTGCACCGGGGAGAATATAAGAGGACAGAAAACAAAGTTCACATGATCGATGCCGCGGGGAAGTCGGCGGGTATTCTTTTTGACACGACACCAGCCTATTTAACACCCAAAGAGATGCAGGAATTAGTTGAGGCCGCTCAAAATGCCTTTAAAGAGAAAAAGTATCCACCGCTTCTTATTATCGGCAATTTTCTTGTAGAGTTTTTGCTTATTCATCCGTTTCAGGATGGCAACGGCCGGCTTTCCCGGATTCTCACCAATCTTCTTTTGTTGCATCACGGATATGTTTACGCGCCCTATGCTTCCCATGAAAAATTAATTGAAGACAATAAGCCGGATTATTATGTGGCTTTAAGAAAGGCGCAGACGACCCTGCGGACAAAGAAACCGGATATTATCCCTTGGCTCGAATTTTTTCTATCCGTTGTCCACGCGCAGGCCGAGATAGCTATCGAACTTTTGTCCGCGGAAAATATCGAAAAAATCCTGTCGCCCAAACAGCTGGCTGTCTGGAATTATCTACAAAGGGTTGAAGAGGCCGCTCCGGGCGAAATTGCCAAACATGCCAAAGTCGCTCGACCGACGGTGAACCAGGTGTTGTATAAATTGTTAAAGTTGAGAAAAATTGAGCGGATAGGGTTGGGAAGGACGACAAGGTATAGGAAGGTTTAATGGAATGCCCCGGGGCCGTGGAGGTAATTCATTTTTACTACAATATTGTTAAGAAACTAATTTGTGAAGAAGTGAAGAAAACATAGAGAAAGGGTCAGCCCTCCCTAAAGGGACTCCCTTCGGTCGCCAAAAAAGGGACAGGGAATTTTTGGATGAGCGGTTGGCGGTTGCGTACCAATAGAATTATCATATTACGATTGAATACGTGATTTGCTTTTGCTATGATGGGCGAAATTTAAAGCACGCGAAACTTTAACTTAAGAATGTGAGGCAGAATTATGTTGAAAATATTTCTATTCGTTTTATTGGGCATTTCTCTTGCCTCCTGTGAAAAAGCCGAAGAAAAACGCCGCTATGAAGAAATTGTCATCAAACCTGAAACCTCATCTATGATGGGGGCAATGCATAAGGATTCACACGCCACAATGGAAGATCCGCACGCGATGATGGGCGATGTAGGCTCTGATCCTCATGCGATGTTGGGAGTGATGGGTGGAGATGCAGGATCTGATCCTCATGCAATGATGGGAGCGGTAGGCGGCGATCCGCATGCTTTTATGCGCGACATGCCGGGAGCGGGTGCCGGTGGGATGGGCGCCATGTCAAATATGGCTCCTAATGACGCCATCATGGCTTCGGTTGCGCCAGCGGCGCTGTCATGGGCAACACCGGACGGATGGCAGGAAAAAGCCGGAGGCGGCATGCGCGTTGCGACTTTTGTTGTTGGGGATGCCTCTGACAAAGCGGAATGCTCCATTATTTCGTTGGGTGCGCAAGCGGGAACTCTCAAAGCCAATGCGGCGCGTTGGGCGGCACAGATTCAGGTTTCGGTGGATGATTCCGCGTTGGATAAATTTTTGGCCGCGCAAACATTGCTTAAAACACAAGACGGCGCGTCAGTTCAACTTGTTGACCTTGCTTCGCTTCAAGACAAAGAAAACGGGGAAGCGCCGTCGATGATTGCATCCGTCATCAGCTATCCGGACAAAACAATTTTTATCAAATTGACAGGCCCGAAAAGAATTGTTTTACAAAACAGCGAAAAGTTTAAGTCCTTTTGCCAAACTTTGAAGTCGAAAAATTAATGAAACGAAAACTTCGCGAACATCCCATTATCAAGATCCTTGCCTCCGACAGAATCACAGTCGCCTGCCTTTTCTGGCTTTTTGTCCTGACATTTTGGGGAACAATTGCCCAGGTCGAGCATGGATTGTATCCGGCGCAGGAGAGGTTTTTTAGTTCGATCGTGTTTCTTGTTTGGAATTTTATCCCGTTTCCAGGCGCGCGGCTGGTGATGTGGGTATTTTTTATCAATCTACTTGTGTCGGCGACCATTCGTTTTGAATACAACTGGAAACACTTCGGCCTTCTTGTGGCCCACGGAGGGATTTTTCTTCTTTTGATTTCGGCTTTTGTGACGTTTCATTTCGCCAAAGAATCTCACGTGACGCTTGTTGAAGGCGAAGGGACAAATGTTTCCACAGCATATCATGAGTGGGAATTGGCTGTTTGGAAAGAAAAGGGCGATAAAGCCGATGTCATTGCTTATGATGCCAATCAATTATCAACGGGCGAGCAGTTGTCGTTTGACGAATTTCCTTTTACTGCCGTTGTCACAGCCTATCATCTAAATTGCAGCGCCTATGGGAATACGACGGTTCCCAGAGAAAGCATTTTGAATGCTTCCGGCATCGCGATCTTGAAAAAAGAGGAAACAAATCTTGACCCTGTGAGAAATAGCCCTGGCGTCAATTTGACGATTAAATCGCCGTCTCTGCCCAAGGATGCTTCGCTCATGCTTTATGGCGGCGAAGACGTTGCCACGCCCATTGATTTTGGCGGACAAAAATATTTCTTTCAACTGCGTTATAAACGATTTCCCTTACCCTTCGCCATTCGGCTGAAAAATTTTCATATGGAAAAACATCCCGGGACGGACGTCGCGAGCACCTATGAAAGCACGATAGAAGTGCAAGCGCCGACAATGACACGCGAGGCGCTTATTTCCATGAACAATCCGTTTCGTCATTTGGATTACACATTTTATCAGGCGTCCTACGCGGTTGATCAATTGGGCCGTGAACAATCGACTTTGGCAACAGTCCGAAATGTCGGCCGTGTGCTGCCGTATGTCGCAACGCTGACGACGTTTTTGGGGCTATTGATTCACTTTGTTTTTATGGTGCGCGCGTATATCCGAAACGGGAAGGTGTAGGATGGATTTTATTCGAAAAAAATTAAATATCGGCTTTGTTTTAGCGGCAGGAATTTTCTATTTCGCATCGACGTTTGCCTTTAGCGAAGAAAGAAACACGAGCGCTCCAAAAATTTCTGTTGAATCTTTGAAAGCCGTCGCCATTCAAGAATCCGGGCGCATTAAGCCGCTGGATACTTACGCGCGCAATGTTTTGTTGCAATTGTCGGGCCGGCGATCGTTTGATCGTCGGCCGGCCATCGATTGGCTGGCGAAATTGCTTTTTACGCCCAACGAAACGCGTGACGACAAAGTTTTCCTCATCAATAACTCCGATATCCCTTACGCACTGGGAATTGAGCCGGATCACAAGCGCCGTTACAGCTTTTCGCAGCTTGAAAAGAATTTTCAAAAACTTGAAGGCTTCGCCAGGTCGGCGGCGCAAATCGATCCCAAAAAACGTTCGGTTGTTGAAAATGAATTTCTCCGGGTCTTTGAAGTCTCCCAGCTGTATTTAAAACTTGCCGTGAGCCTTCAGTTCACCGCACCACACGATGATTTTAAAATTAAGAGCGATCAAGTCCGTAACTTTCTGCAGTTTCCGCCCGGCAAATCAGAATTTAATTTTATCGACATCGCGCAAAAAGCCGAACAGCTTAAGTCAATCACAAATACGCTCAACAACAAAGACGCCGCCACGTGGTCGCCTTTTGAAAAAGAAATTTTCGCCCTCGTCTCAAATCTTTACCAATGGGGAACAGCTTTTGAGGATACAGCCTTCACGATTATCCCGTCGTTTATGGATTTTATGGAGGCTGGCGATGCGTGGGTCAGCCCGTGGGATGCGGTTGCCATGGGTTTTCTTAATGAGTCAGTCAGAAATGAACTTTTAGCGCTCAACGATATCGCAACGGCCTATCGCGCGCATGAACGAGTGGCGTTTGATATTTCTGTCCACCGCTTTATTGACGCGGTTGAGAAAAATGCGAAGAACGCGCGCAGCCTGCATTACATCCCTCTCGAACTTCTTTACAACAAATTCAGTTTTTATTTCTTCGCGCAATTTTTGTATATTTTGGCGCTGGGTTTCGCGATTGCGGGATTGTTGTCGCCGCAAAAGATGTGGTATTCTTTAAGTTTCTTGAGCATTGCCGCCGGATTTGTTCCGCACACATTTGCCTTGGCCTTGCGCATTGTTATTACGGCCCGTCCGCCGGTGACAAATCTTTACGAAACATTTATTTTTGTTTCGTGGGTGACCGTGCTTTTAGGAATCTTGATTGAGGTTGTTCAAAAAAAATGGCTGGGGATCGCGGTGTCCGGAATTTGCGGGGTCATCCTTCTTATCTTTGCCAGTAAATTTAGCACCGATGGCGATACCATGAAAATGCTCGTCGCTGTCCTTGATTCAAATTTCTGGTTGAGTATTCATGTTCCCAATATCGCGATGGGATACGCGGCGTGTTGTGTCGCCGGAATTTTGGGGCATATTTATATTATTCAAAGTTTGATTCGCCCGAAAGACAAAGCACAGCTTGAGGCGACCTCTAAAGTTTTGATTTTATCTTTGGGTTTAGGGCTCATGCTGGCTTTCTTTGGAACCATGCTTGGCGGAATTTGGGCTGACCAATCCTGGGGACGGTTTTGGGGATGGGATCCAAAAGAAAACGGCGCTTTAATGATTGTCCTTTGGTGTGCGATGATTTTGCACGCGCGCATAGGAAAGATGATTGGGCCGATAGGCACGGCAGTTTTAAGCGTGCTTTTACTTCTCATCGTTATCTGGGCATGGCTTGGCGTTAATCTTTTAAGCGTTGGGCTTCATTCCTACGGGTTTGCCTCCGGCACAGCCGTTGGTTTTGGTGTTTATATCGCTGCTGAAATTTTATTTCTTTTCCTTGCAGTTCCCGCGGCAACAGGGAGAATAGGTGTAAGAACTAAAAGTTAACGCCCATCGGGTATTTTATGGAAATACGAGTTGTCGGTATACATCACAAAACCGCGCCTATTGAAATCCGCGAAAAGTTTTTTTGCACGCCACTCCAGCAAGAGCTTATCCTAAGCGAACTCAAAAGTCATCCGTCCGTTATTGAGGCGATTATCCTCTCCACGTGCAACCGTACCGAAATTTACGCCAACACCTTGGGCGGTGCCGAGGATTCGGAGCTTCTTATTAACCTTCTTTTCCAAGTTAAAAATTTAGAGCCTACAGCGGAACTACAAAAATATTTTTACACCCACACGGGCAAAAATGCGGTCGCGTATTTTTTGAGTGTTACCTCCGGTTTGGAATCTTTGGTTTTAGGCGAAAAACAAATCCTCGGCCAAGTCAAAGAGGCGGTCGCGCTTTCCCGAAAAAAAGCTATGTTGGGAAAGCATTTCAATATCCTCTCAAATATTGCTATTCGCACCGGCAAAAAAGCGCAGCATGAAACATCCATCAGCCATGGCGGCGCGTCGTTAAGCTGGGCGGCCGTTTCGATGGCGGAAAAGGTTTTAGGCTCTCTTAAAGATAAGTCCGTTTTGATTATCGGCGCGGGAAAGATGGGGGAGCTTGCGGGCGATCAAATCGCGAATAAAGGCGTCAAAGAACTTTTTGTCATGAATCGCACCGAATCATGCGCGCTTGAGTTGGCCAGCCGTATTAGCGGCGAGGCGGTTTCTTTCGGAGATATTAAGGAAATCTTAAGCCGCGTGGATGTTTGCATTTGTTCGGTTGGTGCGCCGCACTACATTCTTGATAAAAGCACGGTCGAAAAAATTATGCTTAGTCGCCCTGAGCGCGAAATTGTTTTGATTGATATTTCCATGCCGCGTAATATTGATCCTGAAGTCGCACAGGTGATTGGCGCCTCACTTTTTGTCATTGATGATTTGGACAGGGTGGTCAACGACAACATGCGAAAGCGCCAATCGGCTGTTAAAGATGTTCAGGCGATTATCGCAAGCGGAATTGTCCACTACGAAGAGAAGATATTTAAGCTCACGCAATATTCGCCGACGGAATTTACGGCATAAGTAGCCCTGCGGATACATTCGTTCGTCCACCATATCGTTTACAGAAAATAATATGCCCAGTATCTTTTTTGAACATCCGTATTTGTCCATCAGCGCGGCCGCGTTTTTAGTCAACATTCCTTTGGGCTATCTGCGGGAAAATTGCCCCAAGTTTTCCTTTAAATGGTTTTTGTGGATTCACGCCTCCATTCCTCTCATTATTTATTTGCGCATCACGCTTGGCACATCCAAACTTTTTATTCCTGTTGCCATTTATTTAGCAATCGTTGGACAGGTGATGGGCAGCCGTTATCGCCGAAAAAATATGACCATTGCAGAGCACGAACGCCTTGAACAGGTTTCATCTCTCAATTTACCGGCTCAAGCAGAAAATGGCCGCGTCGATTCAAAAACAGCCGTTGTTTTAATGAATATGGGCGGGCCGGACAATTTAGAAGAAGTGAAACCCTTTTTAACGAGGTTGTTTTTAGACAGCCGGATTATCCGCGTGCCGCTATCGTTTTTGTTTCAAAAACTATTTGCGAAACTCATTGTCGCGCTTCGTTACAAAGAAGTTCAAAAACGTTATGCGCTCATTGGCGGGGGAAGCCCGATATTTGCTTCGACTCAAAAGCAGGCGCAGGCGTTGGAAAGTGAGCTTAAGAAACGTGGGCGTGATATCGCGGTTACGTTTTGTTTTAATTACAGCCGGCCGCTTCCCGACGAAGTTGTATCTCGAATTAAGGGAAGCGGACGGCCTTACGTTCTACCGCTTAGTTTGTATCCGCATTATTCGGAAGCAACAACCGGATCTAATCTTCATTACTTAAATGAGGAGCTCGCAAAATCCTATCCGCAAGCAAAACTTCTTTCTTCTCAAAAATATTACCTTGATGAAAATTATATCGCGGCGTTTGTGGATCGCATTTGTGAGGCGTTAAAGCCCGGCGAACGTCTTGATGATTTTTATCTTATGTTTTCCACCCACGGCCTGCCGCTTTATTTTCTCATGGAGGGCGATATCTATCCTTTCGAAATTGCGCAGACCGTGGCCAAAGTCCTTTCGCGGCTTAATCGCGACAATCGCTGGGTGATTTCCTATCAAAGTGCGGTGGGGCCGTTTCAGTGGCTCAAACCCTCGACGGACGCCATTATCAAAGCTTTGGCGCATCGCGGCGAAAAGAAAATCCTCGTCGTCCCGATTTCTTTTGTTACTGACCACATCGAAACAACCTGTGAAATTGATATTGAATACCGCGCGGTTGCCCAAAAACTTGGCGTCAGCGATTTTCGTATGAGCCGCGCGCTGGAATGTCATCCGCTTTTTATTAAAACACTGGCGGATTGTGTTGAAAAATCATTAGGCTCGAATAAATAATCAGAGGTTAAACAAAAAAAGGGGGAGAAAGATGTCAAAGTTAAGTTTGGTCGGAGTTATTTACGGAATTTTTTTATTAGCCGGCGGATTTTTTGGGTTGAAGGCCGGAAGCAAAGTTTCCCTCATTATGGGAATAGTTTCCGGGCTCGCGGCGCTTACGGGCGCGCATTTTGTCGGTATTAATTTTGCTTTAGGCGCGCGAATCCTTTTAGGTGTCAGCGGCGTTTTATCGATTGTTTTTTTAAAGCGACTCTTGGAAACGCACAAGATGATGCCCTCCGGCATGCTTCTTATTGTGAGCGTGGGCGTGCTTTTGTTTGTCGCCAGCCAGCTCTTTAAAAAATAAGTAGATTAAAATGGGAAGCGAAAAAAATACGCCATTGCCGAAAGAAGGTTTGCACGCGACATCGCTTGGAATAACCATGGCGGTGGGTGTCGGATTTTTTACTTACGCCGGCTATTGGATTGGCAAAAAAACCGGCAACGAAGAGCTTTGGACTTTGGTGGGGATTTTTGTCGGGCTTTTTTATTGCGGTTATGAGGTTTGGCGGTTAATCCGGCGGGGAAGTAAATAGCTTTGAAAGAAAAAATGATTACGCCGTTTTTGAAAAAAAATTATTTTTGCACGATTCTTGTTGTTTTACTGCCTTTGTGCGTCAGCATTTTGGTTACAAAATTACTTTTCGAGGCTGACTATCGCTTTGAATTACTCTTGGGGTGGGCGATTGCGTCTGTCTTTAGTTTCGCCGGCCTTGTGATAAAAATAGTTTCCATTGGAAGAAAAATAAAATCGTTCTTCTTTTCCATGTTTATATTGAATACAATCAATCTGGTGGTTTTTTTTGGCGTTGTGATGGCGGCAATGAATAAGCTGCTTTTAGCAACCGAACCGTTTATCCTTTCGGTTTTCGTGACGTATTTTATGCTGACTTTTTATAATATTTCGCGTATTCGAAGCGCGGGATCATCCATGATAAAGGAATCAGGGAATGTCTAACCCAAACCAGCCATTTGATCTTGAGCGCTACATCATGAGCCATGTTTTGGACAGCAAAGAATGGCATTTGCCATTTTTACCGCCGATCCATCTGCCTGGATATTTGACTTTGCATGGAGTTATGCTGCTTCTGTGCAGCGCGCTTTTGTTATTTTTGTTTCTCATTCTTTACAAGAAAAAAGCCAAATCTCCAAAAGGGATAACAAATTGTCTGGAGGTTCTGGTTATTTTCGTCCGCGATCAAATCGCGATTGCATCGCTTGGGGAAAAAGACGGGCGAAAAATGGCGCCATTTTTTTGCACGCTGTTTTTCTTTATCTTAGGGTTGAATTTACTTGGCGCGGTGCCGCTTTTTGCAACCGCCACGGGCAACATCAATGTCACCGGCGCCTTAGCTCTGGTGACGTTATCTTTTATGATTTTTGGCGCGATCCAAAAAAATGGTGTCGGTGGATTTTTTAAAGCGCTTATGCCATCGGGGGTTCCTATTCCACTTCTTATTTTTCTTGTCCCCTTGGAATTTCTCGGGCTTTTTATCCGATCGTTTGCGCTCATGATTCGTTTGTTTGCCAATATGTTTGCGGGCCACATTGTTATTTTGGCGCTTTTGGGGCTGGTGGTGACCCTCGGCTACGTTGCCTTGCCGGCGGTTTTGTTGGCGCTTTTTGTGAGCATCCTTGAGGTGGGCATCGCGTTTTTACAGGCTTATATTTTTACGCTTCTTTCGGCGATATTTATCGGCATGATGTATCATCCTAGCCATTAATTTAATGGCTATTTCCAAAAAAAATCGTGACAACGCTTTACACTCGCGAGGGCGATCGCTATAATACGGACGCTTAAGAAATAATAATCATCCTAACAAAAGGAGAAGAAACAAATGGAACCATCGACATTTCACGGAACGTTTGCGGCAGTTGGCGCGGGGCTTGTAACAATCGGCGCGGGACTTGGGATTGGACGGCTCGCCGGTTCAGCCCTCGAGGGGATTGCCCGTCAACCGGAAGCAACCCAAAAGATTCAAACCGTTATGTTAATTGCGGCAGCCTTGGTTGAAGGGATCGCGCTTTTTGGCGCGGTTATCTGCTTTATGGCGCTCAAATAATTTTCGAAATATCATGTCCGCACCGCAAAATTCAAACACTCAAATTGAAGTAGAAACAAGCACGCGTGAAAGTGGCAGTTTTTTAAGCCCGGACGCGACATTGCTGCTTTTAACATGGGTCACCTTCTTTTTGCTTTTAGCTGTTCTCTACAAGTTCGCGTGGAAACCGATTTTATCCGCGCTCGAAGGCCGTGAAGAAGCGATTCGAAAATCCGTTGATGACGCTGAAAAAATAAAAGAAGAGCTTCTTAAGATCAATGACGTCCGTCAAAAAATGTTAGTTGAGACCGAAGCGAAGTCAAAGGAAATCCTTCTTCAATCCCGCCGGGAGGCTGGCGAATTAGCAAAAGGGCTTCATGAAAAAGCCAAGGAAGAATCGAAGATTCTCCTTGAGAACGCGAAACGGGAAATCAAGGAAGAGGCGCAAAAAGCGCAGACACAGCTTCGGGAAGAAAGCGCGCGCATTGCCGTTGGCCTGGCCACAAAACTGGTTGAAAGAAATTTTGACGACGCGCAAAACCAAAAAATTGTTGCAGATTTTATAAAGGAACTCTAGCCCAGATGTCTTCTGTCCTTGCCAAACGATACGCCAAAGCCTTGTTTGACTGCGCGCTTGGCGACAACGCCCTTGAGCGCGTTTACGCGGATCTCGTGGAAATTGAGAAAATCATAAGCGAATCAAAAGATTTCCGTGAATTCCTTAAAAATCCTATTTTCTCGATTGAGGAACGCCAAACAATTATTCGAAGTGTTTTGGCGGAAAGTTACAACCCTTTAACTAAAAATTTTATTTTGTTTCTCGCGGCCAAGAAACGCCTTAATGTTTTTGAAAATATTTGCCGCAGTTTCACGGATTTATACCGTGACGCCAACCAAATCTTACCTGTAAAAATTACCAGCCGGTTTGAATTATCCTCTGCGCAGCTGAAATCTCTTTCGTCACGTTTAGCGGAAAAATTTAAAAAGAAAATCGAGCCGTATTTGGTTGTTGACGCGCACCTGCTCGGCGGCCTCAAAGTTCAGATTGGGGACGTGGTTTATGATTACAGTATGCGCACGCAGCTTGAAAAGTTTAAAGAAAATTTAGTTTTTGCCTAAAACCGAATAGGGGAACCCGCATGTCTACACATATCAAACCCGAAGAAATTTCAGCAATCCTTAGAAAGCAATTAAGCGAGTTTGAGCGCAAAACCGACACCTACGAAATTGGAACTGTTTTAAGTGTTGGCGATGGGATCGCCCGCGTTTATGGCCTCGCCGGGGTTATGGCCGGCGAGCTTGTGGAATTTTCAAATAAAATCGTCGGCATGGCATTGAACCTTGAGGAGGACAATGTTGGTATCGCGATTTTTGGCGAGGACAAGCATATTAAAGAAGGGGATGAGGTCCGGCGGACAACCCGCATTGCCTCTGTCCCAGTTGGCGAGAAATTAGTTGGACGTATTGTGGACGCGCTGGGCATCGCGATTGATGGCGGCGCGCCAATCGACTCAAAAGAAATACGTCAAATCGAACTTAAAGCCCCCGGGATTGTCGAGCGAAAAAATGTCCACGAACCGCTTCAAACCGGGATTAAGGTTATTGACGCGCTCACGCCCATCGGCCGCGGACAGCGTGAGCTCATTATTGGAGATAGAAAAACCGGAAAGACTTCGCTTGCCATTGACACGATTATTAACCAGCGCGGGCAGGGCGTTTATTGCTTTTACGTGGCGATTGGCCAGAAGCGCTCAACGGTCGCGCAGGTTTATGAAACGTTGAAAAAATTCGGCGCGATGGAATATACGACAATTGTTGCCGCGACAGCCTCTGACCCTGCGCCGATGCAATTTTTGGCGCCTTATTCTGGAACGGCCATGGGGGAATATTATCGTGACAGCGGCCGTCACGCGCTTATTATTTACGATGATTTAACCAAGCAGGCTCAGGCGTATCGCCAACTTTCGCTTCTTCTTCGCCGTCCGCCGGGACGCGAGGCATTTCCGGGAGATATTTTTTATCTGCACAGCCGTTTGCTTGAACGCGCCGCTAAAATGAGCGACAAAAAAGGCGCGGGAAGTTTGACGGCGCTTCCGATTATTGAAACG
>ORJL011321718.1_pt1 | contig 12641 bp, 8 predicted proteins | sample 1779941 | NCBI WGS metagenome assembly ORJL01 (sample SAMEA104232317, study PRJEB22302) | groundwater metagenome | biome: forest; feature: aquifer; material: groundwater | place: USA | collected 2011-08-07 | depth 5.8 m
CCATAGAACTCGCCAAAAAACCAAATCTCGATAAACTACACCTTTTATATCCGCACGGCCAGCTTGAAGCCTCGGGCGTTGCGGTGGGTTTACCAAAGGGTGAGGATGGTAACACAGAGACAGGTCATCTCAATATAGGCGCTGGCCGCATTGTGTATCAAGACTTGCCGCGTATCAACATGGCAATTGCCGATGGCTCTTTTTCCAAAAATCCTGCGTTTTTACAAGCATTTGAGTACGTCAATAAAAATAACTCAGCATTGCACTGTATGGGTCTTATTGGATCCGGTGGTGTACACAGCAACATGAGTCATCTTTATGCACTCTTGATGGCCGCAAAGGCGAATGGAGTGAAAAAAGTATATGTGCATGCTTTTACCGATGGTCGCGATTCTCCTCCAAACTCTGGTATTGATTACATTTCTCAACTGTTAGAACAAATGAAGCAATTTGGTGTTGGTGAGCTTGCAACGGTTGTTGGTCGATATTACGCGATGGATCGGGACAAACGGTGGGATCGAACTAAGGTTGCGTACGAAGCATTAACGGTTGGGTCAAGCGCATGCATTCCAGATGTAGGAACCGCTATCCGTGCTTCATACGCCGCCGGCAAGACCGATGAGTTTATCGAGCCGATCAGTATATGCGGTGAAGACGGACAACCTCGTGTGGTGAACGACAACGATGCCGTTATCTTTCTCAATTTTCGCATCGATCGGCCAAGACAACTTACCAAAGCGTTTGTGTTGCAAAACTTTGAAAGCGGTACAGGCTCGGAAGGTTTTGACCCGTACGCCGTCAAGTATACGAAGTCGCATTTACACCAAACGTCCACAACTCAAGAAACCTTTACACGTAGCAGAGTCATCAAGAACCTTTTGTTTATCACGATGACAGAGTACGAAAAAGGCCTGTCTCCCTTGGTAGCCTTTCCCCCGGAGGTTGTCGCAATGCCGCTTGGCCGAGTGTTGGCCGAGCGTGGGTTACGTCAACTTCGTGTTTCGGAAACAGAGAAAGAGCGTTTTGTTACCTACTATTTTAACGGTCAACGCGAGGACTCATTTCCATTAGAAGACCACGTAATTGTTCCGTCACAGCGTGTTTCAACGTATGACCTTAAACCAGAGATGAGCGCACATGAAATCACACAAACTTTACTCGAAAAGGTGAACCTTGGCATCTATGACGTCATTATTGTGAACTATGCGAATCCGGACATGGTGGCGCACACCGGTGACCTACAGGCCACGATTCAAGGTATAGAAATTACCGATGAGTGCATTGGGAAAATTGTTCCCGCAGTGATTGAACGCGGCGGCGTGGTGTTGATTACTGCAGACCATGGAAACGCCGAGGAGCTCATCAACAACGAAACTGGCGAAGTAGACACGGAGCACAGTAGTTATCCTGTTCCTCTTATTATTTGTGGAAAGCAGTATCAGAGTTCTGCAGGAACTGTATTACAGCGCGGGATCCTTGCCGATATCGCACCAACAATACTAAAAATTTTAGACATTCCACGGCCGGTGGAGATGACAGGGCGGGAGTTGATTTGAGGCCTTAAGATTTTGGCGAAAGTCGTGAGCAGTTTCCCTTTTGTAATCGATCTGTAAGGTTTTTTTGCTATGCTCTTTCGCAATGATGCAATCAACAGGAGAATTCTTTCAAACATTTTTCATGGAATGTTTAGAAAATGAGCCATTTCGAAACAGGTTCCGCGCATTGTTATTGGAACATGACGAAGCGGTATTGGAACCTACTATTGCAGAGTTATATGACCGAATCAAACAACAAGATCAGATTATTGCTCGGTTGCAGATGAATCGTCAAAGAACTATGCAAACTTCCTGATGAGCCCCACACACTTGCCTTGAATCTTTACGTTTGTGGCATAGATTGGTTGCATGGTGGAGTTTGCTGGTTCCAAACGTACACGCGTTGCCTCTTTAAAGAAGCGCTTGAGTGTAGCAAGTCCATTATCAAGCAACGCGACCACAATCTCGCCGTCACGCGCGGTATTTTCTTCTTCAATGACGACGAAGTCGCCATCCAAAATGCCATCCTCAATCATGGATTCACCTTTCACTTGAAGAACATATGATCGCTTTTTCCCGGAAACCAACTCCGGCGAAACCTTGAACACCGCGTTTGGATCACTGTATGGTTGAATTGGTCGTCCGGCAGCAATATACCCAAGGAGTGGGAGGTCAATACTCTCGGTCATACGAAGCAGGGTGCGGTCAATAAGCTCAAGTCCACGCACCGCGCCATCATATTTTTTCAATACTTTTTTGCGAATGAGCGCCTGAAGGTGTTCGTGAATGGTTGCCAGAGAGGAAACACCGATAGCGTTTGCGATCTCCTGCAGAGTTGGAGAATACCCATTGCGTTGAATATACTGCGCAATAAAATCAACAATCTGGCGTTGTCTCCGATATAATGTCACGGGCATAATTCTCCTTTCCTATGGTAAAGATTTGGCTAGTGTTCGCCCGAATTGATAGCGAACTATATCCACAGTAACCGAAAGGATAACGAACGGTCAACTGGAACTTTGTGGATCAAAACATATCCAAAAGTGGGTAATAATATACGGCTGTTCATTTGCTCCTTGTTTTTCAATAAAAACATCTCTACAATACTATTTTTGGTGCCTAATACTAAGTTTTTTTTACATCATTTCCCACAACCTACATTTCAAAAACAGTTCATATTCCCGCATTGGCGGGTTTTTTTTAGCCAAAAAAGAAGGAGGGTGTATGCCTAAAGGATATGTCAAGGTTTCTTCATATGAAGGGAGAAAAGGCGAGGTAAAACGGGTTGTGCTTCTTTATTCCGGTGGCCTGGATACATCGGTAATGTTGAAATGGATTCAGGATGAATATCAAGCCGAGGTGATCGCGTTGACCATTGATATCGGGCAACAGGCGGATGATCTAGAAGCGATTCGGAAAAAGGCGTTAAAACTCGGGGCAAAGAAAGCCATTGTTATCGACGCCAAAAATGAGTTCGCATACCACTACATCGCAAAAGGCATTAAAGCCAACGCATGTTACCAGGGAAAATATCATCTGAGCACTCCAATTGGCAGGCCACTGCTCGCAAAGATCGCCATCGATATTGCTCGCAAATATAAGGCTGACACAATTGCGCACGGCTGCACAGGCAAAGGAAATGATCAGGTACGTATTGAGGGATCTATTTTAACCTTAGCACCAGAAATGAAGATTATCGCACCGGTGCGCGAGTGGAGCATGGGTCGGGACGAGGAACTTCAATACGCAAAACGCAATAATATTCCCGTGAAACAAACGGTGGATTCACCGTACTCATATGACGACAACATGTGGGGTATAACTGGAGAAAGCGGTGAGATTGAAGATCCTGCGCTGATTCCCCCGCTCGAGAAAATTCTGCAGGTTTGCCGCATGGTTGAGAAAACGCCAAATGAAGCACAGTATGTCAAAGTTCGTTTCGTGAAGGGTATTCCTGTTGAGATTGACGGAAAACAAATGCGCCTCGCCGATGTCATACTTGCTCTCAACAAACTTGGAGCGTTGCACGGCGTTGGGGTGACACATCATATTGAGGATCGCATTGTCGGGCTCAAGGTTCGCGGACTGTACGAAGCTCCGGCGGCCGAGATCATTATTAATGCGCACTTTAATTTAGAAAAGTATGTGTGCACGCGTGTAGAAAATGAGTTTAAGTCCGAGGTTGATACAAAATGGGCGTATTTGTGTTATGGCGCGCTATGGTATGACCCATTGATGGACGACTTGAATGCTTTCATCAATAAGATCAACGAAAAAGTGAGTGGTCTTGTCACAGTAAAGTTGTTTAAAGGAGTTGCCGAAGTGGTTGCGGTTGAGACTGCAAATACCATCTTTGACGAAAAACTTGCAACTTTTATGAAAAATAAAGCGTACAACCAAAACGCTTCGGCTGGATTCATTGAGATCTACACCATGCAGATGCGGTTGGCGCAGAAAAAAGAGCGGTTTGCACTTCTCACCATTGGTGAGACAAAGAATAAAAAAGCATTTTTGCCAGTCGTGAAAGATCTACAACAGTTAGGATTTAAGTTCTACGCGACCGAGCACACACACGAATACTACAAGAGTAAAGGCATCGATTCTTTACTGCTACATAAAATGTATAAGAAAGAAAATCCAAATCTGGAAGACGTACTGCAACAAAATATGTTTGATCTTATTATCAACGTGCCATACGACAAACAGTTCCCTGAAGCAAAGAAAGACGAAGAGGTTATTCGCACATGGGCTGTTGAGAACGATGTACCGTTACTGCGTGAGCTTCAAACAACAAAGAAATTTGTTGAAAAATTAAAGAGAAATCTCGCAATGCGAATGAGAGGTGTACAAAAAGGGAAGGAGTAAAGTTAGCGCGTCATTAGAGAAAAGCGCAACACTCACATTTTATGAACACACTTCTTATTCGCAACGCAAAAACAGTCGTAACAATGGATGGCAAGCGAAGAATACTTCCAAACACAAGTATCTATATTGTTGGTAATCGCATTGTCGAAATACAAAGTAAAAAGAAATATGCAGATAAAGTTATTGATGCACGCCAGATGATTGTGCTTCCGGGGTTTATTAATACACATCATCATTTTTTTCAATCCTTTATGAAACATGTTCCCGAATTACAAAATCAGCGAATAGATACATGGATCTCTATTGTTTCAAGATTAGGAAAAAAAATGGATGAACGAGCGTACTATTATTCATCACTTATTGCTTGTATAGAGTTATTGCAATCTGGATGCACCACAACTACGGATATGCACTATTTATTCCCAAAATCTCATGATCATCTCAAGATATTTTCATCAACAGTAAAAGCAGCAAGAGAACTTGGCATTCGTTTTCATCCATATAGAGGAAGTATGAGTTTAAGCAAAAAAGATGGTGCTTTGTTCGATGACGATGTTGTTGAAACCTCTCAAGAAATATATGACAGAACGATAGAAACAATGAAGTCTTTTCATCAAGAAAAACCGGATTCAATGATAAAAGTTGGCATTGGGCCTTGCACAATTTTTACCAGTAGCAAACGAGATTATGAAAATGCTGCCCAGCTTGCGGAAATCTATAATGTGAATCTACAAACTCATCTGAGTGAATCAACATACGAACAAGCTTACGCTCACAAAAAACATGGGATGAATCCACTTACATATCTTAAAACTCTTGGTTGGAACACTAATAAAGCAAGCTTTGTTCACTGTATTGAATTAAACTCTCGAGAAATAAGTACCATAGCAAAACAAAAAAGTTCTGTGTGTCATTGTCCTATTTCAAATGCACGATCACCTCTAGGACAAAAAGGGATTGCTCCCATTTGGGAAATGCTTAAGGCTGGTGTAAATATTTCCATAGGTGTCGATGGAAGTGCTGGAAATGACTCCTCAAATATATTGGAAGAAATGCGATGGGCGAGAACAATTCAAGGAGTTCGAGAAAAGGCCACATATCTCTCGCCAATGGACGTATTGCATATGGGAACCGTGGGTGGTGCACGATCGTTACGCTGGGACAATGAAATAGGTAGTCTTGAAGTAGGAAAATGTGCTGATATTATATTATTTGAGACGGGTACATCAGCCGAAAGTGTTGGAGTTTGGGATGAAGTTGGAGCTTTAATGAGTTGTCAGGTAAGAAAGGCACACACAGTCATCGTTAACGGAGAGGTAGTGATCCAAGCAGGAAGGTTCTCTCGGATTAATGAACAAGATTATGTAAAAGAAGCACAAGTGTATTGGGAAAAAACATTTACATAAAAAAAAAGGATTTATGGCTAGTGAACAAAAAGTAAACGATAGATCTAACGCTGCGACTGTAGAATTTCCTACGATAGAACCTCTTCGTTTTCCTGAAGAAAGAGCACGCGTAGCTGTGGTTCAAGAAAAACTTAAACAGGCTGGAGGAATGAATGGAACTCAAGCTATCGAGTGGGGCAAGGATAGAGGAATACTTCAACCAGATCAAGTTGTAATGGCAGAGTTTAGCCCAAGTTATCGTTGTTCGGAAAGTTGTGACGGTTGTCCTGATTCTTTATTGCTGTTAATGATCGCAATAGAAAGAAATCTTGTCCCACGACTTGAAACGAGAGCCGATCTTGGAATAATGAATGGACGTTTAGATCTTCTCTATGGTCTTGGTGCTAGACACATCATGTTTATTGGAGGAACTATTGATGGTTTAGCTGAAACTCCACGAATCATTACTCACGCTTTAGATTTAGGATCAGATATAAGAGTGAGTTGGTTTAGCGATGGTATCATGCAAATTAACGAAAATGGGGAAAGGAGTAATCTCTACCACAGGTTTATCAAACAAGGTTGGATTCAAAAGGTTGCTACACACGTGTCCATGGATTACCCAAGCGATATCCGTGCTGATAGAAATACTCAACTACCAGTCAAAAAAGGAAGGTTGGAAGAGTTTGAAAAAGATGGGGAATATTCAAGGCGATTTAAGTCACAATTTGGCGCACAGTATGCTACGCGGTTAATTGAAGACGGTGTCCGTCGGGTAGTGGTCAATACAACGGTTTCTCCTCATAACATTGGACAAGTTTTGGAGATTTACCACCAAGTTGAAGGGCTACAAAAGTATGCGATTTCTATTGGAAGCCCGACGGAAGTACTTTGGACATTCAGTCCTTGGATATGGCGGCCGCATCAAGCTCGTGGTGACAGCACCAAACAAAGCCCTGCCTCAGGTGGATTACAAATGGCTGATATGGATAAAGTTAATGAGGTATTTAAGTTCATTTTAGACGAAGAGTTTCATCGAATTCAGGCAGGATTGCCCCGCCTATTAGCGAATTCTTCAGGATATACAGGGTTGATGGCCAATCCGAAATACCGACAAATTACTGTCGACCAGGCTGTGCCATATGGTATTGGACCAGAGATCTTGCAGGTAGATCCTGACGGAACTGTTCAATTAGATTCTATGTTTGCTGGACCGGAATTATTTGGACCAGATGCAGTAAGCGTTCACTCAACGTTTGGGTATCGAGATAGAGAACCGAGAAAAGAGAAAAATCCTTTCACTGCTTATCAAAAACCAGGAAAACCTTGGTTCGCAAATATCATTACTACCTGAGGATAAACTATGGATATGCAGTTGGCCCAGTATTTGATTGACATGGATGTTATCCACTTTGGAAAGCTCGGAACAACCAATAAAAATGATTCCCGTTCAGTAATCTTTGATCCCAGAAATTTGCTTTCAGATCCTAAGGTTCTTTCGTATATCGGGAAAAAACTAGCAACAGTTATTCGTAGGGAATGTAAAGGAAATGTTTTAGTTGGTCTTGCCACTGCTGGGATAGGTTTTGGCGCTGTAGCAAGTATTTACTCTAAACTTCCTTTTCTCTATTTGCGTAGCACTCCAAAGTTACATATTACACTCCGATGGATTGAAGGAAAGATACCAACGAATCCCCGGCCAAAACTCATCGTGATTGATGAACTAATTTTCAATGCAGAGACAAAAAAGAATGCGGTTGCGAAGTTAAAGGAGCTTGGGTACAAAGTAACTGATGTTGTGGTTGTGATTGATCGTCAACTGCAGAAAAAAGTAGACGGCCCTGATTTAGAAACACTACATGGAGTAAAGCTGCATGCACTTATTACTATGGAGGAGATTGTCGCGTTTCTACAAAAGAAAAGAAAGATTACAAAACATCAACTTTCGGAGTTGAAGAAAAATTATCAAGAATACCAACGTTGGTACTTGCCAGCCTTTGCCAGGAATGAAGGCAAAAAGGAGCAATAGTTTATGAACAATGTTCACAGATCTAACATTCCGGTATTAATAGTGACATCATATACAATACGTTCATGCAGTTTCAACTCAAATCTCCCTATCAACCCACCGGTGATCAACCAGAAGCGATTCAGCAGCTTGTGGACGGCATTCGCGCGCAGAAGAAAAAGCAGGTATTGCTTGGGGTCACGGGTAGCGGGAAAACCTTTTCCGTTTCACAAGTCATTCAACACGTCCAAAAACCAACCTTAGTTATCTCGCACAACAAAACGTTGGCCGCCCAGCTCTATCAAGAGTTTCGCGATTTTTTCCCGGATAACGCGGTAAGTTATTTTGTGTCGTATTACGACTACTATCAACCAGAAGCCTATATCCCAACCACCGATACCTATATCGAAAAGGAAACGCAGATCAATGACGATATCGATAAATTGCGGTTAGCGGCGACCACAAACTTGCTCACGCGGCCAGATGTTATTGTTGTGGCTTCGGTGTCGTGTATTTATAACCTTGGTTCGCCGGTTGAGTACGCAAAAAATCAACTGCGTTTGATGAGCGGTGAGATTATTCCAAGACAGACCATTTTTCTTCAGTTGGCTAATCTTCAATATCAGCGCACAGATACTGATTTGCGTCGTGCCTCGTTTCGCGTTCGCGGTGAAACTGTGCAAATCTGGCCCGCATATCAGGATACAGCATATAAACTCAGCATCTTAGGAAATCAAATAGAGCGTATTGATGAGATTGATCCTATTACAGGAGATATCATTTCTGAAGAGCCAATTCAGCACATCACGATTTATCCCGCCAAGCACTATATTGCCGACATGGGCACAAGAGATCAGGCCTTTGCCGAGATTAAGTCCGACCTTGCGGCACAACTCGTCAAACTGCGTTCAGAAGGAAAAGTGCTGGAGGCATATCGGCTCGAGCAACGCGTGAACTACGAAATCGATATGATTCAGGAAATTGGATTTGTGAATGGCATCGAAAATTATTCTCGGTACTTTGACGGGCGCAAGGCTGGAGACAAGCCATATACATTAATCGATCATTTTATTGAAAATGCAAAAACGTTTGGTGATGGCTCGTTTCTCACGGTAATTGATGAGTCACACATTACGGTCCCGCAGATTCGTGGCATGTACAACGGCGACCAGTCTCGCAAAAAGACGTTGGTGGATTATGGCTTTCGACTGCCGTCGGCAATGGACAATCGCCCGCTCAAGTTTGAGGAGTTCATGCATTGCATGGACGATATGGTGTTTGTTTCGGCAACACCGGACGAGTGGGAAGTGAGCTTGTCCAACCATCGCGTGATTGAGCAGGTATTGCGCCCCACCGGTTTATTAGATCCGGAAGTGGAGATTCGGAAAAGTGAAGGGCAGGTTGAGGATCTCGTCAAAGAAGTTCTGAAGCGCAAGGCAGTTGGACAGCGCGTGTTGATTACGACACTAACGAAGAAAATGGCCGAGGCACTCACGGAGTATCTAAACGATCCGGAAAAAATCAGAAAGCTCGCGGGGAATCTAGATACTAGTATCCAACTGCCAAAAGTTCAATATCTTCACGCCGATGTGGCAACGCTGGATCGTTCCGATATTTTGGATGATCTTCGGAGAGGTGTGTACGACGTGTTAGTAGGAATCAACTTATTGAGAGAAGGATTAGACTTGCCAGAAGTTTCTCTAGTAGCAATTTTAGACGCAGACAAGGAAGGTTTTTTGCGCTCCCGAACGTCATTGATTCAAACGATGGGTCGCGCCGCTCGTCATCAGGAAGGGCATGTGATTATGTATGCCGATCGAGTGACGAACTCCATGAAAGCTGCAATTGATGAGGTTGGCCGTCGTCGTGAGAAGCAACTGGAGTACAACGCAAAACACAACATCAGTCCGCTTAGTATTCAAAAGCCGATTCGTGATCAGATGATTGTACGTATCAAAGATGCGGAGGTTGGTGAATATGGAGTTGGAGGCAAAGGCAATGGAAGGAAAAAATCCATCGATATTAAGATCACGAAACAAAAACACATTGATCTTCAGGATATTCATGCGGACGATCTCACGCCTGCGGAAAAGAAACAGTATGTTCGCGCTCTCACTCGCAAAATGCATGAGGCCGCCAAAGCAATGAATTTTGAGTTGGCGGCAGAGATTCGGGATGTTGCACAGAGGTTGGGGTAGATGCTAAGAAATCCAGAGGTGTTTATGCGCGAATAGATGCAAACATGGTCACCTATAGGATATGATGAGTTTATTACCAACGAAGGGCTTTTATGTTTCCACACATTGATCTTGTTCAGCTTATTCAAAGTCTTGGATATGTTGGGATGTTTGCGATTGTGTTTGCAGAGTCCGGTCTCTTTTTTGGTTTCTTTTTGCCAGGGGACAGTTTGCTGTTCACCGCGGGGTTTTTGGCTTCGCAACGTGTGTTTAATATTTTTACCCTCTTAGTGTTGTTTGTAATTGGCGCAATTGCCGGTGACAGTGTTGGATACTGGACTGGTAAAAAACTTGGCGATTGGCTGATGAAGCAGAAGGATTCATTTTTTTTCCAGAAACATCATTTAATAAAAGCGCAACGGTTTTATGAGAAACACGGTGGCAAGACTCTGATCTTAGCGCGATTTATGCCAGCGGTTCGTACGTTTGCTCCAATTGTTGCTGGCATGGCGAACATGGAGTATAAGGTTTTTCTTTTATACAACGTTATAGGTGGGGTTTTATGGGCGGTTGGACTGACACTTGTAGGGTATTTCTTGGGAAGTATGATTCCGAATGTTGATAAGTATATGTTGCCGATTATTGGTGCGATTGTCGTGATCTCGGTGATTCCTGCATTACTGCATATGAGGGCGGATAAGACAGCCGAACATATGAAGAAGTAAACAGAAATCCCTAAGAACTCCCCATCTTCGGAGTCTTGCATAGTCCTTTCGGTGCGTGCTACACTGTCTATTCGTGCTTTGTTTGGGAACAAAACCAGAGAAAAACGAGAACTGGACAGTTTTGAGCAAAAAAGTTGCAATATGCAAGATAACGTCATCAAGATCCGCGGTGCTCGCCAGCACAACCTCAAGAATGTGAATCTCGACATTCCGAAGAATAAACTTGTGGTGCTTACCGGCATGTCTGGAAGCGGAAAGAGCTCTCTCGCGTTTGACACTTTATATGCCGAGGGTCAGCGTCGCTACGTTGAAAGTTTGTCCTCGTATGCTCGTCAGTTTTTGGGCGTGATGGGTAAGCCGGACGTTGACACAATCGAAGGTTTGTCTCCGGCAATCTCGATCGATCAGAAAACAACCTCACATAATCCACGATCTACCGTTGGAACAATTACCGAAATCTATGATTATCTGCGTTTGCTGTTTGCGCGCATTGGCCATCCGCACTGCCCCAACTGCGGTAGTGAGATTGCGCAACAAAGTGTGGATCAAATTGCCGAACGCATGTTTATTTCGATAGAGGAAGATTTAGCCAAGAAAAAAGCATCTCGATTTATGATTTTGGCACCTGTTATACGCGACAAAAAAGGCGAGTTTCAAAACCTATTTTCGAGTTTGAAGAAACAGGGATTCCAGCGTGTGCGCGTGGACGGATCAATTTATAGTTTGGATGATGACTTTGTATTGTTAAAAAACAACAAGCATACCATCAGCGCGGTTATCGATCGGTTTGTGATCTCACGCGAGATTCTCAATAATGCAGAACTGTTTAAACAGGATAGAACGCGCATTATTCAAGCGCTTGAACAAGCATTGAAACTGGCGGACGGGTTGGCAATTACCTCGTTTATTGATGATGCCTCGTTGAGCTTTCCGGACAAGCCGGAGAACATGCGGGATGCGATGTACTCGGAAAAGTTCATGTGTCCAACATGTGGCACGAGTTTGCCGGAGATTGAACCGCGCATCTTCTCATTCAACACACCACACGGCGCATGTGAAACATGTCATGGTTTGGGAACTTTGTTAAAAATTGATCCAGAGAAAATGATTGCTCCATCACTGTCTTTGAGTGAAGGCGCGATTATTCCATTTGCACACATGTATGAACATGAGACTTGGTTTGGCCGATTGGTGAATGTTGTGGTTGAGGAAAATGGAAGCAACGCACGCGTACCTTTTGAAGATATGCCGGAGGAGATTCAGAAGATTTTACTGCATGGAGATCACAAGACACATACGGTTCATGGAGAAAATCGATTTGGCCGCAAAACCACGATTCAGGAGAAATTTGTTGGTTTTATTCACGAGTTGGAGCGACGGTACACAGAAACAGAGTCCGAGTTTATTCGACAGGAAATCGAGCGATACATGCGCAAAGAAACGTGCCCTGCCTGTAATGGAAAACGTCTCAAACCGGAAAGTTTGAGCATCACGATTGACGATTTGAATATTGCGGCTGTCACCGATTTAGCGATTAACAAGGCGCTTGAATGGGTAAAGACTGCATTGAGTGAAGACGCATCGGATCGAGAGCGTTTTATTGCGGCTCCCATCGTTAAGGAATTAGCATCCAGACTTTCTTTCCTAGACGCGGTTGGGTTAAACTACTTAACCTTGTCCCGCGAAGCCTCAACGCTTGCCGGCGGTGAGGCGCAACGTATTCGATTAGCCTCGCAGATTGGAACAGGATTAACAGGAGTGTTGTATGTATTGGACGAGCCCACAATAGGCCTTCATCAGCGTGATAACCATCGTCTCATCAATACGTTGAAAAAGTTGAGAGATACGGGAAACTCGGTCATCGTTGTTGAGCATGATCGGGACACTATGCTGGCCTCGGATTACATTGTGGACTTTGGTCCGCGCGCAGGAAAGCACGGCGGCGG
>ORJL010087258.1_pt1 | contig 12640 bp, 7 predicted proteins | sample 1779941 | NCBI WGS metagenome assembly ORJL01 (sample SAMEA104232317, study PRJEB22302) | groundwater metagenome | biome: forest; feature: aquifer; material: groundwater | place: USA | collected 2011-08-07 | depth 5.8 m
CATCACTAACAATTTGAGGTGATTCTTGATCAAAGGCGACTGTTGCAATTGGAGCACCGTTCACATTCCACAATCGTGTTCCCGAAGCATTTATTCGTTGTGCGTAAAGATCATTATCGCTTTCACTTCTATAATCTTGCCATACAATAATTGCTCCGCCTTCATTATCACTCACAGCGTTTACTTCATGTTGATGTCCTGTAAATGTACATATGGGAACTCCTGTCGCTGCCCAGGATACCGTACCTGAGGAAGTAATCCGTTGTGCATAAATATCCCAGTCGATAGTGTTTCGCATATCAGACCACACAAGTATTGCGCCGCCGGAACCATCAGTAAGTATGCAGGGCTTTCGTTGGTCTACTGTATCGGTGAATAGAGGAATCCCGTTCGTTGTCCATTGAACTATGCCGGTAGAGTTTATTTTTTGTACATAAATATCGAAATACACGTCAGAGCGTAAATCAACCCATGCGATTATCGCTCCACCATTTCCATCACTGATCATAACCGGTGAATCTTGATTATTATATGCCAAGGAGATAGGATTATTTCTTGTGGGGTCAATTGACCATTGTGCTATTCCCACATTTGAAGCGAAGATGATAATAAGAAGTATTACAAAACACGGGGATAATAAAAAATTGTAAAATGTATTTTTCATGGTTCTTCCTTTTCTGGTTTTATCAAAATTATTTCCGTTATCGGAGAAATGACCTGAACAGTTTTTATTGTTCAAGGTACCTTAGAAAAAGAACGAGGTGTACACACAAATGATGATGAAACTGTGCTCAAAGAGCAGGGAGGGAGCGTGACGACAAGATAGAACTACAGATGAGTTGTCCTATGAGTGATTAATAATACTCAGCGATACATGCAGAGTAGCAAAAAAAGGTGTTAATACCCTAAGTACATTTCTGCAAAGGTACAGAATATCTTTGAAAATGTCAAACAAAATGAGCTAAAAATGAATCAATAGTTTAGATAAGACATCGAGGCGAGATAAATAATAATAGAGTGGTTTTACCCTATACGCTCGGTTCTGCGTCCTCGCAGAACCACGATACCAAGTAGTATTGAGTACTCAGCGAGGACGCAGAGTTGAGCTGGGGGGTGAACCACCCTTAATCACTCCATACGTCGAAGAGCTTTCGGTGGTAGGTAAGTCATATAAAAAAATAAATATTTCTGATTAAGTTGCTTGCATTTAAATTTATTTTTCAGTATGATGTAACACATAACATGTATTATGTATGACAAGTTCAAAATATAGGAGATAATACAATTTTTACTCCACTTGAAAGCCGCGAACCTCTTAGCCAGATTGTTTCCAACCAGATTGAGGATGCAATACGGACTAAAAGGTATTTGCCGGAAGACAAACTACCTTCTGAATTAGAATTATGCAGGCAATTCGGAGTCAGCCGGACTGCTATCAGAGAAGCTCTTAGAACCCTGAGTACAAAAGGCTTAATAAACGTTGAAAAGGGGAAAGGGATATTTGTTAAATCTTCCACACCCGATATTTTATCTGACCAGATGCACCTTTACCTGCAAATGAATATCCAACGAAATTATGTTTTAGATATTGTACATGCAAGACAGGTATTGGAGCCTTCCATAGCCGCTCTAGCCGCCTTAAACCATACTTCTGAGGATGAGGACAGACTAAATCAAGATATTGAAGAATTTAAGTCTTGTGAAGGACCAATTGGCGCTCTTGTTTCCCTTGATATGAAATTCCACCTCGATATAGCAAATGCCTCTCAAAACTCAATTTTACCCCTAATTCTTGCCCCAATCCACAAAATGATGCCCGAAATTAAATCTTCTGTCTATGCTACAAATAATGATGCGAGAGATTCTGCATTATTATGGCATCAAAAAATATTAGATGGCATTGTTCGACGTGATCCTGAAGCGGCAAAAAATACAATGAAAGAACATTTGCAAATTGCTGAACGCCATGCAGAGATAATGTTACAAGTGAAAGGCTCTCATGTTATTGAAAAATAATATTGTCCGGCTTCAGATAACATGTTATTTCCGGCTTGCTAATCATTTCTCAGATATGCATTTTTTATTACAGAATAAGATTTGATGGAAAACAGATGAAGCACTTGAAACTATTGATGCCACAAAGCCTATTCGAAGTGAGAGTTGTATGATGATTATTTTTTCTCCCTCCTTTAATCTCAGTATTCGTATGAAGTCTTACCTAAGTTCTATCTTATACCTTTTTATCCTATTTAATTCACTCCTCATCGCCCAAAACACGGGCAAAATTAACGGCACTGTTAAAGACCAAAAAACACACGATCCCATCCCCGGTGCAACAATCCTCATCAAAGGAACTCAAACTGGTACTTCATCAGATATTGATGGTTCCTTTTTTATACTCAATTTAGTTCCCGGTGAATATAATGTTGTTGTCTCAATGGTTGGTTATCAAACTGTTGTCCAAACTCAAGTGATTGTGAATGGTAATCGCACAACAACGTTAGATGTTGAGCTTAACCAGACAACTGTTGATTTACCTGAGGTGACTGTTGTTGCAAAACGACCCGATGTTGAGAAAGATAAAACAACGTCAGGTATGGTAGTCCGCTTAGAAGAAGTGCAAGGTTTATCCTCGATGCAAAACCTCAACGATTTGCTGACATTAACCTCAGATGCCGTTGAGGGTCACTTCAGGGGTGGACGTGAAGGGGAAGAAGCATACAACATCGAAGGAATGACCATTGTTAACCCGTTAAACAGCACAAGCGCATTTGCTCCCATGTTAAGCGCATTGGAAGAAGTTGAAGTTCTTACAAGCGGTTTTGGCGCTCAGTATGGCAATGCACAATCCGGCGTTGTAAATATCAGCATGAAAGAATCCCAATCAGACAGATGGAGAACCCGTGCTGAATTCCGTTCTCGTGTTCCTGCAAGGAAACATTGGGGACCCTCTGTCTATGATTCCTCTGCCAACCCATATATCCGACTTCTTGATTCTCCAGAAAAATGGATGGGTGGCGATGTATTCGCTGAAGGACAGCGTTATTATTCTACCATTGGTAATGGGTTTGATGGAAGATACGGGCAAGATACTGTTACCCTTGCACAAATAGCTTATACGTTATATATGCTCCAAGGCCGCCGGGATATCAATAAAAATTATGATAATCTTATGGATTACAGTACAGATATTACCCTTGGCGGACCTATCTCAAAAAATGGAAAACTATTTCTTGCTTCACGTTTTGATAATACATGGTCGATGATTCCTTCCAATGAACCTGATACCAAAAGGCAAGTGATGGGAAATCTTGTTTATGATTTGGGTTCAGGAAAAACGTTTAGAGTATTAGGGTCATACTCAAATGAATTAGAGCATATGTTCCGATCAAGCCGTACAAATGGTTTATTAAATTGGCTTTGGGATGCAGTTCTTGGTACATCGTATTCCAAAGAGGAAAATATTCAATTAGGAGCACGCTTTTCAAAAACCCTTTCGAAAACGTCATTTTATGAAATTAAACTCAGTGCGTTAACAACAAATTACAAAGATGGTTCACCCGTTACCGAACCGAGCGGATATTCAGGCGATTATAGTAAAATCATTTGGGGAAGATATGATAAAACCCCTGATCAGTTTAATGTAGGTGCAATAGATGATGATTATCGCTCTGAGAAAACACAAACTATTTCGTTAGATGCACTTTATTCCAGTCAAATTCATAAAGATCATGAAATTGAAACAGGCATTCAGGCAAATTATTATTCGATAGACGTATTTAACAGGACAAACATCCGTTCAGATGAATCACAACGAAACGAAATTTATAATGCCAATCCATATGAACTTGGGTTATACTTTCAAGATAAGATGGAGTTTGAAGGTATGATTGCAAACGTTGGTCTACGGTGGGATGTTTGGAATCAAAATGTTAACGCCTACCGAGATATGTTCTCACCTTTCCGGGTGTATGTCAATGATTCAACGTTTTACTATGATCCCATGAATGCACCAAAAGCTGAGACTCCAATTATTGGAAGGTTACAGCCACGCATCGGCTTATCTTTCCCTGTCTCAGAGTATACAGTGTTCCATTTGAATTACGGTGCATTCATCCAACGACCTTCATTTGAACGAACAATTTCTTCTCAAATACCTTTCAAAGGATTTTCGAGAATGCAGATAGGGAATCCGAGATTATTACCGCAAGAGACAGATAGCTATGATGTTGGAATCGTTCAGGGCATTGGTGAGGGGTTTACAATTGATTTCAGCGGGTATTATAAAGATGTAAAAGATCTCATTCAGCAAGCATACTTTTACGATTTAAGCGGTTCAATGTATTCGACTTTTGTAAATCGTGATTATGCAGATATCCGTGGTTTCAAGGTGGCATTCACAAAACGTGAAGGGATGTTCACCGGTTCAATTAATTATACGTATGGAGTTGCAACAGGAAAGAGCAGTACGCCTTTCAATGCTTCCCCAATTTATTATGAAAACCCGCCATACGGTGTTGCAAAAGTGCAATTACCTGATCCGAAAGATATTTTACTTGATTTTGATCGTACTCATAATGTTATTCTCAGTTTAGCGATGACAACATATGATGATTGGGGATTTCATATTGGAAATTTCTATCCCCTTGAAAACATGAGCATTGGTATTAATTCATTCGCACGTAGTGGCAGACCGTATACGTATGCGGCTGTCGGGGATAAGGAACACATTGTCAACAACAAGCGTTCGCCTGCCGAATACAATACTAAAATCAAAATCAGTAAAAAGATACAACGAATTTTAGGTTCAACAATGACCTTCTATGTCGAGTTGAATAATCTTTTCGATCAAAGAATTTATAATTACACAAGCATATTTCAACCGGCAACTTCAGCATCGGGGAGCAGTTACGTTAATCGTAACCTCACAAAGTATGAAGAAAACCCTCAGATGTTAAATTACTTTGACGAGTACGATCCATTCATTGCAAGTCAGGAGTTTCTCTTGTACGATAATATGCCGTTCTCAGTTAACATCGGTTTAATTTTTAATTTCTAATCAGGATTGAATACTATGAAACAACGTTTTATCGGAATCATCTTTTTAATCTTGGTCAACACGCTGATTGCATATACTCAGATGAGAGATTATAAAGTGCACACACGCGGGATGCTTCATCAATCAATTTTTAATACAGGTGAGATTGGCCGTGCGTATGATCAGGGATCAGGCGGAAGTGTTCTTGGTATTCCATCATTTGAATGGCCAGGACGCTCATCTGTAGATATTGATGGAGTTTTATATAACGGACAATATAATTCCTTTGGCGGTGGCTTATATCTCTCAACAAGTAAGAGCGGTACTGTTGACAGATTTTACTCTTATTGCGGTGCACTTGTGGGGGAACCTGCCGCTGAACGATACAGCTTTCCAGTCTCTCTCGAACGAATTGAAAATTTTCCTTTACTGTCCAATGGGTTGCTAAATCCTAATTATAATCCTGATGAAGCGGAAGAAATTATCATATCGAAATGGCATACAAATGTAGGGATTACGGTAACACGAACAAGCCGCACTTGGAGTAATCCTGATTACGATGATTTTATTATTTATGAGTATGAACTTGAAAATACGGGGATAACTGATCGCGATCCTGCAACACCTGTTTTACAGGATACGCTCTTAGATGTCGTAGTTGCATTTGCATACAGTCTTAACCCATCCATGCTTGGATATGAACGAACGTTCAACCGATGGGATGCTACCGATATGGTTTCTAACGATTTGTATCCGCGCTTCAATCTCAGCCGTTGGATGAATTATTGTATCGATGGTGATGGCAATCCGGATCCAAGGTATTTTAATGAATGGGCAACATCAGGTAAAAACGGAGGTGGATTGCTTTCACCTCAAGCTATTGGCTTTTTCCCCTTATACTACGATTACAGTAAACTCACATTAAAGACTGAAACCCACATGCTCATGGGTAGTGATACTGCAAGAGCATGGGATGCCAATAATAAGTTAAAACAGCCCTTCCTCAATCGTATGGAAACCGGCTTGCTCAGTCTGGCAAAAGCAAAAGATTATATTGATGTTGCCAAGACCCGTAAGAATAATTCATATAGCAGTGGATACTATCCCTATCGCCAGTTGTATTGGGTAGGAAGAGGAAGCTACAATTGGAGACAAGCAAATAAATCTGCAATCGGACATATATTAGCATTTGGTCCTTACAAATTACTTCCCGGCGACAAGATTAATTTCAGTATTGCAGAAGTTGCCGGATATGGCGCGGCTCGTTTACATGAAAAGCCACAGGATATCCTTTGGGATGAGGGTGGTGGTTGCGGTGAAAACTGCGGCGAAGAATCATCAGTAGCACGATTTAATTTTAATCCTGTACCCAATTGGTCACAACCAACGACATGGGGTGGAACAAATAATAACGCATGGACTCAAGGCAGTGCATATCTGTATGATTCGGTTGCTAATCCCACAGGATATAAACTTCCTGAATACGTTAATTCCAATGCGGTTACAATTCGTGATGTTGCAGATCAAGCGATTTCATTATACACAGGCAATCGTCTCAAAAAGTATGACGGTTATCATGATTCTGTTCAGTACAAACCGGATTTAGCACCTGCACACGGTGTTTATAGAATTCCTTTGCGAGTCCCGGCACCAATCTTCAATGTTGTAACAGATTCATTAGCATATAATGTCATTTCTTGGGGACGCAGTGTAGAAGAATTAACTGCCCCGCCTTATAATGGAACGCTACATCACTACGAACTTTCCCGATCAAGGCATCCATTAGGTCCCTGGAACATTCTTGACAGTATCGGAAAAGGAGATATACGCTATCTCAACAATGATATGTATGTGTATTACGATTCCCTAATTCGTGAAGGCGAAGCATTTTATTACTCAATTCAATCTGTTGATGAAAACAATCAAAAGAGTGGAAGGACGCAAATTAGTCTTTGTCAATCGCGAATGCCCGGTACGGAAAGTTTAGGGAAAGTGTATGTTGTACCCAATCCCTTTGTTGTTCATTCAGGATTTGACGGCGTAACTGCCGCTGGCGGCGATGCCGATCAAAAGATCGGATTCTATAACTTGCCTAAAAAATGTATAATCAGAGTATTTTCCTATAGTGGTCAGTTGGTAGAGACAATCGAACATGATTCGGGATATTATTCAGAAGAGTACATGCAAATCACCAGAAATAATCAAGTGATAGCGTCAGGGTTGTATTTCTATACGGTTGAAACTCCTAACGGAGATCGAACTCACGGTAAATTTGTAGTCATCAAGTAATTCTATTTCATAAAATCATGAAATCATTTTTCCATATCCTTATTTTAGCTTCACTGCTTATAGCGGCTGTAGCGCCAACATCTGCACAAAAAGTTGGTACCACATCGCTTCAATTCTTGAAAGTAATGCCTAATGCCCGGGCAACGGGAATGGGCGAAGCTTTCGTTACGCTTGCAAACGGAAGCGATGCAATGTTCTGGAATCCCGCGGGACTTTCACTTGCAACGACTCAAGAAATTTCTACAAATATGACAATCTGGTTATTTGATACCAAACAAAGCGCTCTATCCTATGCCTATCCATTAGGGGATGTCGGCACTATTGGCGTGCAACTCCAGTATGTCGATTTTGGTGAAATTGAAGAGACGCGAGTCGATCATCTCGGTCGTGTTTGGCCCGGTGATGGCTCTGTGTATTATAACCCCGGATTGACAGGGAGAACGTTCTCACCAAAATCATATCTCGTTGGTATAACCTACGCAAGGAATCTTACATCAAAGTTTTCAACAGGCATTACCATTAAATACGCTTCTGAAAATTTATGGAATGATGCAGAAGTAGTCGTGAATGTTCCGGGTCAATTACCGGGTTCATTTACGCAGGAATCGTATAAAACTAATGCTCGCTTATTTTTATTCGATTTCGGCATGAAATATATGACGGGGTATCATTCATTACAACTTGCCGCCGCAGTTCAAAATTTCGGCCCCCAAGTTCAATTTGCAAAAGAATATTTTCCCGCTCCGATGATTTTTAGATTAGGTGCATCAGCAGATTTGATGGGACCGGATGCTCTTCTTTCAGTAAATGAAAAAAACAGAATCACAGCATCATTCGATCTCATCCAGCCTAATGATTATTTGCAACAAATGAATCTCGGTTTTGAATATACCTTCTCTGATATGTTCTCGCTCCGTTCAGGGTACAAATTTAATTACGATACAGATGGAATCACGTTTGGGGCAGGGGTTGCTCACGAATTGATGAACATACCATTTACATTCGATTACAGTTACGGTCACATGGGTGAATATCTTGTCGCTGTTCACCGAATTAGCCTGGGAGTAAAACTCCAATGAAATTATTCAGTACAATCTTAACCATATTATTATTTATTTTTGTCACATCTGCAATCTCCCAGGATGTTTCTGACCCGTTAACATATCAAGGTATGGGACAGTTTACATCGATAGGAGTTCGTACACGAGCTATGGGTGGTGCGGTAGTTGCAGTTGGTAACGACCTGAGTGCCGCATTCACTAATCCTGCCGTACTAACGAAACTTAAAGGACTCCAGTTTCAAGTAAGCGGCAGATATATGACAGATTCTTATGATCAAACTCAACGCTGGAATCCTAATCGTTTTTACGCTGATATGAGTTTAATGTTCGAAAATAAACTTGGAGATATTAAGGACCCGGATGTTATTTTGAATCCCACTGATCGAATTCATCGTCCATTCGATACGTTATACCCCGCATGGGATAGATCTCTTTCTGCCTCACGTCCATCCATGATTTCTGTCGCAATGCCATTTTCATTAATGAATATTCCACTTGCAGTAGGTCTCAGCTATTCTGAAATAATTAATCTCAATCATTATTACCAAAACAATAATGCCATTAATCCGGTACTTGGCCAATACCGCCCGCAACCAATACCACTTGTTGCTCAAGGTGATACTTTACCGGTAGATTGGTATCAATACATGCGAAGACGAGAAGGTTCTATTCAAGGAATAACTCCTTCAATTTCCATTAGTCCTTTCGATGATTTACATATTGGTTTTTCTGTGTCAGTCCTAAACGGCGAATCTGATGATGACACTTATATCAAAGGGCGTGGTAGAATGAGACTCCTTTACAACGCGTTTCTCCTTGATTCGGCAAATCATAGTATATCAACAACCGGAACTTCAAAATATATTGGCACGCTTACAACCATTGGTTTGATGTGGAATCAAGACTATTTTTCATTAGGGGTTTCATTAAAACCTCCGGCAACTATAACAAGGAATTGGGGCAAAGAATCTCTGATTGATACCTCGGGAGTTCAACAAACAGTCTATTCAAGTGGCAGTGACGATTTGAAACTTCCATGGTTATATACACTTGGAGTTGCAATACATCCAAATGATAAATGGAATCTCGGTATCGACTATGCAATACAAAACTTTTCTGAAGCAACGTATACCTTCGATCAAGGAAGTTCAATTTCTCCCTGGATAAATAGTGCTGTCTTACGAATAGGTGCAGAGTATCATTTCAAAAAATGGCTTGACCTACGTTTCGGCGCACGTGAAGAAGCGACAACCTTTGCTCCTACCGGAGAAGGGCTTATTGGCGAACCGGAACACGGCTCTGCTTATACAGCAGGTTTAGGTTTAAAATTTAATAATGTTACAGTCAATCTTGCCGGCGAGTACGGAATTATGCGATACAACGATCTATGGCAATCGAATGTAAATACGAACACAATATCATCATTTACCGGTATGATTGAGTTTGGATATCAACTCGGTCAATAATTGAAATATTTGGAGAAACCCATGAACACACTGAAACTCATTACCCTACAACTTATCGTTCTTTTAATTCTTGCATCCACTTTTTCCTTTGCAAAAGAGATTACATCAATCAAAAAAGGAAAATGGCAAAATCCCCTGGTTTGGTCTGATAGCCTCGTCCCGACAGCACTTGATAATGTGACAATTTCCCTATTAGATACTGTTACGATTGATACAACTCTGACCGATATGACAACAAATATGGAATGTAATAATTTAACCATTCTCGGAACGCTTCGTTTTCCACAGTCAATATCAATCAATATTACAGTACATGGGAACATTTATGTCCAGTCCGGTGCATATTTCCGAGTTATGACGAGTTTAATTGGAGGCAATCTTGCACATACGATGACTTTGTATGGTGATATAACAAACTATGGTATTTTTGATATGAAGAATGGCTCTGCAAATTCTAATCTTGGAATTTGTGCCATATCTTTTGTCGGGGCATCGAATAGTACTGTGACAATGGTTGGAGGGTATACAACTGCAAATAATGAATTTGGTGGTGTAACAATTAATAAAGAAGGAAATGCCAAGATAATACTTGGAAGCGACATGCATCTACCTTCAGGAACAACCGGTCTTCCTACAGCCGCAAATCCCGTCTTAACGTTGACTCGTGGTATTATTGAAACCGGTCCTTATACACTGATACATCTATGGACGAATAGTACTGCCATTGTTGGAGGTTCCGATTCATCGTTCGTGTTGGGTTCGCTCGGTCGTGGGATGGGGAATACAACAGGTGCAACCAAAGAGTTTGTCATTGGAGATTCATCAGGGTATAGACCGATTAAGATTCGTTCGACAGATGGTGGTTTTGCAACAGGGAACTACGCAGTCGTTCGGATTTACCATGAAAACGCAAATACGGGTGCAAGTATTTTAGATACATCAATTGATAAAGTTTCATCTGTACGCTATTATAAAATTGTCTATCGTGCAATCACACCTGCCGCCCCAGTTATGCCGTTTGATCGTTTCCAACCAACGTATGGAAAGTATGATGGAGTTGCCGCAGGGAATACTAACTTACGGGTTGCCTACTCTGTCGATGGTCGTGCAACATGGCAAGGTTTGCATCAGGGATTAGAACATATAACAAGTTTAGATACGCTTCCAAGATACATCACGCCGGACTCGTTACTTCCATCATATACATTAGATACATCCGCCGCATCTGTCATGTATATTGCACTTGCGCGTGCCGCCGGGACAACAGAAAATTCACTCGATTACACTCCCGATGCAGTCAATGGTATTGATGAAATTCCTTCACAGTTTTCTCTGTCACAAAATTATCCAAATCCGTTCAACCCATCGACAATGATTCAATATAATTTGACTAAATCTGAATATGTATCGTTGAACGTATATGATATACTCGGGAAACAGGTTGCAACACTTGTTGATAGTAAACAGGATGCAGGAGTTCATGAGGTACGATTTGATGCATCTGTATTGAAAGGAATGACAAGCGGTATTTACTTCTATCGTTTGAAAACTAATTCGTTCAACGAAACAAAGAAAATGATTTTATCAAAGTAATTGCCATGAAATTATCTACCATACTCATAATCATTTGCATTCTTATATTTGGAAATGCAGTTGTTCATGCTCAACGAGTGTTTTCTCTCAATATGGAGTCACTGCTTAAAGTCCGTAATGCAACTCGCGAAAACAGCAAAGAATACAAAGATGCATATAAAAAGTTATTACGAGATGCAGAAAAATCATTAGCGGTCGCACCGGTCTCGGTCATGGATAAAGATCAAACACCTTCAAGCGGTGATAAACATGACTATATGAGTTTGGGGCGTTACTTTTGGCCCGATCCTACAAAACCTGATGGTTTACCTTATATCAATAAAGATGGAGAAACAAATCCTGAAGTAGAGACTATTACAGACAGAAAGAATATCGAAGTCGTTAGCAAAAATTCATGGACACTTGCGTTAGCTTATTTCTTTTCCGGTGAAGAAAAATACGCAGAAAAAGCTACATCCTTCTTGAGAACATGGTTTCTTAATCCTGAAACTAAAATGAACCCAAACCTGAATTTCGGTCAAATGGTGAAGGGAAAAGAAGGCGGAAGGCCATCCGGTTTAATTGAGACACGTTGTTTAACTCAGATAGTTGATGTAGTAGGTTTCCTTGCGGGATCCAAATCTTGGACTGAAGCAGACCAACAAGGAATTACTTCTTGGTTTGAACAATATTTTCAATGGCTCAATGAAAATTCAATCGGAGTGAAAGAATCAGCAACTACCAATAATCACGGCACTTGGCTGCGTGGTCAAAAAATATCTATCGCATTATTTTTGAACAAAAAAGATATAGCAACTCAATTAAGCAATGAAGCGAAAGAAAAAGTGATTGCAACTCAAATAACACCTGAAGGTGAACAACCGCGTGAATCGGCAAGAACGCGTTCTCTACACTATACGCATTTTAATTTGCAGGCAATGTTTACGCTTGCATCACTGGCAAAAAGCGCAGGAGTTGATCTTTGGAATTATCAAACCGAAGACGGACGAAGCATCAAGAGAGCTCTTGATTGGGTATTACCGGTGGTTACAGGGGATAAAAAATGGGAAAAACAGCAAATCGATGAATTCGATATGTCCCGTTTCTATGAGGTACTCACTCAAGCATCCGTTGAATTTAAGGATGAAAAATACGCCGAAATCGCATCCGATATCGGCGGGGGAAAAGCGAAAAAAAAAAAAGTCAAATTTTAA
>ORJL010569007.1_pt1 | contig 12640 bp, 7 predicted proteins | sample 1779941 | NCBI WGS metagenome assembly ORJL01 (sample SAMEA104232317, study PRJEB22302) | groundwater metagenome | biome: forest; feature: aquifer; material: groundwater | place: USA | collected 2011-08-07 | depth 5.8 m
GCCCTGCGGGGCTTTCCGTCGCGGCTCGGCCGCGCCGAGACGGACGGCGCGACGAGGAGCATGGATGCTGTGTATCAGCTTGCGAAGGCAATGGTCTGATTCCCCGATGCTTGGCATCGGAAAAAGGAGTCCAGAGCTTGCTCTGGGGTTCATACCAGTGATTCAAACCTTCGGTTTTCCTTGTAATTGCTTGCAATAGCCTTTTCGCTTGCTAAGCTATACCCAGATTAACCTGCACTGTTCCTTAGTGGGAACGGTGATTTTCCCAGACTCTTATGCGCGCTTCCTTCATTGCAGCGATCAACCAGCTCTGTTCCGAGAGGAACGTGAAGCCCGATGACGTCCTCGAGGCCGTCCGGCAGGCCATCGCCACCGCGTACCGCAAGGACTTCGGGAACAAGGAACAGGAGATCCGTATCGTGCTCCGTGAGGATCAGGACATGCCGAGCGTTCTTTTGATCAAAGAGGTCGTGGACGAAGTGCTCAACGAGAACTTCGAGATCAGTCTCAAGGACGCCAGGCGTGTGAAGCCGGATGCCGAGACAGGAGATGAGATCGAGATCGATGTCACGCCGGTCGGCTACGGCCGCATCGCCGCGCAGGCGGCCAAGCAGGTGATCATCCAGAGGCTCCAGGAGTCCGAGAAGAAGAGCCTCTTCGAGATGTTCAAGGATCGCGAGAACGAATTACTGACCGCGACCGTGACCAAGGTAGAACCCAATTGGGTCACGCTGGAGGTCGAAGGCATGACTGTTTCGCTGCCGTGGAAGGAGCAGATCCCGGGCGAGCACTACTACACCGGCAAGCGGCTCCGGGTGTACCTCGACAAAGTCGAACTCACGGGCAAGGGCCCGCAACTGCGGATTTCCCGTACCCATTCGAACCTCGTCCGGAAGCTCCTGGAGCTCGAGATCCCGGAGATCCGGAACGGGGACGTGGCCATCATGGCCATCGCCCGCGACGCAGGAATGCGCAGCAAAGTCGCCGTGAAGAGCAACGACCAGCGGATCGATCCCATCGGCGCGTGCGTGGGGCAGAAAGGCGTCAGGATTCAGGCGGTGATGGAAGAAATCAACGGCGAGCGGGTGGACATGATCGAGTGGTCCGAGGATCCCATTCGTCTCATCTCCACCGCGCTGCAACCTGCGTCGATCTCCGCGGTCATCATCGTCAATGCGGAGCCGCACGAGGACGAGGAAGGCCGTCTCATCAAGAAGCGCGCTGCGGTCTTCGTGGAGGAAGCACAGCGGCCGATGGCGATCGGCAAGAAGGGCCAGAACATCCGGCTCGCCACGCAGCTCACGGGGTACGAGCTCGACATGTACAACTATGAGGAACTCCCGGCGTTCAAGGCGAAACTCGCCGAACTCAAGGGTGAGGAAGTGGCGGTGGCGGTGTTGAATGCGCCGTCGGAAGAAAGGCAAGAGGGCAAGAAGGCAAAAGGGCAAGAAGGAGAGGAAGAGGAAGAGAAAGAGAAAGAGGACAAAGAGGAGGAGAAGGACGGGAAAGAAGAAGCGAAACCGACGGGCGAAGAGAAGAAAGAGGCAGCTTAAAAGAGCTTATAGGTGTCAGCTGTCAGCTGTCAGCTTTCAGGTTTCAGCTTTTAGCTGTTAGGAAATACAAGAGAAAAAATGCGCTAAATTCCCTAACACCTAAAACCTAACAGCTAAAAGCTTTAAGCCGCTACAATCCTGGTGATGAAATTCCCGCCTCTCCCCCTCCTCGTGTTCGACACCGAGACCACGGGTTTCGTCCCGGGCCTCCACCGCGTCATCGAGTACGCGTGCGTGCTCATTCGCGACGGGAAAATCGTGGAAGAATACGAGCAGCTCATTTCCGCGGAGGGGGACGAGATCCCGCCGTACGTGCAGGTGATGACGCACATCCGCCCGCAGGATCTCGAGGGGAAACCGACGTTCGGCGATATTGTCGAGAAGATCGAACGCATGGTTACCCCTGAGACGATCATCGTGGGGCAGAACGTGAAATTTGACGTCGCGATGCTTCGGGGGGAAGGGTGGGACATGAGTGATGCGCAGGCCATCGATACCGCGATGCTTGCATCGCTCGTGTTCCCGGAACTCAAGAGCTACTCCCTTGGCTACGTCAGCGCCGCTCTTAGTCTCGATCATACGCCCAAACACCGTGCGCTCGGGGACGTGCGCGCGACGACTGCGCTCTTCTCGAAGTGCTGGGAACGTCTTGCCTCCCTTCCTGCAGAAGACCGCAGTGCGCTCGCGGAACTCTCGAAGCGCGGACCGGAGGGATACCGACGCTTGTTCGGGGCGCTCGTCTCTCTCCCCGCCCGCCCGCAGAGCCGCCCCGACTGGCTCGCGGCAAAGAAGTCGTCTCCTTCGGCCATGGTGCCAAGTCCCCCGCTCGCACTTCCCCCGCCGCAGACCGGTACCGTACAGCTTTGCGAGGAGCCGCTCCATCCCCAGTTCCTCGCCTCCGTTATTCCGGGATCGGACGTGCGGACATGGATCGCCGTGAAGAATCTCGATGCAACACTCCGCAGGCTGCCGCCCGGCGGCAAGTTCACCGCTCTCCCGTCGCCGGATTTCTTTCTCTCCGGCGAGGCGAGAGAGCGTTTTCTTACGCAGCCGCAGTTCACCGCTGACGAATTGACACTCGCGTGCAAGCTCCATCTCTACGCTCCGCGCCTGAAGTCCGATCTGCCGCTCCATGGCGAGGAGTACCAGGCGTGGACCGCGAAACTCGCGTGCACAGCGGAAAGTACAGAGTACCTCGATCGCCGCAATCTCGCTGTCCGCGGGCAGGTGCTCATGAATCATCACGAGCTCCTCCTGCTCCTGCGTTCGCCATCCCCCGTCATCCCGCCCGGCGCGCATATCGTCGTGGATGACGCCTCCATGCTCGAGGACACGGCGACGCAGGCGTTCGGCTGGACATGTTTTCTCGCGACGCTGCGCGCAGCCGCGCAGGGCGAAACTCTCCTCACGAAATACGCTGATCTGATCGAGCTCTGGGTGGAGAAGACACGTTCCGGTCTGGATCTCAAGTACCTTACGGAGGCCGATCTTCAGGCGACTGAGGCGAGACAGATCCGCTGTCTCGTCGAAGAAGTGCTCTCCAGTGAGCTTCTTCCCGCGCCGCGCCGCGCGCTCGAGGATTTGCTTCACATTCTGGATGTGGAGAATCTCCCCGGACGCATCGTGTGGATCGAGTCGTTCATCGACGGGAGCAAATCCGTCCGTTCCGTACCCGAGGATGTCCGCGCACTCCTCTCGGAGATTCTCTACCGTCGCTTCCCCGTGACACTCCTCATCCCGCAGTGCAGCGCGGAGTGGCTCACACCCATCCTGTCGGATGATGAACAGCCTGACGCCGGGCCTCCGGTACCGTTCCCGTCCGTGGATATTTCGCTCCAGATGCCGCTCGATGTCACGATCGATGGCATCCTGGGGGCCCCGGAAGGGAAGACGGTACTCTTGGTCTCGAGCAAGCGCACGATCGAGGACCTCTATGTGAAACACGCCGAGCAATGCGAGACGGCCGGGATCACACTCCTCTGTCAGGGGTTCAGCGGCGGGCAGAGCCGGATGCAAGCGGAGTTCGCACTCGCTGATCCCCCCGCAATTCTCGTCGCTACGCCTTGGATGTACGAAACGATGGAATTGCCGCCGGCAACACTCGATCGGCTGGTGATGCAGGTGCTCCCCTTCGACCATCCCTCGCATGCCGTCTTCAGCAAGCGCGGCCAACGCTACAAAAACCCGTTCAACGACTACACGCTCCCGCGCCTCAAACACCGGCTTTTCCGGTTGGTTCGCACCTTCTGCCGACATGCGAAAGAGGGAGGCAGGGTGGACTTCCTGGATGATCGTCTCCGGACAAAGCCCTACGGGAAAGAAGTGGCCCGGTATCTTGAGTCAATTTTGCCGTCCGGGCATGAAGGAAGACCAAAACCGTCAGGCGAACAATTGCGCTTGGTGTAGCGGTGATTCACGTTCCGGCACCCCGGTTCTTGACACGGTTACTCAAGTGAGTAGCATGATCGTATGTCCATTGCTGAAGCGCCTGCGGATCATGAATCTCGAACAGAGCAAGCAACTCAAGCGACAAATCTGCTGCGGTTCAGGGTGACTGATTCTGGAGGAAGGCCACATGAATATTCTTGTGCCCGTACCGCTGATGCTATTCAAGTTATGTGTCATAAAGCCATTGATGATTTGACCGGAAGAATATTGGCTTCTTCTCTGCAGCGACAGCTGATTGGTCCGGCCAGCGCACTCCAGAAACAATTCGAGGAGGCGGAGAGAGCAGGGGACTCAATCTGCTCCTCTCCCGCCGAGCACGACGAAAATCGTCCGCCAGAGGATCCACAGGTCCAGACCGGCTGACCAGCCTTCGACGTAGCGCATGTCGAGGAGGACCTCTTCGGGGAAGTTCAGGTCCGATCGCCCCGAGATCTGCGCGAGGCCGGTGATGCCGGGACGCACCGTGAACACACGACGCTGGCGCTCCGTGTACTTCGCGACTTCCTCCGGGAGGTGCGGGCGCGGACCGACGAGGGAGAGGTGACCGAGCACGACATTCAGAAGCTGCGGCAGCTCATCCAGACTCCAGTGGCGGAGAAGGCGCCCGACAGGCGTGGTACGCGGGTCTTCCTTGATCTTGAAGAGCGGGCCGTCGCGCCGGTGGCTCAAGTATTCCAGACCCTTCTTCCGCTCATCCGCGTCCACGCACATGGTCCGGAACTTCAGGAGAGAGATGCGTGTCCGGCCGTACTGTCCCACGCGTGTGCTCACATAGAAAACCGGCCGGCCCGAGGTGAGGAGAATCAACAGGGCGATGAGCAGGAGGATCGGACTCAAGATGATCAGGAAGACCGAACCGAGAATGAGGTCGTTTCCGCGTTTCCAGACACGCCCCCATCCATCCAGGGGAGTAGGTTCGAAGCGCAGAATGGGAGTGAGCCCCAGGCGGCTGATGGAGAGCTGGTGCGGGACGTCGGTGAAGACCGGCGGGAGGAAGGCGTAGCCGATGTGATGACTGCGGCAGTAATCGGTGAGATGGGCGGTTTCCTCACTGCCGGGATCCGGGTCCGTGTGGAGCAGAAGGTCAATCGACTCATGGTTGTGCGCGTCTGTCACTTCCTCGCTTCCCCCGACGTGCCCCATGTATCGGAAACGCACATCTCTTACGAGGCTCTTTTGTACGCTCTCGGGAAGTTTCCTCCCCCCGCACGAGAGAACGGAACGCGCGCCGATTCCACAGCGGAGGAGCATGCGCTGCGCCAAGAGGATGACGGATCGCTCAGCGATCACGAGGATCGTGATGAGTGCGGTCGCCTGCAGAAGCAGCGCGCGGGAGAAAAACAGTTGTCTCTGGATCAGGAAGAACCAGGCGATCACGAGCGCGAGCCAGACGCCGGAGATCACCACGATGCGACCGATCTCACGCCATGGCCCCAAGGTCGTCTTCAGGCCGTAGAGCCCGGAAACAGCGGAAAGGAGGATGTATGCGCCCGCAGCTGGCAGAGCGAAGTAGGTGAGGTAGTATCCGAATGGCGGGAGACTGGGGGCATTCGGGAGGAGGCTGATCCAGGGGACGAGGTCCTTGTTCTCCGCACGCAGCCAGTATGCGAAGAGCAACGCGCCAAGAGACGCGAGGATGTCGCAGGGAACGCGCAGGACGCCGAAGAGGATCTCCGATCGCTTCATGCAGGGCAGAAGTTTATACCTTTCGCATGGTTTTGTGATGGGAGAGCATGGACCGAAAGAGTCCAAGGAAACCAAAGAATCCGAAGAAACCAAGGAGATTCTGTTTTCCTCGTATTCAATTTTTTGGTTTGGCTTTATACTTTTTCGGTACATAAGCCGCTTTAGCTCAGTGGTAGAGCAACGCACTTGTAATGCGTAGGTCCGGGGTTCAAATCCCCGAAGCGGCTCCAGTTTTGAATGAAGAATCAGGAATACAGTATGACTATTATTCTTGATTCCTAATTCCCCACGCGAGAAAGTCAATCTTCCACTTGTCTTTGAGCCAGCTAATGCCATAATTGGTCTCCTGTTCTTTTGATGGTCGCCCCGCACATGTGGGGAGGAACGTCCGGACAGCACCGGAACGCCTAGTGGGTAACGCCCACCCATGCAATGCATATCAGGTAAGATTGCATGCGGACTAGTGCCACAGAGACGAGCTCCTTCGGTGGAGAGTGAAACGTCCCCGATCGACGGGGTTGGCCCCGGGCGAGCCGGGGCATCACGGCAAACTCTAGGTGCTGCAAGGAGGATTTGGGTGGCAGGAACTCGCGATGGTTCCGTCGCACCAGCTACCCCTCCGCTACACCCCGCGAAGCCGAGAGGCGAAGTGGGGTACGATCCGCTGAGCAATCCGCGGGCCAGAGAGATGACCATCTCCGCGCGCAAGCGCGTGAACAGAATCCGGCGTATGGAGAACAGGCGCAGGTGCGGGGCAACCCGCACTTTTGCGATATCTGCTGCAGCCGCTTTACGTGCCAGAAACATTGATAATTATTATTATTGTGCTATAATAGTAAGTACAAACAAATACCCGTTTCTCTCTCCGTATGCCGAGCGGCCAATCGAAGCGCAAATCTGACACGAAGGGTGAAAATAGAAATTCCGTGAAAATTCCGGAAATTTTGAGTGGGGAAGCCGTTTACGACCTCCTCATGAGCAAAATCGAGCCGGAGCTCACCCACAAGAACTGCAAGAAAGTCCGTGAGCTCACGGCGCACGAGACCGCGGAGGAGAGGAAGGAGCGCGCAGAGCGCTACATGCGTGCGTTCGAGGAATATGACCGACAGTTCATGGCGCTCGAGCGAAAGTGGATGGAGCAGTTTGCCCGATACAAGCGGGCATCGATGAGGGACATGGAACGCGAGACGACGTCACGCGAGAAGACGTATATCACTTCATTGGAATCAGCCATTTTCTCTTCCTAAACTTTTATGGTTAACGAAACGCATGACGGTGGGTTTAAAGGCCAGGAAATGCAACGCGAGCAGCGGGAAGCTTCCTCCGAACAAACTATCCTCATTCCTTACCGTGAAAGTTCTTCGATCATCATCTCGTTTTCACCGGAATGGGGGCGGTCCAACCTCGCATTGCAGAACGTTTCGGGTACCCAGGGAGCCAATCGTCTGGGACTACCGCCGTCGGTAATGCTCAACAACAGGAAAGGCATCAATCCAATGGCCCAGCAGATATCCCCCGGAACCGAATTGCATTCGGGTGTTGCGGCCAATGAAGAAATGGGACAGCGTGACTACCGGCTCCGGGCACTCAGAAATGCCGGAATTACCGTGAGCCAGACTGAAGACGGAACCAGTATCCACATCTCCCGGATACCTCCGAATCAGTGGGTGCAGGTGAACGGGCAGAAATACTACGGACCGACGGGAAGAAGTCTCAGTACCGAAACAAATGTTCCAATCCGGGGGATGCCTGTGCGTTACGAGACAGGCAGGCAGGCTAAGGAACAGGTTCCCGATGGAGAGATAGAGGTGGCCTCGGTACTTGGAGAGGACCCTGTGGCACTCGCGGGGCGGGTGAATGTCGAAGAGCGCAGACGGTCGGAGTCCGCGCATGAAGCCGAGCTTCGGCATATCCACATTCTCGCGGAACACGAGCAGGTGAAATTCGACAAGCTGAAAGCGGAGAGCAGGCTCAGCAACCCCAGCACCATTCATCACTACGTGCATTCCCGCAACGAGGAACTGCACCGGGACGTCGGGCTTCACATGAGCGTCCAGTTCGGTGTTGTGAAATTGTCTCCATGGAAAGGTCCCAGACAACCGAGGAGACCGAGAGGCGTCCCGGTGATGCCCATGCCGCAAGAAATGGCTGGAGAGCAGGTGGTTACGGAGGAGGTGGTGATGATGCCGCAATTCGAAAGCGGCTATACCCTCGAACGTCTGGAGCCGCAGCTGGTGCAGGAAATCCAGCTTCTGCCGGTTGAGTTTCAGCGGCCGGTGGTTCTTCTGGCGGAGAGGATGGAGGTTCGTGAGCGAAGCGTTCTGATTGTCTTGCTCGAGAAGCTCATCCACATCGGGATCGGGACTTTCCTGAGTCTTCCTCTCTTCACGCCCGATGGCCGTCTGAAGAAACCCGGGGAGGGGGACGTGCCTGCGGCTGTAGGGCAACTCCTCGAGTCACTGTCACCTGAGGAGCGGGATGTTCTCGAGCGTGTTGCCGCAATCTGTCTGGATCTCAAGGGTGTAGGGATGCTGGCATCCCGTCCGGGAAGGACGGAGAGCTACCCGCTCGATGAGGAAAGCCCCGCCCTGAGAGTGAAAATCCTCGGTATGGCGAAGCGCTTCACCGAGGCGGAGATGGAGGAGGACAAGCTGATCGCGGAGGGGTCCCTTCGTATGGCGGGCGTGGACATAGATGGAAGCGATCTGAAGGGAGGGAAGCTCACGATGCTCCCGACCACGGGCGGCGCGCGGTTCGTCAACCTCATCGTCGGCCTCATCCAGATGGGGGCCGGAATCTTCCGGAAACTCGGCGGCAAGAAGACATCCATCGAGAAAGAAATGGCCAGTTTGCATGTTCCGGATAAAGACCCGAAAGCAATGACGAAGAAGGGACGCGAAAAAGAGCTTACCGATGACCGGAAGGCTCTGAGTGAGGGCAAGACAAAAGAGGCGAAATTGGAGACCGATATCAAAGAGCTGGAAGCCAAGCTTAAAGATGAAAAAACGGAAGACGGTGGAAACGCACTAAAGAGGCGCATTGAAGAAGCCAAGGCCGAAAGAGCCAAGCTCGCTGAAGAGATAAAGGCGATGGAGCAGCGGATAAAGGCGCTTGAAGAGATTCCTTAAATCGGGTTCGATGAATTTCGGCTTCAGATAACGAACGTCAACGCATACATCAGGCCGATTCCCGCGGAGATCAACACGAGCTGCAGTACGGCCCGCCCGGCATGCGTATCTTTGTGGAGCTCTGGCAGGAGGTCGGTTCCCGCGATGTAGAGAAGGTTTCCGGCGGCGAAGGCGAGGAGGAATTCGCTCAAGTGAGTTGTGAGACCTGCAGCAACAATGGTCGCCAGTGCTCCGATGAATGCCGCGATACCGGATACGCAATTCCAGAAGAGTGCACGGGAACGGGAGAAACCACTGTAAAGAAGCAGGACATAATCACTGATTTCCTGCGGAATCTCGTGCAGGACGACTGCCAGCGTTGTCGCAATACCTACAGGAATGCTGACAAGAAAACTTCCTGCAATCAGCATGCCATCAACGGTATTATGAAGCGTGTCCGCCACGAGGCTCATGATGCCGACGGGGTGGCAGTGATGCTCTGAGGGCACGATGTGGCAATGGTGCCAATGGATAAATTTTTCAATGCAGAAAGAAAAGAGCATGCCGATAAGAACCACAAGCGACCCTTGCCGGAGCTCCCCGCCTCCGTTGCCCATTTCCGGAATGATATGGAGAAACACGTCGCCCAGAAGCGCGCCAGTCGAAAAGCTGACGAGCGGAAGGAGGAGGCGCTGAACTGTCTGTCGTGAAACGCTGAAGAGGGCAATGCCAAGAAGTGGGATCGCACTCACAGCCAGAACGCTGCCAAGAATGGTGAAGTTCAGAGCTGAGAACACGCCCTGCATGGTACCTGTCCTCCCGCTCCTTTACGACTTCACTGGCCGCTTACCGTGTCGGCGGACTTCGTTTGATCTGAAACCAGCGGCACCGTGAGCGAGAACGTCGCGCCGATCCCTTCCCGGCTCTTGAAGGTGAGCTTGCCGCCGATGCTCTCTGCGGCGATGTGGGAGATATACAGGCCGAGACCGCTTCCCTCCGTGTCCGACAAACGCGCGTTCGTTCCCCGGAAAAGTTTCCTGAAGATGCTCGGCTGCTGGTTTTCCGGGATGCCGATTCCTGAGTCCGAAATAGAAATGGTCGCGCTCCTGCGCGAACGGTTCACCGTGATGCGCGTCTTCACGGCCGTGGTCTCACGTCCGTACTTGATCGCATTGCCGAGGAGGTTCTCGAGGATGAGCTGCAGCAGTCCGCGATCCGAGCGCAGCTCAATCGTCGCGCGTTCCTGCGGGAAAATGTCGATTCTCATCCGCTTCCGTTCCAGTTCCAGCTTGAAGGAACCTCTGATCTCCTCGAGAAGCCGGACGACGTCGATGGTTTCGGGGCTCAGCTGGATCTTGCCGAGCTCGAGGCGGGACACGTTGAGAAGGGCGTTCACCAGATGGACCATGCGTGTATTCGATGCTGCGACCTCCTCGACGTACTGTTGCTGGCTGCCCGTGAGCGGTCCGGCATCCTTCGCCATGAGCATTTCCAGGTACCAGCGCATGGAGGAGAGGGGCGTGCGGAGCTGATGGGAAACGAGCGAGATGAATTCGGATTTCATGTGATCAATACGGCGTTCCTCCGTGATGTCGCGGAACACCGCGACAGCCCCGATGCACTGCCGGCCCCGCATGATGGGAGTTGCCCGCAGATGGAGCGCGTTCAACGTCCCGTTCCGCCGCTTGAGGGAGAACTCCGGATCCGGAGAAGGGTTGAACCGCTGCTTCGTGCTGAGGACGGACGTGATGGGGTGGTCGGCCGTCCGCACGTCCTGTCCGTTCTGATCAACGATGCGGAGCACGGCGGTATAGAGAGGGAAGCCGGAGTCGCTTAGGCGCCATCCCGTCAGCAGTTCGCCGGTTTTGTTGAGGTAGATCACCTGACCGCGCCTGTTGGTCACGAGGAGTCCGTAATCGATGCTCTCGAGGATCGCCGCGTCCTGCGCATGCTGGGAGCGGAGAGCCTGCGTGCGCTGCTGCACCACTTTCTCGAGATGGTCGTGCGCCTCCCGGAGACGCCGCGTGAGGTTGTAGGCCGCACGGTCAACGATCTCCAGTTCGTTTCCCGTGAAGATCGAACGCCGGAACCGCCAGCGGCGCACTTCCAGATTGTTGAGTTTCCGGGCGAGTTCCTCGAGAGGACTCACGATCTGTCTCGCGAGGAAGAAGACGCTCAGCGAGAGGAGCGTTACCAGGATCAGGCCGCTTCCCACGAGGTTGGCTCCGAGGCGGATAATGGGCTCGAAGAGCTCATACCTGTCGAGCTGCACAATGATCCCCCATCGTGTTGACGGGATCGTGCGGTATGCCATGAGAACGGGGATACCGGAGTAGTCGACGGTTTCGGCGGCTCCCTCCTTCCCGGCGAGCGTTTGCCAGAGAACGATGGATCGCTCTCTCGCTTCATCGGGGATGCGCGAGACCATCGGACTTTCCGTCGCCTCCTCCGAGTGCAGGAGGATGAGCTCGCCCTGCTGCTCCGTGACCAGGATCACCTGCGCGGTTTTCCCGAGATACGCAGTTTCCAGGAGGCGTGCGGCAAACACCATGGGGTCGAAGACGGCGACGAGCGACCCGATGCGCTGCCCGCGCGAGTTCATTTGGGGGGCGACGATGAGGTAGGCTGTCCAGCCGCGATCCGTGAAAATAGGGCGGAAGAACGTCCAAGGTTCGGTTTCACTCTCCTGCAAGATCGCTGATTCCGTGAGAGGCGGGGAAACGCTCCTGCGGGAGAGGAGCGTCGCTTTCTTCGCCTGGTCGATCTGGTACAGCTCCCGGAATCCGATGAGGTTCTGGACCGACGGGAACGTCGTGAGCAACGGGTCGCGCCCAAGAATCGACAACTGTTCGCGCTGTTTCGAGACGGTCATTTCGAAGAAGTTCTCTTTGGAAGAAGCGGCAAACTCGAGCTGTGCAGTCGTCCGGACCCTCAGCTCGTGACCGGCTAAGAAGAATGTCGCTATCAACACCCCGATGACGGTGATGGAAAGGAGGGTGAAAGATTCGAAGAAGAGCGCGCTCCGAAGGGACGAACGGCGATGCCCACTCATGGCCGGAGGAGTTTCCAGTGAAACCATAGAATCCTCTTATTATAGCACAAAAGTTGGTGTTGAGCCATCTGGAAAAGAGTAACTGCTCACTGAGTCTGCAGGAGGTGCCGTTGTTCATGTCCCGCCTCACCCCCCAGCCCCTCTCCCTCGCTGATGCTCGTGAGAGGGGAGCTTCGCTTCACCTCCAAACGAGGTGTTGTACGGATTCCTCTCTCCCCCATCGGGAGAGAGGTGGCTCCATAGAGCCGGAGTGAGGCGAGGTAGGCTATGAAGTCAGTGAGCACTTATAGAAAAGAAAACGGATGACAAGTGAAGACAAAGATTCCCTCAAAAAAACCTCCGTGGATCGGAGGTTTTTTGGGTTCGAAGGAACGGCCGGAAGTTACCGGGTGACCGTGATCGAAGCACCCTGCTCTTGATTCGGAGCGGCGACAGTCACGCGCTTCGTCGTCGCGTCGCGCAGGATCGTGTACTTCGTCGTGACGCCGGCAGGATCGGCCTGCGGGTCGTTCGGCAGGGCGACGAGGTAGGCGCCCGTGAGCACATTGAGGTTGATCAGGGAGCCGCAGACCACGTTCACACCGCTCTTACAAATTTCCGTCGAAGTTCCTGTGATCGACGCCGGCAGATTGCCGTTGTTGTCGATCGAGTATTGGTACACCGCGTTCAAGACAGTGTTCACGTCGGAACGACGCTGCGCGTTTCTGGCATCCCCGAGCTGCTTGGTCGGGTTGATCGCCACGATGACAATGGCGGCCAGGATCGCGATGATCCCGATGACGAGGAGGAGCTCA
>ORJL011262888.1_pt1 | contig 12639 bp, 12 predicted proteins | sample 1779941 | NCBI WGS metagenome assembly ORJL01 (sample SAMEA104232317, study PRJEB22302) | groundwater metagenome | biome: forest; feature: aquifer; material: groundwater | place: USA | collected 2011-08-07 | depth 5.8 m
ACCCGTGGCACCCTGGGATTCCCACAACGTCGTACCTACGGACTCTTCGCATGGAATTCGAACTTTCCGACGATCTTCTCGCTCTCCAGGACATGGCCCGGCGCTTCGCCGCCGAGCACATCGCCCCGCACGCCCGCAAGTGGGACCGCGAGGCCGACATCCCTCGAGAAACGGTCGCCAAGCTGGCGGAACTGGGGTTTCTGGGCGTTTTCGCGCCCACGGAGTACGGAGGGTGCGGGTTCGGCGATCTGCCCGCCTCCGTCATCATGGAGGAGATCGCCCGACATTGCGGCGCTACGGCGCTGATGCTCGACGCGCACAACGCTCTTTGTAGCGCGCACATCATCCGGGCGGCGAATCCGGCGCAGAAAGCGAAGTATCTCACTCGTCTGGCGAAGGGGGAGTGCCTCGGAGCGTGGGCGCTGACGGAGCCTGGCTGCGGTAGCGACGCGGCCGCGTTGCAAACGTCCGCAGTGCTCGAGGGGAATCAGTGGGTGTTGAACGGATCGAAGCAGTGGATCACCAACGGTCACTACGCCGGCGTGTACGTGGTGATGGCCAAGACGACTCCGCAGGGGGGCGCGAAGGGGATCAGTGCGTTCATCGTCGAGCGCGGGACGCCCGGATTCCTTATCGGACCCAAGGAGGACAAGCTCGGGATGCGGGCGTCGGACACCGTCGGACTGACCTTCGAGAACTGTCGCATACCGAAAGAGAACCTTTGCGGCGAGCTGAACATGGGCTTCATCGATGCGATGAAGGTGCTCGAACGCGGGCGGATCACGATCTCGGCTATGTCTGTCGGACTTGGGCGGGGGGCACTCGAAGAATCGTTGAAGTACGCGCAGGAGCGACGTGCGTTCAACAAGCCGCTGTTCGAGCACCAAGCCATTCAGTTCATGTTGGCCGACATGGCCATGGAGGTGGACGCGGGCCGGTTGCTGACGCGGCAGGCGGCGATCCTTTCCGACGCGGGCAGGCCGTCGAACATTGAGGCGTCGATCGCCAAGCTGTTCACCAGCGAGATGGCGACGCGGGCGTGCATGGATGCGATCCAGATTCACGGTGGTAACGGGTACACGAAGGACTTCCCGGTCGAGCGGTACATGCGCGATGCGAAGTTGTGCGAGATCGGAGAGGGGTCGAGCCAGATTCAGAGGGTAATTATCGCTCGGCAGTTGTTGGAAGCGTCATAGAGCGTGCGAGAAAAAATTCTCACACGAGCAAACCCCCCTCAGTCCCGTGTTGGTAAGGGGGGAAGGAAGAAAGAAAGGTCCGCACAGCGGACCCTACGCAGATCGAGGCAGCAAACATGGACTTTCAACTCGACGACGATCATCGGATGTTGCAGCAGCAGGTGCGCGAGTTCGCGATGAAAGAGGTCGCGAAAGGGGCGGCCGAGCGCGATCACGCGGAGCTGATGACGCCGGAGTTCCGCGCGCAGCTCGCGGAAATGGGGTTGTTCGGCATCACCATCCCGGAGCTGTACGGCGGCGCGGGGATGGGGACGATCGCGTCATCCATCGTCGTCGAAGAAGCGTCGAAGGCTTGTGCGGGCACGGGCGTGTTGTTGAGCGCGCATCAGTCGTTGTGCGTCGATCCCATCATGCGGTTTGGGTCCGAAGCACAGAAAAAGAAATATCTACCCGGATTGGCGAGTGGTGAGACGGTGGGGTGTCTGTCCCTGACCGAGCCGGGCAGCGGAAGCGACGCCGGGGCGGCGACTTGCAGCGCGGACCTGAAAAACGACGGCTGGCACATCACGGGGACCAAGATCTTCGTCACCAACGGCGGAGAGGCCGGGGTGATGGTGCTGATCGCGGTCACCGATCCGCAGGAACCGAAGCGGCGATTGAGCGCGTTCATCGTTGAGAAGCCCTGGCCTGGGCTGCGCATCGGGAAGTTGGAAAAGAAGCTGGGGATTCGCTGCTCATCGACGGCGGAGTTTGTGTTCGACGATTGCGTGGTGCCGAAGGAGGCGCTGCTCGGCGAGCGAGGGCGCGGGTTGAAGATCGCACTGACCACGCTCAACGGCGGGCGGATCGGCAGCGCGGCGCAGGCATTGGGAATCGCACAAGCGTGTCTGTATGAGGCGTCGAAATACGCCAAGACGCGCGTGCAGTTCAATCAGCCGATCGGGAGATTTCAGGCGATCCAGACGAAGATCGCGGACATGGCCGTGGGGATCGAGGCGTCGCGGGCGCTGGTCTATCGCGCGGCGTGGATGAAGGACACAGGCAAGGACTACGCTCAAGCAGCAGCGATGGCGAAGCTCTTCGCCAGCGAGACGTGCTCGAAATGTGCCAACCACGCCGTGCAAGTGTTTGGGGGGTATGGGTATTGCAATGACTACCCGGTGGAGCGGTTCCTCCGCGACGCGAAGATCACGGAAATCTACGAGGGGACGAGCGAGATCCACCGGTTGGTGATCGCAAGGGGGTTGGTGGGATAGGTTATGGGTGCATCGGAACTCGCTTCGACGATCAGGGTTCCATGCGCACAATGCACGGGCGAGCGCAATCATACCCTATTGCGCGAGTACGTTGAGGAGCTTGGTGAGTTTGATGGATGGTGGGAGCGCTATCGATACCAGGTATGCAAATGCCAGGGGTGCGACACCGTCAGGTTCCGTAAAGTCTATACCGACGTCGCTGGCCACGGACCTGATGGTGAAGTCGTGTGGGTTTATCCGGAACAGAAGAACCATCGCCATGTGGTAGTCGAACAGCTAGCGAAGCTCCCGGTCGTCGGGGAGATATACTCCGAGACCATTGCCGCATTCAACGCAGATTCACTGATATTGGCCGGCGGTGGTCTGCGCGCAACCGTGGAGGCGATTTGCAAGGAGCATAGTATCAGTGGTAAGAATCTCCAGGCGAAAATCGACGCGCTCGTGAGCGAACAGCTGTTAGCGAAACCGCAAGCCGACCTTCTACACGAGGCGCGATACATCGGAAACGCAGCCCTACACGAGATTGAACGGCCTTCGGAATCTGACGTTGCGATCGGGTTGGAGATCGTGGAGGGTCTTCTGAAGACAATCTATGTGCTCCCATCCAGAGCGGCGGAGCTTGGGCGGATGCGCCGCAACGGCGGAATGGGAACGGATGAGAGCGCTGAGCATTAACATGTCGACTGTCATCGATGCCCAACGAACCGAGCTCGCGGTCCTCTGCAGAACGCATCGCGTGCGCCGGCTGGAGCTATTTGGCTCCGCGGCGGATGGGACGTTCGATCCCGCGCGGAGTGATTTGGATTTTCTGGTGGAATATCTCCCGCCGAGGCCGGGTGAGTACTTTGAGATGTATTTTGGTCTAGTTGAGGCGCTGGAGGCGCTGTTTGAGCGGAAAGTGGATCTCGTCGACGTGGAGTGTCTTAAGAATCCGTACTTCATTGCAGGCGTGAACAAGAGTCGAACTCCCATCTATGACGCACGAACCGACGAAATACGTAGCTGACATGCTGGATGCGTGCCGATTCGTACTCGAACTCACGAGTGGAAAGACGATCCAGGATTACAAGGCGGATCGTTTGTTCCGTTCTGCATTGCAACGTGAGCTACAGAACATCGGCGAAGCACTGATGCAATTGGAACGCAGTCATCCGGAAATGGCAGGACGGGTCAGCGAGCATGACCGGATCATTCGTTTTCGGCATGCGCTGGTTCATGGTTACCACGATGTCCGGGCTGACTTGGTTTGGGACATTGTCCAGCACAAGCTGCCGATCCTGCGCCGAGAACTCGAATCGATGCGTACGTAGAAACGAAGAACATCGGTGGGTGCAAACAGTCATCGAACAAGGTGGGCAATGCCCACCCTACGAGGTGCAATATGGCAAGTATAAAGACAGTGGCTGTGATTGGCGCGGGGACGATGGGGCGGGGGATTGCGCAGGTGTTTGCTCAGGCGGGGTATGCCGTCGCGGTGCATGATGCGTATGCGCCGGCGCTGGAGGGCGCGCCGGGGGCGATCAAGAAGATGCTGGACAAGGCCGTCGAGAAGGGGAAGATGCCCGCGGCGGATGCGGCGGCGACGATGCAGCGCATCAAGCCCGCCAAGCGGATCGACGAGTTCGGCACCTGCTCGCTCATCATCGAGGCCGTGTTGGAGAAGGTGGAGGTGAAGCGCGAGGTGCTTCGCGCCGCCCAGTCGCAACTCGCGGACGACGGGATTCTCGCCAGTAACACCAGTAGCATCAGCATCACGCAACTGGCGTCGTTCGTGGATCGCCCAGCGCGGCTTATCGGGATGCACTTCTTCAACCCCGTTCCGCTGATGCAGCTCGTCGAGGTCGTACGTGGTTTGCAGACCAGCGACGAGACGGTCGCGCGGACGGTGGCGCTCGCGGAGTCGGTCGGCAAAACGCCGGTGAAGTGCAACGATCATCCGGGGTTCGTGTCCAACCGGGTGCTCATGCCCATGATTAACGAGGCCGTGTTCACGCTGCAGGACGGCGTGGCGGAAGCGGAGGCGATCGACGCGATCATGAAGCTGGGGATGAACCATCCGATGGGTCCGCTGGCGCTCGCCGACCTCATCGGGTTGGACGTTTGCCTCGACATTCTTGAGGTTTTGCACCGAGATTTGGGCGAAGATCGGTACCGCCCGTGCCCGTTGTTGCGTAAGATGGTGATGGCGGGACGGTTGGGACGAAAGGCGAAGCAGGGCTTCTACAAGTATGAGTAGGACGCAGGTTCGGTTGGAAGTGCAGGGTTCGCACGCGACGATCACGTTCCATTCCGAGGACGGGATGAACGTGCTTTCGCACGACGTGGTACACAGCTTCGGCGCCGTCGTGGCCAAGGTGCGAAAGGAGCCGAGCATCCGCACCACGGTGGTGCAGGCCGAGGGGAAGGTGTTCCTCGCCGGAGCCGATATCAAGGGCATGGCCGGAATGACGCCGGATCAGGCGCGGGATTACGGCGCACTGGGACAAGGCGTGCTCAACGACATGGAGTCGCTTCCGTGCATCACGGTCGCGTCGATCAACGGAGCGGCGATGGGCGGCGGACTGGAGTTCGCCCTGGCGTGCGATTTCCGAATCGCCGTGAAGCACGCCAAGCTCGGTCAGCCGGAGGTGACGCTCGGTTTGATTCCTGGGTGGGGCGGCATTCTCCGCCTGGGTCGATTGATCGGCGCATCACGGGCGAAGCGGCTGCTCTTCAGCGGCATACCGATCTCCGCGGAAGATGCGTTGCACTATTCGCTGGTCGATGACGTAGTGAACTCGGCCGAGGATCTTCATCAGCGAGTCGCGGTCTTCTGCAAGTCGTTCAAGAAGGCGTCGCCGTCCGCGGTGGCGCTGGCGAAGCGAGCGTTCCGCGATCACGACGAACTCTCCGCGTTCGCCGATTGCTTCAAACACCGCGACAGCCGAGAGGGGATGTCGGCGTTCATCGAGAAGAGACCGGCGAGTTGGATGGAATGAGGGAATGAGGAAGGGCGAATGGCGAGGAGAGAGTGGAACTCGGAGGCGTGGAACCCGCGCGTTCAGAACGGGTGGTCCGGACTTCGCGTGATGCAGACATCGGAGCGGCACAGAGATGAGTGTGAAACCAACTTTGGAACGAAGCAACCCGTCCGCCGTTTCCGGTGAGGAGCGGCCATTTGTAGGCCCGGAGAACCTCGGCGCGTTCGACGTGCGCAAGTCGCTCGGCGAACCGGGGAGCTTTCCGTACACGCGCGGCATTCATCGCACGATGTATCAGGACCGGTTGTGGACCATGCGGCAGTTCGCCGGGTTCGGGTCGGCTGAGGACACGAATCAGCGGTTCAAGTATCTGCTGGAGCACGGGCAGACGGGTCTGAGCACCGCGTTCGATCTGCCGACGCTCATGGGGCGAGACAGTGACGATCCGTTGGCACTGGGCGAAGTGGGCCGCTGCGGCGTGGCCATCGCATCGCTTTCGGACATGCGACGATTGTTCGCCGGGATTGACCTCGGCGCCGTCAGCACCAGCATGACCATCAACGCGCCTGCGGCGATCATGCTCGCGTTCTATATCTGCGTCGCGCAGGAGCAGGGCGTCCGGCTGGAGAATCTCCGGGGAACGCTCCAGAACGACATCTTGAAAGAGTTCCACGCCCAGAACGAGTACGTGTTCCCTCCCGCGCCGAGCGTGAACCTGGTCATCGATACGATCGAGTATTGCACGCAGCACATGCCGCAGTGGAACACGGTGAGCATCAGCGGCTACCACATCCGCGAAGCGGGGGCGACGGCGGCCGAGGAGCTCGCGTTCACGCTTGCGGACGGCATCGCATATGTCGAGGCGTCGCTGAAGCGGGGCTTGGACGTGGACGACTTCGCGCCGCGGCTGAGCTTCTTCTTCGACGTCCACAACGATTTCTTCGAGGAAATCGCCAAACTGCGAGCCGCGCGGCGCATCTGGGCCCATGTGATGCGTGATCGGTTCCATGCAAAGAACGAGCGAAGCTTGCTCCTGCGGATGCACTGTCAAACGGCGGGCGTTACGCTGACCGAGCAGCAGCCGATGAACAACCTGTTCCGCGTGGCGTATCAAGCGATGGCCGCCGTGCTCGGGGGCACGCAGTCGCTGCACACCAATTCGATGGACGAAACGTTGGCGCTTCCCACGGAGCACGCGGCCAAGCTCGCGCTTCGAACGCAGCAGGTTCTCGCCCATGAAACGAACGTCACGCAGACGGTCGATCCGCTCGGCGGGAGCTACTTCGTCGAGAAGATGACGAACGAGATCGAGGCCAAGGCCCATGCGATCTTCGATCAAATCGATGCGATGGGCGGCGTGGTCAAGGCTGTGGAACGCGGGTACTTCCGACGCTGCATCGCGGAGAGTGCGCAAGCGGAGCAGCGACTGATCGACGGCGGCGAGAACAAAGTCGTCGGCGTGACCGACTTCGTCGACGACGGCCCATCGAACGTCGAGATCCTACAGATCGGACAGGGGATGGAGGACGATCAGATCGCGGCGCTCAAGTCGCTGAAGGCGTCGCGGAATGCCTCGACGCACACAGCCGCCCTCGATCGCCTGCGCAGCGACGCGAAGAACGGCACAAACCTGATGCCCGCCTTCATCGACGCGGCCGAGGCCGACGCCACGGTCGGCGAAATGATGAACGCCCTCAAGACGGTTTACGGAACGTATGACGGTGGCCCGGAGTGGTGACCCAGTGTTTCAACAAATGGAAACTCTAACTTTACAGGCCGGTACCGTTCCGGCGCGCATCCTCCTCTCCAAGATCGGCCTTGACGGGCATGATCGCGGTGTCAAGGTGTTGGCACGGTCTTTCCGCGATGCGGGGATCGAGGTCATTTACACCGGTCTTTGGCAGACCTGCGAGACGACCATGTACGCGGCCATGCAGGAAGACGTCGACGTCGTCGGCGTGAGTCTGCTCTCCGCCTCACACATGACGGTCATGCCCGAGCTGCTTCGCTTGCGGAAGGAGCTCGGCGTGGAACACGTGCCCATCATTCTCGGCGGGATCGTGCCGGTGCAGGATCACGCGGCGCTCGCGGAGATGGGCGTCTCGGCCGTGTTCAATCCGGGATCGCCGATGGACGCGATCGTCGAGAAAATCCGCGAACTCGCGTCGCGAGGGCAGGAGCCGAAGCTCGCCGAAGTCCGCCGCGGATACGAACAGCGAGAACCGCGATCGCTTGCCAGGCTCATCACCGCCGTTCAGCATGGGCAATCGCTCGATGGCTGGTCGCCGCCCGCGGGAAACGCGAAGATCGTCGGCGTGACCGGTGCGCCCGGCGTCGGAAAGAGTTCGTTCATCGCGCGACTGGGCAAGGCGCTGCGCGATCGCGGCAAACGAGTGGCCGTGTTGGCGATCGACCCAAGCAGCCCGATCACCGGCGGCGCGCTCCTCGGCGACCGCCTGCGGATGATGACCGGCGCGCCGGATCGAGACTTCTTCGTTCGCAGCCTGTCCTCGGGCGGCGTCGCAGGCGGGCTCGCGCCGCGGTGTGAAGAGGTGATCCGAGTCCTGAACGGGTTCGGGTTCGATTACATCCTCGTGGAAACCGTCGGCGCGGGTCAGTCGGACGTGGCGATCCGCACCGTCGCGTCGACCGTGTTGCTCATCCTCATGCCGGATAGCGGCGACAGCGTTCAATTCTCGAAGGCCGGGATCATGGAGATCGCTCACGCCTTCGTTCTCAACAAGTCCGACCTCGCCGGCGCGGACGCGACCGAAGCACAGCTCCGCGGCGTGCTCAGCGACGAGCGTCCGCTTTGGAAAGTGAGCTCGGTCCGTGACGAAGGGATCGGCGCGGTGGCGGACTGGGTCTGCGGTTAGCCTGTCCGACCGGCTCGGCGAATGCCAAGCGCGGCGGTCGCGCGACTCCTGGCGTGCGACACGCAACCGTGATCGTATCGGGGTCGGTTGCGGTTCCCTACGGGCACCCCCCTTCGGATGGGTTGCGGCCGCCCGATCGACCGAATGTGCCGCGACAAACCGTTCCCGACTAGATTCTACGTTCACTAGCGGCGTCCGGGGTCGAACCGGAGACCTTGGGATTATGAAGCCCACGCTCTAACCAACTGAGCTACGCCGCCGAAGGATCTCAAGAGCAAGACTAACGAAGATCGTCGAGATTTCAACCGCGACTCGGAACCGAGGAGCGCCCGTGCGGCGTGTTCGAGGCCAACGGCCCACTGGGCGATACACGGCTCGAACGTGTGACCTCCTCCTTGTAAGGGAGGCGCTCTAACCAACTGAGCTAATCGCCCGTCAATTGTGATGAATTGGAAGTCGGCGGGTCTGGAATGTCAACGCGGGCTGGGCGGTTCGGCGCGTTCCGGCCCTGGCGGACCGTCCATCGACCGGAAACGGGAACGTGCTAGGCTTGCGCGTCGTGGATACGACCGCTGCGCACATTCTCTACGTCATCACCGACCTTGAACTCGGCGGGGTGCCGCTTCATCTGCGGCGGGTCGCCGGCGCGATGCGTGAGCGGGGATTTCGTGTGTCGGTAGTGTCCCTCGCGGAGATCGGACGTGTCGGCGAAATGCTCCGGACGGACGGCGTCGACGTCGAAAGGTGTGATGGGCGAGGGGGGTGGGACGCACGGATTCTCACCCGATTGAGATCGCACTTTCGGCGTGCGAAACCGGACCTCGTCCACTCGCTGCTTTTCCATGCGAACTTCGCCTCCCGCTGGGCGGCGAACGCGGTTGGGTTCCCGGCGCGGCGGGTTCTGTGCGAGATTCAGACCGTTGAAGTGGAACGACGATGGCATCTCCTCGTGGATCGCCTCACGTACGACGGTTGTCGATGCACGATCGGGAATTCGCCGTCAGTGATCGAACACCTGGCCGACCAGGCTCGCATTCCGCGTGATCGCCTGCGCTTGGTCCGCGGCGGAATTGACCCGGCGCCGATCCGCGAAGCTCGTCCGATCGAACGACGCACGCTCGGTCTCCATTCCGAGGAGAAAATGATCCTCTGGGCGGGGCGATTGGATCCAGTTAAGGGTCTGGACACGCTGTTGGCCGCCTGTTCCGTGGTTTCGCGCGTGCATCGCGTACGCCTTTTTCTTGCCGGCGCGGGTGCGTATGAGTCACGTCTTCGCGAGAGTATCGACCGTCTCGCGCTTCAACGCGTCGTGCAACTGTTGGGACCGCGCGAAGACGTGCCGTCGTTGATGCGGTCCGCCGACCTCTTCGTTTTCCCCTCGCGCACGGAAGGACTTCCCAATGCGCTGTTGGAGGCGATGTCCGCCGCGTGCCCGATCGTCACCACGGACGTTCCCGGGTGCCGCGATCTTGTCATTCACCAGCGATCCGGTCTGTTGGTGCCATATGGTGACACTTCCGCACTGGCGAACGCGATGCAACGACTGCTTGTGGATCCGAACTTGGCGCGATCCCTGGGACGCGCCGCTTCGGACGACGTGGATCGGCGTTGGCATATCCGAAACACGTTCGACGCCTACGAAGCGCTCTACCGCGAAGCGCTCCGCGACTGACGTCGGCTTGCGCGCCGACGACTCGGAGTTGGGTGCCCCATCCTCGCTACGGCGAGGGGGGGGGACGGATCGACGGCGGGAGACAACCGAAGCCTCGAACCCACGATTCACGCAGCGAAACGCAAACCGGAACCACGAACTCGGTCCCACGCAACACCACGCCAACCACGCGTTCGCGCTTGCGGCTCGTCCACAACGGGACACGAGGTCCGCGCAAAAACTGCGTGACAACGAGGTCGATTCGAGTTCACGCGCGTTTGCAACTTCTTTCCCCGCAGAATGTTCCGCGTAATCCAGGCTCGGCGACCGGAGACAGTCGCGGCGCGGCGGTCAAATCAGCGCAGAAAATAGCGACTTTTGCTGTTGACAGTGGCGGCACATAGCGGTACTTTGTGGCACATCATCCCACGGTGCGGTGGTGAGAAGAGCGATGGCCCATGAGATTCTTCACCGGCGAGTTCGAACGCGGCCTCGACGCGAAGAATCGGTTGCAGCTTCCCTCGGATTTGCGGGAATGTATCGAACCCGAACGGGACGGAGCGGGACTCTACGTCACGCTCGGGGAGCATCGCGGGACGCTCTCGCTTTTCACGGAACGGGCTTTTCACGAACTCGCGGCGCGGATTGAGACGGAGTTCATCGCCGGGCCGGAGTCGTTGCAGTTCGAGCTACAGTTTTACGGACTGTCGTCTCACGTGGAGATGGACAAGCAGGGCCGGTTCGTTCTTCCGGAGCGGTTGGTGAAGAAGGCGCGGCTTCCGGAGAATGTCGTTCTCGTCGGGCAGAAACTTCGGATCGACATCTGGGCGCGCGACGCCTACGAGAAGTCCCTGGGCATCGATTGGCAAGGGGACGAGTGGCCGACCAACTGGCAGACGTTCCGACGGATGCGTCCGTCGGGACCGGGAAGTTCGGGCACGCCGTAGCAAGTGGCGTGCGGGTTCACGGTATTGGCCGTAGCGAGTGGTGGGTTCGACTTGAAGCCTATTCGAATGGGCCGTGTGGCGCGGGTTTTCAACCCGTGCTCGCACCGGTTGGAAACCGGTGCCACACCCAATACGGATACGCTCCGAACTGACCAAGGAATGGCATAGCGAAGGTACGCGTTTCGTCGCGGCGGAGAAGCGAAAGGACTCGCCGATCGCTGCGGCTCGCGGAGGTTTCGTCGAGCGAGGTTCGGGCGGAGCGGGTGGACTTGCGTCTGGTGCAACGGATCCAAGAACGGCGGCGAACGGCTACGCCGATCGCGGTTGGCGGACTTGTCGCTCCGGACCAAGCGGCGGAGTTGCAAGCTCGCATCAAGCGGCTGCATGCATCCGACGCGGAGTTTGCCCAGGTCCGAATCTCGTTGTATCTAGTGCTTTCGGGCACGGGACGGCGAGCCTGCCGCATGCGAGGTGGTTTAGTCGCCAGGGAGGCGTGACGGCCACCAAGTGTTCTGTTTCGTCTACACCTGTGGGGTCGGCAGAAGACCGCTTCCTTACGGGCGCGGCTCCGATTGGGATGGGGAGAGGTTCTCTCGCCGGAGGACTGGCCGGTGAGTGCATCATCGCCGGGGCATGTCCCCGTTCTTGCACGCGAGGTTCTCGATTATCTACAGGTTCGTCCGGGCGAAACCGTGGTCGACGCGACGATCGGGTTGGGCGGGCACGCGCGCCTGCTTGCGCACGCGATCGGTCCGACCGGGACGTTGGTCGGTCTCGATGTCGACCCGGTGAACTTGGAGTCGGCCCGAGCGGTCCTCGCGGACTTTGCCGGGCGGTTGGAGCTGATTCACGCCAACTTCGTGGAACTGCCTGAGGTGCTTCGCTCGCTCGGAATCGCCGGGGCGGATGTTCTGTTTGCCGATCTGGGGATTTGCTCGACCCAACTCGACGACGCGAACCGCGGGTTCTCGTTCCAACGCGATGGATCGTTGGATATGCGGCTCGATCTGCGATCGAAAACGACGGCGGGCGAGTTGGTGAACCGCCTGTCGGAAAAGGACCTCGGCGATCTGTTTTATCAAAACGCGCAGGAGCCCGGAAGTCGGCGCATCGCGAAGTTCATTTGCGCGGCGCGGCGCGACGGGCGGATCACGACCACGGGTCGACTGGCGAAGATCGTGCTCGACGCTCTGGGTTTGGCCGGCGAATCGTGGTCCAGTCGCGTGCATCCGGCCACACGCACGTTCCTAGCACTGCGAATCGCGGTGAACCGCGAGTTGGAGAAACTGGAATCGTTGTTGGAGATCGCGCCGAAGCTCTTGACATCAGGAGGGCGGATCGGTGTGATTGCGTTTCACAGTTTGGAAGACAAGCCGGTGAAGTTGGATTTTCGTCGGCGGAAGAATGAAGGCGTTTACGCCATTGTGACGAAAAAACCGGTGGTCGCCGATGATGACGAGCGCCGGGACAATCCGCGATCGCGCAGCGCGAAACTTCGGGTGGCGAGGCGAATCGCCGACGACGTGGTTGGAAGCGTCGTTGACGCGGTCCTGAACGCGGGCGACGAGGTCGATAGCGACGACTGACGGCTCACGCGATCGTTGGGTTCCCGGTTCGCGAACGGAAGAGCGACCCCGGCGCAGTGTTCGACGAGGAAGTTCGACGTCAAGGAGGGCACGCATGGCTCGTGAGACCAAGGTGGGTCTGATTGCCGGTCTGGCCTTCATCATTTGTTTCGCGGTGATCCTCGCCA
>ORJL010200651.1_pt1 | contig 12637 bp, 8 predicted proteins | sample 1779941 | NCBI WGS metagenome assembly ORJL01 (sample SAMEA104232317, study PRJEB22302) | groundwater metagenome | biome: forest; feature: aquifer; material: groundwater | place: USA | collected 2011-08-07 | depth 5.8 m
CGCCGGCCTCGGGCCAGGCGATGTCGCGGCCGACCTGGTCGCGGGAGACGAGGGGGAGGTCGAAGGGGAAGCGGAGGGGGTCGGCGGCGGCAACCTGCTCGCGGAAGCGGGCGCGGTCGACGTGGAGGGTGTGGCGGTCCTTCTGGAGCTGGGTGGCGATGAAGGCGAGGCCGAGGGTGTTGACGAGGAGGAAGGCGATGGGCACGAGGGCGTCGAGGTGCTTGCGCATGGGGATGGGGACCTTCCGGGGTTGGGCCGGTACGTGAGCGTTGGGCCGCTGTGGGCCGTGGGTTGAACCGGGCCAGGGTGGGCCGGAGGACGGTCGGGGATGCGGAGCGGCGCTCCGTGTGCGCGATGCCCGGAGCCTCGTCCGCCGGCGAGGTCCCTCTCCGTCCGAGCGATCGCGTCCCCGGCAATCCCCCGAAAGACTCTGAAAACGCGCGCGGTGCAGGGACTCAGTCTATGCGGCGGACGGGATCTGTCAAGGAGGGAATCGGCGGGAATTCCGGATGCGTGCGGAAGTGCGTGCGGCGCGGAGGGGTGGGGCAGGAGGGGGCGAGCGGATTGGGTTATGGGACGCGGTGGGCTTGGACCTGGTGCCGCGAAGAGAAGTCGGGCGTGGGGTGGACCCCGGTCATGGGGTCACGATCGGACCCGCTCGGGTTCCAGGGCGCCGGACGCGGATCTTGCCATCCGTGGCTACCACGAAGCACTGACGCCAGCTCTCGACAGGCTCGCTGCGAAATAGCGCGGAGATCCTACGGAGCAGCGCGACTCGACCTGGCAGGGCCAGGCGGATCAAGAGGATCCCTTCGTGGGTCCCCGGCGCGAACCGGCGTAGGTCCGAGAAGTCCAGATCCTGCGTGATCAGGAAGCGTCGCTCGCGTTGTGCTGCGACCCAGATGTCGGGGTCGGGGCGTCCCGCCAGTCCTTCGGATGGGACCGTGTCGATGTCGTGTCCCAAGGAACTCAACTCGGCTTCGAGCGAGCGAGGAAGGTTTTCATCGAGCTTGATTCTCATGGAATCGAAGGGATCCCCGGAACAGGAAGATCTTCCTTGGCCGAGTCCGCTGCGAAGGCGATCACCGCTCGAATGTCCTCGCGGCTCACGGTGGGGAAATCGGCCAGGATCTCCCCCTCGCTCGCGCCCTCCGCGAGACAGGCCAGAATCGTGCGAAGCGGCACCCGAGTGCCACGAATCACTGCCTCACCCCCGCATACCTGGGGATTTCGTTCTATGTGCCGGGAATGATCCATGAGTCCATCCCGCCTTCAGTCGGTTCCTCATCCAGCAAGTGATTGTACCGCCGTTTCCATGGTAGCCGAATCGATGATGAACAGGAAGGGCAAGCTGAACGCCCGGCGGGTTGATTCCTCGACTCCGCAGAGGGTGACGACCCGGTCGGGGAGCAGTATTCTCACTCATGGTGTGTGCCCGGAGAGTGAGGAGGGTGAGCGGGAGCAGCGGGGGCCGCCGCCGGCCGGATCACGCGGGTTCGCGGAAAACCCCACCGTGTCCCATGAATTCGCGGCCGTTGCGAGTCGATGTCCATGCGACCCTGCAAATCACGGACTCGCCCAACTGCGGCAATGACCGACGACGTGAGCGCGGCGCCCGGCGACCGCGCCCGGACCGGGGTCGACCCGGACGACCTGCTCGGCATTGACCCGAGCGGAGCAGCGGCCTAGAATGACGGCATCGCAGAGTCAAAGGAGCCGACGATGAGCGACCCCAATTCCTCCGGCAACGGCGACTTCGTCGTTTGGGCCAAGTCGATGCTCGCGGCACACGAGAAGCGGATGGCGGCTCATGGGGAGCGGATGGCGGCCCACGATCGTGAATTGAAGGGGGTCCGCGAGTGGCGCCGGGAGGATCGAGCGCGCATGGCCAAGCAGGAGGAGCGCCTGGAAGACCTCCAGACGATGATCCAGCTCCAGCAACTCGCCGTGCAGAGGATCGAGGAAGCTGGAGCCCGCGCGCCGGCCGAGCAGGTTCGCGATCGACGGGCCATGATCCGCGAGTTGTCGGAAATCGATCGCCGGCGCCCGCGGGACGCGGCCGCCCTCGCCAAGGCCCTCTCCGCCATTCACGGATGGGTCCGCCACTTGGAGCGCGGGCGCGCGTAGTCTCGAGCGACGTGCCAAGGCCGGCGCCGCCATCTGGCGCGCGATCCCCCGGCATCCGCAGCAAGGCCGTCCAAGCCCGAGCCAGAGGGACCCATGCCGAAGCCATCCCGCGAGGGCAAGAGCAGTCAAGTGGGCAAGGTGTCGCGCCCGGGAAGGCCGACCCGTACGGTGCGACGCGAGGACACCGACGAGGGCGGTGCGGGCGGCGGCCGCGGGGCCGCGGGGCCGCAGTCCCCGGAGGACGACGGGGATGAAAGGAAAAAGCCGTCCGCCGCCACGGATTACCGGCTCGCCGGACTGTCGCTGACCGTCAAGGTCGCGCTCGGGGGCATCGCCGCCACGGCCCTGGCCGCGCTCACGCTGGTGATCGCCGCCTTCAGCGGCGCCCGCGGCGAGGTCGACACGGAGATCAACCATGCCGGCAAACGCCTGGTGAAGATGCTCGCCAGCATCGACATCAAGCTCTGGACCGAGATCCTGCAGCAACCGCTCCAGCGCAAGCTGCAGTCCAACATGGACGAGAGCGCCGCCAAGATCAGCGCCATCTTCAGGGGCTTCGAGACCGAGGACCCGGATCTCAAGCGCAAGCTGGACCAGATCCGCGAAGAACTGACCGCCACGTTCAAGCACACGACCGCGCTGCTCAACGCCACCACCCTCTCCAATCCGATGGAGCGGATGGGGAAGGCGGAACTCGCGAAGGCCACGGGCCTCGAGATCCCGGCGGTGCTGGACATCATCGTCTTCAAGTTCGGCGCCGGCGATCCGGAGCCGCTCACCTCGCTCGGCTTCTTCGGCGGACGCGGCCGGGTCGGGCTCGGCAAGGAGGAGCTGGTGGAAGAAGAGGCAGCCACCGGCCTGGTGATCAAGCGCAGCAGCTACTCCGCCACCGGCAAGCCGATTCCCGTGCGCACGTTTCGGCAGCCGGTCAAGGACAACGCCGGCAAGGCGGAAGGCGAGGTCCTGCTCATCCTCTCCGCCGAGCGCATCGACGAGGTCCAGGGTCGCCTGCTGGGCGCCTTTCTCCTGCCCGCGGTGATCGCCGTCGGGGTGGGCGCCGGCATCGGCTTCTTGATTGCCCGGACCGTCGTCAAGCCGGTCAAGACGCTGCTCGGCGACATCCACGCCGTCTCCCAAGGCGACCTCGCGCACAAGACGCAGAGCCACTCCACCGATGAGATCGGACTCCTTGCGCGCGCCTTCCACTCCATGACCGTCAGTCTCAAGTCGGCCCACGAGGCGGACATGGCGACCAAGGCGCTGGAGCATGAACTCAGCATCGCCTCGGAGATCCAGTCGAACCTGCTGCCCAAACGCATCCCGCGGCTGCCGGGATACGACATCGGCGCATTCTATCGCCCCTCCAAAGAGGTCGGCGGCGACTACTATGACTTCATCCAGATCGACCAGGAGCACATCGGCATCGTGGTCGCCGACGTCTCGGGCAAGGGCATTCCGGGATCGATGGTGATGACCATGGCACGCACGCTCCTGCGCACGGAAGCGGAGCGCAGTCTCTCCACGGCCGCCACGCTGGTGCAGACCAATCGCATCCTCGCCCGCGACATCCGCCGCGGCATGTTCGTCACCGCGATGTACATGATCCTCGACGCGCGCAACCGCACGCTGCTCGTTTCCAGCGCCGGACACAACCCGCTGATCGTGGTCCGCACCGACCCCAAGACGCACAAGAAGGTCAACGAGCTGGTGAATCCAGGGGGGATCGCCCTGGGCTTCGACAAGGGGCCGGTCTTCGAGCGGACCATCAAGGAGCAGTTGGTCACGCTCTGCCCGGGCGACCGGATCTGTGCGTATACCGACGGCGTGGTCGAGTCCATGAGTCCGCAGGACGAGGAATTCGGCGACGACAAGTTTTACGACATGTGTGTCGCACTGTCGGAGAAGACGTCGAACGAGTTCATCACCGTCGTGGTGGATGCCCTCGACCAACACCAATCGACCGGTCCGCAACACGACGACATCACCCTGGTGACGGTCCGCTTGCTTCCGTTGTGACTCGGGTTACGCACGAACGGCCGGGCACAGGTGGGGTCATGAGGTCGCCCGCAATGGGGTTACTCACATTCTGATCGCACATGCTTGGCACCTGATTCGCCGCTTTGTCCTGCTCGGGTTGTGCCTGTGCGTCTGCTCGTCATCGCTGGGAGAAGAGAACCCCGACAGGGGAAGCGACGGCCGGGTCGGCCCGACGATCGAGCTGAATCTCCTCCCCGATCCGGACGCGGCTCACCCGTTCAATCACAGCGCCGAGACGATGGTGACGGCTCGCGCCGGGCGGGTCGTCGTCACGTACATCAATCTTCACTTCGATTCGGCTTCCGACTTCACGTTGGCGGACGAGGCCGACTTCCGCAAGCAGGCGGCCGTCGCGGTTTCGACCGATCGGGGCGTGACCTACTCGGAGGCCCGCCCGCTCGGCCACCCGATGTCGACCGATCCGGTCGTTCGACTCGCCGCGGATGGAACGCTCTGGGCTTCGACCATCGATTCGTCGTTCGTGGACCATGCCGAGTGGCGGGTGGATCTCTGGCGATCACCGGACCTTGGGCAGAGCTTCACGAGGCTCCTCCACGAGGGACCCGACGCCGACAAGGGATGGCTCGCGCTCGATGATGTGGACGGCAGCGCCTACCTGGCGGACGTGACGGGCTACTACAAGGTCTCGTTCGCCGGCAACGTGCTTGCGACCCACTCCAACGGCTCGCGGGTGCTCGACGCTTACACGGATCCCGCCGGGGCGCACTTCCTGACCGAGTCATTCCAGGCCAGGTTGTGGGACGGATCGGCGGATCCGACGGCCGAAGGCTCTGCGCTCTCCACTGGAAAGGGCGACGGCTACCCGCTCTACTGCGCCGCCATGGGTCCCACGGCGGACGGCGGCCAGTGGATCGCGCGCACGATCTGGACGTCGTCGGCCACGCTGCAAGTCGTGCTGCGGGTCCGGCACCTGCCCGAAGACGCGGGGACGGATCGTCCGATCGGTCCCGAGGCTTCCTTCTACCCGGCCGGTGCGCTGGATGGAGAAGGTCGGCTTCACCTCGCGTGGTACGAGTCTGCCGGCGTCCATGGTGTGCTCAAGTACGCGCGAAGCCTCTCGGCCGACCTGACCCTCGGGTTCTGCGAGCCCCGGATGATCGATGCGGATGCCTGTCCGGGGGGCGGCTGGCTCCCGGAGTTCGACACCGCGAGCGGCGGCCGGCGGCTGCGCGAGTACATCGGCGTCGCGGTGGACGGCCGCCGCGCGCACATCGCCTGGACGCACGCGCCCGCGGCGCCTTCGCGGGTGCGAACGATGTACGTCGATTTCTGAGTGCGGTGATCGAGGGCGAAGACACCGTGGCCGAGCAACCGACGGTCTACTAGAGCCGGCCCGTCTCCTCGAGAACGCGCTGCAGAGCGAGGGGATCGACTTCGCTCCGCGCCGCGCGCTCGACGCCTGCTACTTCCCCCCGGGCTCCTTCCCTTCTTGCGCTCCACCTTCGCCCTCCGGATCCGTGGGACGCGGCAAGCCGTCGGGCCCGAGACGGGCGTCCATGGCCGCTTTGGCGGTCTGCCGGCGTGCCTGGGCCTCGGCGAGCTCCTGTTCCAGCCGCGCCTCTTCCTGCTCCAGGTTCTCGCTCCCGGCCTGGCGCTTTTTCGCCGCCGCTGCGAGCTTGTCCATCTTCGCCAGCAGCTGGTTCATCCGCACGATGATCGGTTGTCGCTCCTTGTCGGTCGCGCGCAGATCCTTCTGGATCTTGCGGAACTGGTCCCAGATCGATGCGTCGGAGGCGGTCTGCGCGACCAGGAAGGTGCCGTCCGCCCGGTACCAGTGACCCTTGAGGTCGAGGCCCATCCCAAACACGTCTTCCCGTTTCACGGTCCGGCAATTCGTGCGTTCGACCAGGACCATGGCATCGTCGAGCCCCGCCTCGATCTTCTTCTCGAGTACGTCCACCTTCTCCTTCCATCGCTGCCACTCCGCGGCGAGCTTGTCGTATTCGGCGGACTTGCCCCCCACGGTGTCCGCCCGTCCCGCGATCCGCTTGCGCATCTTCTCGAGCTCGTCGCCCACTCGCAGCGATTGCTCCTCGGCCGCGGCGAATTCACGGGTCACCCAGGCGCCTTTCCAGCGCTGGAACCCCTTGGGCATCCAGAACTCGTCCTCCGTCAGCCAACCCTCCCTGGGGAACTCGCGATAGCCCAGCTTCACGAGCTGCAGCCTGGCCTCCGTGGCCTCGACGGGCTTCGCCTTGTCGCGCACGATGTGCAACAGGTGCGTGGCCGCTTCCGTCTTGAGGTAGTTTTCCGCGCACCATCGCGCCAGGTCGAGATGCCCCCGAAAATCCTCAACGCGAAGGGCGCTGCGGCGGGGTTCGTACTCCTCGCGCGCCGTCGCCCTGCGCTGAATGGAGACGATGTCCTTGCGCGCGATCGGAGTGCGCACCTTTCCGGACGCGCTCTCCATCTCCAGCACGACCCGATCCGGGGATTCCTCGACGATCACCCCCTCGAGCGTTCGGCCATCGCGAGTGACCACGACGTCGGCCCGGACCACGGCAGGCCACAACAGGACGACCAGCAGAATGAGCGTGGATGCCCTTTTCATCGGTTCCTTTCCCGGGTGATTCCCGCAGCATGGATCCGCGTCATGAACGAAGCCTCGCTCGCAGGCGACCGTCATTTCGACCCCTTGAGCGTGCAGAGTCGTCCGGTTGGCCGCCAGCGCCGCCACCATCGTAGGGCTGCCCGGTTCCCGCAGCCGTCCGGCGCATCCTCCGGGCGAGTGGCTCACCTACCCTCGAGAGATCCTGCGCTCGACCACTGCGCGCACCCACTGCACGTCGTCCTCGGTCAGGCTGGGCCGCGGGACGGGGCGGTTCGCTACGGCAACCGCCACAACCGCACGGTGCCGTCCTCTCCGCCCGAGGCGAGGAGCTTGCCGTCGGCGGAGAAGGCGACGGAGCGGACGCCGCCCGAGTGTCCGGCGAACGAGGCGATCGGCTTCCAGGTGGAGGCGTCCCAGAGCTTGACCAGGCCGTCGTCGCCGCAGGAGGCGAAGGACTTCTCGTCGGGGCTGACGGCGATGTCGCGGACCGCCATGCCCTTCTGGTCCCGGGCATGCGCGTCGAGATGGCGCTGAACGGTGCCGGCGGGGAAGACAAGGAGGGCGATGCCGCCCTGGACGTCGCCGACGAGGAGGTTGCGGCCGTCGACCAGGAAGGTGATGCATGTGGGGCTGACCGGGATGGCGTGGGCGCCGGGGCGGAGGCGACCGGCGACGACGTCGAAGATGCGGAGCGTCCGGTCGGCGCCCGCCGAAGCCACGATGCGTCCGTCCGGGCCGAAGGCGGCGGCGACCACTGGGGCCGAGTGGAAGTTGAGGGTGTGCTCCAGCTCGAGGGTATGGATGTTCCAGATCTTGAGGGTCTTGTCGGCGCTGCCCGTGGCGGCGAAGGGGCGATCCTGGCTCACGGCCAGGCAGAGGATCTCCTTCTCGTGGGCGGCGATCTTGCGGTCTTCCTTGCCGGACTCGAAGTCCCACATGCGCAGGGTGCCGTCGGTCGAGGCGGAGGCGACGAAGTTCATCCGCTTCCTGCCGAACCTCGCCACGGTGACGGCGCCGGTGTGTCCGGTGAAGCTGCGCACCTCCTTGCCGGTGGCGGCGTCCCACAGGCGCAGGGTCTTGTCGGCGCCGCCCGAGAGGACGTACTTGCCGTCCGGGCTGCAGGCGACGCTGCGGACTTCGGGAGGATGCTGGGCGGTGAAGACGAGGTTGCCTGCCTTGGCGTCGGCCTGGGTCTTGAGCTCGAGGGCTCCCTTGTCGTCGGGACGGAAGCCGAGGGCGCGCGCGGCGGCGATCACGGCGGCCGGCCAGTCCTTGGCTTCGGCTTTCTGCTGCGCCAGCGCCAGGGCCTCGGCGAAAGCCTGGGCCACGGCTTCGGTTTCGCGCTTCTCCAGATCCGCGAGAAAGGCTTCCACCTCCGGCTGGATCGGCGTGAGCTTGCGATTCGCCAGGAAGGTGCGGACGACCTTCTTGGCCGCGGCGTACGGGGTCTGATGGGCGGGGATCTCCCCCTTGGGGATCAGGTTGGCGGCCTCGGTGCGGGTCTGCTCCCAGAGCTTCCGGTCGCGCGCCTCGACCCAAGCTTTGACGAGTTGGCGCATCGACTGGGCGATCGGGGAGTCGGGATGGCGTGTGTCGAGGCGCCCCAACTGGTCCCGCGCCTGGGGCCACGATCCCGCGCGGAGCTGAGCCACGACCGCCGCCGCCATCGCCCACGAAGACACCCCGTCATCGGAGGAATTCGCCAGCTGTTGCAGGGTGTCGAACGACTGGTTCGGAGATGCGACGAAGCCGGCGACCGCGGCATTGAATTTCTTCGCGGCCTCGCCGAAGCGATCGGGGAGGTCCGCGGGGAAGACCGGGTTCTCCCCGTCCACGAGATAGCCCGCATTGTCGAGGTAGCGCGACGGGTCGGTGGTCGGGTTGGTGTTCGCTGGGGACACGGCGTTGGCCGGCGTCGGTTCGGTATTGGCCGGGGCATCCACGGCGACGTTGCCGAGGCCGGGGGTGTTCGCGGCGCCCTGATTGGCGGTGCGCACGGGCTTGCCGGAGAACCAGCCCAGGGCGAGGCCGACGATGCCCACGCCGACCAGGAGAGTCGCGGCGATCGCGACCGCGACCACGGCTTGCTGGGCGCGGCCCGCAGCGGAGGTGTCGCCTAGCGCCTTGGAGATCGTCACCGAGGAGGCGGAAGTGCGCGCCTTGAGCAGGTCATCGAGGCGTTGGTGCATCTCGCGGGCGTTCTGCGGCCGGGCTTTGGGCTCCTTCGAGAGGCACGCGAGGACCAGCGCTTCGAAGCCCGGGAGCTCCTCCTGGACTTTGGCGTCGCCGATGGGCGGGGGCGGATCCATGAGGATCTTGCGGTAGACCTGGGTGTTGTTCTCCGCGTCGAACGGGCGCCGGCCGGCCACCGACTCGTAGAGGAGCGCGCCGAGGGAGTAGAGGTCGGCGCGTCCGTCGATCTCGGAGGTCGACCCGCCGGCCTGCTCGGGGCTCATATAGTGTAGGGTTCCGATCGCCATGCCGGTGCCGGTGAGGACCCCGCCTTCCCCTTCCTTGCCCGCGTCTTCGGTGAGCACCTTGGCAACGCCGAAGTCGAGCACCTTGACGTCGGACTTTCCCTTGGCTCCGGTCGAACCGGTGAGGGGGGTGATGATGAGATTGGCGGGCTTGAGGTCGCGGTGGACGACGCGCTTGCCGTGGGCATAGTCGAGGGCGCGGAGGACGGGGAGGGCGAGGGCGGCGACGGTCGGGGCGGAGAGGCGGCCGCGGCGCTTGAGCACGGAGTGCAAGGTCTCCCCCGGGCAAAAATCCATCACCAGGTAGAGGAGACCTTTCCACTCGCCGACATCGCGCATGGTGACGATGTTGGGGTGGGAGAGGTCCATGAGGACGCGGGCTTCGCGGAAGAAGCGCTCGCGGATGCGGACGTCGTGGACGAGGAGGGGGTGGAGAGTCTTGAGGGCCAGGTCGCGCTTGAGGATCTGGTGATGGACCTTGTAGACGTCGCCGAAGCCGCCGGTGCCGAGCTTTTCGCGGACTTCGTATTTGCCGTCGATCAGGGTGCCGGGGGTGAACATCTCGCGCGAGTCGCCGGCGGCGAAGGAGACTTCCGTGGGCCCGGACGGGGTGTCGACCATGGTGTCGGCGCCGTCTTCGTGGGGCACGGTGCCCGTGGGGCGAGCGCACGAGGGGCAGAACCGGGCGCCCGGCGGCACCTCGGTGCGGCAGCCTTCGCAGATGTTGGTGGTTCCGGACATGTCGCGGCTCGTTCTGCGCGGCAACTCGCCGCAGTATCCCAAGACCAAAGTCCCAATACTCGAGACCAAAATCCCAAGAAACTCCCATCTACCAAGTCACAACCTCGCTTGCGGCGTCGGCTCCGGAGAACCTCCGCGGTCAGCGACGAGATGGCACCCAACTACCAAATCCCCAACCCGCTGGCAGCGTCGACGGGGAGATTGGGTCCCGGTGCACCGCGGCGTGACGAGGCGTGGGGCAGTCGGGTCCGGATCAGTCCTCGCCGAGCTCGCGCTCGAGGCGTTCGTTCACGTAGTTGACGATGACCTTGAAGACCGGGTAGTGGCGCGACAGGGGCTCCTTTCCCGCGGCATCGAAGTCGCCCTTCTCGTCGAGCACGCGCACCTGATCCACGTTGAGCCCGAGGTGGTCGATCGCGAAGATCTTCAGTTCCTGCTTGGTGCGGACGCTGGCCAGCGATTGTTTCTGCAAATAGAAATGGCTCATCGAGTGGAAGATGCGGCCGTGGCCGAGGTCGAAGGCGACGCACAGCGGCTCCAGGTGGTACTTCTGATTGAGTTCGAGGCTGTCGACCAGGGTGTCGACCAGGTAGGGGTTGTTGATCTGGATGCCGAAGGACTGGATTTCGAGCCAGATCTTGGTGCGCGCGTGGTCGGCGAAGACGTTCTTGAGGAGCGGGTCGTCCGAGCAGGGCTCGCTGACGACGACGTCGTCGTTGGTGGCTTCTTTCTTGTAGCTGGTGAGCCAGGCGGGGAAGAGCCGTTCCAGGGTGTCCTGGATGGTCCAGTCGGTGGACATGACGTAGCCGCCGGTGACGACGAACCACTCGAGGATATCCGCGTTCTTGCCGCCGACCTGGGAGCCGCAGTTGAGGAGGAGGATCTGGCGCGGGTTGAGGTAGGCCTTGGCGAGTTCGGAGGGGGCGACGAGCTGGTGCTTGAGCTTGAGGTCGTCGAGCACCTGTTCCACGTGGTCCCAGGAGCCGGAGACGACGACGATCTCCATGTTTTGGAACAGCTTGTAGATGTACTCGTCGGTGCCGTAGCCGCTGGCGCGGAGGCCCTTGATGATGTCCTGGGGATTGAAGGGGGAGAACTTCTCCTGGTGGGCGGCCCACCAGTTTCGCCACGCGCCGGCGTCGAGGGGGAAGGTCTGGGAGGTGAGGTGCTGGAGGCCCTTGAGGGCGGCGCCCTGGACGATCGGGTGCTTGTCCTGGAGCAAGTCGAGGAGCGGAGGGACGCTTTCCTTGCGGCGCATGCGGGGCAAGGCGGCGGCGACGGCTCCGCGGATGCGCCAATCGGCGTGCCTGAGGAGCGGGGTCAGGGCGGGGAGGGCGCGCTCCTGGAAGAGCTTTCCCAGGGTAACGGCGGCGGCGCAGGCGACGCGCCAATCGGAGTCTGCGAGGAGCTTGGAGAGGGGGGCGAGTTCTTCGTCCTTGCCGATCTTCTCGCGGCCGAGGTCGCCGAGGGCGAGAAGGCGGAGGTCGGGCGGATAGTCGGCGAGACGGGCGGGGTCGACGCGCTCGCCGAGGGTGCGGTGGAGAGCCACGTAGGCGGCGGACTGGACGAGCGGGCTGGGGTCGCGAACGAGGTCGCGGAGGGTGGCCGCGGCATCGTCGGCGAGGGCTCCGAGCGCGGCGGCGCCGCCGGCGCGCACCTTTTCGTCTTTGGAGCGGGTCAATTCGCGGACGTCGGGGGCGAGGTCGCGCAGATTGAGGGCGGCGGCGATGCGGGCGAGGTACGCCTTGGCGTCGGGGTTGGCCTTGGCCATTTCGGCGCGCAGGGCTTCGGTGAAGGCGGCGGAGTCGATGGGTCCGAGGGCGGCGCGGGCGCGGCGGAGAACGTAGCCCGGGCGCTCGGCGGCGAGGAAGGCGGCGATCTGGGCGACCACGCGCTTGCGTTCCTTCTCGTCGCGGGCGCTGAATTCCGCGGCTCCGAGCAGGGCTCCGTACTGGGCGGCGAAGCCTTTGGCTCCCAGGCCGTCGAGCAACGGGCCGCCCTGCTTGCCTTTGGCGATCGCGCCGAGGGCGTGAAGGGCTTCGCCGCGGACCCAGGGGTCCTTCTCCTTGGCATTCAGCAGGGCGAACTCCGCGGCGAGTCGTTCGTCGCGCATCGCGGCGAGGGCGCGGATGGCGCGCAGGCGGGGCTCGCCTTTACCGGTCTTGGCGACCTTGAGGAAGTAGCCGATGGCCTTGGAGCGGTCGAGGTCGAGGACCGCGCGCTGGGCGGCTGCGCGGACGAAGAAAACCTCACCCTCGATGGTCTTCTCGGCGAGGGCCACGGTCGGGTCGGGATCGCCGAGACGGCCGAGCGCGTCGCACACCGCGATCTGAACGCCCCAGTCGGGATCGGCGAGGCGGCGGACGAGGGCGCTGAGGACGGGCTTGGTGGGCTTGGCGGAGCCGAGGCTGCTCGCGGCTTCGATGCGCGCCTGGTACTCCTTGGCGTCGAGCGCGGAGAGGGCCTTGGCGACTTCGTCCTCTTCGGCTCGGAGGGTGATCGGGCGCACGAAGCAGAGGAGGAGCAGGTACGCCGAGAGCATGGGATACCGCTGGAACGGCATGGGAAGCCCCTGCGAAGCGCGCACACGTGAGGATCCAAGTATATCTGGGGGTACGGCGCGAGGCAACGAACGGCTGCGGAATGGGTGCATGACCGCAGTTGCGGGCGGCCAACTGCAGAG